>ERZ1034569.313-NODE-313-length-18281-cov-11.802535_pt1 | contig 18281 bp, 18 predicted proteins | sample MGYA00520706_ERZ1034569 | MGnify/ENA primary metagenome ERZ1034569 (study PRJEB33760, sample SAMEA4777722) | hypersaline lake metagenome | biome: hypersaline environment; feature: brines | place: Spain | collected 2014-08 | depth 0 m ...
CGCGTCAGTTCCATACACGGTTTAGGGGAACCTAAATTCTTATATTCGTCGGAACGCCATCTTGGGGTAACCCGTGTTCGGACACGACCAGAGCGACAGCGAGAGGGGTTCACTGGGACTGGCGGTGGTCAGCGGCGCGATAGCGGCGGCGATGGTGTTTCCGTTGCTCTGGCTGTTCGTCAGGGTCAGAGACGTCGAGCTCCCGCGGGCAGTTGAACTGCTGTTCAGCCCCCGGACGCTCGACATCCTGCTGAACAGTCTGCTCCTGATGGGGCTGGTCACCGGGTTCTCTATCCTGCTCGGTGTGCCGCTCGCGTACCTGACTGTCCGGACGAACCTCCCCTTCCGGCGGTTCTGGACAGTCGTCGTTGCGCTGCCGCTGGTGATACCGAGCTACGTCGGTGCGTTCGCGTTCGTCTCGGCGTTCGGGCCGAACGGCGAGTTCGAGTCGCTGTTCGCGCCGCTCGGGGTCGAGAGCGTGCCCGAGATATACGGGTTCCCGGGGGCCACACTGGTCATCACACTGTACACCTACCCGTACGTCTTCCTGACCACGCGGGCGGCGCTCATCTCGCTCGACGAACAGCTCGTGGAGGCCGCACGCACACTCAATCACGGTCGACTCGGGGCCGTCCGGCGGGTGACACTCCCGCAGATCCGACCGGCGGTCGCTGCCGGCGGCCTGCTGGTCGCGCTGTACGCGCTGTCTGACTTTGGAACACCTGCAATCATGCGCCTGCCGGTGTTCACCTGGCAGATCTACTTCGAGAACTTCAACTTCGGGAGCGACTACGCCGCGTTGCTCTCCCTGCAGTTGCTCGCGGTTGTGCTGGTCGTGCTCGCGCTGGAGTGGCGCATCCGCTCGAACCGCACGGTAAGCGGCAGCGCCCCCGGACAGCGGACGACGGTCAACCTCGGGGTCTGGCGCTGGCCGGCGATGGCGCTCCCGGCGGCGGTTGCGACGGCGGCGCTCGTGGTGCCGTGCTGGATTCTCCTGCTGTGGGTGCGCCGCTCCGGCGAGGGCTACCGCCCGAACGAGGCCTTCGAGTGGGTCCAGGTGCTCAACTCCGTGAGTGTCGCAGCCGCGGCGGCCGTCGTCGCGGCACTGCTCGCGATTCCGGTCGCCTACTTTGCCGCGAACCACGACAGCCGTCTCGCGCTCGTGTTCGAGCGACTGACCTACGTCGGGTTCGCCGTTCCCGGCGTGGTGCTCGGACTCGCGCTGGTGTATTTCGGTGCAGGTCGCTGGATATACCAGACAGTCCCGTTCCTGGTGTTTGCGTATGTGGTCCGGTTCCTGCCGCAGGCGGTCGGGTCGGCGCGCACCTCCCTGCTGCAGGTCGACCCCCGTCTCGTCGAGGCCGGGCGCGTGCTCGGCGAGAGCTCGATGGGGGTCTTTCGCCGGGTGACACTCCCGCTCGTGCGGTCCGGTGTCGTCGCCGGCGCCGCCCTCGTTTTTCTCACCACGATGAAGGAGCTTCCCGTGACCATCATCCTCCGCCCGACGGGGTTCGACACGATCGTCACGCAGATCTGGACCGCACAGTCGAGCGGTCTCTACCAGTACGCGGCGATTCCGGCTCTCCTGTTGTTGCTGGTTTCGGGGCTCTCGATGGTGGTGTTGCTCACACAGGAGCGGGGCGACGAAGGGCTGTAACCGTCCAACTCACCGGTACCGCTCGACGACCCGCTCCGGTTGCTCGCTGGTCAGGGCGTCGTCGAGCGCTCGGTCGAGCTCCTCGTCGTCGATGTTGCCCTCGGCGTACTCGGATTTGAGTTCGGTCACCGCCTCCTCCTCGGTCATCGAACCGTCTGCCTGTGGCGTGTCGTCGGCGCGTGCGAGCGCCTCCTCTACGCGCTCCTGGGCACCCGAGGACCCACTGCGGAGAGACAGGAGTACACCGACCCCGAGTATCAGGAGGAACAGACAAAGCAGGGTGAGAACAACGAGGGTGGCCAGGGCCGCGACGAGGCCGGCAGACAGCGCCACCAGAACCACCGCCGACACCACCAGCACGACCGTGAGCGCCACACCGAGCAACGCAGCGACCACCAGCATCAGGCTGGACACCAGACGCTCGACTATCCCCCCCGGGTCGAGGGCGTCGACGATATCCTCCGGCTCGTCGATATCGACCATATCGCAGGTAGTGGTCGGTTCGGTGATAGCGGTTACGGTCAGTTTCCCGACCGATTCCCGGTGAGCCGTCAGACGCACCTCCCGAGCCGTCAGACGCACCTCCCAAGCCGTCAGACGCACCTCCCAGTTCGAGACGGGGGGCGGGTTAGATCTGGACCGGCGGTGTCAGACGACGAGTGACTCCTCGTAGTCGGTGAGGTTCTCGTAGCCGTCGCCGGTGACGACGACGATGTCCTCGATGCGGATTCCACCGACCTCGGGGTCGTAGAGACCGGGTTCGATTGTGACGACCTGACCCGGCCGGAGTTCACCGGCACTCTCGGAGACTCGGGGCAGTTCGTGGACGTCCAGACCGACACCGTGACCGGTGCTGTGGATAAAGCCCGTCTCCGCGGTCGGGTCTGCCCGCAGTGTCGGCAGGTCGGCGGCCTCGTAGACGTCACAGACGGCGGCGTGGACCTCCTCGCCGGTCGCGCCGGGTTCCAGCGCGTCGAGGGCGGCCCGTTTGGCCTCGGCGGTCAGGTCGTACCACTCCCGGACAGTCTCGTCGGGGTCACCACGGCAGAAGGTGCGGGTCATGTCCGCGTGGTAGCGGTTCGTTTTGTCCCGGGGGAAGATATCGACGATGATCGGCTCGCCGGCTGCCAGCGGGCCGCTACCGCGGTCGTGGGGGTCCGCGGCGTCGGTCCCGCAGGCGACGATCGTCTCGTCGAGCGCACAGCCGTGCCGGAGCAGTGTCACCTCGATTGCCTCTTTTACCCGTTCGCTGGTCAGGGGTTCCCCCTCGTGGTGGAGCAGTCCGTCCTCGACGGTGGCCGTCCGGAACAGCGTCTCGGCGCGGGCCATCGCGGCCTCGTTGGCCCGCTGTGCCTGCCGAATCTGCTCGACCTCTTCGTCGGTCTTCGTGGCGCGGATCTCGGTAACAACACCCTCGTCGTCGGGGTCGACCGTGACACCCTGTTCGCGGAGTCCGTCGGCGGTCTGGAGTGGGAACTCCGGTGGTGTCGCCACCGACTCGACACCGTACGCGGCGAGAAACGCCGCGAGGGTGCGGCTCCAGCCCTCGTGGGGGCCCGACTCCTCGACATGGGTCTCGTAGTCGTAGTTCGAGCCACGCTCGACCGACGCGGCCCGTGACTCCCGCACCGCCCGGCCGTACTCCAGACTGCGCGCGAACAACAGGTGCACCTCGCCGTCGTACAGTGTCACGAACGGGTCCGGGGCGTCGAACCCCGAGAGGTAGTACTGGTCTGCATCCTCGGAGTCGGCCTCCAGCAGGTAGCCGTCGACACCCAGCTCCGAGAGGTGGTCGTCGAGCATCGAGAGGTCCGGATTCATGCTACACAATGGGTCCGGGAGCCACCTAAGACTGCCGACTGCACCTGTCGACACACTGTGGAAGTATTTATATTATGCCATGCAGTACAAGGGTGTATGGAGTATCACCAGGGGGAACCCGTAGAGAACGTCGGAGTGATTCCGACGATGGCGGCAGACCGATACAGGGACAGAACAGCCCTCAGCTTCATGGGGACCGAGAGGACGTTCGAGGAGGTGGAGGCCGAGGCGAACCAGTTCGCGAACGGGCTGGTCGAACTGGGTGTCGAACCCGGCGACCGCGTCGGGCTGTACATTCCAAACGAGCCGCTGTTTCCGGTCGCGTACTTCGGGATTATAAAGACTGGCGCGATCGCAGTGCCGCTCAACCTGCGGATGGACCCGGAGACGCTGGTGTACGTCCTCGAGGACTCGGCGGTCGAGGTGATGGTGAGTTCGGCGTACGTTCCCGAGGACGACCCCGGGGTCGCGTGGCCGGTCGATCTCGCCGAGCAGGCCGGTGTCGGCACGCTGTTGATGCCTGGTCGTAGCGACGAGGCACGCGGGCTCCGCAACTACTCGCATCTGACCGCCGACCAGCCAACCGAGTTCGACATTGTTGATCGTGAACACGATGATATCGCGGCTCAGCCGTACACCTCGGGCACGACAGGCAAGCCAAAGGGGGTAATGCTCTCCCACGAGAACCTGCTGGCGGCGATAGAGAGCTACAACAGGAGCGGGCTCGGTATCGACCCCGAGTTCACGCTGACACTCGTGTTGCCACTGTTTCACATATACGCGCTGAACGCGCTGATGGGGTCGTTTCTCGCCCGTGGTGGTCAGCTCGACCTGCAGCCACAGCCGGAGCCGGAGGCGCTGCTGCGGGGGATCGAGCAGCAGGACGCGGAGGTGTTCGCGGGTGTGCCGGCGCTGTACACGCAGATGTTCCGCGTCTGGCGCGAAGACCCCGACGCGTACGACCTCTCCTCGCTGGAGTACGTTGTCTGTGCGGCCGCACCCCTCGCCGAGGAGGTCCGAAAGACAATCCAGCGTGAGTGGGGTGTCGTGATGGTTGAGGGCTGGGGAATGACCGAGACCTCGCCGGCCGGGACGATCGAACCGGTTGCCGGCGCACAGAAGCCGGCCGGCTGTGTCGGTCCGCCGCTGCCGGGTGTCGAACTGAAGATCGTTGACCCCGACACCCGCGGGACACGTGTCGGACCGGAGGCTATCGAGCCGATCCCCGACGATGAGATTAACTTCGACGACGAGGCGCGGGTCACCGGTGAACTCGCGATCCGGGGCGACCCTGTGTTCGACGGCTACCACGGTCGACCGGAGAAAACAGAGAACGCTTTCGACGACGAGGGCTGGTTCTACACCGGCGACATCGCCCGCGTCGACGAGGACGGCTACTTCTGGATCGTCGACCGCGCCGACGACATGATACTCTCCGGCGGCAACAACATCTACCCCACCGAGGTGGAGGACACCCTCTATGAACACCCCGACGTCGCCGAGGCGGCCGTCGTCGCGGCCCCTCACGAGATAAAAGGCGAGGCACCCGTCGCGTTCGTCGTGTTGGAGGCGGGCGCCGAACAGACCGAGGCGGATCTCAGGAGGTTCACGCTCGAACACGTCGCGAGCTACGCCCACCCGCGTCGTGTGTTCTTTGTCGAGAAACTCCCACGGAGCGCGACCCAGAAGATCCAGCGGTTCAAACTCACCGAGGAGGCAAGAGAGCGCATCGGCGGCGAACTCGAGCCCTCCGGGGACTCCCTGTAGTCGGGGTCCGGCTCTCCGGTCAGTCGGTCCGTTCGACGCGCATGACATCCTCAACTGTCTCCCGCCGGCGCACGACGCGGGTGTTCTCACCGTCGACGGCCACCTCGGCGGGCCGTGGCTGGGAGTGGAACTGGCTGGCGAGCTCGTAGCCGTAGGCGCCGGTCATCCCGATCGCGAGCAGGTCACCCCGCCGTGGCCTGGCGACCGGCCGGTCGGTGCAGAACACGTCCGCGCTGGTACAGCAGGGACCGCCCACAGAGACAGGAACCGCCTCGCGGTCCGGTTCACTCACGTTCCGGACCGGGTGGTACGAGCCGAACATCGCCGGTCGGACGAGCGTCGCCAGCGAGGCGTCGACCCCGACGACGGTGGTTGCCGCCTCCTTTACCGTGTTGACCCGGGTCAGGATGAGTTCGGCGTCCGCGACAACGAACCGACCGGGTTCGAGTGCGAGTCGTGCCGGCAGGTCGCCAACGGCCGCCCGCACGCGCTCGCCCACCGCGGCGATGTTGAGCGGGGGTTCATCCTCGCGGTAGGGAACACCGAACCCCCCACCGACGTCGACGAACTCCAGATCCGCGGTGCCGGCCTCGCGGGCGAGGTCCGCCACACGTTCGATTGCCCGGCAGTGGTCTTCGAGGTCGCCACGGAGGACACCGCTGCCGATGTGGGCGTGGACCCCGACGAGGTCGAACCGTCCGCGGAGGTTGTCGGCGACCGCCGCGACCCGCTCCGCCGGAACGCCGAACTTTGCGTCCTTTCCGGTGGCGACATCCTCGTGATGGCCGGTGCCGATACCGGGGTTGACCCGCATCGCGACACGGCCGTCGTACCCCAGCGCCGCGAGACGGTCGAACGTGTCCACTGCTCCGGCGGTGATCGTCAGCCCGGGGTGGGAAGCGGCGAGGTCGACGGCGTACTCAAGATCGGCGGTCGGCGGGTTGACCGCCGTGTACTGGAGACTGTCGGGGTCGGCCCCGGCGTCGATTGCCCGCTGTAACTCCCCCCGGGCGGCACACTCGATGTCGACACCGGCGGCCGCGAGCGTCGACAGCACCGCTTGACCTGTGTGGGCCTTCGCCGCGTACATGACGTGTGCGTCGGGAAAGGCGGCGGCGATGCGGCGGTAGTTCTCGCGGACCCGCTCGGTGTCGAGCACGTAGAGCGGTGTGTCGTGGCTCTCCGCGAGCGAAACCAGACGGTCGTGGTTCCAGTCGGCAAGTCGTCGGACCGGGGGTGAATCGGGGCTCATTGTCTATCTGTGGACAGCCCCGGGATTCAATCCTTTGATCGTGGGGTGAACACGCGACACCCCCGTATCCAGCGCAGGCGGGATGTTCGCTCGCGAGAGCTGCGGGGCGAACGCTCAACACCGTCGGCACGCAACCTCGAACGTGACCGACCAGACCCCCGAGGACGCTCCGACGGTGACCTGCTCGCGGTGTGGGCAACAGTGGAGTCTCGCACACGAACTGAACGAACTCCAGGCCGGTAACCGCGCCATCGAACAGTTTGCACTCGACCACCACCGCCACACCGGCCACTATCCCGACAACGTGACACCCTGGCTTGTGGACTGCCGGACCTGCCCCGAGACCGAGCAGTTCCTCGCCGAACAGCCGGCCCGGCGGTTCGCGCGAACTCACGCCCGTCACACAGATCACCCGGTCGAACTGCGGTCACCCGACGGCGACGGCTCCGTCGTCGGCGAGGATTGAACGGCGCGTCCGGTGAATCACGGTCGAGGCCGGACCACGGGACCTCGATGGAATCGAGCACACCGTGTGATGGTGACCGTGACCGGGGCTTAAGACGCTCGGACCGGTATCATAGCACAATGGGACTGCGAATCGCACTCCTGAACGCCTCGTACGACCCCGTCGAGACGCGGCGGAACTTCCGGCGCGAACTCGACGCCGACCTGGTCGAGTACCACACCCCGTCGGGCGAGATTCCGGAGACAGTCGCGTTCGATGCGTGTGTCGTAACCGGGTCACGCGCCTCGGTCTACTGGGAGGAGCCCTGGATCGACGAGCTCAGGTCGTGGCTCACCGGGGCACTCGAATCACAACTGCCGGCGCTCGGGGTGTGTTTCGGCCACCAGTTGCTCGCGGACGTGCTCGGCGGGACCGTCGAGGATATCGGTGAGTACGAACTCGGCTACCGGACGGTCCATCGCCGTGACGGAACGACACTGCTCGCGGGTGTCGAGAAGGAGTTCACCGCCTTCACGACTCACTCTGACCGCGTCTCGAAGCTTCCGGAGGACGCGAGGCTGCTGGCCGCGAACGACTACGGTGTGCAGGGGTTCCGGACAGGTGATGTGTTCGGCGTCCAGTTCCACCCCGAGTACGACACTGCGACCGCGGAGTCGGTCACCCGTAACTATCTCGGCGACGGGCGCAGCCTCGAGGACAAACGGGTCAAGCAGGCTCTGGCGGGAATCGACGCGGAGAGTTACGCGGCCGCGTGCAGGACCAAGACGCTGTTTGACAACTTCACCCGGCACGTTCGATAGCACCGGGGGGTCGGGCAACCTGTCTGAGAGTCTGTCAGGTTACCGTTCGACCGGCTGTCAGTCCGGCCGGTCGACGTTCAACTGGTCTTCGATCTCCTCGAGAAACTCAGACTCCGCGAGCTGTTCCATCTGTTCGCGGAAGTGTTCCTCGCAGACACCAACCCTCACACCGCCTTTCTCGACGGCGACATCGGCATCCGCGTCACAGTAATGGCACTCCATATCCCACAGTACGGTGTCATCCCAAATGAACCCTCCGACAGGTCGATCCAAATCGAGACTGCCAGTCCGGGAGAGCCTCAGTCGAGGCGGGCCCGGACCCGGCTGTAGGCCTCGCGGTCGAGACCGGCGACACCGAGTGTCTCCTCGTGTGCGTCTGTTCCGCCGGTCACAAGCAGGTCGTGTCGCTCGGCGGCCCGTTCGGCAGCCCCGGTGTCGACCCCGTTCCCGTAGGGGTAGGGCACCTCGACGGCATCGAGATGTTCGGTCAGCGCGAGCGCCGCCCCGGGGTCGTCGTACCGGAACGGGTGTGCCAGGCCGACAACACCACAGGCCTCGGTCAACCGGGCGACCCCCTCCTCAAACAACGGGATATCGCGGGCGACGTAGCACGGACAGCCGTTCCCGATGAGCTGTTCGAAGGCATCACCGTAGCCGTAGTGATGGTCGCTCTCGGCCACCGCGCGGGCGATGTGTGGCCGTCCGACACCTGGCTCGAACTCGACGTCTAGGTCCACGTCGAGCTGGTCCTCGACACAGCCCACTATCTGTCGGGCTCGCTCGATGCGGTTCTCCTGCAGATCCGCGACCAGTTCGGTCAGCCCCTCTGTGCGTCTGAGCCCGTACCCCAGCAGATCGAGTCGTGCCCCGTCTGTCTCGACGCGTAACTCGATGCCGTGAATCAGCTCCACCCCGTCGAGGTCGGTCACCGGCTCCTCGAGTTCAGGGTGGTACCTGTCGTGGTCGGTCACCGCCACCGCCTCAACGCCGGCCCGATCGGCGGCCGCCGGCAGTGTCTCCAGGGTCAGCGTTCCGTCTGAGTTTGTTGTGTGGACGTGCAGATCCGCAACGGTCATATCTACTACTGTCGCGCCCGTTTCTTGAGGCTGCCGGTCTGCCCCTGACACCGGTCGCTCTCGACCCGTCCACCCGCGCTCCCGTCCGGTCGTACGGTCGTGTGTGAGTATTTTCAGCACCGTTCCAAAGTCCAAGAGGAACAGCCCGTGAACGGAGAGTCTGTGACGGCCCGGCGGTGACGAGTCACGCACGACCGTATCAGGCGGGGGCTCCCCGTTGTCGATACGGGCGTCCAGACTCGCTGCGGCGATATCCTGTGTGACACTCGCGAGAATCGCGATGATCAGTCCCTGGCAGTCGCGGGGGTGTATCGGGTCACGGCAGCCGCGGCGGTGGCTGTCGGCTCGACGGTCAGAGAACCGGTCAGGGAGTCGTCCGCCGTATCGAGGCTCACCTCGTACTCCCCAGGGTCGCGGTCACTGGTCACACCCTCGAAGGTGACTGTCTCGTTCTCGCCCGCGCCGAGTTCGTCGGTGCTCACCGTTGCGGAGGCGTTCTCACCGATACTCACAGACACGTCAAACGACCCCGCCTCCTCGCCGACGTTCTCGACGTCGACGGCAACCGGTTCGTCAGAGCCGACGGTGACTGTCGCCGAGTCACCCTGTCCTGCGATGTCGAGCCCCGAGAGGTTGGCCTCCGGTGGGTCGGGGATCTCGTTGAGTTCGATATCGAGTCGCTCGCCGGTCTGGATATCCGCCTCGGGTACGGTAACGTTCGTGGCCTCCTCGATCGGGTCCCCGCTCTCGTTGATGACGGTGAGGGTGTACTCCCCGCTGGCGCGTACGCTCGAGTTACTGTAGCCGTCGGCCGGGCCGAGCGTCTCGTCCGTCGGGTAGGACACGTTCAGTTCGAACGCGCCGTTCTCGATATCGGTGCGCTGGCTGTAGGTGAACGTCCGGTTGGTCGCGGTCCGCATCGTCACCGTGGCCTCGACGGTGCCCTCGATATCGGTCTCACCGGTTAGTGTCGCGCCCTTCACACGCTCGAAGGTCTTCACGCTCGATGTGAGATACGGGTCGTGGACAGACTGTGAGCCGACCGGGACACCGAACTCACCGGCACGGGCCTGCTCGAAGGACTGGATTATCTCCGTGGCGCTGGAGCGGTTCTGTCCCGGTGACTTGGTGACATCCTCAAACGTGCCGATCGCGGTTGAGGCCTGCCTGTTGCCGAAGAAGCCGACAACCGAGTACTGTGAGGACTCGTGGACGAGCCGGTAGTGTTCGAGTCCGTCTGCGTCCTCGAGGTAGAGTCGTGCGAGCATGGTGTCGTAGTAGTCGTCGCCGACCAGCACCTCGCGGGAGTTGCGGTTGTCGTTCCTGACGAACGTCCGCTGTTCCTCGGCGAGATACCCGTCGAGGTAGTCGGGACCGGTCCACTGGGTGATCGCGGGGAACTTCTGTGCTGCCGATAGGTCGTCGATCATGACGTACTGTATCCCCGGCGGGTCGTCACTCGCCTCAACAGTCTCCCGAAGCTCCGACTCGTTGGACTCGTGGGTGACATCCACACCCGCCGCGATTGCGTCGAGGTACAGTTCGGCCTGGCTCTCGTTCTGTGCGGTGAGCACCGCCGAGGCCGAGCGGGCGTTCTGCTGGAACGGGTTGGCGTGTGGGATGCGCTCGCCCTGGACGGTGATGAGGTGGCCGTAGTCCCACCACGACAGCACACCGTAGGCACCCTCCGGGTAGTCGAACGACCCGTCGTCGGGGTAGCCGTACCGGTCGTCGTACCCGATATCGTCGGCGTTGCCCGCACCCGCGTAGTTGCCGACCGCCGGGGTGTTGTTCGCGAGCCACTCGTTCGAGTCCTCCCACTTGACGGCGTCACCGCTGGGCAGTGTCCGGTCACCCGCCTCTATCGGTGTGGTGGAGGCGACAAACGGGAGCAACGGGACGAACACGACCAGGACCAGCAGGAGGGCGACAGCGACCTGTAGCGCTGCCGTGCCCGACAGCTGTCCGTCGAACTCCGCTACGGACTCGGGGAGTGACAGACCGTTCGTGACGAACCCGACGAGGTGGGCGTTCAACACCGCCACACCGGCCGCGAGATAGTAGTTGAACCGTGCCTGTGTCATGGCCATGCTGATGAGCACCACCGCCCAGACAAACACGAGGAGGTACTTCGCGCGCTCCTCGGGGTTGAGCACCGACTGGACAAGAAGCACCGGCAGGGCCGCGACGCCGGTGTAGAACGCCCACCAGCCGAACTCACTGCTGACGTGGGCACCGAAAAAGTCCTCCGGCGCGTCCACCTCGGCGACGGTGAGTGCACTGTCTGAGCGGCCAAACGGAACGATGCGCCCGGTCAGGTTGTTGAGGAGGGTGTCGAACACACCCGGCAGTAGAACGGCGAGCAACACGAACCCGCCGACCGCCGAGGCCGCAATCGCGGCGGGGTAGCTCCGTCTGGAGACGCTGCTCTCACTGTCCCAGAGCCGCGAGAGACCGGCCATGAACACACAGCCACCGGCGACAAGCAGCGCGAACGTCGGCTGGAAGAAGTCGAGCCCGGTGGCGCTGAACCCGGGTTGGTTGATGCGAGCGGCCGTTCCGGCCGCAACCACGAGCATACTCACCACCCCGACAAACGCTATATGATCCGGCGAGCGCCCCTGGACGTGGTCGAGCGAGAGCTGAAACAGGAAAAACAGCCCGAGGATGCCGACAAGGACAATCCCGGGTGGCCAGACCCAGATGTAGAGCATCAGGGCGACACCGGCAAAGGCGCTGTAGAGGGTGGGTCGGCGGAGCGCGGCCCAGTCACGCGCCGAGACGAGCTCCCAGACGGGTCGTTCCCGCTCGGCAATCGTCAGCGCGACGGCAAAGGCAAACACCGCAATCGTCATGAACAACACCTCGGCGGCGTGGTGCTGGAACTGCCCGGCGGTCGACCGCCGGAAGAACTCGCCGGCGAACAGCGCGAGCAACCCGGCGCCGACCAGTCCACCGATGCGGGTGCCGAGGTGCTTGCCCAGATAGTACACCGGCAGCGCGACCAGCGCGGCGAGCATCGGCACCGCGATCAGTGCGGCCAGCAACACGTCGCTCTGGCCCGGGTTGCCGAGCCCGATGACCAGCGATAGCGCGACCACGACTTGGTCGAACAGCGTCCCGAACTGTCCCGGCGCGATACCCTCTGGGAACCCGGTCCAGGCCTCGAACTCGAGCGTCCAGGGCACGTTCTCGGCCATCCAACTCGTCGCTCGCCAGTGATACCACGAGTCGATCGCCTGCAGCCAGAACCCCTCACCGTTCCGGGTGAACGTGTCGTAGTTCTGGAACCGCGTCCAGAACATGAACACAATCACGCCGGCAAGCAAAGGAACCTGATACCACCGCTTGAGGATGCCGAGTGCGACATCCCCTGTAGCGCGGTCGTCTGAATCAGCCATTATGAAAGTGGTGGCAGATTCGGGGAATAAAGCTTTGCGTTCGAGACTAGCCCGACCCGGGTTGACCCAACCGCGAGCGGTTTCGCGCGCTCGAGCGGTGGCTGGTGGTCACCTCCTGTGGGGAGTGTCTGGCCGAAAAGGGGCCAGGCAGGGTCAGGTGAGTCGTCTCAGCCGTCGGATGCGCGCCCCGGTGTCGGGGTGGGTTCCGAACAGGCGGCGGCGGAGTCGACGGTAGCCGACGCGGAGTCGCACCAGGTCGTCGCTCCGGACCGGCGAGTCGGGCGGCGGCACGATGTCGAACGCCGTGACCCTGCGCAGGTCCGTCGCCGGTCGCTCACCGCTCCGGTCGAGTGTGTCGAGCGCACTCGCCAGAGCGGCAGGCTGGCCTGTGAGTCGGGCGCCGGCTAAGTCGGCCAGATACTCCCGGTGGCGGGCGACTAGCGCGACCACGAGTCTACACAGGAGGGCAATCGGGCCCACAGCGAGCAGGACAACCGGGTTGCGGCTCTCGATGATCAGGTCTGACGCCTTCTCGGCAGGGAGCGCGAGCAGTGTCAACACCGCGGCATCGCGGTTGGCGAGATGCGCGAGCTCGTGTGCCAGCACGGCATCGAGTTCGTCGTCGCCCAGGCTGTCTATCACCTCGGGGGAGACGAACAGCGCCGCGTCAGCCGCGTAGCCGACCGTCGCCACCCGGTGACCCTCCGCTCGCACGAGCCGAACCTCCGGTGGCTGTATGTCAGCCAGTTGCGCGAGTCGGTCGACGCGCGCGATGAGGTCGTCCCGCATCTCCGGCAGGTCGGGCTCTCTGTCCGCAGCCGGGGCAACGACCTCCACCGCAGTCTCCGTCCGAAACGCCCCCCAGAGTCGGTACTGGTGGACCGCGACGACAGCCGTCGCCACGGCGAGTGCGACCAGCACCGGGGAGAGTCCGACCGGCCCGAGCAGCAGTCTGAGGAGTCCGAACCCGGCCAGCGGGAGCACGAAGAGCAAAACGACCAGCCGCGGAAGGCCCACAGCGTCTGCCGGGTGCGGCTTGCCGGTTGGACCCCCCGACGACCAGCCGAGCAGCGACGCAACGACCCACCAGAGCAGATACACCAGCAGGAGAATCAGCCCTGACGCCGGTCCGAGCAACAGCAGTACGCTGCTCGTGCGACCGTGCTCGACAGCGGCGACGAGCATCCAGGTCAGGAAAGCCACCGCCCCGAGTTCGAACAGTGTCAAGGCGACGAGCGCCGCGAAACCCAAAAGCGCCGCGAGACCCAGGCGGAGCCAGTGACCCCAGTACACCATCCGTGCGGTCATTACTCGACAGCTATGACAGTCGTGTACAAAAGAACCGTGAACTGTGGGAGTTCGCTGTCCCGTGGTGGGGACCGGAATCCGAGAGAGCAGTCGACGCGGGCGAACCGGCGGTATCCAGAACAACTAAGCCCGCCACAGTATCAAGATAGTGTGATGGAGCTCAGTCGGGACCTGTCACGCTCGCTCGTCGAGTCGACCGCGCGGACCGCAAGAGAATACCGCCCCAGCACGGACCCCACCTGTCTCGTGCCTGCCGTGAGAGAGACGATGCACAGCCACCGGGGTCGGAAACTCGCCGACCCACGCTCGTGCTGATGCAGGTGCGTGTCCGGCAGGAGACAGACGAGCAGTCCGCGAGCGCGATCGCGCAGGCGCTGGCCCGCAACTTCGGCGAGGATATCGAGGTACTCCCGGAGGGGGAGGGGGAGCCGATTGCGACCGCGACCCCGCGTGCGACGGCGAGTAACGGCACGAGCGGGGCCGAGGAGGAGCTCGAACCGACACCGCGCGAGCAGCGCCTGCTTGAGCAGATCGAAGAGATCGAACAGGGTGGTCCCGAGAGGTACGTCGAGCGACTCGACAAACAGGGCAAACTGTTCGTGCGCGACCGTCTGGAGCTGTGGTTCGGCGAGGATGGACTCACCTTCGAGGACGGCAAGTTCGCCGAGTTCGACGCTGATGAGCGTCTCCCCGGCGACGGGCTGTTGACCGGTGCCGCCGAGTTCGAGGGGCGGTCGCTGCACTTCATGGCGAACGACTTCTCGGTAAAAGCCGGTTCGATGGCCGAGAAGGGTGTCGAGAAGTTCCTCCGAATGCAGCAACGCGCCCTGCAGACGGGCAAACCGGTGCTGTATCTGATGGACTCCTCAGGCGGACGCATCGACCAGCAGACCGGGTTTTTTGCCAACCGCGAGGGCATCGGTAAATACTACTACAACCACTCGATGCTCTCCGGCCGGGTCCCGCAGGTGTGTGTGCTCTACGGTCCCTGTATCGCGGGTGCGGCCTACACCCCGGTGTTTGCCGACTTCACCGTGATGGTCCGCGACATCTCGGCGATGGCGATCGCCTCACCCCGAATGGTGAAGATGGTCACCGGCGAGGATATCGACATGCAGGAACTCGGCGGTCCGGAGATGCACACAGAGGTGTCCGGGAGCGCCGACCTGGTCGCCGAGAACGAACAGCACGCCCGTGCACTCGTGGCACAGCTACTGTCGTATCTCCCGCAAAGCTGTGAGGAGAGGCCACCCCACACCGACGGGCGACAACCGGCCCAGCCCCCAAAAGGTATCGACGCTGTGATTCCACAGGAGCCGAACCGTAGTTACGACATCGGTCGGGTCATCGAGCGGGTCGCCGACGCCGACTCCGTGCTGGAGCTCCGACCGGAGTTCGGGGGTGAGGTCGTCACCGCCTTTGCCCGCATCGACGGGCGACCGGTCGCGATCGTCGCCAACCAGCCCGCACAGCGGGCGGGCGCTATCTTCCCCGACGCCGCCGAAAAGGCCGCACAGTTCATCTGGACCGCCGACGCCTACAATATCCCCCTACTGTATCTCTGTGACACACCAGGGTTCATGGCCGGCTCGCAGGTCGAGCGGGATGCCATCCTCGAACAGGGAAAAAAGATGATCTACGCCACCTCATCCGCGACGGTCCCGAAGCAGTGTGTGGTGGTCCGGAAGGCATACGGTGCCGGTATCTACGCCATGTCGGGCCCGGCCTACCAGCCCGAGTCGACGATCGCGCTCCCTTCCGGCGAGATTGGGATAATGGGCCCCGAGGCGGCGATAAACGCGGTGTACGCGAACAGACTGGCCGATATCGATGACCCCGAGGAGCGCGCAGAGCTCGAACAGGAGCTCCGCGAGGAGTACCGCGAGGACATCGACGTCCGCCGGATGGCGAGTGAGGTCGTCATCGACGAGATTGTCCCGCCGAGTTCGCTCCGCGAGGAGCTCGCGGCCCGGTTTGAGTTCTACGAGGGCGTCCAGAAGGAGCTCCCCGAAAAGAAACACGGCACCGTGCTGTGAACGGTGTCGACCCGCTCGATGAGTCCGTGCCGCGACAGACCAACGGCCGTGCTGACTCCACAGCTCGACGCACCATCGCTTGGGGGACCACTTATACCCGTTCGAGCGTACAGTACACTGTGATTCTCATCTGTGGACTGGCGGCCGGCACCGGCACGACGGGGACACTGTACGAACCGGGCGAGACGCCGCCATCGTACAGCGGCGCCCCGACCACGGCAGCGCCGTACGTGTGGGTGTGTGATACGTTCTATCAGGTCAACTCCGGCGGACAGCAACTCGAGACCAACAACCGAACTATCCAGGTGGCCTTCGACCGGCCGACGGTGCGCGGGTTCGAGCGCCGGGAGAGGGCCGTCGCGACTGCGAAGTCACATATCCGGAGACAGCTCAACCGGATCGGAATCGACTCCGAACCCGAGTTCCACATCGACACGCCACAGGAGGCCGGTCACGTCTAACTCGAGTGACCCGTCACCGCTCCGGTTTCGAACGCCCGAGCCCTCCTCGCGGGCCGAGTCGCTCGACCCGACCAGTCGGAACCGGTCCGGCATTGTCGGATACGCCACCGGACGCGATACCGGGTAGAGACAGGTTCGGTGAGTCGTGGGTCGTGAGCGATGCCTCGGTTGTGGGCGTGATAGACACCTTCGGTGACCGACAGCGCCGTTCAGAGTTTCTGGGCGGTGCCCATCTCGTCGGCGGACTCGCCGAGGTGGCCGCCGTCCATGCACTCTATGGCAATCCAGGGCAGGGGCTGGGCCCCGTAGTCGACGACACCGGCGACGTGGTCGTGGCCGTCCAGTTGCTGCCAGGTCTCGGCCTCCTGCATCATGCGCTCGACGACCTCGGTATTGAGCGTCTCGCCGCCGCCCATCCGGGGTTCCTTTACTGCGAGTTCGAGGTCGCCCTGTGGCGTCGCCGCGGTGGCGTAGTACACGTCGGCGTTGCCACCCCGGCCCAGCGGGTCCCACAGAGTGATGTCCTCGTAGCAAAGCGACGGGCGCAGCGTGTCCGGAATCCTCGACGGGACGCCACCGTCGTCGGAGTCGTTGTTGTCAGTCGAGTCGTCTTCAGGCGGCGGCGCCTCGATGGTCGGCGCACCACTCACTGTGTCGTCCTCGCTCGAGACCGTGTGCGTGTGGTCACCGGGCTCGACATCGGTCGTGTCGATCGTGAAGCTGACAGAGCCAGCGTCAGCGACTGGCTGCCGAACCCGGAGACCGAAAGCACTATCTCCTGGGTGCCCTCCAGGTCACCGTCGTTCGTCACAGTCGCCGACAGGTCACTGACGCGGAAGAACGCCTCCTGCTGGGCACCAGCGCGCCCTGGGAGCGCCCCGACGGCGAGTGTGACTGCCGTGGCCCCCAGCACCTGTTGCCGGGTCGCCCGCTCACACCGGCGTCGCTTCCTCTCCGGACTCCCCCGACCGCAGGTCGACCGCGATTTCGATATCGTCGTACCAGATGGTCGGTCGTTTGGCCTGCCCGTCCCGCTCGAACTCGACCAGTCCGAGCGCTTCGATGTCGTCCAGCGCGGTGGAGACGTTCTTCACGTCGCGGTCGACTGTCCGGGCGAGCGCGCGGATGCTCTCGGGGTCCTCGCTCGCAATCGCTCGCAGGAGTTCGAGGTTCTTCGCGCTCAGCAACCGCGCGAGCGCCGCCTCGTCGGGCAGACTGAGCACGTGTCTGTCGGTCATCTCCTCGTCGGCCGCCAGCGCCCGGAGATCCGCGGCGGCCGCGTCGAAGAACTCGGCGGTCGATTCGACCGTGATGTGAAGTGTGTCGTCTGTCATGTGTTGGACTCCTCAGGGGGATACCTCGTCGGGTAGTTCCCGGACGAATCGACGGAGAAGTTGCTCGTAGCCGGGAAACTCGATTTCGTCCACGTCATCGCCCTCGTGGCGCTCGTGAACGCCGTGGTGGTTGTCGTACCGCAGGATGGGCGTGTCTGCGCTTTTGTCGCCGTAGTGGTATGCATACTTGATTCCCCCGGGGTAGGTCTCGGACTCGGGGACCCGAAGCACGCGAATCCGAACGAGTGTGTCGCCGAAGTCACGGCGACGGTCCCGTACGACCTCGACCTCGTCCTCCCCGGCAGTCATCTCCTGATATCGGTACAGTCGCTATCAGAATAAGCCTGTTGGTGTCTGCACCATCGGTTCGTCCGGGTCGGTCCCGGTGCTACTTCACGCCGAGGGCGATATCGACCTCGTCCTGTAGCTCCTCGATAGAGCGAGGCCCGTACAGTGCGTCGAACCCCCCTTTCGCGTAACTTCTCGAACTCCCGACCGCGACGCGACTGAGTCCGATTCCTCGCCGGAGGAGTCAGACAGTGGGTATCCTGTGCGAACAGTGTGGCGAGTCTCTGTCGGTTCGATGCGCTAGCTCAGGGCTGGTCGAACAGTTTCTGGAGGTCGTCGCGCAGATAGACGATGTCGCTGTAGCGGTCGTCTGGCTCCTTGGCCAGCGCCCGGGGCAGAATCTCGTCGAGCGCCGCGGGCACGTCGGCAATCCCGCTCGGCGGTGTCGGCCGCTCGTTCTCGATCTGTTTCATGACGGCGAACATCTCGCCCTCGAAGGGTGGCTGGCCAATGAACAGTTCGTAGAAGACCGCGCCGAGTTGGTAGATGTCGGTCCGGTCGTCGGTGGAGGCGGAATCGCTGAACTGCTCGGGGGCGGCGTACTCGACGGTCAT
>ERZ1034569.316-NODE-316-length-18241-cov-74.863027_pt1 | contig 18241 bp, 13 predicted proteins | sample MGYA00520706_ERZ1034569 | MGnify/ENA primary metagenome ERZ1034569 (study PRJEB33760, sample SAMEA4777722) | hypersaline lake metagenome | biome: hypersaline environment; feature: brines | place: Spain | collected 2014-08 | depth 0 m ...
ATCCAAAACGTACCGTCGTGTGCCTGCGCAATCGAGTGGTGGTTTCCCTCCGCCAAGCGCCACTGGATCTGCCCGCACGCGTCCAGCCGCACGGTGCCGACACGGGAGAGATTGACGAGGAGATCTCCGTCTGGGGTGACATGGGACCCGTGCAGGGCCCGAACCTCGGGGTATGTCCAACGCAGGTCGAGTGAGTCGGGAAAGAGTGACCCCTTATCGACGGACCACTGGTGAACCACCTGCCCCGTGCGGTCAATGAGCCTCACGCCGGCCGACCACGTGTCCTTCGTCTGCCACGTAGACGTGATGGCCGTGAGTCCGGGCTGAATGCGGCTCGAATCTACAGTTCGGGCGCCAGAACGATCGTACACGCGATCAGCGAGGGGAGTGGGCCGTTCCGACCAGTACGTTCTCAGGGTCGTGGCCTGGTTTGAGGCCTGTTCCAACACCTCGTTGGGAGCCCACCGGTGCCACCGAGTGGCAAATCCGAGAAGAAATGCGATGAGGGCGACGGAAATGACGAAGGAGAGCTTCGCAAAATGAGAGGATCGCATCTCGGGCCGAAAACAGTTCTACGAACGGAGGGGGGCGTGGCAGAAGGGGCCACGCCGGACACCGAAAAGGGGAGGAGGGGGCTTTTCGAGCCGCTCCTCCAGCTTGGTCACTTCTGGAGAGGATGCCAGGGCGGGCAGACGGAACCAGAGAATGTACAGGGGGAAGGCGGTTTGTCTACGGGCAAAAGGCAGTAGCGGAGCGTCTAACGGCTCAGGTTGTGCGGGGGCAAATCCGGGAGCTTCGATCCGCAGGCGGGAAGGGAAGCGCGTCGCCTTCCGCATGATGTCGTCGGTATGATACAGTGTGTACCGGTATGCCGCAATTCTGTACCGAACCCATGGGTCGCACGTCCGTCGGGCCGGCCGGCAGGCCCAACCGATCGTAGACAGTACCAATCGTAGAGGATGGCTGGTCGGAGGCGCTACCCACCCCCCGCCGTGCCCGCGAAGTTGAGGCTTCCGTGTCGTCGTCGACCGGGGTGCCAAATGGCGTGCGGTTCGTACGGGCTGCCCTGCTGTCGAGCCCGTCAGTGTGCCCAAGCCCCACCCAGAGAGAAAAGCTCCACACACGGACCGGAGGACAGCACAGAAAGTGCTGTTTGTGCCACTGCGCGTCGGTCGGGCGGTCGCCAATCCACGTCTGAGGCACCGGCCCGATGCGTTCGACCGCAAGCGATGCGGTGCGCTCGGCGGACGGGCCCTCCACGGCCGGTGGACCCGGGAAAGAGGACGAGCAAAGGTGGAATGCAGGGCATGCGTTCACAAAGAAGTGGGCCGGCATGTTGGGTTCCCAAATCGGCGGGTCGGAATCCATTGTCAATCCTGCCGGCACGCACAATCTCCACACAAACCGAGTTGAAAAGTGCACGACTCATCCAAATCATGATGGGGGTATTCGTCCAGGAAGTGTGGACGGACTGGTCCCCACCCTGGACATTCACGGGCGTCCAGTGTTTGAACGATCAGTCGCTTCCGGAACCGACCGAAGGTACATGCCAGCTCCAGAATTTCGTGTGTGGGACGGAGACGAAATGATTTATGTCAACGACAGCGCCGTCTGGTCGCTCAAGATCGAGGACTCTTCGGATTGGACCCTTCACCGCAAGACCCGGCTCCACTGCCGGGAGTCTCCGGACACGAGCCTCATGCAACACATTGGACTGGCCGATGCCGAGGGGAAGCAGATCTTCGACGGCGACATCCTGCAGGATGGGGACGGGGCGGTCGCGATGGTCCGCTGGGCGTCGGACGCGGGGGGATACGTCCTTCTACGAGAAAACGGCAATCCCGTCGGGCTCTCCGAGGCCAACATTCAGAACGGGCCCTGGCGCGTTGCGGGCAATCTCCACGAAACCCCGAACAGGATCGACCCGGACCTGAGCCGACTTCTGAACCGCCTCCGAGAGTATACCGGCGAGGTGGAGTGTCCGATGTGTGGCGGGACCGAGTTTGAGGCGGGCGGCACCCCGGAAGACCGTCAGGGCCCCATCGCGGTTCACTGCGTGCGCTGTCACCACGTTATGTTGTTTCACGACGATGTCCTCCGGTAGGGCCCGCCCGCGGCGGGCGCGCTGGGAGGAGCAACGTCCAACCCCCGACGTGCTTCGGGTCCGGACGACGGGGGTCAGTAGGCAACCCGGTCCTCGTAGTCGAGCCAGGCCTCGAAGGGGCGATTGGCCTCCTCGGAGAGAGCCTGGTCCATCGGGATCTGTCGCTCGGTGGGCGGCTTTGCCATTTCCTCGTAGATGTGGTGGTCGTCGAAGCCGGCCTCCGCGGCGTCTTCCTGCGTGGCGGCGTAGTAGACCCGGTCGAGCCGTGCCCAGTACGCGGCGCCCAGGCACATGGGACAGGGCTCACAGGTGGCGTACAGCGTACAGCCCGCCAGTTCAAAGTCGTCCAGCGCGTCGCAGGCCCGCCGGATGGCGGTGACCTCGGCGTGGGCCGTCGGGTCGTTGAGGGTCGTGACCACATTTGTGCCCCGCCCGACGATCTCACCGTCCCGGACGACGAGGGCCGCGAACGGACCGCCCTGTCCGGTGGTCACGTTTTGGACCGCCATCTCGATGGCCTCACGCAGAAATGAAGAGGGAGAAGGCATTGGGGGATCGGACTCGATGGAGAGGAATTGAAAACGAGAACCAGAAAGGGGAACCGGGGCGCCTGCCCAAATCGCCTCCATCATTCGGCTGTCGCGTCGCTTGGTTCCGGGGCGGCGTGGGGCGCGGGGGCGTTCGTGCGCCTGCCCAAGCCGTCGCTTGCATGCCGCGCCGGGAAGCACTTTCTTGACGGGTCCATCGACACACTCAAATCGGCGTTCCTGCCATGGACCGTGCCGCATCGCCGTCGCTTGCCGCCCGTGCCGACGACCTGCAGCAGAGTGACATTCGTTCCGTGACCCGTCGTGTGGAGGAGGTAGACGGCATCAACCTGGGCCAGGGCGTCTGCGACCTGCCGACGCCGGAACCAATCAAGGCCCGGGCGCACCAGGCCATCCGGGACGACGCGTCGATTTATTCCCACTACGCCGGCATCGAGCCCCTCCGGCGTGCCATTCTCGAAAAGGAGCAGGCCCACAACGAGGTCCCCGCCACCTCACCGGAGGACGTGGTGGTGGGCGTGGGGTCGACCGGCGTGTTCGTGTCGGCGGCGTTCACGCTCCTGGAGGACGGCGACGAGGTGGTGCTCTTCGAACCGTTTTACGGGTACCACCGCAACATCTTGGAGCTCACCGGGGCGACGATCCGCTACGTTCCGCTCGGCGGCCCCGACGCGACCTTCGACCGGTCGGCGATGGAGGCGGTCCTCACCGACGACACCAAGGCTGTGGTGGTGAACACGCCGGCCAACCCCAGCGGCAAGGTGTGGACCCGCGAGGAGCTCTCCACCCTCGCCGGCCTGCTCCACGCCCACGACCTCGTGGCGATTACGGACGAGATCTACGAGTACATGCTCTACGACGGGGCGGAGCACGTCTCGCTCGCCAGCCTGCCGGGCGCCTACGAACGCACGATTACCCTCTCGGGCTTCTCCAAGGCGTACAACGTGACGGGGTGGCGCCTGGGCTACGGCGTGGCCCCCGCGCCCATCGCCGAAAAGATCGGCCTGATGAACGACCTGCTCTACATCTGCGCCCCGCGTCCCCTCCAGCACGCGGCCCTCGCCGCCTTCGAGGACCTGGACGACGACTATGTCGCGCAGCTTCAGGCGGACTACGCGGAGCGCCGCGAGCTCCTGTGTGAGACGCTGGAGGCCATCGGGTTCGACGTGCCGTGGCCGGACGGGGCCTACTACGTCCTCGCCCACTTTGGGGATCTCGCCGGCACGCAGGCGGGCTTTGCCGATGACGCGGCCGCCTGCGATACGCTGATCGAGGACGCCCACATCGGGAGCGTCACCGGGCGCTCGTTCTACCACGATCCCGCGGACGGGCAGCATGAGCTTCGCCTCTGCTTCGCGAAAGAACTGCCCGTCCTCCGGCGGGCCTGCGAGCAGCTTCGTGCCGCGTTCGGAGGGTAATGCGCGCTACGGACAGCCGCCAGAAGCCTTGGGGCGTCAGGACGCCGGCTCGGGGAGGGACGCCCGCACGGGGGCGGGGCCGAGCACGTGCCGCGGCCCTTTGCGTAGGAGCTTGCGGGCGTGCTCCAGGTCGTCGGGGGTGTTGCAGTGGAGGCGCAGATGGGCGGTCTGCGGGAGGCGGTGGGCCTGCACGGAGTGCGTCCGGGCCAGCCGGTCGAGGAACGCGCCCAGCGTGTCGGGCGGGCCCCCGTCGTCGAGGTAGGGGACGACGGCGCCCAGTCCCTCGGCACTCAGCAGCAGCCAGGAGGGACAGATGCGGGTGGAGGCGGTGCCGGTCGGGTCGTCGTGCACCGCGGTCACCGTGGGGCCGTCGAGCTGGAGGACACTACTCTGGGCGCGGCGCTCGGGGTCCGGCTCGTGGAGGGCGAGGACGCGATTCGTGGTGCCGTCGTAGGCGTTCAGAAGCGGCGCGAGGGGGAACCGGTACAGGCTGTCGCCGCCGCTTACCAGCGCCCCGTCGGCCGGGAGGCCCACCGCGTCGAGCAAGAACCGCAGGTCCCCGACGCACCCGAGCTGGTCGTCGGGGGCCTCCACGCCATCGTCGTGGAGGTGCAATCCAATCCCTTGGGTCTCCAGGTCCGCCCGGTGGCCGGCCGCCCACTCCCGAAAAGCGGGGGCATCTTCATGGTTGACGGCAACGTGGATCTCGGTAAGGGCCGACCAGGCGGTGAGCTCGTCCAGAAGGTGGTCGAGGAGGGGGCGGCCCGCCACCGTGACCAGTGACTTCGGGGTCTCGGCGGTCACGGGGCGCATCCGGGTGCCGAAGCCCGCGCACAGGAGAAAGGCATGCATTGGCGAAGCGGATGGTGAGTCCGGAGAAGCGGATGGTGAGTCCGGGGGAGAAGGGGATTGGCTCACGCCTGGGCGGCAGCCAGGGCCTCGATGACCTCATCGTGGACGGGCCCGTTGGTAGCGACGACGCCCGTGTTGGCCTCCAGCAGGCGGCCGTGGGTGAAGTCGAGGGGGGTGCCGTGCATGTCCGTCACGGTGCCCCCGGCGGCCTCCACCGCGAGCGCCCCGGCCGCGTGGTCCCAGATGCGCTCGGTGTAGTCGGGGCTGTCCGGCCGCGGGAGGCGCAGGTAGATGTCCGCCTCGCCCCGCGCGACGATGGCGTACTTCGCCTGGCTGTCGATCCGGATGGAGTCGGCCGTGATGCCGAGGCGTTCCCCCGCCTGCGCGGCGAGATCGTGGGAGCTGTGCGAGGAAACGAACGACTCGCAGAATCGGCTCTCCGACGGGTCGGTCGTGCCGCTGGTCTGGATCGGGGTGGGCACCGCGTCGGTGTCCGGCGTGAGCGGCTGTTGTACGGTCCCCTCGCCCCGAACGGCCAGGAACGCCTGGCCCCGCGAGGCGGGCGGATCGGCGTCGATGGCACTGGGAAGGTGCGGGCAGCACAGGGCCGCCACCTGGGGGCGGCCGTCCACGATCAGGGCGAGCGCGATCGCGTACTGGTCGCCCCGCACGAAGCCCTTGGTTCCGTCAATCGGATCGAGCGTCCAGAAGCGCTCGCTGTAGCCCGCGTCGGTGCCGTGGTCAATCCAGTCGAACACCAGTCCTGGATTGACGTCCGGGTGGTGGGCGCGCACCTCTTCCAGGAGGTGGGCCCGTACATCGGCGTTCGCGTCGGCCCGCAGGGCCGAGCTGTCTTCCTCGCCGATGACGGGATCGTCCGGAAAGGCGTCCCGAAGCGCCTTGCAAATGACGGCCTGGCTGCCGAAGTCGGCCACGGTGACGGGCGTGCGGTCGTCCTTTTCCATCACGTCCCCGTCGAGGTCGGCCCGGACGGACTGGCACAATTCGGCGGCGGTCTGAACGGCACGGAAGGCGACGGTGCGTTCGCGGTCGTAGGCGGGCATACGCAAAGAAAAGAAGTGTGGAGGAGCGAGGGGCGAGCCCTACGGGCCGTCCGCCCTGCTCAGGAGAACGTCGTAGGGGGGAAGGTCGTCGAGAAAGGTATAGCTCTGGTCGCTGAAATCAATGGCACAGGCGTAGTGCGTCTGGCCGTTTGTCACCACGAGGTACGGGGCCTGCAGGACGATGTTGTAGCGGGCCCCCTGGTCGAAGGCGTCCTGGGCGATCGAGACGCGCGGGGCCTTGCATTCAACGAGAAGAAGCGGATCGCCCTGTCGGTCGTGCACAATGACGTCGGCGCGGCGCGGCTGGCCTTGGACCCGGAATGCGGCCTCAATGGCAACCAGGCCCGCCGGCACGTCGAGCTCCTGGATCAAATACTGTACGAAATGCTGGCGAACCCACTCCTCGGGCGTCAGGCGGACGTACCGGTCCCGGAGCGGGTCGTAGATGGCCCGAGCGTCCCCACGGGCCTGCGTCCGAAACTCGTACGTGGGCAGATTCAGCGCGTCCACCACCCGTGTTGATCGGTGCGAGAGAACGACTGGACGGGTCCGTATCGGCTACGAGACGGGAGACCCGGGGCTGTCGCCGTATCCCGTCATCTCCACGTACCCGCGGCCGGTCGCGGACCCCTTCACCCGAACGAATCCCTCCCAGTAGCGGACGGACACGTCGAGTTCCTGGTCCGGAAACAGGGGCGTGATCCGCAGGTCGATGTCTTCGTCGGGCACGCGCAGGGTCCAGTCCACTGGGTAGGTGTGCGTGCCGTCCGGGCTCGTCCAGGTCTCGAGGACCTCCACGGAGACGTCCGAGCGGTCTAGCGTCTGGGTTGCGCCGTCCGGGCCCACGATGACGCCTTCGCTAAAGCGGCTCGGGGTGCCGTCCGTCCGGCGGAGCTGGTAGTACATGAGGTCGCGCCCGTCGTCGAGCTGGAGCGAGAACCAGTCCCAGCCCTCCTGGTCGGGGCCGAGGGCGGAGGTGCTCCACTCCCGGTCCATCCAGCTGTTGCCGGTCACCGACAGCGTGTCGCCCGACAGGACGAGCGTCCCCTCGGTGGCCAGGCGCGTGTACGAGTAGTAGTACGACGCATTGCCGCCCCCTGGCCCCTTCTGGCTCAGGCCCCGGTCGCCCTGGAGCACGCGCGGCTTGGTGGGGCGGAGGGCGAGGTCAATGCCGATGCCCTCCTGCTGGGCCCGCAGGCGGAGCGGGAACGCCGACGAGTCGGGCCCGGTCATCGACCAGTCGTCGAGCCACACCCGAAACGGGGACGATTGCGCCCCCGCGAGCCCGGCGCCGCCCCGCTGAAAGCGTTCAAAGGCGTGAAATTCCTCGGTCGCCCCGTCGGTGACGGCGAAGTGCGCCAGGTAGAGCTGGTTCGTGCGCCAGCCGGCCGGCGGCGAGTCGGGCGCCTCGTCCGGCGGGGTCAGGCCGGTCCGGAAGATCGTCAGCTCGTAGCCGTAGGGCTGTGCGTCCGGGCCGCTCAGCGTGCCGGTCACGTACCACCACTCCGTCTTGTAGCCCGGGTGCGGGCCGTAGTCCTCCGGAAACGTGAACGCCCGGGGCGCCGTGGCCCGCCGGTAGCCGGTGGTGTCGCCGGCCATCGCCTCCGATACGGAGACCGACGTCTGCAGCTCGGCCTCGCCGGACGAGGCCGTGAGCCAGTAGGCCCCAAGGCCGAGACCGGCCACGGCGGCGGCGAGGACTGCAAGAATCGAGACCGAACGAGTCATGTCGGGCAGAAAGGGTCTGGTGTATCGGTGTACCTCAACGGTCCGCCCCGGCCCCCGTTCGCCGCTCGGCGAGACCGCGGGGGCTCTCGGCGCGGCCCGCTACGTGGTCGTTACGGGGGGCAGCAACAGCCGCAGGGCCAACGGGACCGTCCCCATCGTCAGGATCACCACGGCCACGACGACCGCGAAGGCGTCCGGGGAGACGACCCCCAGGTCGAGCCCGCGCTGCATGACCAGGAGGGTGATTTCGGAGCGCGGAACGAGGGCCACGGCAAAGGTCAACGCACTGCTGGGCCGCAGTCGGTTCATTACGGGCATGAACGAGCCCAGCCCCTTTCCCACCACCGCAGCCGCAAACAACAACAGAACTGCTCCTAGATTTCCGAACAGAAGAGACAGGTCGAGCGCAAACCCAACGTGGAGGAAGAAAAACGGAATGAACAGGTCGGAAAGCGAGTCGAACGAGGCGTCAATCTTGACGGAGAGTGGATCTCGGCTAAAGATGAGCCCGGCGAAAAAGGCCCCGATGGCGGCCGAGAATCCGAGCAGCGCCGCAAGGCCCGCCCCCACGAGCCCGATGCCGAGGACGCTGATCATCAGGTCGGGCCGGGGTTGAAGATCGTGAAGCCAGTGCGTGAGCGGATGCTCCAGGTACTGCGCAAACAGGAGGCCGCCAAGCGCGAGCAGGGCCATTTTTCCGAGGACAAGCCCGAGCGTCAGGGCCATCGGGCCGACAAGGTCGGCCGAAAGGCCGGCTTGGAGTTGTGGCACCAGCGCCGTGAGGAGGGCGAGAAGCACAACGCCCGAGAGGTCGTCGAGCTCCGCCACGTCGAGCATAAGTGCCCCTTTGGCGGAGCCGAGCCGGTCCGTATGCCGCCAGATGCGCACCGACACCCCGATTCCCGTCGCGGTGAGGGCGACGGCGGCAAACAGGCTGGGAAGGAGCGCCCAGTCGAGCAGGAACAGCGCCACGCCAAGCACCGCCCCGAGGCTCAGTGTGATGTTTGCGATCCAGATCCGCGTCGCGCCCGAGAGCCGGCGGAGCAGGTTCTTCGGGGTGCATTCCAACCCGATGCGAAAGAGGAGCGCAACGATCCCGAGTTGGGCCAGGAAGGAGAGCACCTGAGGCCCGTCGACGAACCGAAGGAGGCCCGTTCCCTCGACCAGGCGAAGGGCCATTCCGATAAAGAGGTACCCGAGGAGGTCGGGAAGATTGAGGCGCTCGAGTGCGGCCTTTGCCAGACGTGAAAGAACGATCAGGATGCCGACCAGAAGGGCCCCACGGGCCGCAAGGTCTTCCATTTCGAATGCTGTCATCAATGATCACGCCGTGGACCGCATACCAACGGTTCGCCGGCCCGAGTCGTTGGGTCGGTAGGCCTACAGGACTGGGGGAGGACGAAGGCGATGCGGTGCGCCGTTCGTCTTCAATCCCCCTGTAGGGCCACCGCCGGGTTCGACCGCGCCATGCGCCACGTCGGGTAGAGGCCCGCCAGGAACGCGGCCACGACCGCCAGCACGAGCGATTGGACCAGGACGTCGGTCGGCACCGTGAGCTGGAGCGTCCACCCGAAGGAGCGCTTGTTGATGACGAAGACCAGCACGTAGGCCAGCACGTAGCCGAGCGGCAGCGACAGGAGGCCGGCGATGGCGCCCATCAGGCTCGACTGGAGCGTCAGGTAGCCGCCCACCTGGGGGGGCGTCATCCCGGTGGCCCGCAGCACGCCCATCTCCCGTCGCCGCTCCAGGGCCAGGGCCATGAGGGCCGTGAGCACCCCGATGAACGCCACGGCAATGGCGAGCAGGCGCAGCACCGTCGTAATGGTAAACGTGCGGTCGAAGACGCGCATCGACGTCTCGCGCAGGGCCCGGTTCGACCGGATGAGCACGTCCTGGAGCCCCGCTACGGAGGCGCGCATGTCCGAAATTAGCGCGTCGACGGAGGTCGTGTCGGCGGCCGCAAACGCCAGGCCGGACACGCCGCGGTCCTCGTAAAACTGCTCGTAGGTCGACCGGCTCATGAGGGCCACCCCGAGGTCGGAGCCGTAGTCGTAGTAGACCCCTTCGACGGCGAATGGCTGCTGGCCTCGATCCGTCTGGAGGCGCAGCGTGTCGCCCACGCCCACGTCATAGCGGTAGCTGTAGGGCTCGGAGACGAGCACGGAGGGCCCCGACCGGACCGCCTCCCACGCCGTCTCGGGAGTGCCGGCCTTGAGCTGGTAGATGTCGGCGGTCTCGGGGCCGGGCTCCACGGCCACGAGGTCCGTGCGCCCCACGCTGGCCCGTACGGTGACGCGGCGGACCGAGTAGGCCCCCTCGACGCCCTCAACGTTTCGCAGGCGACGCGCGACGGTGGAGTCGATCGTGGCGGTGGAGCGGCGGAAGACGAGGCTCGGCGGCTGCACGTAGACGTCGGCCTGCAGCGACTGCTCCAGCCAGCTGGTGACGGTGCCGCGGAAGCTGTCGATCATCACGCCCACGCCCACGGTCGACGCGATGGCGATCGTAAGGGCGGCGATCGCGACGCCGGTGCGACTCAGGTTCGTGACGACGCCGCGGGCCGCCATGCGCCCGATGACGCCGGCCGCCCGCCCGAGCAGGGGGCGCACCCCGTTCGACAGCCCCACCACGGCCCACGGAATCATGAAGGCCGCCCCGACGAGAAGACAAAACAGCGCCCCGTACCCGGCCCAGATGCTCTGTTCGGTGACGAGGAGCAGGAGGCTGCCGGCCGCGGCGACGAGGAGGCCGAACCCGGCCCACCAGGGCGCCCGTCGGCGCAGGGTGCTCTCTCGGGTCGACCGGCGCAGCACGGTGCTCACCGAGGCGGCGGTGGCCTCCTGGGCCGGGGGCAGGGCCGCGACCAGCGTGGTGCCGACCCCCAGGAGTGCCCCCTTCGTCAGCGTCCACGCTGAGACCGACAGCTCGCTCACCTCCACCACGAAATAGAGGTCGTTGATCGTCTGCGCCAGGAGCTGCACCAGGCCGGACGCCAGCACGATGCCGAGCAGGAGCCCAATCCCGCTGCCCACCACGCCCAGCACGGCGGCCTCCCCCAGCACGAGCCGAAAGACCTCCCCGCGCGTTACGCCCAAGGCCCGCAGCCGCCCAATCAGGGCGCGGCGCTGGACGACCGAAAAGGTCATCGTGTTGTAGATGAGAAACGCGCCCACGATGAGGGCCAGCAGGCTTAGCGCCGTCAGGTTGAGGTCGAACGCCTTCGTCATCTGGGCCACGGTCTCCGTCCGGGTGTCCGAGCGCCGCAGTTGGGCCCCGTCCGGGAGGGATTCGCGCACCCGACGGAGGTAGGCCTCCCGGGCCGACGCCGCCGAGGGGGGAAGCAGGTCGATCCGGCTCAACCGGCCGGACTGGTCGAAAAGCTGCTGGGCCGTCGATACGTCCACGACCAGCAGGTTGGCCACCGCCCGGCGGGTTCGTTCGTTCTGCGGCGAGATCAGCCCGCTGAGCACCACCGGGTGGGTCGTGCCCTCGATGCCCACGCGCAGGGTGTCGCCGGAGGAGAGCCCAATCGCCTCGGCCGTGGGGGCACTCATGAGGGCCACGTCGTCCGTCATGAAGGTCCCCAGGTCCAGGTCGCTGCCGGCCCCGGTCCCCAGGTAGGGCCGGAAGGGGGCGTCGGCGAGGGGATCGATCCCGACAATCTGAAACGTACGGTCCCCTCGTTCGAGGGAGCCGTAGCCCTCCACGATGGGGGCGGACGGACGAATGCCGGCCGCCCGGAGGCGCCGGTACACGTCGTCGTCGAGCGTCCCGCCGGCCCCCACGACCTGGTGCGTTGCGGCGCCGGTGACGGTCTCGGCGGACAGCTCAAACGCCCGGCTCGCGCTCGTATTGGCGAGATCGATCGCCACCACCACGGCCACCCCGATCGCCACCCCCAGCACCGACAGGCCCATAAGCCACGGGTGGCGGGTGAGGTAGCGCCGGCTGGAGCGGTGCAGAAGTGTCATCGAGGAGCGAAAGGGACGGGTGAGAGAGACAGGGACGAGCGCGGCGCCCTGGGCGGCGCCCCGGCGCTCCGTTCACGAATCGCCTGCGTGCGGGCTACGTCCCCGACGTGATGTATTCGGGCACCTCTTCGTGCAGGGAGCCGCCGTGGAGGTGCAGGACCCGGTCGGCCCGGGGAACCACCTCCGGGTCGTGCGTGGCCACGAGGAGGGTGGTATCGGTATCGACCACGAGGTCACTGAGGAGGGTGAGCACCGCCTGTCCCGTGTCGTAGTCCAGGTTGCCCGTCGGTTCGTCGGCGAGAACGAGGAGGGGCTCGTGGGCCAGGGCCCGGGCGACGGCCACCCGCTGCTGCTCCCCGCCGGAGAGGCGGTCGGGGAACTGGTCGGCCCGGTCGGCCAGCCCGACCCGGTCCAGCATCGCCCGGGCCCGGTCCTTCGTGGCCCGGGGGGGCTCGCCGGCCAGCTCGAGGGGCAGCCGCACGTTCTCCCCGACCGTGAGGGTCGAGATCAGGTTGAACGACTGAAACACAAACCCCACGTGAGAGCGGCGAAAGCGTGTGCGTTCTGTCTCGGACTTGCCGGTGAGGTCGGTGTCGCCAATCTGCACGCGGCCGGACGTGGGCTGATCGATGCCGCTGATCAGGTTGAGGAGCGTGCTCTTCCCGGCCCCGCTCCGCCCCATCAGCACCGAGAAGTCGCCCCGTTCCAGACGCAACGAGACCTCCTGAAGCACCGTGCGGTCCTGCTCCCCCTCGCGGTAGGTCTTCGTGAGGGCGTCGAGCTGGACGAGGGGCGACGAGGCGTCGGGCATACGGGCGGGCGGCGGTCGGAATGAGGCTTGGCGGCAGGGATGAGACCCAGGGCCAAAAACCCAACGCCGAGGATGGAGGGGGCCGTTCCGAGGGGAGGGCCTCTCTCCAGAATCTTCGCGCCTAACCGCCAACGAGACGAAGTCCAAGGACCTGCGATCTCGACGTCTCCCCGTGAGAGGAGGGCCTGCCCTGGTGCTGTTCGGACCAGATCCGCGGATGCACGTGGGCGAGGCGCCCGCCCGGGTTCAACAGGGCGGCATCGAGTGGAGCACCGACCTTGGGGCACGCGGCGGCATTCCTTAATTCTCAGAACCGGATTGTCGCCAACGAGAGGCTTACCGCGTAGCGTGCGCCGCTGCCGAGCGTCGAGGTGGAGGGCGTGATGCTCGCCCCCAGGTCGAACCGGTAGAACCCAAGATCCAGCCCGAAGCCTCCGGAGAGGGCGACGGCCTGTGTGCCGAAGAACCGAGCACCGGCGCGGATGGGGACGGGCCCGAGGTGGAGCGTCCCGCCCACGTGGAGGGCCGCCGGACTGGGCACCGCCCCGGCATCTTCATTGAGCCCGATCGATGCGCCCCCGTTCAGGGTGACGAGGCCCTGGTCCCAGGTGCTGTTCACGTGTAGCGTGGTGGGAAGGCCGGTTGAGAACGACGAGCGGTCGCGATTCACGTCCTCGTAGGCGGCATGAGCAAGACTGTCGACCTGGTCTTCGATGTATTCCCCCGTCGCGCCGTCGTACTCGTCATCGATCCGATCCGAGTCCAGCGTCACGCCCTCAAACCGAAAGACATCCTTCACGGGCGTCACCGTCTGGGCGTCTTGGGTCCAGGTGATCCGGCCCAGGTCCGTGATGCTCGCCGAGACGAGCAGCCCCGGCCGCACCGTGTAGGTGGCCCCGAGGTCGAGGCCGCCCCCGATCCCCGCGATTCCGGACGATCCCCCCACGACCTCGTCCACCGGGTCGTCGTTGAAGGCGTTGAACGTGTCGAACAAGCCGGTGCTCAACGGGCCCGCCGCCCGGGCCGTGTAGTCGAATCGGTGCACCAGGGAGTCGCCGCTCACGGTCGCCTGCGAGTTGAGCGCGGCGTCCGCGAAGGCCGTCCCGAAAATCACGCGGGGGGCGACGCCCACCGACAGGGGAACCGACGAGAACCGGTAGCTGAAGGCCCCGGTGACGTCGACGGTCGCGTAGGCCCGGCTCCGCCCGTCGACCGGCACGGTCCGATCCTCACCCGTCCCTCGGAGCAGCACGTCAAAAAGCCCCTTGTTGACGGCGGAGGTCTGAACGGTGCGGCCCCGAATGCCGAAGCCGACCGCCCAGGAGCGGTCGCTCGGGCGATGGGTGATCGACAACGGGACCACCTCCAGGTACGTGCTTGCCGTTTGCTGGTCCCCCCCGAACCAGTCGTCGAGGATGGCCTTCTGCTCGTCGTTGGGGAGGGCCTTCTCGTTGTCGTAGAAGAGGGGGTCGATGTGCTCGAACTGGTAGAAGTCGCCCCCGTGGTAGGCCCCCACGCGAAACAGTTGCATCTCGAGGGAATGGTCGTTCGGCCCCACCGTGAGATTGGCGGGGTTGGAGTAGAGCGCGGCCGGGCCCGTGTCGAAGACGGACGTGCCCCCGCCGGTGCTCACGGCCTTTACGCTGCGCATGCCGGACTGGCCGTGAACGGCTTCGGGCGCCAGGGCCAGAAGGCCCGAGAGGAAAAGCACAAGGGCCGAACGGAGAACAAAGGCGTGGGGCGTCGTCATTTCAGCCTGCTGTATCGGGGAAGGGAGGTGCCGGTGGGGCGGTTGCGTCGAGGCCTCTGGGACTTAGTTGCCGGTTTGAATGGAGGCGTCGGCCTCGAGGCGGACGCGGTTGAGGGTCAGTTGGTCGTCGGCCCGGAGGCGAGCGACGGCCGCCGTGCCCCCTCCCGATCCCGCCTGATCCATGTTGAGGGCGAGCCGAATTTTATCGCCGTCGGCCAGCGCTCGCAGGTCCTCCTGGGTACTGCCGAGGGTGAAGACGAATGTGCCCGATGACGGAGCCGCTGCCGCGCCGTCTTCGTCCTTCGCGGCCGGCTCGATTCGGAAGTTGTCGTTGTCGAAGCCGCCGTTGAACGTCTCAATTACCGAGCCCGCGGCGTCGACAATGACCATCTTTACGTCCGCTCCGAGGGGAAGCCCGTTCGTGTAGCTGAACTGGAGCTCCGCCGTCGAAATATTGGCGTCTTCCTCCGGGTCGGTCAGGTCGTTGAGGTCGGACAGGTCCGCATCGATGGTGTCCCGCACGACGAACCGATCCCTGATGCGGAGGGGGACGTTGAGCGAAAAGTTCGCGTCGAGCGCGATGGGCTTTCGAACCTGCAGGCCGCCCCCGTCCGTGTTGATCTCGGCCTGTCCCGCCAGGCGGACCTCGGTCGGGAGCGCATTGACGAAGTCCGCTACGTTCGAGTTGTCGCCGTCGACCAGGAGCGGCGTGCGTACCGTCTCGCCGAGCGCGGCCTCTTCGAGCCCAACGCCCAGTTTGATCAGCGACTCATTTTGAAGGGAAACGCCGTTTTCCGTAAACGCAGCCGAAAAGGGAAGGGAGGACACGTTCCGGTCGGCCCCGCGCGACATGTTCTGATCTTCTGTCCCGCGAAGATAGATCTGGTTTGTCTCGTTCGTCCCTTGAATCGCCGCGTACACCTGCGCGTCGGTCGACGCGAGGTTGGCGGTTTCGACCTGGAAGGTTAGGCTCACGTCCGCCAGCTTGAGCCCGTCCACCCGGTCTGTGATGCCCTCAAACCCATCGAAGGCGGCCGTCCGCACCTCGTTGTCGTTGGCAACATTGATGTCCCCGCCGTTCTCGTTCGGAGTGACGGCCACCGTGAACGGCTTTGCTTCATCGACGTCGATCTCTCGGATCTCAAAATTGTCGAAGGACGTCGACGCCCTAAGCGAGATCTTGTCGTCATTCTTTACCATCAGGTCGGGGTTCACTTGGCCGCCAATCTTGAACGTGACCGTTCCGTTTTCGTCGATGTTCGGCTTGTCCGGGTATATTCGCGCGCCTTTGAGGTCGATGCGAAAACCGTCTCCCAAGGTGCTTATATCCCGCTCGTACTCTCCATTGCTGCCGCAGGGGCCACTCCCGCAGGGATTCTCGACAAAGTCGACGACGAGCTGGTTGTCCTCGCCGTACGGCTCGACGCGGATGTCGGGGTATGTGAACCGAAGGCTGTCGAAAACCCCCCCTGGTGCGGTCGGGGAACTCGTGATGTTCTGTACCTCAATCGTCGTGGGTCCGAGCTCTACGTAGTTGTTTTGCGACTTTTTGAAGGCGACCCGGTTGCTTCCACGTACCGGGATGTTGGCCGTCGCAGATCTCTGCAGTTCCACGTTGAGAACCCCGATCTGCCTTTCACCTGCGAATGTGAACCCTTCTTTCTGCAGATCGATGAACGTCTCGTCAAATGTTTTCTGGTCAAAGGTGAGGCTGCCGGTGGCATTGTCCAAGGCCTCGTTCAAATTCCCGATGTCGAAATTGTCGATTTCCTGTACGACCGAGATGTCGTTGTTTGACGACTCGACTTCAAACAGGGAGTCAAAGTCTGATGATGTCGTATCGATCAGGGGGTCGAATTCACTGTTCGGCCCGCCGAGAAACGTGAAGGTTTTTTCCTGCACGAGCGGCGTGCTGATCTCCGTGTCGGTGTTGATGGACGGAGAGGAATTGCCCGTGGGCACGTCGCACCCCACCAGGGTGATGAACGTGAGTGCGGCCACTGTGAGGGGCCACCAGCTAGCCTGAGAAGAAGACATGGCGCAGAACTGGTTGCGGAAAGGAAAGACGGTGTTCACTGAAAGTGGAAGCGGTGGCCTCTCGGGGACGGGCCCTCGTCCGCGGTAGGAAAGGGGGCGTTCCTCCCAAGCGGCCTCGCCGCGATCGAAATTCCTGAGGTCAGCCCTCTAGCGCAGCACATTGAGCGGCACTCGCCCTTGAGCCCGGCCCACATGGTGCTTTGGTCAAGAATCGCGCCAGGTCGGACGTCCCGCCCTCACGCTGCGGTCTGGTTTCTTGAGGGCGATGATACCCGTGCCGGATCTGTAGTTTCTTCGCCCCGCAGTGCGCAATTACGCGGCCTGCGTTCGGCGGACATGGATCTCCACGCCGCACGGGCACGCTCGACGGTCGGGGCGACCGGGCCGTGGTCGTGGACAGGCGTGCCGTCGCCGCCCGTCTGGCCGAGTGGACTTCTCCTGTGAAACCGTCTCGGTTGGCCCCGCAGGCCCGTTCAGGTGCTCTCGACGGTGCTGAAATGACTCGCCTGCCCGCTTCCCCATCGGACGGGCCCGACAGAGAGTGGACATGGCGACGCCCAACTGGGCCCGCGTGGAATCAGAAATCATCCAGAGAGCGGGTGGCGGGTCGTGCTTGGCGCCCCGCAACGCCCGTCATCGGCAGGGACTGAGGCAATCGGACCCGACACGACATCCGCCACAGTTCCGGCTTGCTGCACCGTCATACAGGCGCCCCCAGGTGCTCGTCGGATGCAACGCATCCGCGCGCTCGTCTCGTCGGCCGGTCTCTCGTGCAGGGCCCTCGCCCCGGCGCAGCCCGTCGGCCCGGACGTCAGTGGACCCTGATTTGTCCCATCGCGGCGGCGACGCCGTCAATGCCGAGCGTTCGTCGATACGATGTGAGTGGGCGGTCGGGGGGGGCTGCCCCGGAGGATGCGCTTGAGACCCTTCTTCGACATCCTCGACATCTGTGGCGGCTCCGTTTGACGGCCGCGGGACTACGCCTCCTCGCGGCGCGGGGCCAGGACGTACAGCACGGCCATCCGCAGGGCGACCCCGTTTGTGACCTGGCTCAGGATGATGGACCGCTCGTGGTCCACGACGGCGTCGGTCAGTTCGATGCCTCGGTTGACCGGCCCCGGGTGCATGATCAGGAGATCGGGGTGGCGGCGCAGGTGGTCGGCCGTGATGCCGAATTGGCGGTGGTACTCCCGCGTGCTGGGGAAGAGGCCTGCGTTCTGTCGCTCCATTTGAATGCGGAGGGCCATGGCGATGTCGCACCCGTCTAGCGCCGCGTCGAGGCGGGTCGTGGTGCGGACGTCCATTGCCGCCTCCATCTCCACGGGCAGCATCGTCTCCGGCCCGCAGAGCGTGACGGTGGCCCCGAGCGTGGTCAGGGCCTGCACGTTGGAGCGGGCGACGCGGCTGTGCGTGATGTCGCCAATGATGGAGACGTTCAGGTCCTCGAACGAGTCGACGTGCGCCCGCATCGTGAGCACGTCGAGCAGCGCCTGGGTCGGGTGGGCGTGGGCCCCGTCGCCGGCGTTCAGAATGACGCTGTCGGTGCAGCGGGCGAGGAAGTGGGGGGCGCCGGGCGACGGGTGGCGGAGCACCACCACGTCCACCTTCATGGCCTCCACGTTGCGGGCCGTGTCCTTCAGCGTCTCGCCCTTCGTGACCGACGAGCTGGCCTTCGAGAGGCTCACGGTCTCGGCGGAGAGGCGGCCGGCGGCGAGGTTGAACGAGAGTTTCGTTCGGGTGGAGGGCTCAAAAAAGAGGCTGGCGACCGAGGTGCCCTGCAGGGTGGGCACCTGACGGATGGGGCGGTCCAGCACCTCCCGAAACTCCTGAGCGGTGTCGAGCAGGTACTGGATCTCGTCGGCCTCGTAGGGGGAGAGGTCCAGCAAGTGCTGGTGGCGCAGCCCGTCCGGGCGATCCAGGGCGGCAGACGATTCGGAGGCAGCCATAGGAGAGGCGGG
>ERZ1034569.317-NODE-317-length-18224-cov-7.901866_pt1 | contig 18224 bp, 18 predicted proteins | sample MGYA00520706_ERZ1034569 | MGnify/ENA primary metagenome ERZ1034569 (study PRJEB33760, sample SAMEA4777722) | hypersaline lake metagenome | biome: hypersaline environment; feature: brines | place: Spain | collected 2014-08 | depth 0 m ...
TCACCTCGTGGACGAGGTGGAGGCCGATGAACAGCTGGTCCTGGCCGTTCGGCAGGGTCGTCACCTTGTGTCGGTTCCAGACCTTGTCGTAGAGGGTGCCCTCGCTCATCGCTGCTCCTCGCGGCCCTCGTTGCCCCGCTCGTAGACGCCGTTGGTCCCCTCGGCGTCCCCCGGCGGGGTGTGTTCGATGTCGCGCAGCTCCTCGCGGTCGGCGTCGGCGTCCGCATCCGTGTCCGCGTCCGCCTCTACCTCGGCCTCGGCCGCCTCGCCGGCCGCGGCGTCGGCGTCCTCTCGCTCGGGGTCCGTGCCGCCGTCGGCGGCGATGGTCCGGCCCCGGTCGTAGGTCTGAGTGGCGCCGAACGCCTTCCCCGTGAACGGGTTGGTGTGGTCCAGTTCGCCCAGTGTGGTCGGTGCGTCCTCGGTCTCGGTCTCGGGTGTATCGGTGTCCTTCGTCATCGTTGTCTCAGTCGTCCGCTGGTGTCTCGGCCGTCCCCTCGTGCTCCTCGCCGTCCTCGTCCTCGCCCCACGCGAACAGCCCGCGCAGGTCCTCGCCGACGGCCTCGATCTCGTGGTTCTTCTCGGCGTGGCGGAGCTGCTTGTAGGAGGGTCGGTTCGCCTGGTTCTCGTTGATCCACTCGCGCGCGAAGGTGCCGTCCTGGACCGCCTCGAGCACCGCCTCCATGTTCTCGCGGGCGTGCTCGTCGACGACCATGTCGCCGCGGGTGAGTCCACCGTACTCGGCCGTGTCGGAGACGGAATCCCACATCCCGCCGAGCCCACCCTCGTACATCAGGTCGACGATGAGCTTCAGCTCGTTCAGACACTCGAAGTAGGCCATCTCCGGCGAGTAGCCGTTGTCGACCAGCGTCTCGTAGCCGTGCTTCACCAGGGAGGTGACGCCGCCACAGAGGACGGCCTGTTCGCCGAACAGGTCGCTCTCGGTCTCCTCGCGGAACGTCGTCTCGATGACGCCCGCCCGGGTGCAGCCGATGGCCTTCGCGTAGGCCAGTCCGACCTCGTGGGCGTCGCCGGTCGCGTCCTGATAGATGGCCAGCAGGCCGGGCGTCCCCTGGTCGTGCTCGTAGTTTCGGCGCACGAGGTGGCCCGGGCTCTTCGGCGCGACCATCGTCACGTCGACCGACTCCTTGGGCTCGATCTGCCCGTAGTGGACGTTGAACCCGTGGGCGAACTGGAGCGTGTCGCCCGGTTCCAGCTCGTCCTCGATCGCCTCGTAGACGGCGGGCTGGACCGTGTCCGGTACCAGCACGCTCACCAGATCCGCCTCGGCGGCCGCGTTCGTCGGCGTCGTCACGCGCAGCCCCTCGGCCTCGGCGGCCTCGCGGGAGCTGGACCCGTCGCGCAGCCCGACCACGACGTCGACGCCGGAGTCGTGCAGGTTCAGCGCGTGGGCGTGGCCCTGGCTCCCGTAGCCAAGCACCGCGACCGTGTGGTCGGCCAGGACGTCGGTGTCGGCGTCCTCGTCGTAGTAGACCGTCGTGGTGAGCCCCTCCTCGGGGTCGTTCGTGCTCATTCGTGGGTCACCTCGTCGGCATCGCTCTCGGCCTGCCCGGTTCCGTCAGTGTTCGCCTCCTCGCGGCCGTGGTTCGCGGGCGCGGTCACGGCCGGCTCGCGGTTGGCCGGCACGTCGACCGCCGGCTCCCGGTTGCCGGGCGCCGTCACGGCGGGGCGGTCGGCGTCGGCGGCCGGCGCGTCCTCATCGTCGTTGGCGGGCGCGCGTACCGCCGGGTCGTCGGTCCCGTCGGCCGCCGCGCCGCTGCCGTCGGTCACGGCGATGGCGTTGTTGGGCGCGGTCGCGGTCTCGCCGCGGGCCAGCGCGGCCTGCCCGGTCCGGGCGATCTCGCGGATGCCGAACTGCTCGAAGGCGTCGATGGCGTCGTCGATCTTCCCCTCGTCACCGGTGAGCTGGACGGTGATGGTCCGGGGGCCGGCGTCCAGCGTCGTCCCGTCGTACATCCCGGTGATCGCGTGGACCTTGTCCGGCTCCTCGCCGTTCACCTTCACCAGCACCAGCTCCCGGGCGACCGGCTGGCCGTCCAGTTCGCGGGCGCTCACGACCGGGACCAGCTTGCTCAGCTGCTTCTCGATCTGGTCGATGTTCGGGTCCGGCTCCTCGACGACGATGGTGATGCGGGAGTAGTCGTCCTCCTGGGTGGGGCCGACGGTCAGTGACTCGATGTTGAACTGGCGCCGGCTGAACAGCCCCGAGACGCGGGACAGCACGCCCGGCTCGTTCTCGACCAGCGCGGTCACGACCGTCCGCCGGGGCTCGTGCTGGGCCTCGGCGTCCGGGTCGACCCGGATGCCCTGCGAGTTGCGGCGGCCGGTGGGACGCATCCGCTCCTCCGGCTCCGGCCCATGCAGGCCGCCCTTCCGGTCGGCGCCGTCGCGCTCGGCGCGGGCCCGGGATTCGAACTCCTCACCGCTCATAACTGGTCCTCCGACAGCGCGAACTCCCCGTTGTCGCCGCCGCTCGGGACCATCGGGTAGACGTTCTCCTCGGGGTCGATGTGGACGTCGACGACGCTCGGGCCGTCGTACGCAAGCGACGCCTCGACAACCTCGGGCAGCTCCTCGTACGTGTCCACGCGGAACCCCTTCGCGCCGAACGCCTCGGCCAACTGGTCGAACTCCGGCACCCACGGGTACTCCGAGGCCATCCGGCGCTCCTCGAAGAACGCGTCCTGCCACTGCCGGACCATCCCGACCGCGGCGTTGTTGAGGACGACCACCGTGATGTCCATCTCCTCCCGGACCGCGACCGACAGCTCCTGCAGCGTCATCAGGAAGGAGCCGTCACCGTCGAAGCAGACGACGTCCTGCTCGTCCTCGGCGGCCAGGCGCGCGCCGATGGCTGACGGGAGCCCGTAGCCCATCGTCCCCAGCCCGTGGCTGGAGACCCAGGTCCGTGGCTCGGTGAACAGCCAGTACTGGGAGGCCCACATCTGGTGCTGACCGACGCCGGTCGTGACGATGGTATCGTCGTCGGTCGCGGCGTCGTACGCCTCCACGGCGAACTGGGGCTTGACCGGCTCGTCCTCGGGCGCCGAGTAGTCCATCGGGTACTCCGCCTTCCACTGCTGGCAGGTGTCCCGCCACGCCGCGCAGTCGGGCGCGGTCGGCATCGCGTCGTGGACCTGGGTGATGACCTGTGCGGCGTCGCCCAGCAGCGCGCGGTCGGCCTCGACGTTCTTCGATATCTCGGCGGGGTCGATGTCGGCGTGGATAATCTCGGCGTCGGGGGCGAACGTCTCGACGCCGCCGGTCAGGCGGTCGTCGAACCGCGTCCCGACCGCGAACATGCAGTCGCAGTTCGTGATGGCCATGTTCGCGTAGCCGGTGCCGTGCATCCCGGCCCACTCCAGGGAGAGTTCGTGGTCCTCCGGGAACGCGCCGATGGCCGGCATCGTCGTGATGACGGGGATCTCGTGCTCGAAGGCGAACTCGCGGAGTTCGGCGCTGGCGTCGGCCTTGATGACGCCGCCGCCGGCCAGGATGACCGGCCGGTTGGCGCTCGCGAGCGCGTCCGCGGCCTCGCGGACGGACTGTGGGTCGGCCCGCTCGGGCGGGTCGTAGGTCCTCGGCGTCTCCGGCGCGCCGGGCCGGCGCTCGGTCTCGCCGTTGGTCACGTCTTTGGGCAGGTCGACCAGGGTCGGCCCCTGGCGGCCCTCGGCGGCCAGCGCGAACGCCTCGCTCACGTCGTCACCGACCTCGTCCGGGCTGGACGCGAACGTGTTCTCCTTCGTGATGGGTCGGGTGACGCCGATGGTGTCGGTCTCCTGGAAGGCGTCGCTCCCGACGAAGTCGGTTGGGACCTGGCCCGTCAGCGCGACGACGGGGTCCGAGTCCATGTTCGCGTCGGCCAGGCCGGTGACCAGGTTGGTCGCGCCCGGGCCGGAGGTGGCCATACACACTCCGGGCTCGCCGGACACGATACCGTACGCGTCGGCCGCGTGCGCGGCGCCCTGCTCGTGGGCCATCGTGATATGTGTCATCTCCGAGTCGTACAGCGCGTCGTAGACGGGCATGATGGCCCCGCCCTGGACGCCGAACAGGTACTCGACGCCGGCGTTCTCCATCGCCTTGACGACCGTCTCGGCGCCGGTCACGGCGCCGCGCTCGTCGGGTCCGGTCGTCTCGTCGGGCGTCGCCTCGGTCTCGGTCGTCGGGGCAACCGGCTTCGGCTGCTCCTTGCTCATGGTCGATACCTCCGTCGGTCGGGTGTCGGTGGCGTGTTTCTGTCGTACATCGGTGGTTGGCTCGTAATCGCGGCGGTAGCACACGAACGTGCGCTACTGGTCGTGAACTGTGACAGCGTCGATGGAATGGGTGATATCGGGGCTAGGCGGCCCCTACAATACCCAGGATCGAAAGAAGGCGCCGCACGGTCGCACCGCTCCCCTGCCACGTGTGGCCGGGAGCGACACGCCGTGTCACCACGTCGGTTGTAGTGTGCCGGTCGCGTAAAACGCTGTCGTGTCACGGCGGCCCACACGGCGGGCATCGGGGCGCTCCCGGCCGGACGCGGCACTATCGATGCTCGTCGGCGGCCGCGGACGGTGACACGGCTCTCCGGACGCGGCGGACCACGTACCGCTCTCGCGGATGGGGCGAACGGGCGGGCGGTCATCGGCCTAGAGCCGGACCTCCTCGCGCGTGACGCCGACGTCGCGGGCGAACTCCTTGAGGTGGGCCATCGTGACCCGGCCCTGCTCTGCGCCGTGGTCCTTGACTCGGCGTGTCACCTCGCGCACCTCGTCGTCGGTCGGGGCGAAGCCCTCGTCCTCGAGGCGCTCGCGCACCGAGTGCTGCCCGGTGTGCTTGCCCAGCACGAGTTCGCGCTTCGCGCCGACCATCTCCGGCGTCATCACGCCGGGCTCGAAGGTGTCGGAGTTCTCGATGACACCGGCGGCGTGGATGCCGGACTCGTGGCTGAACGCGTTCGAGCCGACGATGGGCTTGTTGGCCGGCACGTCGATGCCGGACTTCTCGGCCACCAGCCGCGACAGCTCCACGATGCGGGTGGTGTCGATGCCCGTGTCCACGTCGTACAGCGACTCCAGGCTCATCACGACCTCCTCGTAGGCCGCGTTGCCCGCGCGCTCGCCGATGCCGTTGACCGACACCTGCGACTGGCTCGCGCCGGCCTCGTAGCCCGAGATGGCGTTCGCGGCGGCCAGCCCGAAGTCGTCGTGGGTGTGGACGTCCACGTACACCTCGTCGCCGCCGACCGCCGTGGACGCCTCGTTGGCGGCGGTCACGACGTTCTCGACCATGTCGTAGAACCGGCGCGGCGTCGCCACCCCGCAGGTATCGGGGATGTTGATCCAGTCGGTACCCGCCTTCGAGACGGCCCGCACGACCTCGTCCAGGAACGCCTCGTCGGTCCGCGTGGCGTCCATCGGCGAGAACATGCAGGTCGCGCCGGCCTCCTTCACCCGTTCGACCGCGTCCACGGAGCGCTCGACGGCCTCCCCGCGGGAGGCGTGCATCGAGTCCTCCAGCTGGACGTCGCTGGTCGAACAGAAGACGTGGACCATCTCCACGCCGGAGTCAAGCGCCGCCTCGATGTCCTTGTCGACGACCCGCGCCAGTCCGCAGACCGTGTTGCGGGTGCTACCGGCGATGTCGCTCACGGCCGCGAACTCCGCGTCGGAGTTGACGGGGAACCCGGCCTCGATGACGTGGGTGCCCATCTCGTCGAGGACAGCCGCTATCTCCCGCTTGTCCTCGTACGAGAACGACGTGCGTGGCGACTGTTCACCGTCGCGCAGCGTGGTGTCGAAAACTCGTGCGTCGTTTATCTCTCCAGTGGAATCAAGCGTGCCCTGGAAGAACTCGACCCGCCGACTCGGTCGACGAACCCTCAGTATTGCCTGTCATGGCTACCTGCTACTGGACACTCCCGGCTATTTAATACTGTCGTCACGGCAGGGCCTGCCGGCCGAGCGGGACGGCCCCGTAGAACGGCGTTCAGCGGCCGTCAGCGTACGGAACGGGAGATGCGGGCGGGACCCCCTCAGTCGGCAGTGCGGGCGGGTCCGACCGCGCCGACCGCGACCCGGGCATACGTTCCACCAGTTCCGGGTCGAATAGAACTCGCACGCGGGCCCCTGACCGCTCCCGGGTGGACGGACGTCCGGACCGGCGCCGGCGGGCCGTCCCAGCCGTATCAGTGGCCCTCCCCGTGGTGCCCCAGCTTTTTGCTACCGCCGCCTCTCCGGCCGGATATGAGCGACGATGACGAGGCCGCGGGCGGGCCGTTGAGCGACCTCGATCTCCAGGCCGCCGAGGGCGAGATCGACGACCCCCAAGCTAGTGCCTTCGACCGCGTCGAGTTGGGCGTCCTGGACGGCAGTGTCGACCCGGAGGAGTGGGTCGCCGCCGTCAACGGCGGCGCCGTGCTCGTGCTCGACGTGGAGGGTGACCTCAACGAACTCGCGGCCGGCTTCGCCCGCGACGTCCGCGAACTGGGCGGTGAACTGATGCATTTCCGGGGCTTCCTCGTCGTCTCCCCGCCCGACGTGGAGATCGACACCGGTCGGCTCTGAGCAGGGGCTGGCGATTCGATGCGTTCGTTCCGGCGCCGTTCCCGGACCGCTGACGACCGCCACCCGTTCGTCGCGGGGGGTGCTCCGGTCCCGTCCCGGGTCGTTACAGCCCGCCAACGCCGGCCAGCGCCTCGAGGTAGACGGCCACGTCGAGCGCGAGCGCGAACCCGACCAGCCCAAGCACTGGAACCCATGCCGACCGGGTCCGCTCGTAGCCAACGATGGCCAGGCCGAGCGCGGCGACCCACAGGCCGGTGTCGACGAGTTCGCCGGGCGTCGTCAGGCCCGTCGCAGCGCCGACGAGACCGACGGCCGACAGTACGAACGCGAGGAGGTGGGCCACGCCCAGTGTGTCGGTGTCGAGCGAGACGCCCCCCGCGTCCGTCCCGACCCGGCCACAGAGAACCCCTACGCTCGCCGCGAGCGCGACGCCGAACACCAGGGTCGCGCCGAACTCGACGGCGCCCCCGGCGGTGAACTGCGGCCCGGCGGGGTCGAGCGGGAGAAGCCGGAAAGCCCCCACCAGCAGGGTAGCCACGACCGGGGCGTCCCCGGAACCGACGAGCGCGCGCACGCGCTCGGGGACCACCACCCCGAACAGGACACCGATACCCACACCGAGGAGCGCGGACGGCAGCCCCGTACTCCAGACGAGGAGCGTCACCGGTGCATCGGGGCTCACGGCGCGGTTCAACAGCGAGCTCAGCGGCGTGCCGGCAGCGTTCCCGGCCACTGTCGTCGCGGCGACGAGCACTGCCGGCCCGACGACACCTGCGCCCGCAGCGGGCCATGACCCCTCCCGGGGGAGTCCCGTGGGAATCGTGAGGCCGCGATAGCGCGCGTACGCCAGTGCGCCGCCGGCGAGCCCCAGCAGGGAAACCGCGCCAGTACTGACGACGAGCGGCCACGGTCTCGGGACGGCCCCGGCGGGAACCCGGGCGACCCTGGCGATGGCCGCACTCCAGACACTGATGCCGACGACGGCCGCGAACAGGGCCGCGAGCCCCGTGGCAGTGGCGTCGTCGAAGCCGGCGCGCCCTCGCGTCGCGAGCCATCGGCTGTTCGACATCGCCTGCCTCTCCGTTCAGGAGGGGCAAATAGCTGTCCCCGACCGGGGACGGCACCAACCGCACGGCCCGGCGTCGGTCGACACCTCGGAACGGCGGCCCGTCGGAACCGACGGGGGCGTCGTCCGGGCGGCGGGCGGCATTAGCCGGCGTCGTCCACGGCGTCCTCGACGACCGCTACCACCCGTTCGACCAGCGCGTCCACGTCGTCGTGCTCGGCGTACACCCGGACGTAGGGCTCCGTCCCGGAGGGCCGGACCAGCGTCCAGCCCCCGTCGACCTCCAGCCGGACGCCGTGCTCCGTATCCGTCGCCGCGTCGGGGAACGCCGCGGGGAGAGCCGTCTCCAGGGTCGACATGGCCGCCGCCTTCCGGTCGTCCGGGCAGTCGACGCTGACCTTCCGGTAGGGGCGCTCGGTGATGGGCGCACGTAGCGCGTCGAGCCCCTCGGCGGCGACCAGTCGGGCGAGCACCGCCGCGCTGGCGACGCCGTCGATCCACGGGCCGAGGTCGGGGTGGATATGCTTCCACGGCTCGCCGGCGAAGACGACTACCGTCTCGGAGTCGCCCTCGGAGCGGGCGGCGGCGATGCCCTCGTGGAGCGCGCCGAGGCGGACGCGTTCGACGCGTCCGCCGGCCGCGGCGACGCGCTCGTCGACCCGGGCGGAGCTGTTCGGCGTGGTGACGACGACCGGGTCGCCGGCGTCGCTCGCGCGGGTGAAGTGCTCGGCCAGGACCGCGAGGACGGTGTCCTCGTGGACGACGTCGCCGTCGTCGTCGACGACGACGATGCGGTCGGCGTCGCCGTCGTGCCCCATCCCGAGCGCGAAGCCGGCCCCTTCGCCCCCGCTCGCGGCGTCGGCGACGAACGCGCGGAGGTCGGCGAGGCTCTCGGGCGTCGGCTTGGACTCGCGGCCGGGGAAGTGGCCGTCGACGTTCCCGTTGAGCGTGACGACCTCGGCGCCGAGTTCCCGCAGCACTGCCGGCGCCGCGCGGGCGGCCATCCCGTTGCCGGCGTCGGCGGCGACCCGGAGGCCGTCGAGAGGAGTGCCGTGGTCGCGGGCGTAGTCGATGACGGCGCGCCGGTAGTCCGGCAGGACGGCGGCGTGCTCGACGTCGCCCCACTCGTCCCAGCCGACCGGGCGGTCGCTGGCCGGGGCGGCGTCCGCGGCCCCGCCGCCCGTTCCCCGCTCGGCGGCGAGGAACCGCTCGACCGCGCCCTCGGCGTCGCTGTCGTACTCCTCGCCGTCGCGGAACAGTTTGAGGCCGTTGTCGGCCGGCGGGTTGTGGCTGGCCGTGACCATGATGCCGGGACGGCGGCGCGCGGCGAGGCCGAGTGCCGGCGTCGGGAGGCGGCCGCCGCGGACGCCGGACGCGCCGCCGGACTGGAGGCCCGCGCCCACCGCCGACGCGAGCGCCGAGCCGGTCTCGCGGCCGTCGCGTCCGACGACGAACGTCGGGGCCGCCGCGTCCGTCTCGTGCGCCGCCGCACGGCCGACCCGCAGTGCCAGCGTCGGTGTCACCCGGTCGCGCGTGTCGCCGCGGATGCCCGCGGTGCCGAAGAGGTCCATGTCCGGGCCAGGCGGGCAAGGGGCTTCAATCTCCGCGGTCCCGCTCGGTTCTCCGGAACTCGGCACCCCGGGACGCGACCACGTGTGTCCCGGCGGTCCCGTCCTCCCGATGAGGGCAGTCTTTTGTACGGGGCGTGGCGTATTACCGCTTAATGGGAGTCCGGCCACCGCAGAACGACGACGGCGACGAGCCCGAGACGATCAGCTTCGGAATCGCGGCCCTGGACGCCCACCTGGAGCGAGCGGACGTGGAGTTCCCCGTCGGCGCGGAGACGCTGCTCGAGGAACTCGGTGACCCGGAGGTCGCGTACGACGCCGCGGGCTCGACGGTCGCGCTGTCGGACGTGCTCGACGAGATCCACCTCCAACAGTTCGAGTCCGAACAGGAGCTGCTGAACGCGCTCCACCCCGTCTTCGAGGCGTACCGCGAGCGCGCCGGCAACAGCATCCTCGGCCAGCTCCGCGCGCTGCTCCCCTTCTGACGCCGCGAGCGCCGAGCGTCACCCCTATCGGCACGGCCCGCCTCCGCCGCGGTATGACGGAGTACACCACCGTCTCCATCCCGAAGGACCTGGCCGGGCGCGTCGAGGAGACCATCGAGGGGACCTCCTTCTCCTCGACGAGCGACCTCGTCCGGTTCCTGCTGCGGAGCATCGTCATCCAGCACCAGCAGGCGGGGGAGCTGACGGAGGCGGAGTTCGAGGAGATAACTACCCAGCTCCGCGACCTGGGCTACCTGGAGTAGCGGCCTCAGGGCGGCAGCGACTCGACCGGCGGCTCGACGTCGAGCAGTTCGAGCGGCCGTCCCCGGCCACGGCGGCCGAACGCGGCGATGTCGGTCGGCTCCCACGGCGGGACGCCGATGAACACGACCTGATGGAGGTCGTCCGTCTGCCGGACCGCGAGATGCCCGTCGGGGTGGGAGACGAACCGGCCGTTCGAGGCCGGTGTCCCCAGATTCATCCCGAAGACGGCGGCGACGGAGCCCCCGGTCCCGGGCAGGTAGAAGTCGGTGAACACGGGCGTCCCGGCCGGCAGGTCGAGCGGCGGCTCGAACTCGCCGGCGGGCGTCGTCGTCAGCGCGATGGTGACCTCGCTGGGCGACCGGTCCTCGGCGATGTCCAGCAGCGCCGTCACCAGGCCGACCGTGGCGTAGACCGGTCGGTCGCCGGACCCGTCGCCGGCCGTCCCGTCGGGGCCATCGCTCATAGGCTCTCTTCGCGCCGGACTCGTTTAGTCGCCGTGGTCGGGTCGCGGCCGCGATTCGGCGGGGGCCCCCGGGCCGTCAGAAGATGGCGTTCTTGACCGTGCTGATGTAGAGTCCGGGCGCGTTACTCAGCGAGCGCCGGAGCGCCGTCCGCATCAGGTCGTCCGCGTCGTCAGCGATGCCCTCACCGTGGCCGACCAGCAGCCGGTCCACGTCGAGGCGCTTGAGCTTCTTCGGCGGCGTGAACCGGAGCGCCGGGTGGACGCCCAGGTCCTCGCCGGGGGCACAGTAGTACTCGACGGTCCCGAACACCTCGGGGAGGACCAGCACCGCCGCCTCGGCGTCGTGCAGCCCGGCCTCCTGCCAGAACGTGTTGTCGATGACCCGGCGGACCTCGTATGAGGTGTCCTCGACCAGCTCCGACAGCGCCGTCGTCGGGGCGTCGAGGTCCCCATCGACGCCGCTCATCCACTCCGGGACGCCGACGGGGACGTCGTGGCGGTTCGCGACCGCCGCAGCGTCGCGCTTGTGCCGGTCCAGCAGGACCGCGACGCCCGCGACGTCGCCCGCGCCCGTCTCCTCGCCGAGGTCGGCCAGCCACTCGTCGAGGTCGGGCACGTCGACGGGGTCGACGACGAGTAGCCCCGCGTCGGTGGCGATGGCGTGACTGGCGCGCTGCATCTCCTCCTCCGGATAGGGGATCCAGCTCCCGCCGCCCGCCCAGCGGTTCGCCTCGTTGACCGCCCCGGCGCCGGATGCTTTCATCGGCATACGCCGGGATTCACCCTGACACCCGTTAAATGGTCGTCTCCGGGCAAGAAGAGCGGGTCGGCCACGCGGCGCGCCGGGGTCGCCGCGACGACCGGAGCAGCAGGACCCGCCCGACCCCGTCGACGGCGCGCACGCTCTCGGGACGCGCGTCCGGCGCCGGGGGGCTCCGAGGCGGCACGGCGGACTTTTCTCCCAGCGGCTCCCGACCCCACGCATGGCTGACCCAGCAGACGAGGCCGACCCGGACCCGCTCGACAGCGACTACGACTACCGCCAGGTCGCGGTCGACGACCTGCCGGACGCACCCAGCCCCTCGCACGGCAAGCGCGAGGTCGACGAGGCCGTCGGTGCGACGGCGTTCGGCTACAACGTCATCCTCGCCGACCCCGGCGAGGCCATCCCCTGGGGGTACCACTACCACCCCAGTCACGAGGAGGTGCTCCACGTCATCGAGGGGGAACTCCGCGTCGAGACCGCCGAGGGCGAGCGCCGCGTCCGGGCCGGCGAGGTGCTGTTCGTCCCGCCGAACCACCCCCAGAAGGCGGTCGCCGTCGGGGACGAGCGGGCGCGCGTCGTCGCCGTCGGGGCGCCGAAGGACGCCGACGCGGCCGTCGTCGTCGAGGAGTGCCCGGCATGCGGGGAGACGACGGAACGCGACTACGAGGCCGTCGAGGCGGACGGGACGACGGTGTACGTGCTGTCGTGCGGGGGCTGTGGCGCCGAGACCGACCGGCTCTCCCCTGGGCCGGCGGACTGAGCAGCAGCTGTATCCGCGTTGTATCTTCTACAACCGATGGACGAACTCCGTGATGGAATCATGGACTATATATAGTATTAACATCTGAATTTGGATTATTGTGCCGAATTCGATGGCGAAACGCGGTCGGAGCCGGTCGGTTCCCGGACGGGCTCCCGCGGTCGACGGGGACTCACGGTCGCGGGGCTGTCGTCACCGTGCTCGATGCCGAAGCCGGCCGGGGAGCGCGACTCGTCGAACACGGCGCCCGTACTGGCGACGGTCACGCGAAGGGTGTCCCCGGGCTGGACGTAGCGCTGGAAGTCGACGAGCCCCCCGGAGACGGTGACGCCGCCGGGAGGTCACATCGTCTCCAGGATGTCGAGCACCCGCGCCTCGGCCTCGCGGTCGGGGCCGCGGTCGCCCTCGAAGCCGCGCTCGCGGACGTGCTCGACGGTCGCGGCGACCGCCTCCTCGTGCGCCGTCGACCGCCAGCCGAGCGTCCGCAGTTTCGTGGTGTCGAGCACGTGCGGGTACGGCCGGTAGAGCGGGAAGTCCTCGTGGGTCAGGTCGCCGGCCGCCAGTTCGCGCTCGCCCGCGTGGACGACCGTGGGGTGGCTCCCGCAGGCGTCGGCGACGAGGTCGACCCACTCGCCCAGCGTCGGCAGGTGGTCGTCACCGACGTTGTACGCCTCGCCGGGCTCGCCGCGGTCCAGCAGCGTCACGACCGCGTCCGCCACGTCCTCGACGTAGACCAGATGCCGGAGGTTGGTCCCGTCCCCGGGGACGAGCACGCGGTCGGCGCCGTCGACGCGGTCGACCCAGTAGTCGAACCGCTCCGTGTAGTCGTGTGGCCCGTAGACGATGGGCGGGCGGAGGCTCATCGCGTTCACGCCGCGCTCGGCCGCCACGAACACCTCGCGGTCGGCCTCGGCCTTCCGGTTGCCGTACGTCTCCCAGGTGTCGTCGGTGGCCTGCTCGTCGGAGCACGGGTGGAGCGCGGTCTCGCCCTCGCGCTTGGGGACCCGCTCGGCACCGTAGGCCGCCCCGGAGGAGATGAACACGTAGCCCTCGACGTCGGCGAACACCTCGCAGGCGACCCGCACGTCGCGGGGGTAGTAGGCCACGCAGTCGACGACGACGGCCGGGTCGACGGCATCGCGGGCCCTGCGGAGGTCGTCGTCCTCGCGGCGGTCCCCCTCGACGCGGTCCACTGCGGACCCGAAGGGATGGTCGTGGGTGCCACGGTTGAAGATCGTCACGTCGTAGCCGGCGTCGGCGAGCGCCGCGACCGTGTGGCGCCCGATGAACCGGGACCCACCGATGACGAGCGCGTCGGCGTCGGTCATACCGGCCGCTCGCCCGGGCGCGGCAAGTCGGTTTCGACGGGGGGCGACGACGGGCCGGGAGCCCGTGGCAGCCCGAGCCGTGGACGAGAGCGGTGAGTAACGGCTAAGTTCCAGGGGCCGAATCCGCAGGATATGCGACGGCGTGCGCACGCTATGGCCCGCACGGAGCCGAGCGGTGCGTCCGTCCGTCCGTTCTCGATGGCCGGGAAGCGCAAGCGTCCGCTGTAGGCTCGGCGGCGGCGTGGCGCCCCGTCCCGGGCCGACTCCGGTCGTATAAGCTACAACTACATAGGGGAGCGTCCCGACGCTTCCGCCACGAGCGGCTGTGAACCGCCGGCCGCCGGCGCGTGCAGCCACAGACACACCACACATGACCCACGACAGCTTCCACGGCGTGTTCCCCGCGATGACCACGCCGTTCCACGAGGACGAGAGCATCGACTTCGAGACACTGCGGGCCAACGCCCGCCGCCTGGAGGCGGCGGGCGTCGACGGCGTCGTCCCCGTCGGGACGACCGGCGAGTCCGCGACGATGACCCACGACGAGCATATCGAGGTCGTCGAAGCGGTCGTCGAGGCCGTCGAGGACGTGCCCGTCATCGCGGGCAGCGGCTCGAACAATACGAAGGAAGCGCTGGAGCTCTCCCGCCGCGCCGAGGCCGCCGGCGCCGACGGGCTCCTGCTCATCTCGCCGTACTACAACATCCCCGAACCCGAGGGGATGGAGCACCACTTCCGACAGGTCGCCGACGCGGTCGACCTCCCGCAGATCATCTACAACGTGCCCGGTCGGACCGGACGCAACATCGCCGTCGAGACCGCGGTCAATCTCGCGAGCCACGAGAACGTCGTCGGCTACAAGGCCGCCAGCGGGGACATGGGTCGCATCTGCGAGGTCATCGAGCGCACCCGGACGGAGCAGTTCACCGTCCTCTCCGGCGACGACGGGATGACCCTGCCCGTGGTCGCGACCGGCGGCACCGGTTGCATCTCCGTTGCGGCCAACGTCGAGCCAGAGCGGACGGTGGCGATGGTCCACGCGGCGCTCGCCGACGAGATGGACCGCGCACGCGAGCTCCACTACGAACTGGGGCCGCTGTTCCGCGCCCTGTTCGTCCGGACCAACCCCATCCCCATCAAGGAGGCCATGGCGATGCGGGACCACCACCCGCGGACGATGCGCTCGCCGCTGTCGCTGCTGGACGACGACAGCCGCGAGCATCTGCGCGAGGTGCTGGCCGACCTGGAGCGCACCGACGCCGACACATGAGGGTCGTCGTCACCGGTGCGACCGGCCGGACCGGGGGCGAGGTCGCCCGCGAGGTCGCCGGGCGGGGCCACGAGCTGGTCCCCGTCTCGCGCGAACCCGCCGGCACGGTCGCGGGGGCCGACCTCCGACCCGCCGAGGACCTGCCCGCACTGCTTGCCGACGCCGCGGTCCTCGTGGACTTCACCGTCCCGGTCGCCAGCGTCGACTACGTCGGGCACGCGGCCGAGGCGGGCGTCCCGGCCGTCGTCGGCACCACCGGGTTCGACAGCGGTGGGATGTCGGCGCTCGACGACCCCGACCAGTCCGTCCCGCCGCTGAAGGCCTCGAACTTCGCGCGGGGCGTCCAGGCGCTGCTGCACGTGGTCCGCGAGGCCGCGACGGCGCTCCCCGGCGACGACGCGGAGCTGACGGAGGCGCACCACAACGGGAAGCGCGACGCCCCGAGCGGGACCGCGACCACGCTGCTGGACGCGCTGGACGACGCCCGCGAGGAGTCGCTCGACCGGACCCACGGCCGCGAGGGCGAGGACCCCCGCGAACCGGGACAGGTCGGGGTCCACGTCCGGCGGGCCGGCAACGTCCGCGGCGAACACGAACTCATGTTCGCCGACAACGACGAGGTGCTCACGCTGACCCACCGTGCCGAGTCCCGTGGCGTGTTCGCCGCCGGCGCCGTGGACGCCGCGGAGTGGCTCCCCGGTCGGGCGCCGGGGCGCTACGAGTTCGGGGACGTTATCGGGGACGGGGACGACTGAACGGGTATGAGCACGCTGGAATCCGACGTTCGGGACCTGGCCGACCGCTACGACGCGGGCGCCATCGACGAGGTCGGCCGCGAGGAGCTGGACACGCTGGACGCGTTCCTGACCGCCCTGGAGTCCGGGGAGGTCCGCGCGGCCGAGCCCGCCGACGACGGGTGGGCGGCCAACGAGTGGGTCAAGCGTGGCATCCTGCTCAACTTCGGCCTGCGCGACATCCGGGCGTTCGACCACGGCGGCGTGGCCTACCACGACGTCCTGCCGCTGCGCGGGACCGACGACCTCCCGGAACGGGGCACCCGGAACACGCCCTCGGGGACCGTCATCCGCCGGGGTGCCTACGTCGGCAGCGACGCCATCATGATGTCGCCGTCGTTCGTCAACATCGGCGCCCACGTCGGCGACGGGACGCTGGTCGACTCCTGTGATACGGTCGGCTCCTGTGCGCAGATCGGCGGGGACGTGAAGTTGGGGGCGAACACGCTCATCGGCGGCGTGCTCGAACCGGTCGAGGCCGAACCCGTCGTCGTCGAGGACGGCGTCTCGCTGGGCGCCGGCTGCCGGGTCACGTCGGGGTTCGAGGTCGGCGCGAACTCCGTCGTCGGCGAGAACACGCTGCTCACGCCGCGGATCCCCGTCTACGACCTCGTCGAGGAGGAGGTCATCTACGGCCGGCTCCCGCCGGAGCGGCGGGCGTTCATCCGCTACGTCGAGTCCAGCGTCGGCGAGCACGACCTGTTCGACGGTGGCGCCTACAAGCCCGCCGTCGTCGCGACCCACGTCGAGGAGTCCACGCTGGAGGCGACCGAGCGCGAGGACGCGCTCCGGGACAACTGAGAGTACGTTCCATGAGTCATCCAGAACGATACAGCGACGGCGGTCAACGGAACGCCGGAAGCCCTCACGCTCTCGACCCGGGGGGCTCGCCCGTCCACTGCAACAGGGGTTCGGATGTCGCACCGGGCAACACACCCAGCCGCGGAGGGGTGTGCCATGGCTGACGGCGAGGGCTGGCCGACGAGCACGGACAACCCGGCGGTGCGGCGGCTGTCGGACTGGCCGGCCGAGCCGCTCCGGGACCTGGCCGACGAGTTCGGGACGCCGCTGTACGCCCTCGACCTCGACCGGGTGAAGGCGAACACGGGGCGGCTGCGGTCGGCGTTCCCGGAGGCTGACCTGAGCTACGCGGTGAAGGCGAACACGACCCGGCCGGTGCTGGAGACGCTGGCGAACCGCGGCGTCGGCGCCGAGTGTGCCGCCGCGGGCGAGGTGCAGCGGTCGCTGGCGGCCGGCTTCCCGCCGCATCGGGTCCGGTACACCGCCGTCAACCCGCCGGCGCGTGATCTGGACTACGTCTGCGGGCTGGACGACGCGGGGGGGATGATTCTCACCGTTGGGGCGATGGACACCCTCAACCGGGTCGCGGAGCGAGGGTTCGACGGCCGGCTCTGTGTGCGGATCAACCCCGGCGTGGGGGCGGGCCACCACGCGAAGGTGTCGACCGGCGCGGAGCCGAAGTTCGGCGTTCCGTACGACCGGGCCGCGACGGTCGCCAGGCGGGCCGCCGACCGCGGGTTCGAACTGGTCGGCCTCCACGCCCACGCCGGCAGCGGCATCGCCGGCGACGACCTCTCGGACCACCGAGAGCTCGTCCGGCGGATGGGCGCGCTCGCCGCCGACGTCGAGGACCGCCTCGACTTCGTCGCCGTCGGCGGCGGGTTCGGCGTGCCGTACCGCGAGGACGACCCCGCGCTCGACCTCGACGCGGTCGCTGCGGCCACGCGGGAGGCGTACGCCGAGGGGTGGCGCGGCGGCGCGAACGACACCGCGCCGCCGCAACTGGCCATCGAGCCGGGACGCTACTTCGTCGCGGACGCGGGCGTCCTGCTGACCACGGTCAACACGGTGAAGCCGACGCCCGAGACGACAGTCGTCGGCGTCGATGCCGGGATGACGACGCTGGTCCGGCCGGCGATGTACGGCTCGTACCACGCCATCCGGGGGCTGGAGCCGGACACGCCGCGTCGGGAGCTCGTCCCGTGTGACGTCTCCGGGCCGGTCTGTGAGACCGCCGACGTCCTCGGGCGGGACCGCTCGCTGCCGGATCCGGCCCGCGGCGACCTGCTTGCCGTCGGCAACGCCGGCGCGTACGGCTACGAGATGTCGAGCAACTACAACTCCCGGCCCCGACCGGCCGTCGTGGCCGTCGAGCACGGCGAACCCCGGCTCGTGGCCCGGCGGGAGACGCTGGCGGACGTGACGCGGTTCGAGGCAGAAGCGGAGGACTCTTGAACGCGTCTCTCCACCAGCGGACAACGAGCGACGTGCGACTCACTCTCACGGGTCGTCGTCTCCCACGCGAGAACACGATGGTACGTATCCAGAAATACCACGGAACGGGCAATGATTTCGTCGTCGTGGACGCCGCCGAGCAGGTCAGCGACCGGCGGGCGTTCGCGCGAGCACTCTGCGATCGAACGGCCGGCGTCAGCCACCCGGACAGTCCCCGTGTGGGGGCCGACGGGGTGCTGTTCCTCCACCTGGAGGCGGAGTACGCCACCCCGCGCGTCGTGATGACGCTCGTCCAGCCGGACGGGTCCGTCGCCGCTATGTGTGGCAACGGCGCACGCTGTGCGGCCCGGTGGGCCGCCGAGCGGACCGGCAGCGACGAGGTCATGATCGACACGCAGTCCGGAACGCGGCGTGCGGTCGTCTCGCGAGACGCCCCCGACGACGGCAACCGTAGCCACGGTGACACCCGTGGGTTCGCCGACGAGGTCACCATCGAGATGGGCCGTCCCCACTTCCTCCCCGGGGACGTGCCGGTCCGGGCGGCCGACCCGCTCGTGGCGGAGCACGTCGAGGGGCTCACCGGCCCGGCGGCGGCACGCCGCCGCCCCGCCCCGGGGGCGGTCGCCGTCGGGGCG
>ERZ1034569.318-NODE-318-length-18213-cov-7.976594_pt1 | contig 18213 bp, 14 predicted proteins | sample MGYA00520706_ERZ1034569 | MGnify/ENA primary metagenome ERZ1034569 (study PRJEB33760, sample SAMEA4777722) | hypersaline lake metagenome | biome: hypersaline environment; feature: brines | place: Spain | collected 2014-08 | depth 0 m ...
GCAGATGTGGGACTTCGAGGGGAAGGAGGGCGACGAGTACGCGGTCAAGAAGCTGCTCTCGCGGTACGACGGCTTCTTCGCGGACACCCGACTGGGCGGGGATGTCCGCCTCACTGTCCGGGGTCCGAACCCCGACGTCGAGGAGAACGAGGGGAAGGTGCTGCTGGAGATCCTGGAGTCGATCCCGCGCTCGTACGACGCGGCGGCGGCCTTCGCCGAGGACGCGGACGTCCCGACGGTGGCTCCCATCCACGAGGTCATCGTTCCGATGGTGACCGACGCCGAGCAGGTCGAGCTGGTCCGGGACTACTACACGGAGTTCGTCGCGGGGAAGGCCGAGGCCACCGTCGCCGGCCGCCGTATCGCGGACTGGGTCGGCGAGTTCCACCCGCCGACCGTCTCGGTCATCCCGCTCATCGAGACGCGGGAGGCGATGCTCTCGGCCCACGACATCCTCCGCCAGTACGTCGACGGGCAGGACATCGACTCCCAGCGGGTGTTCCTGGCGCGGTCGGACCCGGCGCTGAACTACGGGTCCCTCTCGGCGGACCTCATCAACCTCGTCGCGCTCCAGCGGCTCCACGCGACGGCCGAGGACCTGGGCATCGAGGTCCACCCGATCCTCGGCGCGGGGTCGGCGCCGTTCCGCGGCGGCCTCGCGCCCGACACCGTCGAGCGGACCCTCTCGGCATACGGCGGCGTCACGACGTTCACCGTCCAGTCGGCGTTCAAGTACGACTACCCGGTCGACCGGGTCCGGGACGCCATCGCCCGGCTCCGGGAGGCACCGCTGACCGACCCGAAACCGGTCGACGAGGAGCGGGCGCTCGCGCTCATCGACCGGATCGCCGGGACATACGCCGACCGGGTGGAGCGGCTGGCGCCGCTGGTCAACCGCGTGGCCGAGCACGTCCCCAAGCGCCGGGCCCGGAAGCTCCACGTCGGCCTGTTCGGCTACTCGCGCGAGGTCGGCGAGAACGCCCTCCCCCGTGCCATCGGCTACACCGCCGCGCTGTACAGCGTCGGCCTGCCGCCGTCGCTGCTGGGCGTAGCCGCGCTGGACGACGACGACGTCGCGTTCGTCGAGGAGACGTTCCCGCGGTTCTTCGAGACGCTCGGGACGGCGCTGAGGTACCACAACCCCCGGGCCTTCGAGGTGGCCGACATCCCCACGGACGACGTGGAGGCGGCGACCGACCTCGTCGACGCGGACCCCGACCCCGAGCACCGCGCGGCCACCGACGACGTCATCGACGCGCTGGCCGCGGGCCGCTCGGACGGCATCGAGGAGTCCGTCGTCCGGGCGGCGCGAGCCCGGGGCTTCCTCGGGTGAGGACGCCACGCGGCCCGACTGCCTACCCCCCGGGCGCCAGGGCCTCGATGGTCGCGTCGAGCATCCCGGGGGCGTCCTGCGGAATCGTCACGAGCGGCCGGTCCAGCACGTCCATCGCGCGGAGGTCGGCGAACTGTCCGCGGGCGGCCTCGGGCGTCCCCGCCACGCCCAGCGCCGCGACCATCTCGTCCGTGACGGCCGCGCGGGCGGCCTCGCGCTCGCCCGACCGCCACGCCTCGGCGACGGCATCGGCCCCGTCCGGAAACCGGTCGGCGACGGCCCGGCGGTAGCCCTCGCCGTTGCCGACGTAGTAGGCGACGTGGCCGCGGATGGCGTCCCGGGCCTCGGCGGGGTCCTCGTGGACCGCCGCGGGGACGTACGGCGCGACCGTGATGTCCTCGGCGTCACGGTCCGGGGGGGTGTGCTCGCGGATGTAGTCGAAGGCCTCGGGGAGGGCCGGAAACGGGACGTTGTGGGGGATCCAGCCGTCGCAGAGCCGCGCGACGACCCGCCGGTTCGCGGGGCCGAGGGCCGCGCCGTACAGCGGAACCCGCGACCCGAGTGCGGGGAAGTCGGCCGCGTGGAAGACCTGCCCATCGTAGTCGACCCGGCCGCCGCCCTCCAGGAACTCCCGGACCAGTTCGATGCACTCGTGGGCGCGCCGGGCCGGGTTCGGGTCATCGAACGACAGCCCGTGGAGGTCCTCGATCGACTTGCGAGTGCTCGTCCCGAGCCCGAGCGTGAACCGGCCGCCCGAATCGCGCTGCAGCGTCGCGGCCGTCATGGCCAGCGTGGCCGGCGTCCGCGAGTAGACGTTCAGGATGGCCGCCCCCACCTCGACGGCCTCGGTCCGCTCGACGACCGCGGCCAGTTTCCCCGGCGCCGCGGTGTACCAGAGCTCGCCGAGCCACACCGAGTCGTAGCCCAGCTCCTCGGCCCGGACCGCCACCTCGGCCGGGTCCGGGCCGACCTGTGGCAGCAGGAACCCCACCCCGTTGACCTCGGCCGCGGCGTCCGACCTGGACATCAGCTGACGGCCCCCGAATCCAGCAGCGACTCGACCTCGTCATCGTCGAGCCCGGCCTCGCGCAGGACCGCGGCGGTGTGCTCACCGTGGCCGGGGACGGACTCGTCGGTGTCGGTCGGCACGTCGGTCCCCATCGCCGGGAAGCCGACCCGCGGTGGCGCGTCCGCGGGCCGTTTCACCACCCGCTCGGAGAGCTGGTCGTGTTCGAACGCCTCTGCCGGCGTGAGGACGGGCCCCGTCATCGTCCCGTCGCTCAGCTCCGCCAGCCACTCCTCGCGGGTCCGCTCGGCGAACAGCTCCTCCAGCCCCTCCCGAAGTGCGGCCCGTCGGTCCGGGTCGCCGCTCATGTGCTCGCCGACCCACTCCTCGCGGCCGACCTCCTCGCAGAACGCCTGCCAGAACTCCGGCTCCAGCGCCCCGAGCGTGATGTACTGGCCGTCGGCACACTGGTAGACGTCGTACCAGGGGTACTGCCCGGTGAGTGCGGTCCCGCCGGGGCGTGGGTCCTCGCCCGCGAGCGCTTCGTAGGCGACCGACTGGGAGAACGACGCCACCACGTCCGTCATCGAGACGTCGATATACTCGCCGCCGCCGTTACCGAGTTCGCGGGAGAGCAGCGCCGAGACGATACTGAACGCGGCGAACAGGCCGCCGCCGAGGTCGCCGATCTGGTAGCCCGGGACCCGGGGGGCGTCGTCCTCGCCGTTCCGGGTCATGTCCAGCAGTCCGGCGACGCCCACGTAGTTCAGGTCGTGGCCGGCGCGCTCCCGGTAGGGACCGCTGTTGCCGTAGCCCGAGAGCGAGCAGTAGACGACCTCGTCGTTGACTTCGCGGACGCTGTCGTAGTCGACGCCGAGCCGGTCCACCACGCCGGGGCGGAACTGCTCGAAGACGACGTCCGCCCCGGCCGCCAGCTCCATGAACGCCTCCCGGCCGGCGTCGCTCTTCAGGTCGATGGCGACCGACCGCTTGCCGCGGTTGACCGAGTCGAACAGCGCGCCCGTCCCGCGCTCGGTGACCGGCGGCGTGTGGCGGGCGTAGTCGCCAGCGCCCGTATCCTCCACCTTCACCACGTCGGCGCCCATGTCCGCCAGCAGCTGCGTGGCGTACGGTCCCGGCAGGAGGCGGGTCAGGTCGAGCACCCGCACGTCGTCGAGTCGCATACCGTTCGGTGCGGGGGGTGGCACTTCAAGACTCCCGCTCGGATGGACGGGGGGAGGTGGTCGCACTCGCCGTCCGCCCCGGGCAAAGGGAACGGCGAAGGATACAGCCGTCTCGCGCCCCCAGATGAATACATGCCGGAAGACCCCGACGAACACGGTCGGTCCGAGTCAGACGACACCCACTCGCTGCCCGAACCGTCGCCAACGCACGGCGCCGAGGACGTGGTCCGCATCCAGGTCGAGGCGCTCCGCCACAACGACCACCCGCGCGACGACGCTGGTATCGAGACGGCCTGGCGGTTCGCCTCCCCGGCCAACCGCGCGAACACGGGCCCGTTCGACGCCTTCCGCCGGATGGTCCGGAGCGAGCCGTACGCGGCGATGGTGGACCATCGGGAGGCGACGCTCGGACCCGTCGAGGTCCGGGACCGGCGCGCCACGGCCGAAGTGGCCCTCACCGGGCCCGAGGGCCGGTCGCGAACCTACCGGTTCCGCCTCTCCCGGGACCACCGCGGGGACCTCGACGGCTGCTGGCTGACCGACGCCGTCATGACGGCCTGATTATCGAGTTATCCGGCCCATTTCGCCCGAAAGTGCCACCTATTCGGTAGAACCGGCTCTCCAACGTAAAACATCCCGGGATACCGGCCTACGACCTCTCCGCTGCACGGACGATACGGGGGGTGCCGTCGGCGACGACGAGGCCGAAGCGCCGAGCGCATGAAGTCGCGACGGTCCACGCCGCGTCGGTCGCGGTCCCGACCGCGCTCACCGCCGGACGCCTCAGGTCCTCCCTCGCGGGCAGAGCTCTCGTTCCGTTCCACATCACCGGTGCCGTCGCTGTCGTCGTCATGGAACGGACATGGCATCGTGCGTTCCCCCGTCCCGGTCACGGCCGGGCACTCGGCGGCAGAACTGGCCCCGTATTCAACCCATCGTTTGAGCCACCCTGTCACGTCTTGAGTGGCCCACGCTCGTGGAGCCCGGCGGGGCAACTCCGGTGAACGTCCCCCGTATCGACATCGCGTCGCGGCCCCCCGACCCGCCGTCCCTCACCCGGACGCTGATGCCGTCGGTGGTCGGTAGAGGGCCACTGCCGCCAGCAGATTTACACGAGTGGCACGCATTCGCACGGCTGATGCCGGACGAGAGGGGTGGACGAACCGTCGCTGATCTGGTGGCGCGTCGAGCGGACCTGTTATCGCTGTTGGGGGAACCGCACGCCAAGCCCGAGATGGTCGAGTCGCTGGACACCTCGCGCTCGACGGTCGATCGCGCCATCCGACGATTACGTGACGCCGGCCTCGTCGAGCAGCGCCGCGGGGGCTACGCGCTCACGTACGCCGGCCGGGTGGCCGTCGAGCAGCACCGGTCGTACCGCGAATCGCTGGCGGCGACGGCGGCGGCCGAGCCGGTGGTGGCGCCGCTCTCGCCCGACACCGACCTGGACGTGGCGATGCTACGGGGCGCCACCAGCCAGCGTAGCGCCGAACCGTCGCCGTACCGGGCGCTGGAGCCGCTCCACGAGGCCATCGGCGAGGCCGACCGGTACCGGGGGGCGCTGCCGGCCCTCGACGACCCGCGGCATTTCCGGCTGCTCTACGAGCACGTCGTCTCCGGGGGGCGACCGGCGGCGCTGACGGTGAGCCGGTCGCTGCTCGACGCGCTGCGCGAGGAGTTCCCGCGCCGGCTCGAAGTGCTGCTAAACCGGCCCGAGATGGAGCTGACGACCGGCCCCGTCCCCGCCTACGGGCTGGTGGTGACCGAGCGCGATGGCGAGGAGACGACGACGGGCATCATCTACGACGACGGGACCGTCCACGGGACGCTCCGGAACGACGCGGAGCCGGCGGCCGACTGGGCCCGGGAACGGCTGGCGACGGTTGCGGAGCGTGCGACGACGGTGATGCCGGCCGAGGACCGTCCGGCCGACGAGGGGCCGTCGCTGGACCCGGTGCTCGAGCGGGAGGGGTTCGTCCGGCCGTCGGAGTCGTACTTCGCGACGCGACCGACCGCCGACCCGGTCGACGCCTGGCTGGCGGGGCCGGGGCTCCCGGAGGTCCAGGCGGGCTACGCCGTGGACCCGACGCTGGAGCGCGACGGCGAGCGGACGGGGATGACCGACCACCTGCTGTCGCGGGTACGGGAGGGACCGGTGGCGGTCGTCGGCCCGCCGGGGAGCGGGAAGAGTACGGTCTGCAAGCGTGTCGCCTGCGAGTGGCACCGCGACGGCGGTACCGTCTTCTATCGCGAGGGCGGCCACCAGCCGGGATTCGACGCCGTCCGCGCGCTGACGGCCGCCGTCCGCGACGCGGACGACCCGCTGGTCGTCGTGGAGGACTGCCTCGCCCCGGACGCCCGCAGCGTGTTCGAGGTGGTGGCCTCGCTGGATGACGGCGAGGCGGCCGTCCTGCTGGATTCGCGGGCCTCGGACTGGAGCGACCCCCCGACGGACCTGCCGGTCGAGCCACCGGAGGCGGCCGAGGCCATCCGGATGCCGTCGCTCCTCGACGGTGACGCCGAGCGGCTTGCCGAGCGGTTCGAGCGGCTCGTCGACGCCGCCGTGGACGTCTCGGCGGAACAGCTCCGGACGGCGGTGCGCGACGAGCGCCGCCCGGGGGACGGCGCGGCGCCGGCCGAACCCCTACTCCTGGCGCATCGACTGGCCTCACGACTGGAGGGTCGGACGACGCCGAGCGGCCTGGAGTCGGCGGTCGAGGCGGTCCGGACGGACCTCGAGGAGCGCGGCGACGCCGCCGTCGCCGTCGGGCTGATCGTGAACCTGCTGAACGCCGCCGGGGTGCCCGTGCATGCGGCGTACGTCCACGCGGCCGTGGAGGCCGACTCGGACGCCGTTCGGTCGGGTCTCGACGCGCTCGACGGACGGGTGCTGTTCGGCCGTGATACGGACCGGTTCCGGACCGTGCACGACTCGTGGTCGACGGTCTACCTGCGGTCGGCGCTGGCGGACGGCGGGGCCGACACGCTCGGACGCTGTTGCACCCGCCTGCTCGCGCTGGGCGACACTCCCGACGCGCGAGCCGCGGCCCGTGAGGCGGTGACCGGCGACGGAACCGGCGCGGCGGCCGTGCTGGACCGCATCGCGGCGGCGCCCGGCGAGTGGGCTGACGATACCACCGAGCGGCTGTTCGGGCTTGGTCCGGACCTCCCGGCGCTGGCGCCGGCGCTGGCCGGCACCGACGGCCAGGGGGAGCTACCGGCCGCCTGCAGCGACGCGACCCGCGGCCGGGTGCAGGGGCAGCGGGCGGAGAGCTGGATGCTCGCCGGCGACCCGGACGCGGCCGAGGACGCGTACGAACAGCTCCGCGAGGGCGCCGAGGCAGGGCGGTTCGGCGACGCGTCCGACCGGCTAGTCTGGCGGGCGATTCACGGGCTCGGCGACGTGGCCCGGCGGTGCGGCGAGTTCGACCGGGCCGAGGAGCTGATGGAGACCGCCGCCGAGCGGGCCCGGGCGGCGGGCAACGAGCGACAAGCTGCGGTCGCACGGATGCATCTGGGCGTCCTGGCCGAGTACCGTGGCGACCTGGACCGGGCGGAGCGGCTGCTGACCGGGAGCCTCGACGACTTCGCGGACGCCGGCGGCCCGGGCGACCGTGCCGACGCGCTGGACAACCTCGGCATCGTCTACCGGAAGCTGGGCCGCTACGACGACGCGGCGGCGGCCCACCGGGAGTGTCTGGACATCCGACGGTCGTTGGGCGACCTGGCGGGCGAGCAGCGGGCCGTCCACAATCTGGGCACGCTGGCTCGCCACCGCGGCGACCTGACGACGGCCGAGCGACGGTTCCGCCGGTCGCTCGACCTGCAGACAGAGTGCGGCGGGCCCGCGGCCGAGGCGTACGTGGTCGGGGCGCTCGGCCGCGTCTACCTCCGGCGAGGGCACTACGACCGGGCTCGGGAGGCCCTCGACCGTGGCCTCGAACTGGCCCGCGAGACGGGCGACAGGCACGTCGAGATGGAGTTCGAGATCGACCACGGGCTGCTGGCCCACCGGACCGGCGACGCGGCGACGGCGGGCGAGCGACTCGAACGGGCGGTCGACCTCGCCCGCGAGGTCGAGGACCGCCGCGGCGAGAGCGACGCGCTCCGGGCGTCCGGCGTCGTGGCGCTCGAATCCGGGGACCTCGACAGTGCGGCCGAGCGACTGTCCGAGGCGCGCTCGCTCGCGGCGGAGACGGGCTACCGGGACGGCGAGGCGAACTGCTGGCTCGAACTCGCGCGGCTGGCCCGCCGCCGGGACGACGGGGACGTCGCCCGACGGCGGCTCGACGAGGTCTTCGACATCACCGAGGCGGCCGACAACAGGCTGGTCCGTGCCCGCGCGGAGGCCGTTCAGGGCGCGGTCACGGGCGACCCCGACACCATCGCGGATGCCGCCGACCGGCTCCGGGACGCCGGGGCGGTTCCGGCGGCGCTGTGGGCGACCGACCTGCTGGTCGACGCGTGCGAGGCGGCCGGCGCCCTCGATACGGCGGCCGGTCACTGCGACCGCGCCGTCGACCTGGCGCGGGAGGCCGGGCTGACGGAGGACAGGGAGCGCTTCGCCGAACGCCGCCGGTCGTTCGAGACCGACCCCGACCCGACGACCGCGAGCAGCGATACCGAACACGGGACGACGCCCGACTGACCCGGGTGGCCGTCGCCGTCGGGGTCGTCGCTCGCGACATCCCGGGGCGACCACCCGTCCGCAGGCCCGGAAACGGGGTCACCATCCACCGTGGATGTCACGGGCGGCTTCGCCGCAAGAACGAATACGTCCCGTGCCAATCGAGGGCATACGCCATGATGGACTACCAGCTCACGCTCGAGAAGGTCCTCGACCGCGCCACCTCACTGTTCCCCGAGCGGGAGATCGTCAGTGTCCGGCCGGACGGGTCGAAACACCGCTACACGTACGACGACCTGGGTGACAGGGTGGCCCAGCTGGCGAACGCGCTCGACGACCTCGGCGTCGACGAGGGCGAGCGCGTGGCGACGGTCGCGCTCAACAACTACCGTCATCTGGAGTGCTACTTCGGGCCACCGTGTTCGGGTCGTTCCATCCACATGTGCAACATGCGGCTCCCGGACGAGCACTTCGAGTACATCATCAACGACGCCGAGGACAAGGTACTGTTCGTCGACCCGGCGTTCATCGAGAAGGTGGAGGCCAACGCCGACCGGCTGGAGACCGTCGAGCAGTACGTCGTCCTGGCCGACGAGGTGCCGGAGACGTCGCTGGAGCCGGTCGTCGCGTACGAGGACCTGCTGGCCGAGCAGTCGACCAACTACGACTGGCCCGACATCGACGAGGAGGCCGAGTGCGGCATGTGCTACACCTCCGGGACGACGGGCAAGCCCAAGGGCGTGGCTTACTCCCACCGCGGGGTCTACCTCCACACGCTGATGTGTGGGCACGTTGACGCCAACGGCGTCGGCGAGTCCGAGACGGTGCTCCCCGTGGTGCCGATGTTCCACGCCAACGGCTGGGGGCTGCCGTACGCCGCGACGCTGGTCGGCGCCAAGCAGGTGCTGCCGGGCGTCCACAGCGAGCCCGGGCCCATCGCCGAACTCATCGACGAGGAGGACGTGACCCTCTCGGCTGCGGTGCCGACCATCTGGCTGGAGATGGCCGAGTACCTCGAGGACAACCCCGAAGCGGACATCTCCAGCATCGACCGGCTCACCGTCGGCGGGTCGGCGCCGCCGGAGTCGCTCATCCGCCGCTACGACGAGGAGTTCGACGCCCCCATCATCCAGGGCTGGGGGATGACCGAGATGAGCCCACTCGGGAGCCTCTCCGTGCTCCGGAAGGAGGTCGCCGACGCCGACACCGAGACCCGTTACGCCAACCGGGCGAAGGCGGGGATGCCCGTTCCCGCCGTCGATACCCGCATCATCGACGACGACGGCGAGCAGGTCCCCCACGACGGCGAGGCGTTCGGCGAACTCCAGGTCCGGGGCCCCTGGGTGGTCGACGAGTACCACAACCGCCCCGGCGCCACCGAGGCGTCGTTCGTCGACGACGAGACGGGCCGCTGGCTGAAGACCGGCGACATCGCGACGATGGACGGGGAGGGCTACCTCGATATCGTCGACCGGACGAAGGACGTGATCAAGTCCGGCGGCGAGTGGATCTCCAGCGTCGAGCTGGAAAACGAGCTGATGGCCCACGAGGCCGTCTCCGAGGCCTCGGTCATCGCCGTCGACCACGAGAAGTGGCAGGAGCGACCGATGGCCTGCATCGTCCTGCGGGACGGCCACGAGGTCAGCGGTGGCGACCTCGACGAGTTCCTCGGCGAGCGGTTCCCCGCCTGGTGGCTCCCCGACCGCTACGAGATCGTCGACGCCATCCCCCGCACCTCGACCGGGAAGTTCGACAAGAAGGTGCTCCGGGACCGGTTCGCCGACGTGACGCTGGGCGAGGAAGCCGCCGACTGAGTGGCCCGTCCGCAGTGACGGGCTCCCCCCGGCACTGTACCGGTAGCCGTCCGGAGCGTCCAGCCGCCAACTACACCCCCCGATTCCTCCCTTACGGCCGCGGATATGCGTGTATTGCCCCTGAGACACACGGCTGTGGCCGGAAGCCTTTCCGGTGTACCCGTCATTCATGGGGCCATGAGTCAGCAGGTTCCGGTCGAGACGCCGGCCGAGGGGCCCGCGACACCGAACCGGGTCGACGAGGCCGCCATCGAGCGGATGCACGCCGTCGTCCGCCTCCTGGACGACGGGTTCGAACTCCCGGTCCTGGGCGTCCGCGTCGGGCTGGACCCCATCCTCGGCGTCCTGCCCATCGCCGGTGACAGTGTCGCCACCGTCATCGGGCTGTATATCGTCGCCGAGTCGGCGCGGCTCGGGGTCTCCTACGGGACCATCGCTCGTCAGCTCCTGAACATCGCCGTCGACCTGTGCATCGGCTCGATTCCGGCCGTCGGCGACGTGTTCGACCTGACCTTCCGGTCGAACCGGCGCAACCTGAACCTCGCGCTCGAGGACCTGGGCGTCGACATGGAGCTGGAGCAGTAGGACCGCGGACCACCGACGGCCCGGATGGTTCGAGTAAACGAGCCACGCGCGGTTCGTTTAAACTAGCCGTGTACCCCGCGCGCAGGGATTAAGAGGGCGCCGCCGTAGTCCGAGACATGGCAACCCAGGATGTAGCCCCGGCGGGGGTCAGTTTCGACACCGACGAGGAGACCAACCTCATCCTCCAGTCCATCGACGACTTCATCGAGCAGGAGGTGGCGCCGCTGGAGGACGAGCTCGGCGACACGTGGTCGAATCCGCGCAAGCGCCACGAGGACGACGGTCGGATGGTCCCCGAGGTCGTCGAGGCACTGCAGGAGGTCCGCCGGCGCTCGGCAGAGGCGGGCTTCTACGCGATGAACCTCCCCCAGGAGGTCGGCGGCGAGGGGGTCTCGAACGTGACGTGGTATCGCGCGCTCAAACACGTCGCCTCGCACGGGCCGGGGCTCCACTCCGCGATGCTGGCCGGGCCCGAGGGTCCCAAGCCGCTCCTCATGCAGGCCGAGGGCGACCAGGTCGAGCAGTATCTCAAGCCCGCCGTCCGGGGGGAGAAGTCCACCGCCTTCGCACAGACCGAGCCCGGGGCCGGTTCGGACTCCCCGTCGATGCAGACGAGCGCCGAGAAGGACGGCGACGAGTGGGTCATCAACGGCACCAAGCAGTGGATCACCAACGGCCCGTACGCCGACTTCGTGCAGGTGTTCGCCCGTACCAGCCCGCAGGAGGAGATGGGCCGGTACGGCGGCATCAGCTGCTTCATCGTCGAGGCCGAGGAGTTGGAGGTCTCCTCGCTCAACAACGCCCACTCCGCCGTCGGGCGGCAGGCCGAACTGCAGTTCGACGACGTCCGCGTCCCGGAGGACCGGGTGCTTGGCGACATCGACACCGCGTTCTACGACGCGATGGACTTCCTCTCGCTGGGCCGCCTGGAGATCGGCGCCCGCGCGGTCGGCCACACGGAGTACCTCATCGAGCAGGGGACCCAGTACGCCAACGACCGCGAGGCGTTCGGCCGCCCCATCGGCAAGTTCCAGGGGGTCTCACACAAGCTCGCGGAGGGGAAGGCCCGGGCGTACGCCGCCGACGCCGCCGGCCTCCAGCTCGCCTGGAAGATGGACAACGGCGAGAACGCCATCGAGGACTCCTCCATCGTGAAGTACCTCTCCACCAACGTCATGTTCGACGTGGCCGACGACGTGGTGCAGGTCCACGGCGGGAACGGGCTCAGCGAGGACAACGACTTCATGCACGAGCTGGAGACGGCCAAGCTCCTCCGCATCGTCGAGGGGACCGACGAGATCCAGCTCAACACCATCGCGAAGCAGATGGGCGTCAATTAACCCGCACTTTTTACTCGTCGGGTGTCCTCGGCGCGGCTTCGCCGCGCCTGCGGGCACCACTCCTCGCAAAAACTTGGGGAAAAACTGTCGACTGGCCTCCGCGCCCTGCGGGCGCTCCGGCCGGGGAACCGCGCTCGCTTCGCTCGCGCGGATGCACGGAGTACGAACCGCCCCTGGCGGGCGCCTGTGGCAACGTCGCGCACGCCCTCGCATCCGCTAAGCCCTCAGGGGCCGACGTGCCGATATGGACCGCCGGCGCTACCTCCTCGGGCTCGCTGGCTGTACCGGACTCGCGGGCTGTAGCGGCCTCCGGGTACGGTCCGAGGACGGGGCCGCGTCGCCGGCTGGTCACGAGGTGGCGACCGCACCGCGGCAGCCGTCGTTCGACGACATCGACCTGCCGGTGCCTGAACGCGACCTGGTCAGGGGCGCGGCGCTGGGGTCGATACCGGCCATCGCTGAACCGGCGTCCGCGGGCGACTGGGGCGCTGTCGAGGGGACGCTCGCGCCGAACGACCTCGTCGTCGGCGTCCGCCGGGACGGCGAGGCTCGCGCCTACCCGCTCTCGCTGCTGACTCGGCACGAGGTCGTGAACGATACGCTCGGCGACCGCCCGCTGCTGGTCACCTACTGCCCGCTCTGTGCCAGCGGGGTCGTCGCCGAGCGGACCGTCGGCGGGGAGCCCGCAGACTTCAGCGCCTCGGGCTACCTCTACCGCTCCGACCTCGTGCTGTACGACCACACGACGGCGAGCCTGTGGAGTCAGTTGCTGGCGACGGCCATCCGGGGTCCCGCGACCGGGATGGCGCTGTCACTGCTCCCGTCGAGCCTCACGACGTGGTCGCGCTGGCGCGGGGCGAACCCGGACACGCGTGTGCTGCTTCCGCCGCCCGCCTCCGGGACCGTCACGGCACCGCTCGACCCGGTCCGCGCGGGGTCGGCCGGCAGCGGCCACGTCGGGGTCGCGGAGGTCACGCTCGATGTCGCGGACGACCGGCTCCCCGCACGCGAGCTGGTCCTCGGGGTGACGGCGCCCGACGCCACGACGGCGTATCCGCTCCCGGCCGTCCGGGGGGCAGGCGTCATCGAGGACTGGGTCGGGAACCTCCCGGTCGTGGTGGCGGCCGACCCGGTTCCGGGGGCGTACGTCCGCGTCGTCGACGGGTCGGTCCTGTCGTTCTCCGGCAGCGTCGAGAACGGCCGGATACGTGGTGGCGGGTCGGCGTGGTCGCTTGCCACCGGGGAGGCGGTCGACGGGCCGTACGGGGGGGCGACCCTCCGGCGCGCCAGCACGGCGACGCCGATGTACTGGTTCGCGTGGGTCGAGTTCCACCCCGGGACGACGGTCTACGGCGATCGATAGCGCGTGGCGGTCAGCCGAGACCGCGCTGTACCCACTCGCGGAGTCGCGTGGCGACCTCGGGTGGCGTGCGCTCGCCGGTATCGACGGCCGTGACCGGCGAGTCCGGGTCCGCGGCCGCCTCGCGGTAGGCAGCGTTGATACTCGTCTGCAGGTCGAGGTCCGCCCACGGGAACCCCTCGTCCCGCGCCCACTCCCATCCCCGACGGTCGCGCAGGCGCTCGCGAAGCGTCCCGGCGTCACAGGTCAGCGCCAGGTAGCGGACCGTCGGGAAGTACCGGGATTCCGGGCGATCGGCGATCTCGTCGGGACCCACCGCGCCGGTGAACAGGACGACCTGGACTCCCGAGCGGTGGAGGTTCGCACTGAGCCGGAGCCAGAACCCCGTCCGCGGCCCGTCGGCCAGTTCACGCAGGTGCGCCCCGTAGCCGCCGTCCTCGTCGAAGGTCGTGATGTCCCAGTCGAGGACCGCCGCGTCGATGGTCCCCACGACCCGACGCCAGGCGGTCGTCTTGCCGGTACCGGAGGCGCCGACGACGACGTGCAGTGGGAGCGACCGGAACGGGCGCTCGTCGCCACAGGACGGGCAGGTGACCGACCCCGCGCCGTGGTCGACCTCGACGGCGGCGGTCTGGGTCCCGCAGGTCGGGCAGTAGGCGGACACGCCTCAGAGGGACTCGATCTGCTCCTCCAGTTCCTCGGTCGGCACCGGGTGGATCCACTCGTCAGTGGACCAGGCGTGCTGGACCTCGCCCTCGTCGTCCAGCACGAACACGGCGCGTCGGGAGGTCCTGGTTCCGGCCATTCCGTCACGCTCGACGAGCAGGTCGTAGGCGTCGGCGATCTCGCCGTCCACGTCCGCGAAGACGGAGAACGGGGAGTCGATGCCCCGGAGGAAGGCGTTGATGCCGTACGGGCCGTCGCGACCGATACCGTAGACGGGCACCTCGTCGAACTCGTGCCAGCCCTTGCGCTCGTAGGCGCGCCACCAGTTGTCAGAGATGGCCGAGAAGACGAAGCCGAAGAAGACCAGGACCGCACCGCGGTCGCCGGTCGCCTCCGAGAGCGTCGTCGCACGGAACGTCTCGCCATCGGCCAGCAGCGCCTCGAACCCCGGCACCTCGTCGCCCTCTGTCGGATGCATGCCCCGCCCGTCACAGGGTAACGGCAAAAGGGTGTGGTCGGGGACCTCGATACCGGCCACCTACCGTAGTCGAGTGTTATCCGCTATGCGGAAGCAGAGACAGAACATGACGAATCACCGTATTATATGTCGAATTACGAGATAACGGGCGGCTTTACTGACATGTCGGCCTCCTCGCGAGCGTAGCGGGCGGGGGGGAACGCTCAGATGTCGAGGTCGCCGAAGTCCGTCTCCAGCGCCTGGCGCTCCTCGTCGTCCAGTTCCGCGATGGCCTCCTCCAGCGTGTCCTGTTCGACCTCCGCGTCGGGTTGGGGGACGCTGTCGGGGTCCGTCTCGACGTGTTGCATCCCCTCGTACCCCTCGGGGGCCCGGTTCCCGTCGGCGAACCACTCCTGGAAGGCCTCCTCGAACGTCTCGGCCTCACCGCGGTACTGCGACCCACCGGCCTCCTGGTACCAGTAGAGGAAGTCCGGCTCGTGGTCGTTACAGAGGATGACCTCGTGGAGGGGCTCGCCGTAGACGACCCGCGCGACGTTGCACTCCTGGATGTCCTCGTCACCGTGGATCAGCCAGCACGCGCTGCACGGCTGGCCGGCGACGACCGACAGCCTGACGAGTCGGTCCCGGGTGTCCGGCGACACCTCGTCGATACTCCGGAGCTCCCCCTCCTCGGTGAAGACCTCCTCCTCGTCGAACCGCCACCCTCGCAACGCGATGCTCACCTTACCCATGTGCCGCGATAGATGACGCCGGTGTATAAGGAGCGCGTCGTGAGGCCGGCCCTGCCGCCGGTCCCCGCTCAGTACACGTCCGCGAGGAACTCCCGGATGGCGGCGTTCGCCGCCGCGGGGTTCTCGAGGTTCGAGGAGTGTCCGGCCTCGGGGATGGACTCCAGTCGAGCGTCCGGCAGATGCCCGACCATGTCCTCGGCCTTCTCCATCTCCAGCGCGGTGTCCTCCTCGCCGTGGATGGCGAGGACGGGGACCTCGATGCCGGCGAGTTCATCGGTGAAGTCAGGCCGTTCGAGCCAGGAGGAGACCTCCTGATAGACCGCCTCGCCGGGGTAGGTGAGCCACCGCTGGACCCAGCCGTCGACGAGGGCCGCCCGCTCGGCGTTCGAGGTGGCGCCGAACAGGATATGCCGCACCGTCTCCCCCATCGGCTCGGGGACCTCCCCCAGCTCGCGGGTGGTGGTTATCATCTGCCCGTACTGCTCGATATCGGCCTCCTCGTGCGGCTGGGCGATGGAGTCGATCATCACGATGCCGTCCAGGCGCTCGGGGTAGCGGTCGGCGAACCGGAGCGCCATGAACCCGCCCATCGACATGCCCGCCAGGATGCAGGAGTCGATACCGCGGGCGGCAAGCAGCGCGGCGCAGTCGTCGGCCAGGTCGTAGAGGTCGTACGGCCGGGCGTGCCACTCCGTCCGCGCCCGGAGGTCGTACGCGAGGACGTGGTAGTCGTCGGACAGCGCCTCCAGCTGCGGGCGGAACATCGTCCGGTCCATCAGGGTCCCGTGGGCGCAGACGAGCGACGGGTCCGCGGGGTCGCCGCGCTCGGTCACGAGCGTGTCGTGTCGATGGCGGTACAGTCGGGTGGCCGGTGACTCGTCGGTGGCCATGGCCGCGGTTCGACCCCTGGTATCAAATATCGTGGGTACCGCTGCCGGTGTCGTGTCGGCGTTCCGACATGCGTGAGCCGTACGCACGACTGCCCACAAACCTCTTGTCCGTCGTCCGAGAGCTACCACTGATGAGCGACCTGCGTGACCTTGTCGGAGATATGACGAACGGCGTGGATGCCGTGTTGCTGTTCGGGCCGAGCGGGTCGTACTACGAGCGGGCCGCCGGGGCCGATCTGCCGGTCGTGGTGGTGGCCCAGGAGAACACGGTCGACGCCGAGCACTTCGTCGACCTGCCCCTGGAGTTCGCCGACGTCTCCCAGCGCATCCGGTTCGGGCTGGAGGGGGCTCTGGAGAACGAACTGCTCGAGGAGGGGAGCACCGCGCTCTGTGCCGCCAAGACCTTCGCCGAGGACATCGACAGCGTCGTCCGGGTCCGGGCCGGGGAGTTCGCCCGCTCGGGCGTCTACGAACTGTTCGCGGACAGTCGGGCCGAGGCCCACATCATCCGGGACGTGCTGGAGGTGGCCATCGAACTGGGCAAGAAGGGCCAGAAGGGCAAGCCGGTCGGCGCGCTGTTCGTCGTCGGCGACGCGGGGAAGGTGATGAACAAGTCCCGTCCGCTGTCGTACAACCCGTTCGAGAAGAGCCACGTCCACGTCGGCGACCCGATCGTGAACGTGATGCTGAAGGAGTTCTCGCGGCTCGACGGCGCGTTCATCATCTCCGACTCCGGGAAGATCGTCTCCGCCTACCGCTACCTGGAGCCCTCGGCGGAGGGCGTCGACATCCCGAAGGGCCTCGGCGCACGGCATATGGCCGGCGGTGCCATCACCCGCGACACGAACGCCGTGTCCATCGTCCTCTCGGAGTCGGACGGGCTGGTACGGGCGTTCTCGGGCGGGCAGCTGGTGCTCGAACTCGACCCGGAGGACTACTGAGCCATGGTCGTCCAGCTCGACGCGGTCCGACGGCTGCTCCGGCGGCTGCTCACGAGCGAGGTCGACCTGTTCGTCGCCAGCGTCATCATCGTCGTTGCGGTCCTGCTGGGCGTCCTGGTCGCCCGGGTGCTCGGCGGCCTCCTGACGGACGCGGGCGTCCCGGACGAGGTGGAGGGAACCCTGTTCGAGCGGACGGCCCAGCGGCTCGGCACCTCGACGGTCAAGCTCGTCTCGCGGCTTTCGGGCCTGTTCGTCATCGCCGTCGGGACCGTCTTCGCCCTCCAGGCCGCCGGCATCGTCAACGCCGGCCTCCTCACGGAGGGGCTCACGGACCTCATCCCGCGGCTGTTCATCGCCGCCCTGGTCGTCATCACGGGGCTCGTCGTCGGCGACAAGGCCGAGCTGGTGGTCGGCGAGCGGCTCCGCTCGGTCAAGCTCCCCGAGGCCAATGCCCTCCCGCTGCTGGTCAAGTACAGTGTCTTCTACATCGCCGCCCTCGTCGCGCTCGGACAGCTGGGCGTCGCGACGGCCGCACTCCTCGTGTTGCTCGGCGCGTACGTCTTCGGCCTCGTCTTCATCGGCGGCCTCGCGTTCAAGGAGATGCTCTCCTCGGCGGCCGCCGGCATCTACCTCGTCCTCAAGGAGCCGTACACCATCGGCGACGAGGTCGTCATCGACGGTCAGCAGGGTATCGTTCAGGAGGTCGACGTGTTCGTCACCCGCATCGAGAGCGACGGCCGCGAGTTCGTCGTCCCGAACCGGCAGGTGTTCGAGACCGGCGTCGTCCGGATGCGGAACTGAGCCCGCCGCACTACCCCTCCCCGTCGACCGGCTTCGCCGGCACGCCGGCCCAGGTCTCCCCGGCCGGCACGTCCTCGGCCACGAGCGAGTTGGCCGCGACCTGCGCGCCGGCGCCGACCTCGACGCCGGGCAGGACGACCGCCCCGGCGCCGACCATCGCCCGTTCGCGCAGCACCACCTCGCCGGTCCGGTACTCCGACTGCAGGAACTCGTGACAGAGCAGGGTCGCGTCGTAGCCGACGATGACGTGGTCCTCCAGGGTCACCAGCTCCGGCCAGAACACGTCGGGCGTGGCCTCCAGGCCCCAGGAGACGCCGTCGCCGACGGTGACACCGAGCCGCCGGAGCGCCCACGCCTTCACCGGCAGCGCGGGCGCGAGTCGCGCGACGAGGACGAACAGGTAGTTGTAGACGACCTGCGGGATCTCGACCGCATCAGCGATCGCCTCATAGTGCTC
>ERZ1034569.320-NODE-320-length-18192-cov-7.726691_pt1 | contig 18192 bp, 19 predicted proteins | sample MGYA00520706_ERZ1034569 | MGnify/ENA primary metagenome ERZ1034569 (study PRJEB33760, sample SAMEA4777722) | hypersaline lake metagenome | biome: hypersaline environment; feature: brines | place: Spain | collected 2014-08 | depth 0 m ...
ACGCGACGATGCTCAGGGACACGTACGATGTCACCGTGGTCAACAGCGGTGAGGCAGCAATCGAACGTCTCGACAGCAGCGTCGATGTGGTGTTGCTCGACCGGCGACTGCCGGACATATCCGGCGACGAGGTGCTCGAACGGATGGACAAGGAGCAACTCGGCTGCCGTGTCGTGATGGTCACCGCTGTGGACCCGGACCTCGATATCGTGGAGATGGGGTTCGACGACTATCTCGTCAAACCGGTTCCGAAGGAGACGATTACGGCCGCGGTCGAGCAGATGATCGAGCGCAACAGCTACCACGCAGAGCTCCAGGAGATGATCGCTGTGGCGACGAAGCTAGCGACACTCGAAACAAAGATGGATATCGGTCAACTCGAACAGAGCGAGCGCTACGAGACACTCAAGAGTCGATACGACGAGTTGAACCAGGCCGTCGACGACGACGCGGACGACAGCTACCGCGACGCGACACGGGAGAAGATCAGGACACTTCTCGCCGACCTCTAACTCGTCTCCGGTCGGCCGTGCAAGTTCGATACAGCAACACCGGTGTCGTCGGAGCACGGCCGGAAGTTCGACCAACAGGAGTTTCTGCAGAGAAAGTATAAACCGAACAGCTTATATAAGTAGAATATGAACACAGTATCGGATTGTAATCACGGTACTAATTGAACCGCAGTGTGTTCGAAAGGGTTCGAACACGAACGAAGCAGCGACGGGGAGGAGTCTGCAGACAGCAGGGGTCAGGCGCTAAAACGACCGACTGTGGCGATGGGTGGCCGTATCGGGGCTCACAGCAAACGGCTCGGGACAGGATCAGTGGATCCGATGGGGTGGACAATGAGTACTGGAGTACGTCACGAAAAGAACAAGACCGAGGAAGAACAGACACTCGACTACGACGACCGTTTCGATCTTCTGAGTAATCACAGACGGCGATACACGCTCCACTACCTGGAGCGAAACAATGGGAGAGCCGAACTCGGCGAACTCGCCGAACAGCTCGCAGCCTGGGAGAACGGTATCGAGAGAACAGAGATCTCCTACGACCAGCGAAAGCGGGTTTACACCTCTCTCCAGCAGGTGCATCTCCCACAGATGGACAAGTTGGGTATCCTCACGTTCGACGAGCGCGAGGGGGTCGCAGCACAGACACGAAGGGCAGAGGAGCTCGACTTCTACTTCGAGATCGTCGGGCGGCGGGATATCCCCTGGAGTGTGTTCTATCTGCTGCTCGGCGGTGTAGACGCCGTGATACTGACCGGAGGGGCCGCCGGCGTCGGACCGCTCGCTGTGGTCCCGGGTATCGGCTGGGGTGTGTTCGTGCTGACGACGTTCCTGGTGGTTTCGCTCGCTCACCTGTACGTGAGCCGCACAGAGATGCGTCTCGGAGAGAAAGAAAAACCCCCGGACGTAGCAGAGTAACCCCGGAGCTGCGTGGACCGCGTCGTTCGGCCGTGGAGACACAGAAGGGGGGACAGTCAGACTCGCTCGACGGTCTCGGGGTGTGTCACGCGACCGGCGACGGTTTCGTGCCGTGTGGCCACAGGAGAGCGGTGACGCTGTCGGCCGGGTGGTCTCCGTACTGCAGAACACCGATGTGTCCCTGACCGGGCAGAGTGTGTGAACGAGAGTCACACGACAGACACAGCGATGTGTCGGGCTGGTGACCGTGTCGAACAGTCGGACACGCCGCGAGGACCCGCCGCCGACAGCCGCGACTCGGACGCCCGGTTCGGCGGCGAGCAGTGTGTCGAAGCTGTCCCGAAGTCCCTGTCCGTGACCACGCAGCGCTCGTCGGCTGCCTCGGCGAGTGTCGCGAACAGCCGCCACCGGCGCTTCTCTCGTGCAGGGGCCGGGTGAGCCCGACAGACCGACAGTCCGCCCGTCACACCCGGGGTTGCCGCCCAAACCCACAAGACGACAGCCACCAAACGAGGGGTATGATCGACCTCCGGAGCGACACCGTCACCACACCGGACGAGCAGATGCGCGAGGCCGCCCGCGACGCCCCGGTCGGCGACGACGTCTACCACGAGGACCCGACAGTAAACAAGCTCCAGTCGACCGCCGCAGACGTGCTGGGAACGGAGGCGGCGCTTTTCGTCCCGTCGGGAACGATGGGCAACCAGGTCGCCGCGCGCACCCACACCGAGCGGGGCCAGGAGGTGCTCTGTGAGCGGGAGGGGCACGTCTACCGCTGGGAGCTGGGCGGGCTCGTCCAGCACGCACAGCTCCAGCCACGCACCATCGACGCCGGCCCGCGGGGCGCAATCACCCCCGAGCAGGTGCGGGCTGGCTACGTCGAGGGGGACGGCCACCGGCCGGGAACTGGGCTGCTCGCACTCGAGAACACACACAACGCCAGGGGTGGGACCGCACTCGGGGTCGAGCGCATCGCGACCGCGGCCGCGGCCGCCCACGAGCGGGACGTGCCCGTCCACCTCGACGGTGCACGGCTGTTCAACGCCGCTGTCGCACGAGGATGTGACGCGGCGGCGTTCGTCGAGCACGTCGACAGCGTGATGTGCTGTCTCTCGAAGGGGCTCGGTGCGCCGGTCGGGTCGGTGCTCGCGGGGTCCGAGGCGTTTATCGACCGGGCACGCCGCACCCGCAAGCTGATGGGCGGCGGGATGCGACAGGCAGGGATGGTGGCCGCACCGGCGCTCGAGGCGCTGTCGAACCGCGAGCGACTCGCCGTCGACCACCGCCGCGCCGAGCGACTCGCGGCTGGTCTCGACCGGGTGGACGGGTTCACCGCCCGTGACCCCGAGACGAATATCGTCCTCGTGGAGACTGACCGACCCGCCGAGGCGGTGCTCGAGGCCTGCGAGCGCGAGGGGCTGCTGGGAGTTCCCTTCGACGACCACCTCGTGCGGTTTTGCACCCACCTCGACGTATCGGACGAGGAGATCGACGGGGCGATTCGGGCTGCCGAGCGGGCCGCGAGTGGCTGACCGGACGGGAGGGGACCCGGCACACCCGCCGAACCCTTTTTTACACGACCACGCGACACAGAGGTGATGACAGAGCGAGGAATCGCCCCGAGTGGGCTCGTCGTCGCGGCGGTCGGGTTCGGGTTGACACGGTTCACCGTGACGACAGCCGCCACCGACACGACAGCCAGTTTTCTGTTCGCGGGTGTGATTCCGCTCGTGCTCGGTCTCGGGCTCTCGGCGGCGGGTGTTTTGCTTGCCGTCGGCGGGTTCGACCGACCGTTCGTCCGGACAATCGCCGCGTGGTGTCTCCTCGGCACGACCGTGATGGCCGTGCTCGTCGGGCTGACGGTGCTCGGGTCCGAGGCCCGTCCCGACGAGATGGTGACTGTCGGCGAGCAGTCCCCGTTCTCGACATTTCTCATCGGTGGGGCGGTCGGCGGGGCACTCACCGGGCTGTACGCCGCACGGAACCGGCGTTACCGGCGCCGTCTAAACGCCCAGACGAACCGGCTCGTGGTGCTGAACCGCCTGCTCCGGGACCGTGTGGTGAACGCGGCGACTGCCATCAGCGCCCACCAGGAGATACTCGAGCGGGGGTACAACGGGAGCTCGGTCGCCGTCATCGGGGACCAGGCAGCCCACATCGTCGAGACGGTCGAGCGGGTAACCTACCTCGCAGAGACCGACGACGAACGACTCGGGCGGGTCGACCTGGTGGAGTCCGTCGAGTCGGGGCTCGCGGCGGCCAGGGAGGCCCACCCGGACGCCGAGTTCGTCTTCGACCCACCGGACGCGGTCGCGGTCCGGGCGAGTGACCGGCTGGAGACTGCGGTCCGACACCTCCTCGAGAACGCCGTCGAGTACGGCGACAGTGACTCACCCCGGGTCGAGGTTGCCGTCGAGACCACACAGACAGAGGCAATACTCCGGGTCAGCGACGGGGGGTCGGGTCTGCCCGAGAGCCAGCAGGCGCTGCTGGAGCGTGGCGAGATCGCCGAGTACGACGACCCGACGACGGGGTTCGGGCTGAACGTCGTCCGGTTGCTGGCCGAGCGTTTCGGCGCGCGACTCCGGACCGAGGTGAGCGCCGCCGGAACGCCGGTCGAACTCGCGCTCAGCCGCTGTGCTGGCGGGCACAACGACGAGGGTACCACCGCCACGACAGGAACGGGGGTCCGTTCCTCGCGGGCGGGGCTGGCGGTCGGTGCGGGGCTGGTTGCCGGGGTCACGATGGCCGCGACGATCGCTGCACTCGACGGGGAGCTGTTGGCAATCGGCGGCCTGTACGGCATCGAACGGCTGGTCGTCGCGCTCCTCACCCACGAGTTCCACAGTGTCGTCTTCGGACTGGTCTACCTGAGTGTCCTCAGACTGGTGCCGGTGACGCCGGTGCGTGCACTCGTCTACCGTGTCGTCACGGGTGTCGCCGTCGGGCTCTCGCTGTGGCTGTTTGCCGCCGGCATCGTCATGCCGGTCTGGCTCGGGTTCGTCGGTATCGACGTGCCACTGCCCAACCTCACTGTCGCGTCGCTCGCGGCCCACCTCGTCTGGGGGGCAACCGTCTCGCTCTGCTACCACGTCGGTGACCGCCTGCTCGACAGCGCCGCGACGTCCCAGCCCACGGGGACGGCTCCGAGACTCGGTCCGAACCCCCGGCGGTGTAACTCCGATGATTACTGAGACGACCCCGGGCGGGAGACGACCGCCAGTCCACGGCAACGGACGGCGAGGGGTTCAGACTGGACACACTGGGGCGACGAGAGCCGGACGTGCTGTTCGCGACCGACAGCCTCCCGGCGCACCGGAATCCGGGTTACGTGTTCGAACCGGTCGACACCGGGTCCCGGCCGACGGTGGGGGCTGGGACCCTGCGACGGAGAGCACAGACGGGCGGGCGCTCGGGCCGGTGCCAGTGTGTCGCCTGTTCGTTTGCCCGGCAGGACGACCCGGTCCCGACGTTCTACGGGCGGGTGCTGGACCCGGGTCGGCGGCCGGGTGGCACCACGACCCGGTGGCTGGACGAACAGTTATCTGCCTGCGGTCCGGTCATCGTGGTATGCAGGTCAGGCTACTGGAGGCCACCGAGGAGCCGGAGCGGCTCGTCTGCCAGGCGGCTCGAAACGACTACATGGAGGGGTACGTCGGTGAGACGCCGTTCGCGGAGGTGATGGCGAGTATCGACGGCGACAGTATCGAGGAGCGCAAGGAGACACTCATCCACCGGTTGCTGGCCCACGGCCACTTCGGCCCGTTCGAACACCCGCACGCCACCTTCGCCATCGAGGGTGTCAGTCGCTCGTGTATGGCACAGATTACCCGTCACCGCCACGCCTCGTTCGACGTCCAGTCGATGCGGTACGTCGAGTTCGACGAGGAAGACCCCGAGCCCGGCGACGTCTACGTGCAGATTCCAGAACTCGACGAGGCCCATATCGCCGGCCGGAACGCAGAGATCGCTGCTGAGAACAAAGACAGATCCGACGAGGAGTTGCTCCGGCGGCGACGTGAACGCTACCACGAGTCCATCGAAGAGTCGTTCGACGCGTACAACGAACTCCTTTCGCTCGGTGTTGCGCCGGAGAACGCTCGCATGGTCCTGCCGATCGGCACAGTCGTAAACATGGTCGTGACCCTCAACGCACGGATGCTGATGCACGTTGCTGACATCCGTAGCGCGGCAGACGCGCAGTGGGAGGTCCGAGAGATGACAAACCAGATTCTCGACCTCGCCGAGGGGTGGTGTCCGGTTACCTTCGAGTACTACAACAACGAGATGAAAGGCCGTAAGAACCGGCTCGCACCCTGAGTGTGGTCAGGCGAACCGCTCTGGGAGGTCGGCCGAGGAGACGACACCCACGCAGTCGCCGCTGTCTACGACCGGCAGGTAGCCGATACCGAGACTGGTCATCATCGCGGCGGCCTCGCCCGCCCGGATCGTCGGCGGCACCGTCTCGACGGACTCCGTCAGCAGGTCGCTGACCGCGAGGGTGGCGAGCTCGCGGCGTTTCGCAACCGCGGCGAGGATGTCGGTGCTCGTGATGAGAGACGGGGGGCTGGTCGTCACCAGCAGCGCGTGGGCTCTCGCCCCGTGCATCGCGTCGGCGGCGTCGCTCACCGGTACGTCGGGGTCGATTGTCTCCACCGGCGAGGACATGATCTCTCGGACGAGTGGGTTCTCCGGCATACTGCCACGGAGGAACCGAGGACGTTTGACAGTTTCTCCCGTGGCAGATATCGCGTGGCGGGTGTGTGGTCGAGCCCGGCGCTGAACGGGAGTGGTGTCAGACAACCCGGTTCTCCAGCGGGTCGGCCGTGTCGAGACGGGCGGCGTTCCGGGCGAGGATGTCGGCACGGCGCCGGAAGTACTCGGGTGTGTGGCCGGCGTTATGAGGTGTGATCGTGACGTTGCCGAGCGACCACAGCGGGTGTTCCGACGGGAGCGGTTCGGGGTCGGTCACGTCGAGTGCCGCGCCCGCGATGCCGCGTCGCCGGAGCGCCGCGACCAGCGCCTCTGTCTCGACAACCGGTCCGCGGGCGACGTTCACCAGCACGGCGTCAGTTCGCATCGTCCTGAGCACCGACTCGTCTATCAGACCGCGGGTCGTCGCGGTGAGCGGGCACGCCACGACGACGAACGCCGCGTCGGCCACCGCCTCGTGTATCTCGTCGAACCCGCACACCGTCGCGGTGGGGCTGGTTTTTGCCGGTGTGTGGCGGACGCCGACAGTCTCCATCCCGAACGCCTCGAGACGGTCGACGACCGCCTGCCCGATAGCACCGAGACCGACGACCGTCGCGGTCGACCCGTGGAGTTCGCGGGTGTCGTAGGCCCGCCACTCCCCGCGGCGTTGCTGGTCGAGCGCCCGGGGAAACGAGCGGGCGTGTGCGACCATCCAACCGACGACGTACTCCGCGACGGGAACGGCGTGGACACCCGATGCGTTCGTCACGGCGACATCGCGCGCCGCGAAGGCGTCGGTGTCGAGGTGGCCGGTTCCGGCGTAGACACACGCAAACAGCGCCAGGGCCTCCGCCCGGTCGAGTGCGTCGGGGCCGAGCCGTGGTCCCGTTGCGATATCGGCTGTCGCGAGAAGAGACCGCTGCTCGTCGGGGCTCCGGGCAGCCCGCACCGTCGCGTCGGGCAGTCGCTCGCGCAGAGCCTCGGCGTAGGCTGTGCCGTCGATGCCGTGAACGTGCTGCTGGAGAACGGCGATCTCGGGGTCGGTCACACCGGCCGAACGACTGCTCGCAGCATAAGGATTCTGTCGGCCCGGGCCACGCCCCACGGGACACACGCTTTTGTGGGCCCGGGTCCTCTGGCCGGGCATGACGTTCAGTATCTGTGTTCGGGAGCGCTACGAGGACGAGGACGGCGACGAGCAGACCCGGTACGGTGTCGCGGTCACCACGCGACTGGCAGGTGTCGGGCGGCTCTGTCCGTTTGCGAGCGAACACGGGGCGGTCGCCACACAGAGTTTCGTCAACGTCGACCTCGGAAAAAAGGGGATCGAGTACCTCGGGGACGGCCTGGCGGTCGACGACGCCCTGGAGGCACTTTTGAACGCCGACGAGGGGCGCACACAGCGACAGCTCCACGGCGTCGGCAGCAACGGGACGTTCACCTTCCCCGGAGCGGAGTGTAATCCCCGGCAGGGTGGCGGGGGGGGGGAGAGCTGCCCCTCCGCGGGCAACCGCCTGCCCGGCGGGGCCGTGCCCCCCGCCCCCGCCGACACGTACCGCGACAGCCGTGACGAGGACCGCCCGCTCGCCGAGCGGTTGGCCGACGCACTCGCCGCCGGCCACGCGAAAGGCGGCGACAAGCGCGAGGAGCTACGGGTTCAAAGCGCCGCGGTACTGGTCGCACGCACCGAGGACCGACCAATTACCCCGGCGTACGACAACCTCCGGGTCGACGCCACCGAGACACCTATCGCCGACCTCGAGGAGACGATCGAACTCGCGGCGGAGAGCTACGAGCAGTCACTGGCACGCTACGAGGAGGACTACGCCGAGGACGACGAGAGTGGCATGTGAAGCGGGCCGAACGAACAGCAGTTGTTCCGAGCGCCAAGACGACAGAGACGGGCTGGCCGGCAGGTTTTTTCACACGCAGAACCACGTTCATCCTGATGAGTACAGACCTCGTCACGTACCTGCTCATGGGGTTCTACCCGGTGCCGCTGATGTTTCTCGTGGGGTTCGGACTCGTCCACCTCCACGTCAGGCTGCTGGCGGCCCGGGGTGGCGAGGGGCGCTATCCCGACCGCCTCCAGAACGTCGTCGAGAGGTACAGGGCAGACCGGAACGAGTCGACGGTGGGTGAGTAATGGAGTTCGTGGCCGTGCTGGCGGTGGTCACCGCCCTCAATCTGGTCGCCATCGCGGTGGGCTACTACATCGGGCTGGGGCATCTCGACCGGATGCTCGATATCGAGGAGGGGTCACAGGAGCGACCGTTCCCGCCAGGGTTCGAGGCACGCGAGAGCGAGCGACTCGGCCCGCTGTCGGCCGAGGACATCGACGACATCGACGACTGGGACCGCCGGAACTGACCGGGCGGTTCTCACTGGGTCGACGGCCGGTCGACACCGGTTACCTCGAACCGGGCCCCGCCGGCGGCGCTCTCGGTGACGTGGATATCCCAGCCGTGGGCCTCGACGACCTGACCGACGATGTGCAGTCCGAGTCCGGTTCCGGTGTCGTCGGTCGAGTAGCCGGCTCCGAACACCTGGTCGCGCTCGGAGGCGGCGATACCGGCGCCGTCGTCGGCGAGGTAGAACCCGTCGCCGCGTTCGAGCCAGCCGACAGTGACTGTCACCCGGTCGCCGCCGTGCTCGTCGGCGTTCTGTAGGAGATTCTCCAGCGCGCTCGCCAGACGACTCCTGTCGGCCCGGATGGCGGCGTCGGTCTCCACCGACAGGGTCAGCCCGTCCCGGTTCACGGTTCGCTCGCACTGCCGGGCCAGGTCTGCGAGCGAGACCACCTCTGTCTCGCCAACGGCGGCACCCTCGCGGGAGAGTGTCAGGAGGTCGTCGATGAGCTGCTCCATCCGGTCGAGCGCGTCTCCGAGAGCCGCCAGGTGGGGGCTGTCACACTCTCGGGTGGCCAGGTCGTGACGGAGCGTCGCCACGTTCAGTGGGTTTCTGAGGTCGTGTGAGACGAAACTGGCGAACTCGTCGAGCCGGTTGCGCTCCTCTTTGAGTTCGGCCTCCCGGTCACGGAGATGCCGTACCTGTTCGAGACGTGCAAGCGCCGAGGCGACGGTGTTTCCCCAGACCGCGACCTGCTCTCTGTCGCGCTCGTCGAACGCCGCCGGCTCCTCCGAGCCGACGTTGAGCAGCCCGTACTCCCCGAGCGGGACGATCAGCTCACTCCCGATGGGCGTATCCGGGTTGTGCACCGTCTCGTGGGCGGTCGGGTCGTCGACGACTCTCGTCTCCTGGGCGTCGAACGCACGCCAGGAAAGCGACTCCGTCTCCAGGGAGTACGTCGGAAGGCTGTCGACCAACTGCTCGCCGCGGTCGGTTACCCCGACGGGGTCGAGTCGGGTTCGGTCCTCGTTTGCGAGCCACACACCCGCCACGTCGAACGCGAACGCGTCCTCGAGGCTATCGAGCACCGCAGTCGCCGCCTCGTCCGGTGTCGTGGCCCGCAGCAGGCGGTCGGTCGTCTGTTGGAGCTGTGTGAGTGTCTGTGCGTAGTCTGCGAGCTCCTGTTCGGAGCGTTTGCGCTCGGTGATGTCGCGGGTGACGACGAGAACACCGTCTACCGGGTCGGTTCCGAGGTGGTTCACCGCACGCGCCTCTATCCACCGGTACTCCTCACCGGTCGTCCGGATGCGGAACTCGAACTGGACGACCGCCTCGGGGTCGCTGTCGAGCACGCGCTCGAAGTTGGCGATTACCTCCGTCTCGTCGTCCGGGTGGATGTGCTCCGGGGCGACGTCGTCGAACAGCCGTTCCGGGACGAACGGCTCGAACTCGTCGGGAACGGGACTCAGGTACTCGACAGCCCCGGTTCCGTCGACGAACAGGGCAGAGGTCGGGGAGTGTGTCAGGAACGTCTCGTAGCGTTCGAGCTCTCGCTCGTACTCGAACTGTCCTGTCACGTCGGTGAGTGCGAACACGGCGCCCTCGAGGGCACCGGTGTCGTCGAACAGGGGGGTCCCCGTGACCTCGAGTATCCGGCGCTCCCCGTCGGGCCGGACGACGCTGTGTCTAACAGCCTCGACCGGTTCGCCCGAGTCGAGCACCCGCCGGAACGGGAGCTCCTCGTCGGGGATTCGTGTTCCGTCGAGGTCCCTGATATCCCACGCCGGGTCGTTGTACGTTCGCTCTGTGAGCCCGTCTCGTTCGAGGCCGAGTAGCTCGCGGGCTCGGGCGTTGGCGTAGGTGAGCTCCCCGTTGGCGTCGAACCGGACGAGCGACTCCGGAACGGCGCTCACAGTCTGCCGCAGCTCCTCTCGCAGTCGCGACTGACGGTCGGCTCGGTGGGCGGTGACAGCATCGTGAACCCGGTTCCTCAGGAGCGTGTACCGGGCCGGGCTGTTCTTGTGTAGAAAGTCGGTGGCACCGAGCGAGAGTGCGGTGTCGACTACCGCCTCCGCGTCGGTCGTGGTGAACAGCACGAACGGGAGCGCCCCGGCGTTTGCACGAACCTCGCGGAGGAACTCGACCCCATTTATTCCTGGCATCTCGTACTCACTGACGATACAGTCGACAGCGGCAGTTTCGAGCCTGTCGAGTCCGTCGCTCGCGAGTCGCTCGGTGAGGACACTGACCTCGTCGGTGTCACGGCAGAGAGCGTCGGCCGTTCTCGTCCGCGATTGGGAATCCCCGTCGACGACGAGCACGGTGACCGGCTCGTCACACCGTGACAGCGGTGGGCTACCGGGGTCCTCTTTTCGCGAACTGTGCATGGTAACTATCCGTCCCGGAGGGTAAAAACGGTTCTGACACCGCCTCTCGTGGGGGGTTAGACAGTGGTGGCCAGCTGAGGTGACCCCCGTCGCGACGGGTATCGGGACACGGGTGAGACAGACAGTCGAACAGACAAGGGGCGGCGACAGGCCCACCGGCGGGTGATCTCTCGACCGCTACGCTACAGCTCGACGCCGCTCGGGATGAGGCTACGCTTGCGGAGCAACTCGCCGTCGCTGTTGTAGACGAGGAGAGCACTCATCTCGTAGTCGATGGGGTTCTCGTCGGTCGGGCGGATACGGACACGGTAGCTGGCGTCGTCGTCCGCCTCGCGGGCGGCCGAGACGAGCCCCGCCATTGCCTCGGCGTCGGCGTTTACTTCGAGCAGGTACGCACCCGTCAGACGGTGGGTGAGACCGAACACCCCGCTCGTGGTGTCGTCCGCCGTTTCGCGCAGCCGGAACGCGGCGTCGAGGTCGGACGCCGTGAGCTGGTCGTCACCGCGGGTCAGTCGCTCGTCGAGCGTGTTGGCCGGGCCCTCGTAGCTGATGTCGATTATCGGTGGACCGCCGTCTTTCTGCCTGACGGACGTGTTGAACTGGTCGCGTTTCATCTGCCGACACCTACGAGGCGGGGTGCAAAGAACGTAACGGCACATCGGGGCGGGAACCACCACGAGCCAGAGCAACCGAGTCGGGCCAGGCTCTCCCGAACCGACGAAAAGACCTATGCGGTCCACAGACAACAATCGGGTATGAGCACACAAACCCCGTCACCCGCCTTCGAGGACGGACTGCTGCCAGCCGTTGCCCAGGACGCCGACACGGGCGAGATACTGATGCTGGCACACGTCTCCCGGGAGGCACTCGACCGGACACGCGAGACGGGCGTTGCACACTATCACTCCCGCAGCCGCGACGAGCTCTGGCAGAAAGGCGAGACGAGTGGGCACGTCCAGCAGGTCACGGAGATCCGGGTCGACTGTGACGGCGACGCGTTGCTTTACCTGGTCGAGCAGACAGGCGGCGCCTGCCACACCGGCTACGAGACGTGTTTCTACCGCACGCTCGACGGTGAGACTGTCGCCGACCGGGTGTTCGACCCCGAGGAGGTCTATGAGTAGCGCAGACACCACAGCCGCCGACGAGGCCGACCTCGTCGAGCGGCTGTCCCGCACGGAGAGCCGACTGGAAGAGACACGCGCCCGCGTCGAGGAGTTCGGACAGGAGGATATTGAACAGCTCGCAGACGCCTACCGCTCGTTCGTCGGCCTGCTCGACCGCTACGAGGACCAGGTCGTCGGTGACGCCGGCGACGTCAAGACGAACGTCGAGTTCCAGAGTCAGGTTGCCGAGGTGATGAGTGACATCCCCTCGGACACGCTGTTGTACGAGACGTTCGTCGAGTGCACGGAGTATCTCAAACAGAAGTGGTTCAACGAGTCAGACTTCGAGCACGTCCGCAGCCAGCTCGAACCGGTCGGTGACATCGTCGCCCGCCTCGACGCCTACCAGGAGACACACCGCGCGTACCGCAAGGTGCGCAGCGACGTCCGGACGGAGATCCGCTCCATCGGCGAACAGATCCAGGAGCTCGAACGGCTGGTCGAACTCGACGAGGCGGACCTCGACGCGCCGACCGACCGACTCCGGGAGCCCATCGAGCGGTACAACAGTGCCGCTACGAGAGCGTTTCGGGAGTTCGTCGAGAACGAACCCGCCCGAGCGGTGCTCGCCGTGCTCGACCGCCTCGAGGTGTACCCGTTGGTCCCGTTCGAGTCTCCACACCCGGAGCTGACGACCTACCTCGACGGGGAGCCACCCGGCGAGATGCCCATCCCGAAACTCCTCGAGTACGCCGGCTACTCGCGCTCGAAACTCACCCACTACGTCGACGACCCCGACCGGTTCGTCCACGTGGTCGGCGGTCGAAAGACGTTCCTCTCGGGGCTCGACGCCGAACCGCTCCGGATCGGGTGGCCACCCCCGTCGGCGACGGCGCTGGAGTGGCGCTGCCGGGAACTCACCGCCGCCCTCAACCGTATCGACCGGGGTGCCGTCGAGCCACTGCGTGCCGTGGCGGCACTCCCCCGGGAGACGGCCTACGAGCGACTGCACGACAGCGCCGTGGCGCGGGAGCAACTCACCGCGGCCGAGCGCGAGCGCCTCCGAACGAGTGACGTGGCAGCGACACTCGCCGACCTGCGTGCACGCCGGCAACGGCTCCGGGACGCGCTCACAGACAGTCGTGACCCGCCGTAGCCAACCGGGTCGGCTGCAGTCCTCGCTGGAGGCCGGGCCGACGACTTTTCACCTCAGACCACGACTGTCGGCTATGCACGACAGCTACGAGGCGGTCACACCGGGCGAGACGGTCACCCTGGGGAGCCACGAGATGACGAGGTCTGAGATTGTCTCGTTTGCGGAGCAGTACGACCCACAGCAGTTCCACCTGAACGACGACCCCGAGGGGCCGTTCGGGGGGCTGATTGCGAGCGGCTGGCACACGGCGGCGGTGACGATGCGGCTCGCCGTCGACGGCTACCTCGGCGAGGCGGCGACGGTCGGGTCACCGGGGCTCGACGGGCTGCGCTGGCGCGAGCCGGTTCGTCCCGGTGACCGCCTGACAGCGACACTGACACTCGGCGAGCGGGAGCCGTTCGACGAGGGCCGCGGGCTCGTCCATCAGGAGATAGAGACCCGGAACCAGCACGACGAGACGGTGCTGTGGATGGACGCACTCACACTCTACCCCCGGCGGTCCTGAGAGCGCGAGCAGGTTCACCACTCGACGCCCCTCGTCCGGCGAAGCACGTGGGGTCGGAGCGGTCCAGGCCGGGGCCGAGGGCTGTCCGAAAGCTGGCCCAGACCCGACAGCTCCGGAACCGACACAAGCAGTTCGGGGCACGGCCGCCGGGTTCTGCGGGGTCCAGATCGAGTACCGGAGAGAGTGACACCGACGCCAGCAGACCAGGAAATCCGGGTCTCTCTGCTCCGAATCCCGCCTGCCGTGCACGTCGCTTCGGTCGCGAGGGCACGGGCCGAGAGGGATTTGAACCCTCGACCATCTGGTTAAAAGCCAGACGCTCTGCCAGGCTGAGCTATCGGCCCTGACGGTACTGGGTGCGTGGCGGGCTAAGGACTTTCGGTCCGGAACAGGGTACCGAGCAGGGCACCGACCCGGGCGTTTTCGAGGGAGCCACGCCGGCGCAGTTCGGTGTAGGCCGGAACCGGGAGCTGGACAGTCAGCTCGCCGAGTGACATCTCGCGGGCGGCGAGTGCCTGCTCGACGCTGGTGCCGTTGCTGACCTCGCTCGCGATCTGTCGGACCTGGCGAACGGTGAGGTCGTGATCGAGCGTCGCCCAGCCGAGGTGGAGTCGCGCGGTACCGGAGAGCCGGGCGATGTGGGTGGCCGCCGTCGGCGCAATCGAGCCACGGGCGACGTGGCGTCTGATCGAGGGCGGAAGGTCGTGAACGCGTGCCCACTTGCGCACGAAGGGAACATCGACCCCGTCACCGGCGCGTGTCGCTGCCTCCTTGTACGAACCGACACCCCGGACGAGCGCCGCACACGCCGCCGCGCCACGTAGCATGACGACGTTGTCTGTCGCCCCACTCCGCGAGAACGACCGGACTGTCTCGGCCGCGCGGGTGACACTCGCGGGGTCCGACGGGTCGTACTCGACCGCCTCGCGTGCACGTTCGCCGGCGACGGCGGGGTTCCCGCGGATGACCGGGTCACCGACCGGGGACTCCCGGTCGGTCGGTGCCAACCGCTCGCCTGTCTCCTCGCTCATTAATCTTGGTAGTGGCTCCGCAGGAAAAAGTCCTGCCCGGTCATGCGAACCCGGTCGGTGGCTCACCGCGGGTACCGGGCTACTCACCGTCGGCGGCGCGCTCTCGGTCGTACCACTCGGCGAAGCGGGCGAGCGCGCGACCCCGGTGTGAGATGGCGTTTTTCTCCTCGGTGTCCATCTCGGCGAAGGTGCGGCCGTCGTACTCGAAGATGGGGTCGTAGCCGAACCCACTCTCGCCCCGCGGTGCGACGACCGTCCCGGGAACGACACCCTCGAACAGTCTGACCGGGAGCTCCGTCTCGGCGACCTGTTCGTCGGTCGTCGCGCCGGCACGCTCGTCGACACCGAGGTCCTGGCCGCGGCGCTCGGTGTCGACCGGTTCCGGTGTCGCCTCGAACGCGGTGCCGTCACAGTACGCGACGACACCCCGAAACGCCGCGCTCCGGTCGTCCTCGCGGCGGGCGAGTTCCCACACCCGCTCGATACCGAGTGTGTCTTGAACGTACGCCGAGTACGGCCCCGGGAACCCGTCGAAGGCATCGATGGTCAGCCCGGAGTCGTCGACGATAACCGGCCCCCCGGTGTGTCGGTACGCGGCCCGTGCACCCCGGGCCGCAACCGTCGCGAGGTCGGCTGCCTGCACCTCGGGGTAGTCGAACGCGACCTGCTCGACAGGGGTACTCAGGTACTCCCGTGCCTCCCGAACCTTGCCGGGGTTGGTCGTGACGAACGTGATCATGCACCCCGTCGGGCCGGACGGAAAAAATAGGCGTCGGTCACGTGCCGTCTCTGGCCACTATCGACAGAGCAAGAAAACACCGCGGGCTCGAATCTCCAGACGACAGCCCGACAGAGCGCAGAGATAGCCGGCGGTCAGCGACGAACCGTCGCGGGCAGTCGACGGGACGAACCGTCGCGGGCGGTCGACGGAACGGACCGTCGCGGGCGGTCGACGGAACGGACCGCCGTGGTCAGTCGACGATGACCTCGACCGGTTCCTCGCTGTCCTCGTCGTCCTCGGCGGTACCGGACTGTTCGACGTAGAACAACACGCCGGCGACAGCCAGAACGATCCACGACCGCCAGTTTGCGAGGTTCAGGGTGTAACCGATGCCGAAGGGTTTCTTGACGAGCATCTTCTCTCCGGGCTGCCAGTACGAGGAGAGCAACCGCTTGAGGCTCGGTTTCTCGAAGTTGTACGGGATGCCGAGCAGTTCGCCGGAGGTGGGCTGGTCTGACATACGTCGGTGTAGGCCGGCAGGGATTAAGATGGTTTCCTTCGGTGCTCCGATACGTTGCCGGGGTCTGACAGCCGTATCGGGACCGCGTCACACCCGGATATCGAACCAGACGACCCACAACACCGCCCGACCCCATCCGGCGGTGTCCGGTCCGTGTCGAGCCACTGTGCCGTCGAGAGCTGTCGCGCTGAGTGTTCTCGCGGCCAGTCACATCGGGCCGAGCGGCCGGAGTACATAAGTATCTCGCGGGGTCACCCTGGGATGGACGTGTCACGCTGTCTGCCCGACGACAGCGGCACGATAGCAAAGCATTTAATTAACGGTCACGCTAACCTGCCCTCAGCGAACCGTTCGGGATTTCTCCCAAGAACAGCGGTCCGGCGGCCACCTCACTATGAGCAACACACACACGCGGACACAGGCGACAGAGTCAGAACAGGAGAAAGAGGAGACATCGGTGAGTTGCCCCGAGTGCAGCGGGCGACTCGTCGTCGACGACGAACACGGCGAGACGGTCTGTGAGGACTGCGGGCTGGTCGTCGAGGAGGACTCGGTCGACCGTGGGCCGGAATGGCGTGCCTTCGACGCACAGGAGAAAGACAAGAAGTCCCGGGTCGGTGCCCCCACCACGAACATGATGCACGACAAGGGGCTGTCGACCAACATCGGCTGGCAGGACAAGGACGCCTACGGCAAGTCGCTGTCGTCGCGACAGCGCCAGAAGATGCAGCGGCTCCGCACGTGGAACGAGCGGTTCCGCACCCGCGACTCCAAGGAGCGCAACCTCAAGCAGGCGCTCGGCGAGATCGACCGGATGGCCTCCGCGCTCGGTCTCCCCGAGAACGTCCGCGAGACGGCGAGTGTCATCTACCGCCGCGCACTCGAGGAGAATCTCCTGCCGGGTCGCTCCATCGAAGGTGTCTCGACCGCCGCGGTGTACGCGTCCGCTCGACAGGCCGGTGTCCCTCGCTCGCTCGACGAGATCACCGAGGTCTCCCGCGTCGAGAAAAGCGAGATCGCCCGAACCTACCGGTACGTGGTCCGCGAACTCGGACTGGAAGTCAAACCCGCCGACCCCGAGAGCTACGTTCCACGGTTTGCCTCCTCGCTAGAACTCTCCGAGGAGTCCGAACGGCGTGCGCGCGAACTGCTCCAGAACGCAAAGGAGGAGGGGGTCCACTCGGGCAAGTCACCGGTCGGTCTCGCCGCCGCCGCCGTCTACGCGGCCGCCCTGCTCACGAACGAAAAGACCACCCAGGCTGCCGTCAGCGAGGTCGCCGACATCTCCGAGGTGACGATCCGCAACCGCTACCACGAACTGCTCGAGGCCGAGCAGGACGTTCCCGTCGCGTGATGCCGCCGGAACTGCGGTGACGACCCGGACACCAGAGCCTCCGTCTCGCCCTGGGACCACCGACACTGCCGTATCGACAGACCCCGAGGGTCGGTGACGGCTCTCGGGGCAGTTGGTGTCTGCTACCCATAAGGATGCTGTCGGTTCTTCGAGCGACTGTCGAGGCGGTATCGACAGGGCGAGCAGTAGTGTCGTCGGGACCCGTCTTCGGCTGTCTACAGAGAGCGGGCGGAGTGTCTCGGTGTCTTCGAAGACCTGTCTTCCGTGATGAACGGTGGACACCGTCCACCGAACCCGCGAGCGGGCGATGCCCGCGAGTAGCTGACGAGAATCCCCGGATTCTCGAACTACGTAACCCCGAGGTGTCTCACTCGTAGAGCCAGGTCTCGTCGATCTGTTCCCACTCGACGAGTTCGGACTCCTCGAAAAAGAGTGCAATCTCGCGCTCGTTTGCGCCGGGGTCCTCGTGGTCGGAGCCGTGAATCACGTTCCGTCCGAGGTCCAGCCCCAGGTCGCCGCGTATCGTGCCCGGAGCGGCGTCTGCGGGGTCGGTCGCGCCCATCATCTGCCGGACCTGCCGGGTGGCATCCTGTCCCTCCCAGACCATCGCCATCACCGGTCCAGAGGTGATAAACCCTACCAGTCCGTCGAAAAATGGTTTGTCCTCGTGTTCGGCGTAGTGTTCGCGTGCGAGCTCTGGGTCGATTCGGGTGAACGTGGCGCCGACGAGTTTCAGCCCGCGGGTCTCCAGCCGGGAGATTATCTCGCCGACCTGACCGCGCTGAACCGCGTCGGGTTTCACCATCACGAAGGTGCGCTCGCCCGCCTCACTCATACCTCGGCCTCCGTCTCCTCGTCGCTGTCGGTCGTCTCGTCGATATCGGTCTCCTCGTCGCTGTCGGTCGTCTCGTCGATATCGGTCTCCTCGTCGCTGTCGG
>ERZ1034569.321-NODE-321-length-18187-cov-10.445621_pt1 | contig 18187 bp, 17 predicted proteins | sample MGYA00520706_ERZ1034569 | MGnify/ENA primary metagenome ERZ1034569 (study PRJEB33760, sample SAMEA4777722) | hypersaline lake metagenome | biome: hypersaline environment; feature: brines | place: Spain | collected 2014-08 | depth 0 m ...
CACCCACACGGTTGCGTGCGCGAGGCGCACCCACTTGTGAAAGCGACTCGCATAAGGAGCGATATTTGCGCTGAACAGACTCCACGTCATTATCCGATACTAGCAGTGACTCGTCTTCACGGTTGACCTCATAGCGAGAGCGCCCGCCAGTACCGACACCCATGGCCGTGTCGGCGTCGTATTCGATATTGAACGCACAGTCTCGGTGGTTTCGGCGATGAGAGGTCGATAGGTCTTGTCCGGGTCTCTGCCTACAGAGTAAGTTGAGTGACTGCACTCGTGGGCCGAGCTGTGTTGAGAAATCACATCAGCAACCCGACCGCTGAGAACGATGCCACACTTGTTACGCAGATTTTAGCTTATCAGGGTCTTCGATGTCGTGGATGCAAAGCACGTTCGTGAGAGAGTATCTCACGAGCTGTCAGACGTTGTCTAACAACGTCATGAGAACGAAACGGTTCTGAATCTGAACTTGATCTCAAGACGGCTCACCGCTTAATTAAGTCTGCAAACCGCTCGCGAAGTGACTGACTCTCGCCGAGTCGAAGATAGTACGCATCGCCACCGTCTTCATAATAGCCGCCGATTCGTCTGACTGTTTCAAATCCAAGGTGTTGATAAAATGATAGTGCTTCTTCGTTTGTCGCTCTGGCATGGCAAGAGATATTATCATGATCGTGGACTGCTTCCGCAACTAATCGCTCTCCAAAGCCCTCACCCCGAAACTGCTGTCCAACAGCTAAAAAAAGAATATATCCATCACGTCGAACAGATGCAAACCCAGCTAACTCATCATCAACTGATAGAAGATGTACTTTTGAACGTCGATATGCGTCGACAAAAAACGGGCGCCGTTGTTTCAGGACCCCTTCGCTTTCCCGGATTGTTTCCTTCAGTTCCCAGGCGTCCTCAACGTATTGCCCGTTTCCAGGTGGATCAACCTGCGCCTCTACGTTCGCGCTCACAGGCATGCTTATCACAGCAATAATATAATTTTACCGTCAGTACCGGTCGTAACATGTCAAATGATGATTGCGAATATGGTGAGTGTTCGTCTCAAACAGGTATGAGTTTTTACCCTGGATGCGATTACCTCATGACTCTGAAAATATCAAATCTGCTCAATTTTGATCATGTGTATTCACTGTGTGATGACAACATGGATCTGTTTTCCTCGGTTCACGAGGCGTATCTCCCAATCAGCAGCTTCTTTCTCAAGCCGAAGATGTACACTCAACAAAATCTTCCTTCTTTGACGAACTGTCAGGACGCTCAATAGCAGACGATACCTGCTACAGAACGTGTATAGATATTATGCCACCGAGCGTGGCCGATGTTCTCGCTGTATGATACCCTACGAATCACCTATCAAATCTTCACTGCCCAAAGCGAGACCGCCCAGCACTCCCAGCAACTTCAGTTAATTGGGCATGCACATCGGCGATACGCTCTCTGATATTCCTTCCATTCACTCGTGGATCAAAGACATCCTTATCGGGTGACCAGTCAGTGTCGTTAAAGAAGGTCCCACGGTCTGCCTGTGCAGGTGATGGTGGCACAATCGCTCTATCGTTTTCTCGATAGAGGTCGTATGCTGTACGGGTGTACTCATACTGATAGCGAGTGTCTTTGTTAATTTTGCAAATTCCTCGTGTTAGCATCTGTTGAAGTTGCTCTGGCTGGACACCCGATGACCCGTGGAGCACAAGTGGCACATCAAGGCCATGATCGCGGAGTGTATCTCTGATCTCACCAGCCAGGTCAGGACGCAACTCTAGATCTTTGCCCTTTGCAACTCCATGTTGGGTTCCTACCGAGATAGCCAAGAGATCACATCCAGTCCGATCAACAAACTCCACAGCGAGTTCAGGGTCAGTGTAGAAAGCACGTGCAGACTCAATATTGTCCTCTGCACCCTTGATCTGGCCCAACTCAGCCTCAATGAGTATTTCTTCGTCGGATTGTTCGGCCAGTTCCACAGCACGCTGACTCCGTTTAACATTTTTCTCGAATGGTTCATGCGACGCATCAATCATGATTGAAGATGGAATTCCTAGTTCCACTTGCTTCTCAATGAATTCCAGGTCAGTCTGGTGATCCATATTGAGAAACACACCGATATCATACTGCTCCGCAATCGTTTGAATATACGTTCCCATCGACTTCAACCCGGCCACAGGGTCACCAAATCCTGCAAACCTACTTGCACCAGCACTAAGCTGAATCAACAAGTCTGAATTCTTCCTATCAGCTCCTTCTATCAGGCCCATCATAATATTCGGCTCTGCAATATTTGATGCAACCAGCCCAAACCCGTGCTCTAAGGCATCCTCATAGACAGTCGCGAGTTCATTCCCGCTGTAAAACGGCATTATTTGTTACCTCGTTAAATTATGATGACGCATCTGGCATAAGATATGCGAACGTAACAACTACTCAGACAATGTCAGCACGGGAGTCAGAAGCGATGCTAGTTCAGGATTTACTAACTGGGGTCGTGAGTATCTGTTCAAGATCATCCAGGGCGCTCTGTGCATCACTTCCCTCAGCGCGTATTCGAACTTCATCCCCGGCTGAGACACCGAGTCCGGTCACAGCTAACATACTTTCTGCGTTCACGAGCGACTCATCAGCAAGGCCGACTTGGGTATCTGCCTCGTGTTCGGTCGCCGTTTCGACGAACTGTGATGCCGGTCTTGCGTGCAATCCATCAGTCGGGACAACAGTGACTATTCGCTCTGGCATTACCCGTGCACCCCCCGAGCGTGGACAGGTGAAGCTGTATACGCGATATTGATACTGTGATGAGCGATTGATACTCCCCTCATAGTCTTCCTGACTGCGTTGTACATCTTTCGGTCTCTTTTTTTCATTATATAATCATAATCGGTCAATTATATAAAACAAAAGCCTATGTGAGTGATAGATTCACAGCTATTCGATTCAATCCAATGAAATGAGCTCAGATGAAATCAATAATTGCCGATGTGACCTCCCGTGTCGTTGCGCGGCCACCTAAGTCAGGCGTGTGTGGACCGGTATCAAGCACTTTCTCAACTGCATCTCGCACGCGCGTTGCTTCCTGTTGCATGCCAAGGTGATCTAACATCATCGCTGCGGAGAGAACAGCCGCAGTTGGATTTGCGATGCCCTGTCCTGCGATATCGGGTGCAGTGCCATGAACTGGCTCAAAGACTGCATTTGAGGGGCCAATATTAGCAGATGGGAGAAGCCCAAGGCCACCAACTAGGCCCGCAGCGAGGTCCGATAGGACGTCACCGGCGAGATTTGGACAGACAATGACATCAAACTGCTCTGGAGACAGACAGACACGTGTCGCAAAAGCATCCATGAGAAACTCTTCGATTTCGACACCCTGCTGTTTCGCTACCTCACGCACATTATCCCGAAATCGACCATCGGTCTTTTGCATCACGTTTGCTTTGTGCACAACGTGAAACTGCTCAGCACTGACTGAGGTAACGTATTCGCAAGCAAACTTCGCAACCCTGCGCGATGCTGAGTCGCTCACGACGCGTGTTAATGTCGAGAGCGAAGACGTAAGATCATCTTCGACACCAGCGTAGACCCCTTCAGTATTTTCTCTGAGGAAGACAATATCAGTCTCCGGCTGTAAGGCATTCACGCCAGGATATGCCCTTACTGGTCGAATATTAACATATGAATCGACCGCATTACGAAGTGGGAGGATGACATCTGCTGCTGTCTCCCCGGCTGCTCCAAACAGTGTTGCATCAGCCTCTTTGACAGCTGCTTCAGTCACCTCTGGGAGCGCTGTCCCGGTTTCAGCTTTTGTCTCGTCACCTGCCTCTACAGACGTGTACTCAAACGAGCTGACAGCCTCTAGCACGGAAGTCGCCGCAGGGATTACTTCTTGACCAATTCCGTCTCCCTCAATTAACGCTATTTCACCTGTCATTCATCTGTAACATACGGCAACGAGTTGGCAACTGATTGAACTTGGTCCATGTTCGAGTACATAACAGCCGTCGTATCCCAGATTCCTTCGAGCAGTGCCTCCTGCATTGCAGGGTCAATATGCATCTCAACATCAACTCCGTCATAGTGGACTGTGCTTCTTGCAACATCGATTTCTAACCCCGCGTCTGGGTGGTGCTCGATAAATGACTGCAGTTGCTGAATCGTCTCTTGATCTGCAGTGAGTGCCGGCATTCCAAGTGATTTACAGTTATCACGAAATATTTCAGCAAAGGATTCACCAATCACACCGCGGATTCCCCACCGCATCAATCCCTGCGGAGCGTGCTCGCGCGATGAACCACAGCCAAAGTTCTTATTCACGACTAAAATGCTTGCACCTTTGTACTCATTGAGTGGATGGTCGTTTAGATTCCCATCCGCATCACGTCGAGCGTCGTAGAAAACGTACTCACCCATGTTGTCGAACGTCACCTCTTTCATAAATCGAGCAGGCATGATTTGATCGGTATCGACATCGTTTCCTCGAACAGGAACACCAGTTCCCGTTACCCGGGTGATTTCCATGGTCTGTTTTCGTGCCATCAGTTACCCCCCGATAAATACTGTCGAACATCGACAATCTCGCCCTCAATAGCAGCAGCCGCCGCCATTGCTGGAGACATGAGCACAGTTCGGCCTGCTTTGTCACCCTGTCGTCCAATGAAGTTTCGATTCGATGATGAGGCACACACTTGACCAGCCTCCAGGCGGTCATTGTTCATCGCCAGACACATCGAACACCCAGCTTGGCGCCATTCGAATCCTGCATTACGGAAAATATCATCCAGCCCCTCCGCCTCACACTGCTTCCGGACTGTCTCTGACCCAGGCACAGCCAGTCCCTTGACATCCTCATCAATGGTGTGACCCTCTAAGATTCGAGCTGCTTCACGGAAATCAGAGAATCGTCCATTTGTGCACGTCCCCAAGAATGTCACATCGATTTCGTATCCGTTCATTGTGCTACCAGGTTCATGCCCCATGTGGTCGAATGCCTTCTTGGCTGCCTTTCGCTCGGTGTCATCAGCCATCGAATCGAGCGACGGGATTGGTTCATTGACGCGGACAACTTGGCCTGGATTAACTCCCCATGTGACCATCGGCGCTAACTCATCTGCATCGATTTCGACAATATCATCATACTCTGCCTCTTCACTCGATTTTATCGACTCCCAGTATGCGACGTGCTCGTCCCATACATCGTCGCCTGGAGCGTACTCTCGGCCCTTCAGATACTCATACGTGGTCTTGTCAGGATTAATATATCCTGCCCGTGCCCCACCCTCGATGGACATGTTACAAACTGCAAGACGACCCTCCATATCTAACGTCTCGATTGCTTCTCCGCCATACTCATACACGTGCCCGACGCCACCATCAACACCTAAATCACGAATTATCTTCAGAATAATGTCTTTCGCATACACGCCAGGACCCAACTCGCCAGAAACATTTATCCTCCGAACCTTCTGTTTCTCGGCAGCTACACATCCTGTTGCAAGAACGTCGCGAATCTGAGAGGTTCCGATTCCAATTCCAATCGAGCCAAATGCACCATGAGTGCTGGTGTGTGAGTCACCGCAGGCAACTGTCATACCCGGTTGGCTCAAGCCGAGTTCAGGTGCAACAACATGGGTAATTCCTTGTTTCTCCCCTCCGAGCTCAAAGAACGTGATTTCACTCTCTGCGGTATTCTGCTCAAGCGCTTGGAGCATATTTTCTGCTTGGCTATCGTTAAGCGGTCGTTCACGGCCTGATGGTGTCGTTGGAACAATGTGGTCAGTTGTTGCGAACGTCCGATCAGGAAATGCGACATCAAGATTTCGCTCCCGAAGCATTCCAAATGCTTGGGGACTGGTCACTTCATGGAGCAAGTGTAATCCAATGAATAATTGATCTTGACCGTTCGGTAGTTCTGCGACTTTATGCTCCTGCCATACGCTGTCGTACAATGTGTTCTTGCTCATATGATTTCTAATAGGTGTTCAAACTCTACATTCATTTATTAGTGATCGAGAGTAACCCTTTCGACGTCAAATCGAGTCGGACTGATAGACGGATGCCCTCGCTCAGACAGACATCCGGTGTATCGCTGAAGGCTGTCGTCCCTTCGTTTTAGTCGTCTGCTGGGGCTTCAACAGTCTCAGACTGCTCATCCTCAGATTCGTCACCCCAGGCGAACAGATCACGAAGCGGTCTTCCGACGTCCTCTATCTGATGTGCTTCTTCGGCTGCTTTCAACTGCTGATATGATGGGCGATTTGCCTGATTCTCTGCGATCCACTCACGAGCAAAGGACCCGTCTTGAACCTCTTCCAGAAGTTCTTCCATATTTTCACGCGCGTTATCATCGATTACCCGATCCCCGCGAGTCAGACCACCATACTCTGCTGTATCAGAAACCGAATTCCACATCTCTTCAAGTCCACCCTCGTACATTAAGTCGACAATGAGTTTGAGCTCGTTAAGACACTCAAAGTAGGCCATTTCGGCTGTATAGCCGTTCTCGACGAGCGTCTCGAATCCCTGTTTGACAAGTGATGTAACGCCTCCACAGAGCACTGCTTGCTCACCAAAGAGGTCTGTTTCTGTCTCCTCTCGGAACGTTGTTTCAATAACACCTGCTCGTGTGCATCCGATAGCCTGTGCATATGCTAGCGCTTCCTGTCGGGCGTCTCCAGTCTCGTTTTGATAGATAGCTATGAGACCAGGCGTTCCTTGTCCCTGCTCATAGTTGCGTCTTACAAGGTGCCCTGGTGATTTTGGCGCCACCATCGTGACATCTACCTCCTCAGGCGGGGTGATTTGATTATAATGGATATTGAACCCGTGGGCAAACTGGAGTGTATCCCCCGGTTCAAGTGCGGTTTGAATCTGATCAAATACTGTCGGTTGGACAGTGTCTGGAATCAAAAGTGAGACGATATCAGCCTCTTCGGCGGTGGCGATTGGCGTCTCGACTCGAAGCCCGTCGGCCTTCACTGCTGACCGTGAGCTCGAGCCCTCGCGAAGACCGACTATGACATCAACACCTGAATCGGCCAAGTTTTGTGCGTGCGCATGACCTTGGCTCCCATACCCGATCACACCGACCGTTTTCGCATCTATGTAATCACGCTCTGCATCATCATCATAAAGTACCGTTGTATTCAGTTCTGTCATCGTATATTTCTTGGTTTTGTTGGTTCGTTTGCCGTCCCAGGCTTCTCACCGGGAACAGTCGCTTTATTCCCGCGAGCCAGAGCTGTATCGCCTGTTCGCGCGATTTCAATGATCCCGAACTGTCGGAATGCGTCTATCGCGTGTTCGATCCGGTCTTCATCGCCTGTCAGTTGAACTGTGATCGTCTGGTGGCCCGCATTCAGTGTCTTGCCATCATACATATCCGTCACCGCATGGACCTTGTCTGGTTCAGATCCATCGACTTTCAACAGTACCAGTTCTGTTCGAATGGCATCTCGGTCAAGTTCCCCAACGGCGATGACAGGCTTTAATTTTGCTAACTGTTTTTCTATCTGATCGATACTGGGCTCAGGCTCTTCAACAACCATCGTAATCCTGGAGTGATCTTCAATCGTCGTTGGGCCGACTGTTAGTGACTCGATATTGAACTGCCTCCGCGAGATTAACCCAGCAACCCGCGACAGAACACCAGGTTCATCCTCAACAAGCGCTGAGAAGACCGCTCGTCTGGGCTCGCGTTTTGCCTCGGCCTCAGGGTCGATACGAATGCCTTGATCATTCCGACGACCATCTGGCTGTGGCCGTTCGTCAGGGCCGGGCCCTTTCAGTCCGTGATTTGGCGGGTCGTCTGTGTCCTCAGAGCTCATAGTTGGTCCTCCGTCAGTGCAAATTCACCATTCGCTCCGCCAGAGGGAACCATGGGATACACATTTTCCTCGGGGTCAATGTGGAAGTCAACCACCGATGGGCCATCATATGCGAGCGCTTGTTCAACAGTTGGTGCGACTTCCTCGTACTCATCGACTCGCCACCCGCTTGCACCAAATGCTTCGGCTAATTTATCAAACTCTGGACACCAGTTGTACTCTGCTGCCATGTGGCGTCCCTCAAAGAACGCATCTTGCCACTGTCTTACCATTCCAATATAATCGTTATTGAGCACCGCGACAGTAATATCGAAGTTCTCCCGAACGGCCACAGAAAGAGCCTGTATCGTCATGAGGAACGAACCATCCCCATCGATGCAGACGACTTCCTGAGTATCTTCAGCCGCTACTCGTGCACCGATAGCAGCTGGGAGTCCATATCCCATCGTCCCAAGACCGTGACTCGAAATCCATGTTCGTGGTTTTGTGTATGTCCAGTACTGTGAAGCCCACATTTGATGTTGTCCAACGCCCGTGGTCACGATGGCCTCGTCAGATGTTGCTTCGTCCAGAACCTCAACGACAAATTGTGGTTTGACCGGCTCATCCTCAGGAGTTGCGTAGTCCATCGGATATGCTTGTTTCCAAGCTTGACACTGTGCTTGCCACTCATCGGTGTTCGGCTTCTGGTCAATCGCGTCGTCAAGCTGCTCAATCACCCGAGTTGCATCACCGATGAGCGGATAATCTGCATGAACATTTTTCGATATCTCAGCAGGGTCAATGTCGATATGAATGATTTCTGCCTCTGGAGCAAATGTGTCTACTCCACCAGTCAGGCGATCATCGAACCGGGTTCCAACTCCGATCAGCAAGTCAGTATGTGTAATCGCCATATTCGCATAGCCAGTTCCATGCATCCCTGCCCATGATAAGCTCAGTTCATGATTTTCGGGGAACGAACCAATACCAGGCATTGTCGTCACGACAGGAATCTCATATTCTTGAGCGAAAGACCGCGCCACAGGACTCGCATTTGCCTTGATTACGCCACCACCGAATAGCAGGATGGGGCGATCGGCTGCTGTTATCTTTGCTGCAGCTTCTTCAACGGCTTCAGTATCTGCGATATACTGTGCACGTGCATTCTCTGGTGCTTTGGCCGGACCTGGCTCCGAGTCTGTCTCTGCTAACGTCGTGTTTTTCGGAAGGTCAACCAACGTCGGGCCAGGTCGACCTTCATCGGTCAGTGCAAGTGCCTCGCCGACAGTATCACCGATAGAGTCAGGATCGTCAGCAAAATAGTTGTGTTTCGTCAGCGGTGCTGTGACTCCGATCGTATCAGTCTCTTGGAATGCATCCGACCCGACCATGTCAGAAGGAACCTGACCAGTAAGCGCTAAGAGGCGGTCCGAGTCCATATTTGCGTCTGCTAAGCCAGTCACAAGATTCGTTGCACCTGGTCCAGAAGTCGCCATGCAAACGCCTGGCTTATTTTTTACAGTTGCATACGCGTCAGCTGCATGTGCAGCCCCCTGCTCGTGCGCCATGGTAATATGACGAATATCTGAATGATACAGCGCGTCGTAGACAGGCATGATTGCTCCGCCTTGTACACCGAACACGGCCTCAATGCCGTCATTCTCTAATGCGCGGATAACTGATTCTGCTCCGGTTGTGACTGGTGATTTCGATTCTTCAGGCTGGCTTGACTCATCAATGTCGACGTCTGGCTGTCTCGATGCTTGTTTACTCATATATGTTCAATTGTTGCATATGTTCATTTGACCGTGTCTATACACTACTTTGGATTAGATTCTGAGCGTTCTCTGATCAGCAGACTGCTGATCAAGTTTCAAATCTGGAAAACAAGAGTGGGGAAATAGAGGGGCTAAGATGCCCCTACAATGACGACGGCAATAAGACCAACAGCCAGCACTTCGCACATTCGATGAGTGCTGATAGATGGGTGACTGAACATCGGTCTGTATCCATTTACATTGATTTTCTCCGAGGATATCAACCTTTCGTGACTGAATCCGGCGCGACCCACAAACGGTCCAACTCTCTTGAGGTATCGCTGATGTTTTCATCAAGCTCGGACCTCCTCATCTTCGTCCTGCCGTGAAATCCCACGCTCCCGAGCGAACCGGGTTAACACATCAACTGTTACTCGTTCCTTTTTTGCCCCATAATCTTTGATTCGCCTCGTCACCGCTCGGACATCCTGCTTGCTGGGTTCGAAACCTGACTCCTTGAGCCGTTTTCGGACTGAGTGCGTCCCAGTGTGTTTCCCCAAAACAAACTCACGTTGTGCACCAACCATCTCTGGGGTCATGACACCTGGTTCAAAAGTATCAGTATTTTCTATCACTCCAGCAGCATGAATACCGCTTTCGTGTGAGAAAGCGTTCTGACCGACAACCGGCTTATTTCCTGGAACCGGAATGTCGCTGGCTTTTTCAACAAGGTTTGAAACTTCGCTTATTCGAGTCGTATCAATATCCATCTCAACATTATATAACGACTCAGCTGCCATCACCACCTCTTCAAACGCAGCATTCCCAGCACGCTCTCCAATTCCATTGACAGATACCTGTGCTTGGGAAGCGCCTGCCTCGAAACCAGCCATCGCGTTTGCTGTGGCTAACCCAAAATCGTCATGAGTATGCACATCAATGCGGGCATCCGAGTGCGATACGAGTTCATCAATGAGGTCGCCAAATCGAGTTGGAGTTGCCACCCCACAGGTATCGGGGATATTCACCCAGTCGACGCCAACTTCATCGACAGCTGTCAGGATTTCTTTCAAAAATTCCCCATCAGTTCGCGTGGCATCCATTGGGGAGAACATCGCTTTCGCTCCTGCATCCTTTACTCGCTGTACGCTTTTGACTGCCCGATCAACTGCTTCCTGTTGAGATGCATGCATTGAGTCAGCAAGTTGGACGTCACTAGTGCTTACAAAGACGTGAACGAGCTCTACACCCGAATCTAACGCAGCCTCAACATCCTTGTCGATAACGCGTGCCAGGCCGCAGACATCTGTCTTTGTCGCTGAAGCGATGTCACTGACAGATGTAAATTCAGATTCAGAATTGACCGGAAAGCCCGCCTCAATAACGTGCGTCCCCATTTCATCAAGCGTTGCAGCAATCGCGCGCTTCTCATCATAGCTGAACGACGTTCGGGGAGATTGTTCACCATCGCGAAGAGTTGTATCAAAGATCCTGACGGTGTCAATTTCAGAATTTGTTATTTGGGCCAAAGTGCCCTGGAAGAACTCGATCAGCCGGGGATTCCGACTGAGCCTCCGTATTGTCGTAAGACATTGTATTCAGTAGAACTGCACTATGTTATTAAATCCTTACGAAACTGAGTCATGTCTCTAAATGAAAAACGGAGACTCAGTCGTTCGAACGGCAAGCGATGCCCCACAGAACAACGCTCTGCAGCGGCGTGAATCGGTATCGATACGAACCGAAGCTACTTCATTACCGACGAGAAGTCAAACTATGGATGAATTCGGCTTGGATCTCTCAACGGCAGAAAACCATCTTGAGAGAGCAACTAGTGGAGCGAGTATTGATCAACAAGTAGTCTTGGGGATACTTGACGGGACAAGCGATCCCGATGAATGGCTCGAGACAGTGATGTCAGGAGATATTTTGATACTCTCTGTGGATGGTGACCTCAATGAGTTAGCGAAGGAGTTCGCAAGGCCAATTGTAGAGCAAGGGGGTGAATTAACGCACTTCCGAGGATTTCTAATCGTGACGCCCCCGAAGGTGACAATTGATACTGACCGTCTCTGAGGATTCCGTCAGTTCAGCACAATGAAACTTGGATATCAAGTGTTCAAGATGGTCCTCAAGAGGACAACGAGCATAACAGAGGCGATACATCTCACGTCAAAACTCAGCTGAGTGATGATCGTATAGAAGGTCTTTATTATACATCACTTCTTGCTCAATAGCAACGCTTCGACAACCAGTGTAGGCAGACGAGATGGTCAAATTTCCACAGATAAGCAAGGCAAGTGCTTCGGCTTTGTTCCCGATTGGAAATCGAAAATTTTCGTTCCTGTTCCCGTTCCCGTCATGACGCTTTGGGTCTCAAGGCACTTGTCCCCGAGGTAGTTCACTATGATGTGTGTTTGTATTGTACTTCATGCACTGAGCGTGTCATAGGCAGCTCATTGAGCCCCTCTGGGAACTGACTTCGCTCAGCCTATGTCAATCGTTCATGTCTCGTGAGCGCACTGGCTTTTGTTTGAGATATGAGGAGTGAAGAGAAGTTTATACGGACTGCTATCACAGTTTAATTATGGCAGCGAACGCGTATGACGACTCATCATATCGCACGATAGACGAGTGGAAAAACGGCATTGGGTGGATTGCATATCCTGATGAGACTATGGAAAGAGCAAGTCACGCAGTTGTCGGAAACCGGGGTGGAGTGTGGATTATAGATCCGGTCGATACGCCTGAAGTCGACCAGCTTCTAAGAGAACTGGGAGAGGTGACTGGAGTCGTTGTCTGTCTGGATAGGCACCGACGGGACGCTGCCACTGTTGCAAAGCGGCATGAAGTATCTGTGTACATCCCATCCTCTCTCGCCTCTATCCAGGATGAAATACAGGCCCCAACGACGGTATTTGAGCATGAACTCGGTGACTCTGGCTATCGACCATTCACAATTGTTAACCGCCGAATTCCACCGTGGCGCGAGGCAGGGTTGTATCATCCACAAGCAAAAACAGCTATTATTCCAGAGTCGCTGGGAACAGCATCGTATTTTACTGCACCATCAGAAAATCTTGGTGTTCATCCAATGCTTCGACTCACACCACCCCGTGATGCATTTCACTCGATTAATCCATCGCGTATTTTAGTAGGCCATGGTCAGGGAGTGTTCGATGATGCAACAAGAAGCCTTGAGTTGGCCTTAGCTAATTCGAGAAAAACAATGATGCGTTCGTATGCTGACGCGTTCAAAAGCTTGTTGGCGTAGTATGATAGTGTCAAATGACAGATTCGTTGCGAAACACGCCATCGTTTCATGCCATATATAACACGCGGACTACTGGACGGGTTGTTAGAGATGAGTGCCAGTCAGGAGCCATCCAGCCTCTCAGTGGTATTGAATGCGACAGCAGCAGAGAATTTTGATTCTGACATCACAGTGGAGCCGACGATAGAAATTCTATCGCATTTTTATTTCCCGCAGTCTGAGGCGCCAGTCACAGCTGTCTTTGGTATGGAACTCGGCGTTCCAGCGGGCCGAGGTAAGGCTCGATTTATTTCACACCCGCAAGGTCCGCCTGAGCCAACGCAACGAGATACGCATGCAGGTGTGATTATAATCGCTATTCCACCGTGGGAAGCCGATTCATGCGCAGTATATGACCGACATAGCAATCGGCTGGAATTAGAGATTATCAATGCTGCCCCGCCAGAGAACAGGTTAGACGATAGTGAGAGGGACCTGTAAACTGTCCCGGGGTCAAGCCCTGTGGTATTGGCTTCAACGGTCTGCACAGATCAGCCCACATCATATTTTCTCGACTTCAATCTCTTACAGTCTTGCCCATATTATATAGGATACTGTGAGCAACGAAATGTAGCCACAGCATCGATGACTGGCATTTATTTCAACTGCGAAAGTTCAATTACATTGAGCTCGTAATATCGTGGATTTTTGTAAGCCTATCACTAGTACTATTTAATGGCAGTCAGACCACCGCAACAGGGCGGCGATGAACCTGAGACGTTGACCTTTGGAATTGCCGCACTTGATGCATACCTTACTGATGCAGATGTTCTTTTCCCCACAACGGCACAAGACCTCTTGCAGGAACTGAATGATCCAAGTATCGCATATGATGCGTCCGGTAACACCGTCCCACTCTCAGAAGTGCTTGAGTCCGTCGAGGAGCAGAAATTCGAAAATAAAACAGAGTTGCTTAATGCTCTTCACCCCGTATTTGAAGAATACCGAGTGACTTCCTCAAATGGTATTTTGGCACAGCTCCGGTCCTTACTTCCGTTTTAGATAGTCGAGAGAAAGAAAGGGCTCACACAGTTCGAACTACCATTAACATCTGAAAGACTGGAATCTCTGTGGGTAGATATCAGCGATATCGGGTGCTGGCGCAGATGCGGGTGAAGAACTTGCAAACATCGTCACCGTACTGAAGCAGACAGTCCGACACGAAGGCAGGCCTCCTCTTCAAGAAACGAGCTACGAAGCCAATATACGAGTTGGTTGAAGTCGTTCACGCGATTGAGGCTTTCACCATCGTATCAGCCTGGTAATTGATGATGCACTCATCGTCATGAACTGCCTCGCGGCCAAGTGGAGTCTTTACGAATCAGGCTCTCGTGTCTGTCTTTGTGTCGCTTCTTCAGCACGCTGTGTCGTACTGACGACTCGGTTCGGCTCTCCAGAATCATCGCTCAAGTGAGCTTGAGTGCTCTCTGTGTGAGACATCTCCATCTTATCAACTCGCTGTAGGGTTTCCCGATGAAGCGTGTAAATGAGGTCAGCGAGGACGCCGAACATCAGCAACTGAACTCCAAAGAGAATCCCTGCAGCAGCAACGATTGCGAGGACTTCGTGACTGATGCCCGCGATAATCCATTCAGCGGCCACATAGGTGGCGATAACTAGACCAGTAAGTGTTGATAAACCTCCAACACTTCCGAAATAAAAGAGTGGATTATTTGTTTTCGCTCGTCTGAATAGCTCAAGAAAAATGATCCCCCCATCGCGAATCGGACGTAAATTTGTATTCGATCCTGACGGCCGTCGATGATACGTCACCGGAACCACAACGGTTGGAATATTTCGTTTTGCACACTCGACAGCCATCTCGGTTTCAAGGCCAAATCCGTCTGCTGCCAAACTCATCGATAAGAATGATTTTGTTGTGAATGCGCGATATCCGGAGAGAATATCAACGAATGAATCGCCATGAACAAACGAAAACCCTCGGTTGACGATTTTATTGCCGATTTTATTGAACCGAGTCATCGCACCATCACGCATATCAGCGAATCGATTCCCAATGACGTGCTCGGCATCCCCCTCGCGAAGCGGCTTAAGCATCGAATCAGCGTCCTCTGCCCGGTATGTTGCATCTCCATCAAGCATCAATACAAACTGTGTATCAATGTAATCGCGTACTGCCTCACGGACTGCTTGTCCTTTTCCTGACCCTGATTGATAGACGACGTCTGCTCCATGTTGAGTCGCCACTTCGTCAGTCCCATCAGTTGACTCCCCGTCGACAACTAAGATCGACTGGAACCCCCGCTCTCTAAAGTCCGAGATAACAGTTCCAATCGTCTCTGCTTCATTATACGTTGGAATAAGCACTGTGACATCTCTTGAGGCGGGCATCAATGAATGTCCCAGAGGCATAGTTAAAATGATTCCGTCAACACGTGCCGCATGAGGACTCACGAGCTGAATCGCGCAAATACGCCGTGAACTAACCTCTGCTCGCCCCCGCTGGGGGTTCCTGGTTCCGCGACGCGTCACGGATGCTCGGAGCCGACCGCGCAGTCTCCGCGGGTCGTTTGAAAATCGCCGATTTTCGGGTCACGAGAATCTTCGATTCACGGACGACTCATTGAGTGAGGGAGAGGGGGCTGAGCGCCTGCATTCGGCTCAAATCCGAATTTACTAATTGATTGATATTTATTATTGGTATCATGGATATCAGTATCGTCGGGAGCGGATATGTTGGTACCACTATCGCGGCCTGTTTCGCCGAACTTGGACATACTGTCACAACAATTGATATTGATGAAGATATTGTGAAGCAAATCAATGCCGGCGAGCCCCCAATTCACGAACCTGGACTTGACTCTCTGATCGCCACTCACGGCGGAAATCGACTGACTGCCACCAAATCTTACGATATAGTCCCGGAGACAGCAGTTACCATTTTGGCACTCCCGACTCCTCCAACGAGTGATGGAAGTATTGACCTGAGCTACATGGAAACTGGGGCGGAGGCAGTGGGGACTGCACTCGACAGAGTAAATAACGAACATCAACACGTTATCGTCACGAAGTCCACGGTTGTACCTACGACTACAGAAGAGAAACTTGTCCCAGCAATCGAGTCAGCGGCTATCTCTCGAGGGGCTGACTTTTTTGTCGCAGCAAATCCCGAGTTCCAACGGGAAGGATCAGCCGTATCGGATTTTCTCAATCCAGATAAGCTCGTACTCGGGACAGCAGATCCAGTAGCGAGCCAGAGACTTCGTGAGCTTTATGCTCCACTTCGCGAGAAGAGTGAAACTGAGGTTCCTCTGGTCGAGACGGGAATCGCAGAGGCTGAAATGATTAAGTACGCGAATAATACGTTCTTGGCGAGCAAGGTCTCGCTAATCAACGATATTGGAAATATATGTAAACAGTTCGATGTTGACGCGTACGAAGTCGCTGACGCAATCGGATTGGATGATCGAATCAGCGAGCGATTTCTCCGAAGTGGGGTCGGATGGGGAGGATCGTGCTTTGGGAAAGACACAAAGGCAATTATAGCCGCTGCGAAATCGACAGGATATCAACCAAGAATGCTCTCTGCAGCAATCACACTCAATGAACACCAACCACGGCGACTCGTTGAGCTGGTCGAAAAACACACCACACTCTCAGGGAGCCGTGTTGCAGTCTTAGGGTTGGCATTTAAACCAGGAACCGATGATATCCGTGACTCCCAGGCCTTACCGGTGATTGAGATCCTACAGGAGAGAGATGCTGAGATAGTGGCATATGATCCTGTGGCAACAGAATCAATGCGTGAACAGATTCCTCAGATAGAGTATGCACAGTCTGCGAAGAATGCTCTCGCCGGGGCGCACGCGGCCGTTGTGCTTACTGGGTGGGATGAATTCGCCAGTCTGGACGCAGAGTTTGCACAGATGGAATCGCCAATCGTTGTTGATGGGCGGCGAATCATTGAACCATCCCAGAATATCGTGTATGAAGGGATGACATGGTAATCTGTCTCGTGTGTTTGCAAAATCAAAACCAGGATACAAACGGAAACAGATCAAATCTGAATCGAATGAGATACGTGACGGATCAACCATGAGTAAAACTGCAGATAAACTCCCTCAAAATGTCAGGGCCGCCGCAATAATATATATAAAGGGCATTGGGATGGGCGCAGCAGATGCCGTTCCTGGTGTCTCAGGAGGGACAATCGCGCTTATTGTAGGTATCTATGAGCGGTTGATTGCAGCTATCACTGCGTTTACGCCTGCTCGGGCCATGACGCTTTTTCAAGCTGGATTGCGGGGAGAAACACGTGAGATGCGTGACATTGTTGATCGATTAGATATTTTCTTCCTTGTGCCCTTGGGTGCCGGTATCCTCACCGCAGTAGCAACACTCACACGGATTGTTCATTTTGGAATTGTGAGATTCCCCAGCATCACGTTCGGGTTCTTTTTTGGCTTGATTGCAGCATCAGCCTGGGTCCTTAGGGGAGATCTTCATCTTAATTCGCCGGAAAGAGTCGTCACAGCTGTCCTGGGATTCTTGCTTGCGTTTGTGACGGCTGGTCAGGCACAGACGTTACTTGGCCACAGTTTACCCACGACACTTTTCGCAGGAGCAATTGCAGTCAGCGCGATGGTCTTGCCAGGCATATCTGGCTCATTAATTCTAATCCTATTAGGACAGTATGAGTACCTTACTGGCACTCTCTCTCAATTTATTGATGATCTTATACTCTCACTCTCTACGTCCTCAATCGGAGCAATCGGTGACACAGCGCCAGTGGTTATGATTTTTTTACTTGGTGGGTTGTGTGGCCTCCTGAGCGTGTCTCATTCAATCCGATATGCTCTCAAGCATTATTATGAAGCAACGATGGCGTTCTTGATTGCGCTTGTTGTTGGAGCCTTACGCGCCCCAGTCGCACGAGTCTCAGCGCACACGTCTACCTGGACCGTCGAAATAATCGGTCTTTTTTTATCAGCGGCAATATCAGGCGTGTTTCTCGTCTTACTCGTGGAGTATTTGTCTGGAGAATGAACACTACCGCGTCATCGAACCTGTGTTGAGACTCTACTTATCAGTTGTTGGCAATGTGATAATCCTGATCCGAAATGGAACGCGTCAACTGGCGTTGCAAACCTGATGAGTGCGAGTTCGCAGGTGCACACTGGTCAAATTGCCAACGATTGTTATACTACTATCCAACAGAGTGATCACCGAGGTTATGACACTCATCCTGGATAGCAGCGTTGCCAACGTGACACCACGCATCTCATTCATGCGTGTTCCGCGCGATAAAAGCGTATGTCGGCAGCGTGATCTCTATATAGTAG
>ERZ1034569.322-NODE-322-length-18164-cov-6.379369_pt1 | contig 18164 bp, 24 predicted proteins | sample MGYA00520706_ERZ1034569 | MGnify/ENA primary metagenome ERZ1034569 (study PRJEB33760, sample SAMEA4777722) | hypersaline lake metagenome | biome: hypersaline environment; feature: brines | place: Spain | collected 2014-08 | depth 0 m ...
ATCTGGTAGGGGTTGGTGAGCGCGAGGACGAACGCCTTGCGGAACCCGCGGCTCGACTCGTCGAGGGCGGCCTCGACGTCGGTGAACTGCTCGCGGGCGCCGTCGACGGCCCCGTAGGCGAAGTAGAGCATCAGTATCCCGCCGACCCCGACCATCAGGCCGGTCACGAGCGCCGAGCGCCGGACGAACGCCACGGCGCCGACGACCGCGAGGACGAGGAAGCAGGCGTCGGCGGTCGCGGCCCCCAGGCCGGCCCGGAAGCCCGCACCCCACCCCCGGAGCACCGACTCCTCGGCGATGACCGCGTTCATCGGCCCGGGCGGCGCCGCCAGCGCCAGGCCGAAGGCGATGCCGGCGACCAGCGAGACGAACGTCGACACGCCGCCGGCTATCGGCGGCAACAGGATAACGGGTGTGTGGTGAGAACCCGTTACACAGTGCGTACCGGGGCGATACCGGGCCTATCCGTTCGATTGGCTCCGTAGCGGCGCCTCCGCGGAGTTACCGACGCGATTACGGAGTTACCTCGGTGCCGTCCCAGACGAGCTGCCCCTCGACGGAGAGTTTCTCCAGGTGGGCGACGACGGTCGCCTCGGCGAGGTCGCGGACCCCGGAGAGGTCCTTCTCGTAGGCGGCGTCGGTGACCTCGCTCGGGGTGCGGGCGCCGTCCCGGACCGCAGCGAGGACGCGCTCCTCGCGGTCCCGGCGGTGGGCGATGAGACGGGCGCACGTCTCCCGCGTGTCGTCGATGACGGGGCCGTGCGAGGGGTAGAGCGTTTCGGGGTCCCTGGCCCAGAGCCGACGGAGCGAGGCGACGTAGGCGCGCATGTCCCCCTCCGGTGAGCCGACGACGACGCTCCCGGCCGCCACCGCGAGGTCGCCGACGAGGTACGCCGTCGCGTCGTCCTCCGGGAACCGGAAGCCGACGTGTTCGGGCGCGTGCCCCGGCAGGTCCACGACGTGAACCGGCCCGTCGCCGGTGGGGATGGTCGTGCCGTCGACGAACGTCCGGTCTGGCGTGATACCGGTCGCGGCCTCGAAGGCGTCCCCACGACCGTACCGGGCCCAGACGGTCGCATCATGGGCACGCGCGTACGAGGCGACGGCGGCGACGTGGTCCGGGTGGTGGTGGGTAACGGCGACGTGGGCGACGGAGCGGTCGGCGAGCGCGGCGTCCAGGTCCTCGCGTTCGGCGGCGGGGTCGACGAGGAGGGCGTCGTCGTCCCCGAGCAGGTAGGCGGCCGTCCGGCCGGTCGGGGCGCGGGTGGTCACCTCCAGCGGGACGCGGGTGGGGTTCATACCCGGAGGTGCGGCGTGGAGGGCAAAAGCGTGGGCGGTTGCGGCGACGGGTTACTCCGTGAGGTAGTAGACCTGCTTGCGGGCGTCGTGGAAGGAGTAGCGCGACCCGACGAGCTCCTCCTCCTCCAGCCGGTTCAGGGCGTACCGGACGGTCCGGTCGGGGAGGAGCGACTCCTCGGCGAGCTGGCCCTGCGAGAGCGGGGAGGCCCCCTCGAGCACCTTGGCGACGAGCTTCGCGCTCGGTGGGAGTTCGCGCAGCTGTTCGCGGAACTCGGGGTTCGTCAGGGGTGACTCGGCTGCGGCCTCCTCCGGGGTCGTGCTCATGACCCACAGTCGCCGGGAACCATCCGTAAAACCTCGCTATATGTGTGACAAAACAATTGGTACACTGCTATGTGATTAAGGGTCGTTATACAAACGCGGGTGACAGAAGTTGCCGGAACCGATAGGACCCCGCTCCGGCCCACAGCCGGGGCCCGCTCGCACAGCAGCGGCGGTCATGCAGATCGGATCGGCGGCACGTAGTTCGCCCCTGACACGTTCGGCGTGCCACCGCGGGCTCCGTCCGTGGGGACGCGGTCGGGGGAACGGTTTTGCGCTACGGTGCCCTCCGTCCGGTATGCTCGAACTGGAGCACGGGTTCCGGGTCGTCGACGTCGGGGCGATGCTGGTCGACGAACGAAAGGCCTCCCGGGGCCGCGCCGTCGCGCCGGACCGGCTGGAGCGGGAGCTCCGGCAGGCCGGCGTCGTCCGGGCCGTCGTCACGCCGCCCGCCCGTGCCGACGACGGGGGCTACCTGACGGCCAACAACGCCGTCGCGCGGCGGTCGGTCGACCGCCCGTTCGTCCCGTTCGCGCGGCTCTCCGGCCCCCGGCCGCCCGACCCCTCGGCCCCGGACCGGCCGCGGACGGGCGACCACCCCGGTCCGGATTCGGTGGCACAGTACGGCTACGACGACCGGTTCCACGGGTTCGCGCTCGACCCCACCCGCGACGGGCTCCCGACGGAGGCGACGCTCGGCGCCCTCGCTGAGGTCGGCCTGCCGACGCTGGTGACCGGCGGCCGGTCGTTCCCACCCTCCCGGGTCGCTGACCTCTGTGACCGCGGCTTCCCCGTCGTCCTCGGCGGTGTGGGCGGGGACCCGGGGACGCGCGAGCTGTTCGCCACGGCGGTCGACCTGCTGGATGACTACGACGACCTCTACCTCGACACCGGGACGGTGCGCTCGCGCGCGCTGCTCGAACGCGCCCTCCGCGAGCATCCCGACCGAGTGCTGTTCGCCAGCCGCGCCGGCGAGGCCCACCCGAACGTGGCGCTGATGACGCTGCTGACCTGCTCGGTCCCCCAGGACGCGATGAAGCGCGCGCTCGACGACAACCCCTCGCGCGTGGTGTCGGCGCTGGCCGCCTGACTCCCTGACTCCCGCCCGACCCGCGGCGAACGCGACGGCCGGTGGTCGCGGGTCAGTCCCCGGCGGCGGCGCCGGACTCGGCCGGCGCTTCCGGCGCGCTCGTCCCCTCGGCGAACGCGTCGCGGTGGGTCCAGACGAAGTAGACGTACGGCGTCTTGGCCACCACGTCCATGTACACGATGACCATGTTCGCCGCGTCCGCGGTGACCGCGCCGATACCCGCCGGGCTGAACAGCTAGATCACGGGGTAGGCCAGCCACAGCAGTCCGACGTGGGTCTGGAGCAGCCAGAACAGCTCCCGGCGCCCTGGCCGTTCGGCCGCGTGTCTGGGGTACACCAGATAGAGCACCCCGAAGACGCCGAGCTGGACGAGCGAGGAGAGCCCGAACAGCCCCCATTTCGCGAGCCCGGTGGTGACCGTCGCCGCGGCGCCGACGACGATGACGGCGGCGATCCCGCCGGCAGCCGCGGCGATCCAGCGCCGGGGCGCGCCCGCCACGTAGCCGACGTAGCCGATCATGATCGGGGTCGTGAGCAACCAGTCGACGTACCGCGGCACGACGATGGTTTCCGACCCGATCGTCACCGTGCCGATGCCGAGTGCCATGACGACGTAGGCGACGGCGGCGACACCCGGAATGAGGACGAGCGGCCGGACGCGGCCGGCGTCGGCGATCTCCGAATCCCCGGTGACGAGTCGGAGTGCTATCGCGACCCCGACGACCAGCGAGACGGCGCCGAACACGAAGGTCATCGCGGCCGCGGTCATGGGTCCTCACCCCCGTCGGCGATGGCGGCAGAGCCGCCCGGTTCGGCGACCGGCTCCTCCGCCCCGGTGTCGAACCGCTCCAGCCGCGCGGTCAACTCCCGGGCGCTGGCCTCGAAGCCGTCGACCGCGTCGCCGATGCCGTCTACGTGTGCCTGCTGCCGGCTGACGTTGTCGGCGACGTCCTCCGCGGAGGCCTCGGCCTCCCGGCTGAGCGTCACCGTCTCCTCGACCGCCGTCGCCGTCGCCTGGACGGTTTCGGCCTGCGTGGCGGTCGCGTTCTGGATCTCCGCGATTCCGTCGTCGATCCCGTCGACGGCGTCGGCGATCCGCTCGATCTCGCTCAACCCCGACTCCACCGTCTCCGTGCCGGCGACGGCTCGCTCTCGCGTGCTGCGGATGGAGTCCGCCGCCTCCGCCGTCTCCGACTGCACCTCCGCCACCATCGCGGCGACCTCCTCGGCGCGCTCTCTGGTCTCCTCTGCGAGCTGTTTCACCTCGTCGGCCACGACCGCGAACCCGTCGCCGGCGGTGGCGTCGGCCGACCCCTCCCCCGCACGAGCCGCCTCGATGGAGGCGTTCAGCGCCAGGATGTTCGTCTGGTCCGCGATGTCGCCGATGATGTCGACGATCTCAGTGATCTCGTCGGCGCTCTCCGACAGCGACTCCACCTGGGTGACCGCGTCCTGTATCTCCTCCTGTATCCCTTCCATCTCGTCGATCGCCTCGGTGGCGGCCTCGCGCGCCCCGTCGCTGGCGGCGGTCGCCCCCGCGCTCCGGTCGGCCAGCCCGTCGACCGTCGCGGCGACCTCCTCGGCGGTGGCCGACAGCTCGTTGATATCGCTCTCGACGGTCTCCAGGCGGGTCCGCTGTGACTGCGTCCGGTCGGTGATCTCGTCGGTGAGGCCGGTGGCCGCCTCGACGGTCTCGGCGATCGATGCCCCGTCCGTTCGGACCTCGTCGATCTCCGTCCGAACCGTCGAGGCGAAGCTGTCCACCTCCTCGAGTGCCGCCGCCAGGTCGGCCATGGTGGCGTTGAACTCCCGGCCGATCGTCGCCATCGCCTCGTACTCCGTCGCCACGTCCACTCGGCTCGTGAGGTCGCCGTCCGCCGCCGCCTGCATCGTCTCCGCGTACCGTTCGGCGATGGCCCGATAGGCGTCCGCCTGCTCGGTCGCCGTCCGGGTCGCCCCCTCGGCGCGCTCCTGAGCCCGCTCCAGCTCCGCGATCTTCTCCGACATCGACCGGCGCATCGCCTCGACCGCCTCGTACGCCTGACCGATCTCGTCGTCGCGGGGGGAGGTGACCCGCCGGTCGAGTTCGCCGTTCGCGACCCGCCTGGTCTGCCGCTCCAGTCCCTTCGCGGCGGCCAGCGTCCCGGTTCCGACCACCGAGCCGAGCGCCAGCAGCCCCGTCACTCCGGCGAGGACGGTCGCCAGCGCGCTATCCGTAGTCACTCCGACGACCGTGATGAACGCGCCGGTCATCACGTACCCGAAGAGCAGTTTCACCGCGTATCGGTCCCTGAACGCGGACAACATGGGAACGGGTTGGCACAACGTGCACAAGGGACCGGGCAGCGTATCAGGGACTGTAATCGGCTGGGGGTATAACAGCGCTCCCCGGTGACGGCCGGGATCCGCCCGGTCAGCGGCGGTCGAACACCGTGACCGCACGGTCCGTTCGCGCCGAGAGGCCGTTGGGGTTCCGGCGCGAACTCCGGTCCCGGTATCGCGTCCGCAGCCCGTCGACGAGCCCACGACCGGTGCCCAGGGAGACGTCCCGGCCGTTCCCGAGCCAGGCCGACGGGCGGCCCTCCCCGCTGACGACCTCGCGGAAGGTGGTCCAGGCGTCACTGACGGCGTGCCGAGCGACCCGGTAGCCGACCGTCGGCCGGGGACCGTAGTTCTTCACCAGCCGGTAGGCCAGCGACCGGTAGCGCCAGGCCCAGTCGGTCTCCCGGCCGCCGTCGGGCCGGGGCGTCGCGGCTCGGTCCGGGTCGTACCGGACGGACATCGCGGGCCGCCAGTCGACGCCGAAGCCGGTTCCCGCGAGGCGGTGGGCTGCGTCCCGGGCGCCCCCGACCTCCAGGTACTCGTCGAACCCGTCGAGTTCGTTGAGCGCTCGCTGGGTGAACGCCACGTTCAGCGGGTTCACGTAGGTTATCGACCGGCCGCCGACGCGGCGGGTCTCGACCTCCTCGGTGGCCAGGCCGGCCCGGAGCTCCCGGTTCGTCGGCCCGGTGATGGCCCCCAGCGGCCGGTCGTCGTCCGTCCCCCCCTCGGTGGCCTTCGGGTCCGTCCCCGCCGCGCCGAGGTCGTCGGGGTCGGCCCCACGCAGGGTGTCGAGCCAGCTCTCCTCCACGACCAGCTCGTCGCCGAGGAAGGCGATGATATCGCCACTGGCGCGCGCGGCGCCGGCGTTGCGCGCCACGTTCACGTTCCGCGCGTCGAGTTCGACGAGGACATCGACGTCGTCCCGGTCGCGGACCATCCCGCTGGTGCCGTCGGCGGAGGGCCCGTTAGCGACGACGACCTCGACGTCCGGCGCCCGTTCGGTGAGAGCGTCCAGACAGGTCGCCAGTCGTTCCCGACCGTTCAGTGTCGGGATGACGACCGAGAGATGCATACCAATCACGTGCGCTCCATAGGTGCAAAAACCCCGCGGGTCGGCTGCCGGCCGGCGTGGCGTTTCCACGCAGGCGGGCTGAAACGCGTGTTCCTCAGCCGCCGGCTCCCCCCGACTCAGTCCCGGCCGATGACGACGGCCTCGCGGATGTCGAGCGCCGTCTCGAACTCGTCCTCGCGGTCGGTGTTCCGGCCCACGCGCCGGAGCTGCTCCGTGTGGACCCGCTCGACGGCGTCGCGCTCGCGCTCCCCGAGCCCGAGCTGGCGCCCGAGCTCGGCCCAGTGGTCGGCCTCGACGAAGAAGCCCAGCCGGTCCGGGTCCTCGAACGCGACCTCGTACTCGCGGCGGTACTCCGGGAGGCGGTCGCCCAGGGACGACTGGACGACCTCGACGAGGTCCGGCAGCCGCTGGGGGCCCACGCTGGCCTTCGCCGCCGCCAGCAGCAGGACCTGGCCGTCGATGTGGTCCCCGCCCATCAGCCCCCGGCGCGCATCGCCTTCCGGCCGAACTTCTCCATCAGCGGTTCCAGCGTCTCCGGCGGCCCCTCGAAGACGAGCGTCACCTCGGTCAACTGCATCGACCCCGCGACGTCGACCTTCTCCGCGCTCGTCTCGGTCCGCCAGTCCGGCCCCTCGACGACGTGGTCGCCGACCTTCTCGCCGCCGAGGTTGACGAGATACTCCCGGGCGAGGCGTTCGGAGATGCCGCGGAACGCCTTCTCACGGCGGACAGTCCCGTCGGCCCCGGCGCCTGCCTCACCCCTACCGCTCGTGCCCGCGTCGCCGTTCCCGCCCGCCACCGGCGGGAAGACGGAGACGGAGTCACCGTCGGCCAGGGTCGTCGTCAGCCCGTCCATGTGGACGACCTCGCGGCCGTTCTTCAGCACGGAGAGCTGTGGCCGGAGCTCGCCGGCGTCGTCCAGTATCTCGCCCTCGAGGCCGTCGAACTCCGTCTCGAGGGCCCGGAGCACGGTCCCGACGTCCGCACCGTCGTCGAAGCTCCGACTGATGGTCTTCGACCCCACGGCGGCCCGGAACGTGGCGAAGAACCGAAGCTCGATTTCCATGCCAGGTCCCAGGAGGGCGGACGGCATGAGTGTTGGCGTGGTCGGCACGGGAGCCGCCCGTTCGTGCCGACGCCACCGGGGCGGACGGAAAGAGGCAAACCGGCGCCGGAACTACTGGCGTCCGATGTCGAACCAGCCGCCGACCGACGGCCAGAGCGACGCCGGCGCCGGCGACCGCGTCTACCACGTCAACGGCCGGCTCGTGCCGCGCGGCTCCGCCCGGGTCTCCGTGGAGGACCGCGGCTTCCGCTACGGCGACGCCGCGTTCGAGACGATGCGGGCCTACGGCGGCCAGGTCCTCGACTGGGAGCGCCACCTCGCGCGCCTGCGGCGGACCTGCGAGACGCTCGGGATGGCCGCCGCCGTCCCCGACGACCTCGCGCTCCGGGTCGCCGACACCCTCGACGAGAACGACCTCGCGGACGCCTACGTCCGGGTCACGGTCTCGCGCGGCCCGCAGTCGGGGAAGCTCACGCCCGCGCCGGCGGCCGACCTCGACCCGACCGTCGTGGTCGTGACGAAGCCGCTCCCCCGCGGGGGACTCCCCGACGCGGGCGGGGAGCCGGTCTGGGACGACCCGGCGGTCGTGCAGACGGTGGGGACGCGCCGGATGCCCGACGCCGCGCTGCCGGCCGACGCCAAGACCCACAACTACCTGAACGGGGTGCTCGCGCGGCTGGAGCTCCGGCAGGCCGCGAACGAGGCGTACGACCCCGACGAGGCGCTCATGCGCGACCTCGACGGTAACGTCGCCGAGGGCGCCACGAGCAACCTCTTCTTCGTCGACGACGGCGCCCTGAAAACTCCCGAGGTGGGGGACCTGCTGCCGGGCATCACCCGCGAGGTGGTGCTGGAGCTGGCCGCGGCCGAGTCGTTCCCGGTCGAGCGTGACCGGTACGACCTGGACGACGTCCGCGAGGCCGACGAGGCGTTCCTCACGAACCGGACCTGGGAACTGCGTCCGGTCGCAACCGTCGACGGCATCGACGTGGGGAGCGGGCCGATCACCTCGCTCCTCCGGCGGCTCTACGACGAACGCGTCGAGAAGCAGTGCTATCGGTAGCCGGGCCGCGACGTCGAACGTCCTCGCCGGGCCCGCCATCCGCGCTGCCCGCTCCGCACCGCAAGCATTGAACCCGCGGGGGGCCAACCGGAGGCAAGGATGGAGGTCAGCGACGACCAGCGTATCTGCGACGCCGAGGACGTCCCCGAGGCCGGGACGTTCCTGTTCACCTACCGGGACGGCTTCGACGTCGAGGAGGCGCTTCTGGTCAGGTTCGGCGGTGGCGATGACGAGGCGGGAATCGCCTGCTGGAAGAACTACTGCCAGCACTGGACCGACGTCCGCCTCGACAAGGGCGACGGCGCGCGGGTCCGCGACGGCGAGCTGTGGTGCAACAAGCACGCCGCGACCTTCCGGCCCGACGACGGCGTCTGCACGTACGGCCCCTGCGAGGGCGCCGTCCTCGACGAGGTCGAGGTGACGGTCCACGACGAGGGGGTCTACCTCACCGATGACCGCTACGAGTTCGACGGGCTCGGGCCGGACGGGGACCGGGACCTCTCGACGGGGTCGCCGGGCGGCCGCATCGACTTCACCGGCAGCTGACCGGCTCGGGGGCCCCAGCCCCGGCCCAACGCTCTTTGTGCCGCGATATCAAGACTCACGCATGGGGCTGCTCTCGCGGCTCGGCATCGGTGCCGCCAGCGTGGAGCCGGTGCTGCGCGCGCCGCGGGTGACCGCCGGGGAGACCGTCCCGGTCCGGGTGACAGTCGAAGGAGGGTCGGACGGTCAGTGTGCCGACGCGCTGACCGTCCGGCTGGCGACGGTGGCCGGGACGGACGACGGGATGCGAGAGGTGACGCTGGCGACGGCGACGCTCGCCACGGACCTGACCGTCGAGGCCGGGGCACGGCGGGCGTTCGACGGCGAGCTGGCGGTCCCGGTCTGGGCGCCGGCCACCCGCGAGGGGACGGAGGTCGTGTTGGCCGCGACGCTGGCGATGGACTGGGCGCGCGCGCCGACCGGCCGGACCGCGGTCGAGGTGGACGTGGGCCCGCGGCTGGACCGCGCGCTGGCGGCGCTGGTCGACCTCGGCATCGCCGTGAACCGCGCCCAACCCGTGGACGCGACGACCGCCGCCCGCGAAGCCACCGCCCCGGCCGCCGACCGCGAGCTTCCCATCGTCCAGCGGTTCGACTGCCACCCCCGGGCCGGCCCCTACGTCGGCCGCATCCGGCGGCTGACGCTCGTCGCGGCGCCGGCACCGGGGGGCCTGACGTGCTACGCGTCGGCCGATGTCGACCCGGACGCCGTCCACGGCCGGACGGGTGGCTTCGAGCGGTTCGCGACCGTCGAGGTGACCGACCAGCGGGTGTCGACACTGCGCAAGGAGTTCGAGCGGGCGCTCGGGACGGGGTCGACAACCGAACCCTCGCCCGGCCGCTAGTCGATACGGAACGCCGGCTCCTCGACCGACTCGGACTTGCACTCCGGGCAGCGCGAGGGCCGGTTCACCGGGTCGTCGAAGGCCGAGAACCCGCAGTCACGGCACTCCGGGGGGGCGACGAGCAGCCGCTCGTCGGCGGTCTCCAGCGACCGGGCGATATGCTCGACGTGAGCGAGCGCGTCGCTCGTCGTGACATCGAACTCGTTGGCGATGGTGCCGGCCTGCAGCGCCCGTTCGCGGAGGCGGTCGGCGATTCGCTGCCGCGTGGTCCCCTCGTCGACGCCCTGCATACGTCACGTTTGGGCGCCCCACGGCAAATCGCTTCCCCATGCAGCGAATGGAAACTGACTTGCCCGGCCGTTCCGACGACCTGCGGTATGCACGCTGTCGTCCTTGCCGGGGGGTACGCCACGCGCCTGTGGCCCATCACGCGCCACCGGCCGAAGATGTTCCTTCCGGTCGGCGAGACGACCGTCGTCGACCGCATCTTCCGCGAGCTGGAGACGGACGACCGCATCGAGGATGTCTACGTCTCGACCAACGAGCGGTTCGCCGACGAGTTCCGCGACCACCTCGCCGAGAGCGCGTTCGAGAAACCTGTCGTCTCGGTCGAGGAGACGACCGCGGAGGACGAGAAGTTCGGCGTCGTCGGCGCGCTCGCCCAGCTGGTCGACCGCGAGGGCATCGACGACGACCTGCTGGTCGTGGCCGGCGACAACCTCGTCGATTTCGACCTGAGCGAGTTCGTCGACTTCTCCCAGCGGAAGGCGAGCCCGGCGCTGGCGGCGTACGACGTCGGCTCCCGACGGAAGGCCGGATCGTACGGCCTGGTCGAGCTCGACGGCGACCGGGTCGTCGACTTCCAGGAGAAGCCCGACGACCCGAAGAGCACGCTCGTCTCCATCGCCTGCTACGCGTTCCCCCGCGACCAGCTCCGGTTCGGCGAGTACCTCGAGGGCGGGAACAACCCGGACGAGCCGGGCTGGTACCTCCAGTGGCTCCAGGCCCGCACGGCTGTCCACGCCTTCGTCTTCGACGGCGCCTGGTTCGACATCGGCACCCCCGAGTCATACCTGGAGACGGTGGCCTGGTACCTCGACGGGGGGAGTTACGTCGCCGACGACGCGACCGTGGTCGACTCCGATGTCGGCGAGAACGTCCACATCATGTCCGGGGCACACGTCACCGACTCGACCGTCGAGCGCTCCCTGGTCTTCCCGGGGGCCCGCGTCACGGACTGTGAACTCCACGACTCCATCATCGACGAGGAGACACATCTCGAGAACATCGACCTCGCGGGCGCGCTGGTCGGCGCCCACACCCGCATCTCGAACGGCGAGGACTGACCCGACTACGCCAGGCTCGCGTCCACCACCCGGACGTGGCCGCGGTTCCCCTTCCAGACCGGTTCGAGCGAGAGCGAGAGCCGCCGGTCCATGTGCGGCCCGTCGACGACGAACGTCTCGAACTCGCCGCCCTCGCCGAGGAGGTGGACGCCGTACGCCTCGTTGAGCCGTTCGAGGTCGGCGAGTGCGTCGTGGTCGAGGCGGCGGCCGAGCCAGGACTCGTCCAGCCCCGCGGCGGCGACCTGGACGATGCGGATCTCGAAGCCGGCCGCCAGCATCGCGTCCGCGAGGTCGCGGGGGTCCTCCTGCCAGAGCGGCGCGAACAGCTCGCAGCCGAGACGGTCGGCCATGCCGCGGATGCGCGAGGTCTGATACTCGCTCTCGACGGCGCCGGCGGGGACGCCCCCGAGACCGCCCCGGGCGGCGCCGAGGTCGCCGAGGGCGGCCTCCAGCGGCACCAGCTCGCGGTCGCCCTGCGTGCCGGAGTCGGTCGCCTCGTCGGCCGCGAGGTCGTCCGGGTACACGTCGACGAGGTCGATACCGATGCTCTCGGCGGCCAGCGCGGTCAGGTCCGTCGCTGGCGTGTGGTACATGTACGAGTCCCCCTCCGCGTGGACGGTCACGAGCCGCTCGACGGGCAGCCCGCGCTCTAGCGCCCGGTAGAGCGCCCACGAGGAGTCCTTGCCGCCGGAGAAGAGGGCGACCCACGGCGCTGTCGCGTGCGGGGTCGCGTCGGCGTCCGTGTCGGTCATACCGCGCGTAGCGGGCCGGGCGGCTTAGCGCCGTCGCTCTCAGGACTCCGGGACCTCCTCGACCTCCTCGCCGCCGGCCACGTAGGCGGCGAACCGCACGCCGCCGAGACTCACCGTGATGCCGAGCAGCACGTAGACGGCCAGCCGGGTCCAGACGCTGACGACGAACCCCTCGACGGAGACCGGCCCGAACGCGGTCGCCGGGGCGGACAGCGGGGGGATCTCACCGGCACGCTCGAGGAAGTAGGCGGAGAACCCTCGGACGACCAGGCCGACCGCCAGGACGCCGAACGGGAGATTGAGGAAGGCGTTCCGGACCCGCTCGTCGGAGAGGAACTCGTCGAGCAGGCGGCCGGTGGAGGCCGTGAGTGCCGCCAGTGCCAGCCACGGGACCGCGACGAAGACGAACCGCATCACCCGGATGACCGACCTGCCCGACCCCCCGGAGCCGGAGACGGCGATGGCGCCGGCGAACAGCCCAACCAGCGCCAGCCCCGCGCCGACGACGTAGGTGACGAGCGACACCTGCCCGGAGTAGAACGCGTCCCGGACCGCGCCGGGCAGGCCCGCCAGCCAGTCGTCGATGCCCAGGCCCTTGTAGAGGAGGAAGACGCCGATGACGGCGGCGATGGCCGAGACGGCGACGGTCAACGAGTTCGCCAGCAGGAGGAGCACCGGGAACGCCAGCAGCGCCGCTCCGATGGGGACGAGCACCGTCGCCCGGAGCTCCTCGTCGGCCAGGAACTGCTTCAGCACGTAGTAGGTCGACTCGATGTCGTGGCTCTGCCGCACGACGACGCGGTCGACCGCGTCCACGCGGATGCGGCTCTCGACGATGGGGACGAGCCGCTCGTCCTCGGCGCTGTCCGTGACGACGACCGCCGACTCCGGCGCGTACTCCTCGACCAGGCGGTCGGCCTGCCTCGCCACCGCCCGGTCGGCGTCCACCCCGTCGCCGCCGCCGGAGACGACAGCGACGACCGGGTCGCCGCCCTCGGCGGCCACGTCGTCGGCGACCCGGAGCGACTCCAGCAGGCAGTTGACACGCGAGTCCTCCGGGTCCGCGACGCCGACCTCCATCACCAGCGCCTCGATGGCGTCGCGACCGACGATGGGGTCGCCGGTAGGACCGCCACTGCGGTCGACACAGAGGACGAGCGTGCTCACGGGCGACAGTTGGCACCGCCGGACAAAAGCGTTCAGGCGGACGGCCGCCGCGCGGTCACGGCCGGGAACGGGCCTGGGGCCCTCAGCGCTCGACCCGCAGGTCGACCCCCTCGTCCGGCGTGACGGCGTCGGCGGCCCCCCGGCCGACGGCGTAGGCGACCCCGCTTGCGCCGCCGCGGAGCCGGGTGCCCAAGCCGCGCTGGGGCTCGAACTCCCGTACCTGCGCCGGCTCGCCGGTGAGCGACTCCAGCCGCTCCTCGACGGCCTCGCGTGTGCCCAGCTCGTCGACCAGCCCGAGTTCGTGGGCCTCCGCGCCCAGATACACCCGGGCCTCCGTCTCGCGGACGAACTCCGGGTCCAGGTCTCGGCCCTCGGCCACCGTCTCCACGAACGTCTCGTAGAACTCGTCGGTGATGCCCTGGAGGTAGTCCCGCTGGTCGTCGTCCAGCTCGGTGAACGGGGAGCCGGCCTCCTTGTACTCGCCGGCGGCGAACTGCTGGTACTCGACGCCGAGCTTCTCCAGCAGGCCGGTCGCGGTGAAGCGGGGGCTCCGAACGCCGATGGAGCCGACCACGGACCCCTCGCGGGCCCACAGCTCGTCACAGCCCGAGGCGATCCAGTAGCCGCCGCTGGCACAGGTGTCGGTGGCGTAGGCGACGGTCGGGCCGTCGAACCGCTCGGCTGCGAGCCGGATATCGTCGCTGGGGACGACCGCGCCGCCGGGCGTGTTGAGCTTCAACAGCAGCGCGTCGACCGCGCCGTCACCGTCCGCGCGTTCGATCTGGTCGACGATGTCGTCCGCCCCCGGCGAGGTCGGCCCCGAGGGAACCGGCCCGCCGCCGTCACGGGAGATGGCTCCCCCGACAGTCACCTCGGCGACGTTGTACGAGGGGAACACCGACCCGGCGATCCTCCCGCCGAACCTGAGCCCGGCGGCCGTGATGGCCAGGAGCAACAGGACGCCGAGCAGGTCCGCCAGGTCCGCGGGGAACCGGACGAACAGCACGTACCCCACGACGGCGGCGACCAGCGCCGCCACGAGGATGATGCCGGCACGGCCGAGTCCCCTGAAACGGTCGCTCACGGTCCATCACCCGGCCGGTCGGTCCCGTGGCCGGCGTGGGTGGTCTTCGAACCCATGTCCCCACCTCGCCCGGAGCGGTGTTAAATCCCCAGACGGCGAGCGGTCGTGGTGGGCGCGGGTGATGGGGATGGACCTCCACCCCCCGATACCGCCGCGGCGGATGTTCGAAAAATAGCCAGGATACCGTCCTTGCTGGTAGATTACCTCGGGAAGTCGGGGAACAGCCGACGAAAGGGCCGGGTATACGCTCAGATTTCGGAGACATCCTCGCGTCGGTACCCGCCTCAGAGCTTCCGTTCGGCGTCGTCGGCGAGCTCCTCCATCCGCTTGCCGATGCGGCCGGCGTCGGAGAACTCGTCCTCGCTCATGACCTTCGCCAGCCCGTTCCCGAGCACGAACACGGCGTGTTTGTGCTCGGACTTGGACTTGTGGACGTCGTTCGGGGTCACGTCGAGCCCCTTGTACTTCTCGAAGATGCCCGAGTCGACGTCGTCCATGTCGTCGAAGGTCTCCATGATGGAGACCATCTGCTCGTGTAGTTCCAGGAGTTCGTCCTTGTGCATGGACGCTCTAACTGTCAGCGCGAGATAAGGGTTGTGCGGTGTGACATCACACGCGGCGCCGGGCGCCGCGGCGAGCGTGCGGGCTCAGAAGACGTACTCGTCCTCGTGGCCCATCATACCGTCGTCCTCGAAGCCGGCTTCCTCGTCCTCCATCGGGCCACTGGTCTTGTACGCCCGGATGCCCGTCGAGAGGACGTCCTCGATGGCCTCCTCGCGATTGACGAACTCGCCCTGCTCCACCAACTGGGCGATCTGCATCTCGAGGTGTTCCGGAACAGTGATTTCTACCTTCGGCATCTGAGTAGATACCGATTCGACAGACCGATATTTAAACCTGGCGGGGCGTGTACCGGTTCTGACAATCCCGAGCGGTGAAGGGCGAACCTTCCTTATCGAACGGCCGACTCGTTTTGCTGTTATACAAAGGAAGTTGACCATTTCCGATAGGTTCGGCGTCGAGCGTCAGGCCTACATCGGTCCGTCCCGAGTAGCCAGCATGAGCGAAATCGTGGACGTTACCGACCTCTACCGGGAGTTCGGCGAGGAGCGGCTCCCCCCGGGACAGCGGGAGACGAGTGACTTCCCGGTGCTGTCGAAGTCCGGAACACCGTCCGTCGAGGAGCCGACCGTGGAGGTCTGGGGGGCCGTCGAGGAGCAGACGACGTTCTCGCTCGACGAGTTCCGGGCGCTGCCGAGCGAGACACAGCGACAGGACTTCCACTGTGTCACCGGCTGGTCGAAGTTCGACTGCGAGTTCACGGGCGTCACCTTCCCGACGCTGGCCGAGGCCGTCGGCGCGTGTGAGGACGCGGTCCACGTCATGTTCCACGCCGCGGACGGCTACACGACGGACCTGCCGCTGGACGCCTGCGACCGCCGCGAGACGCTGTGCGCCTGGGCGTTCGGCGGCGAGCCGCTGCCCGCCGACCACGGCGGTCCGCTCCGGGTCGTCACGCCCCATCGCTACGCCTACAAGGGCGCCAAGTGGGTGACCGGCATCGAGTTCCTCACCGAGCCCGAACGGGGCTACTGGGAGCGACGCGGCTACTCCGTCACTGCGGACCCGTGGGCCGAGGACCGCTACGCGTAGCTGCCCCCGGCTCGCGCCGCGTGCCCCGAGAAATATTAGCCATACCGCCGTACGGGCGCGTATGCCCATCGACGACGAGGAGTGGGCCGCCGGCCGGACGGAGACCGGGGCCGAGGGTGGCCACGTCAAGGAGAAACTCCTGGAGTATCTGGAACTCAACGAGACGCGGGCGTACACGGCCGACGAACTGGCGAAGGTGTACGCCCGCGAGGTGGCGGGTGACGCGGTCACCGGCAAGGACCCGGAGGGGATCAGTCCGGACGCCCCGGACGACGGGGGCATGTTCGAGCGGTTCCTCAGCCGCGTCAACCGGACGGTGTTCCGGCGGTCGGGGGACATCCGGGAGGCGCTGGAGGAGCTGGAGGCCGAGGGCCGCGTCGAGTCCAAGACCATCGAGACCGCCGACGGCAGACGGACCTACTACCGGGTCGTGCGTGACTGACCGGCCGCGAGCGCGTCACAACTCGATCTCGGTCGTCGGGTCGTCGAGCTCCCACAGCAGCTCCGGCAGGAAGGCGTCGAGGTTGTCGACGACCCGGCGCTCGCTCACGTCCAGCCCCTCGCAGTGCTCGTGGGCGCTGTCCCTGATGGAGACGTGGATATCGCCGTCCTCGACGTGGACCGAGAGGGGGAACACCGAGCAGCGCGCGGGCTTCCAGTCGTGCTCGTCGTGGAGCGCACAGAGCCCGTCGTCGCCCAGGAAGTAGCAGGCGGCGCCGTCCTCGTCGACGTGGTCGTCGCGGGCCTTCGGCTCGCGGCGGACGAAATCCCGGCCGTGAGCCCGCGTGACGGCCTGGTTTATCGACTCGCGCGCTGCCAACTCCAGCAGGTCCTGCTCGTACAGCAGGACACCGTGCCGACAGCACCAGGTGCAGTCATCGACACACTCGAAGGTCAGCGTCGGGTCGAACTCCACGACCGCCTCGTCGCCAGGGCGGACCTCGACCCGGAACGGCGGCTCCCGGGAGTCCTTCGGCGCCGACGGGGCGTTCTCGGCATCGCTCACGGAGCCACCTGGGTGGCTGGCGGGGATAGGCGTTCCGTCCCCGGACGCACGGAACGGCCGTGAACACCGGACGAGGATTGAAACCGGATGCCGCGGCTACCGCCCCCGATGGAGGCGTTCTCGGCGCTCGCAACGGCGGCGTACTGCCCTCGGCAGCTCTACTACCGGCGCAAGCACGACGACCACGAGGTCCCCGCGGAGGCGAGTGCCCGCCGGGACCTGGCCTTCCGGTACGACCAGTTACTCGACCCCACACACGACCTCCGCACGGAGCCGGTGGCCGTGACGCCGACACAGTTCCGGAGTCGGCTGGGGGCGGCGAGCGAGCGACTCGACGCGTGGCCGGCGCTCGTCGACCCCGACGGGCGCGAGGTGCTGCTGGAGGGGAAGGACGCGCGCGGCATCGCTCACAAGCTGCTCGCGGACCCGCCGACGGTGTCCGTCGTCAGCGCGGGCGAACCCCCCGAGCATGGCGTCTGGGGGCCCGACTCCGTGCGCGCCACGGCGGCGGCGAAGGCGCTCGCCTGGGAGCACGGGACGGGCGTCGACCACGCGTACGTCGAGTACCCGGCGCACGGTGTCGTCCGGCGCATCCGCCTCGGAACGCGCCGGAAGGCGGCCTACCGGCACGCGCTCCGCGCGGCTCGGTCGATGGACGGGCCCCCGCCACGGCTGGACGAGGACGACGACCGCTGCGGGGCCTGCGACTACCGGGCCGAGTGTGGCACCCGGACCCGGACGCTCCGGTCGCTACTGGGGCGGTGAGCTACCCGTGTTCGGCGAGCCACCGGGCGACCGCCTCGTGGGCCGCGCCCTCGCGGTGGACCACGCCGGCGGACACGTCGACGACGGTGCTTCCGGTACCGCCGGGCGTCTCCCCGCCGTCGAGGACCACCGCGTCCGCGCGGATACTTCCGGAGACCCCGTCGACGGTCCGGGCGCTTCCCTCGCCGCTCAGGTTCGCGCTCGTGCTGGTCACCGGGCGCTCGGCGGCCGCGGCCAGTCGTCGCGGGACGTCGTGGTCCGGCACCCGGATGCCGACCCGGTCGCCCCCCGCGACGAGGGTGTCCGGGACGCGGTCGGTCCGTGCCGCGACCAGCGTCACGGGGCCCGGGAGGAACGCCTCGGCGAAGGCGCGCTCGCGGTCGGTGAGGTCGACGTACGGCGCCGCCGCGTCGAGGTCGGGGACGGCCATCGAGAGCGGTTGCTCCCGGTCGCGGCCCTTCGCAGCGAAGACCCGCTCGATGGCCTCGGGGTCCGTCGCGTCCGCGCCCAGCCCGTACACCGTCTCGGTCGGGTAGACGACCAGGCCGCCCTCGCGCAGTCGGACGGCGGCACGGCGGACCGCCTCGTCGTCGACCGGGCGGGCCGTCATGCGGCTACAGGTCCTGGACGGCGGCCTCTACATCGGAGTACGGCGGGGAGCCGGGCATCTCCTAGGCGACCCATGCGTACCGGACGCCACGGTCCTCGTCGAGGACGTACACCCCCGGCCCCGGCTCCCCCGCGCCCGCCCGCCCCTCCCCCCGCCCCGCG
>ERZ1034569.326-NODE-326-length-18053-cov-9.295144_pt1 | contig 18053 bp, 15 predicted proteins | sample MGYA00520706_ERZ1034569 | MGnify/ENA primary metagenome ERZ1034569 (study PRJEB33760, sample SAMEA4777722) | hypersaline lake metagenome | biome: hypersaline environment; feature: brines | place: Spain | collected 2014-08 | depth 0 m ...
GTAACCTCCGCCGGGTTCTGGAGCACAACCTCGCTGACGTCCACCGCACGCGGGAGCTGGGCGAACTCGTGCGTCGGTCTCGTCCCCGCGAAGGACCCCACCGACAGGAAGCTCTGATGTCGCCTGTGGTCAGTCGGGGCGTATCCCGACAGCTGTGCGCCACGCTCGCTGGAGAGGCGGCCACCCGTCCAGCCGTCGCCCAGGCGGCGACAGGACGCTCTCGGCCGCTCGTACCATGCGGCCGGCGTACAGTTCGGGATCGTACCGCTCAGGTTGTTCCTCTGTGATACGGACGCGATCGGCCGCCGCGAGCGAGTCGTCACTGGGGAGAGCGGTTCCCGGAACCGCGTGACGGCTCGGGCCACCGTTCCGCGACAGGTTGGAATCGCGGCCGTTCAGCGGCGGCGCGACGCAAACACCCGGACGCCCTCGTGGGATTCGTATCTCCACTATGCGCGAACGGACGCGGCGGGATTCGAACCGGAGGGAGACGTGCTCGCTCCCTGCAGTCGCTGTGCGCGACTCCCGGGGTTCGAATCCGCCGAGTCGGTTCGTTCCCGACGGTCGCTGCACGGACGCGGCGGGATTCGAACCCGCGATCGAGGGGTTAGGAACCTCTCGCCCTGTCCACTAGGCCACGCGTCCCGTCGGAGACTGTGCCGGGCAGTTAAAAAGGGTGTCCGTCAGTTCTGCTCGGTCCCGGTGTCCGTCTCGGCCTCGCCGATGACGGAATCGACCTCGGCGTCGGTCTCGGTCGTGGCGGCCCCCGTCCCCTCGTCGGCGGCGACCGATTCAGCGGGGACCTGCTCCCCGTCCTCGTTCTCGCGCATCTCCTCAAGCTCCTGTTCGACCTCCTCGCGGCCCTTCTGGAACTCGCCCATCGCCTCCCCGGTCGAACGCGCCAGCTTGGGCAGCTTCTGCGCGCCGAACAGGAGGACGATGATGAGCAGGATGACGATGAGCTCCGGCCCACCCGGCAGCCCGCCGAACAGCACGAATGTATTGAGCATCTATCACGGCGTTTGCCCTCATTGAATTATAGGCCTTTCCCTCAGCCCCCCGAGCAGGTGGTGGCGCGGGCGCCACCCGGCCGCTTTTGTCCGGCGCCGGCCTCGAGCGGGTATGAGCGACACGCCGGATTCCACGCCCGACGGGACCGACGGCGGCCGGGAGTACGACCCCGCCGCCGCCCACCACTTCCCCGACGAGCGGCTCAACCGGGTGCTGGATCATCTGGCCGACGACGAGGAGGTGGCCGCGTATCTGGAGGCGCAGAACGTCAACCCGGTCGCCCGGAAGGGGTACAACGACCACGGCCGGAAGCACGTCGATATCGTCCGGAACCGGGCGCTCTGTCTCTACGACCTGCTGAAGGCGGGCGGCGTCAGGTTCAACGGCGCCACCGAACAGGGGCTCCCCGAGGCAGACGAGGCCGTCATCGTCGCGCTGGCCGCCACCCTCCACGACATCGGCCACGTCGTCCACCGCGACGAGCACCCGTACTACTCCATCCCGCTCGCGGCCGACCTGCTCGACCGCCTGCTCCCCGAACTCGGTTACGAGACCGCCGAGGCCGTCCGGGTCACGGGCGAGACGCTCCATGCCATCCTCTGTCACCACACCGAGGAGGAGCCGCTCACGACCGAAGCGGGTGTCGTCCGCGTCGCCGACGCGCTGGACATGGAGCGGGGCCGTTCGCGCATCCCCTACCAGGAGGGTGGCCGCGGCATCAACACCATCTCCAGCCAGGCCATCCGGCGGGTCTCGCTCCGCCGTGGCGACGACCGCCCGGTGCTCGTCGAGATCGAGATGACCGACGCCGCCGGCGTCTACCAGGTCGACCAGCTGCTGAAGGCCAAGCTGCAGGGGTCCGGACTCGAGGACGACATCCGCATCGTCGCCGTTCACACGAAGGTCGGCGACGGGGAGGACCGACTCGTCGAGCGGTTCGAACTGTAGCCGCCCGGTTCACGCGGTCCTGAACCCGGAGCCGCGCAGGTCCACGTCGCCGTCGTCGTCGATCCGCGCCTCGCAGTCGAAGACCGCACGCACCGTGTTGACCGTCTGCTGGTCGTGCATCCCGGGGTCCATCGCGAAGATGCCGAACAGCCCCCCGGAGCGGATGCGCGAGGTGAACACGTGGAGGAAGCGAAAGGCCGTCCGGACGTCCGTGTACATCAGGACCGTCGAAACGGTGGCGAGGCCGACTCGCGCGCGGTCGCCCGCCCCGGCGTCCTCGAACCGGTCGACCAGCTTCGCGAACTCCAGGCTCATCCCCGTCAGGTCGCCCGGGGAGCCCAGCCGCCGGACCGGCGCGCCCTGGACGCTTTCCGGCCCGTCGCGGCCCGTGCAGTCGATGACGCCAAGCCGACCGGCGTCGAACGCCCCCCGCTCCTGGAACGACCGCACGACGTCGGCGACCCCGCGGTCGGTCGAGATGAGGATGGCCGTCTCCTCGTCGTCGTTCGCGCCGCCGAGCACGTCGTAGACCCGCTCCTGGACGGTCATCGAGGCGCCGGAGACGAGGAGGCTCGTTCCCTCGTTGAACGCGACGGGGTCGTCACCGAGCCCGGTCGTCCGGTAGCTCATCTCGCCCCCCCTCCGGGTGAGTCGTCGGAGTCTGCCCCGTCCTGCACGTCCTCGGCGAACGGGTCCGTCTCGCCGTCCGGCGGCTCGGCCGGGTCCTCGCCCTCGGCCTCGATATCCCGGACCATCGCGACGAACTCCCCGTCATCCACGTCGCCCATGGCCGTGTCGAGCTCCGTCTCCAGCTCCTCGATGCGGTGTTCGAGCTCCGCAAAGTCCTCCGATGTCGAGAGCTCTTCGGCGGACTTGGCCGCCTGTAGCGCGGACCGTTTCGACACCAGCGCGTAGAACTCCTGCTCCAGCCTCTGGTAGTCAGACCGCTCGAGCAGCCGGTCGACCGTCTCCAGCAGCGTCTCCTTCTCGACCGGCTTGGTGAGGTAGTCGTCGAACCCCATCGTGATGATGTCGAAGTCGGGTTCGACCGCGGTCACCATCGCCACCCGGCAGTCGGGCGCCCGGTCCAGTATCTCCGCCAGCACCTCGTCCCCCGACATCCCCGGCATCAGACGGTCGAGCAGCGCGACGTCGACGTCCTCGTCGACCTGCTCCAGCGCCTCGGACCCGTTCTGTGCGGTCCGGACCCGGTACTCCGACTCCAGCCACCGTGCGTAGATCTCGACGAGTGGGGGCTCGTCTTCCACCACCAGTACCGTCGGTTGCTCCGAGCCCATTATCTATCCACCGTTTAGTCCGGACGTGGGATATTAATTCCGCCGACAGCCTCATTTTTCCGCGAGTAGGGGGCGGAAGTCGGAGCGGGGGTTAGCCGCTCCCGCCGTCCTCCTGGAACAGCGTCCGCGAGTACGTCGCCACGGAGCCGTCCTCGTAGTAGACGGTGACGCTCAGGTCGACCGAGTCCTTGCCCGCGAGGGTGAACGAGTCGTCGAGCGCGTACGTCACGTCGGCCGTGCTGCTCCGGGGCAGTGTGGCGAGATTCCCCGAACCGTCGGTGAAGGCCACCGGGTCACGGTTCTCGACCGCACCGATACCACTACTGTAGGTCGTCCCGTCGACGGTGAAGTTGCTGATGGCGTCCGGGCCGTCGGTGACGAACGAGGTCGTCACGTCCTCCTGGTCGAGCGAACAGGTCGTCGGATCCGTGATCTCGCCACAGCTCTCGAGCGTGTCGCCGACCGTGACCGTCAGCGTCCGCTCGTTGCGCTGGGTGGCGAACCCGAGCTGGACCTCCGACATGTTGGTGTCGCGGCTCCCCTGGTTCTCGAACGTGAACGTGACGGTGTTCTCCGAGTCGTCCGCGGAGACGTTCGTCACCCGGATGTTCGAGGCCGCCGGGAGGCCCGGCGGCTCGACAACCGCACAGGTCACGTTCGCGATGCAGTCCGAGGGGCTCGAGCCGCGGAGGGAGACGTTCGCCGGCCGGTCGAGCTGCGGGTCCACGGCGTCCTGTATCTGCGCGCGGCCCCTGGGGTCGGTCGTGATCTCCTCGGTGCTCCCGTCCGCGCGCTCGACCGTGAGGTCGACCCGACGCTCGACCGGGTTGTTGAACCGGTCGCGCACCTCGACGACGAGTTCGTCCGCCGACGGGCTGACGTCCGTGACGTACGTCGCGTCGGTCGGCTCCGCGGCAGCGCTGAACGCGACCTTGGACATCCCGAGCCGGTAGGACTGGTTCTGCTCGAACCGGATCGTCAGTTCGTTCGACCCGTTGGCGACGGTCCGGTACGAGCAGTCGACGACGAACCGCCCGTCGTCCTCGACCGGGTCGGCCACGGCGTTCGTCGAGCCGCTGTTGAGACTGCCACAGTCCGTGACGTTGGTCCCGGCGGTCGCGTTCGTGTCGAGCTGGTCACGGAGGATCTTCGAGACCCACACCTCGTCGGAGAGCCCCGTGGCGATGGTGAGGTTGGCGGGCCGATCGTCGGGCGACTCGACGGTGACCCGCTGTGCCGGCGCGCTCACCGGATAGGTGGTCACGGAGGCCGGGCGGACCTGTGACTCCTGGAGCCCACCGCGCAGCATCGTCAGCGTGATGAACCGCCCGCTGACTGGACCGCCGCCGGACTCGATCCGCGTGGCGTCGTCGTACTGGTTGGCCACGACCCCGTACTCGTAGCGGGTCTCCGGCTGGTCGGTGTAGCGGTTGTAGTCGACCCGGTAGGAGACGGCGTGCGTCGTGAAGTTCGGGTTCGTCCCGATATACGAGTCGGTGTCGGCTCGTTCGGCCGAGAAGTTCTCCAGGCTGACGTTCCCGGCCCCCCCGGAGGCAAGGGTCCCTTGCACGGCCGGCGGGTTGAACAGGACCAGCCGCGAGGGATAGGTCATCCCGGTCTCGACTGTCACAGATTCCGTCCCGCCGAAGGTCCCGGTCCGACTGACCGCCGACTGCAGGTCCGCGATATCGCCCTGGACGGACTGGCTGTGTTTCACCTCGATTTCGGCGTTGGCGTTCGGCACCGCCTGCGTCTGGACGATCGCCAGCAGCGAGACCAGCAGCCCGAACACGAGGATCGAGCCGATGACCTCGCTCACGGCGCGGTCGTCGAGCCGGCCCGCGACACCGTCCGGTCGTTCGTCCCCCCAGTCCCCCGGTCGTTCGCGTGCATCGTCTGCCATTGTCAGATGAGGATGAAGACCGCGAGCGCGATCGCTACGAGGACGATACTGTACTTCAGGCCCGCGAGGATGTCGTTGTCGGCCAGTTTGCCGGCGAGCAGTCCGCTCCCGACACCCTGGATGAGCGCCGAGTGGAAGAAGACGGTCCGGTACTGGTCGACCGGGACTGAGGTGACCGTCAGCAGGTCACCCGAACCCTCGGACTGGGCCCCGGCGGCGATCTCCCCGATGGGCTGCAGGTACGAGGTGTCGAGGAGCACGATGACCGCCAGGTAGACCAGGAAACCGATGGCGACGATGGCGGTGTAGGCGGACATCTCCTGCCGGCGGTTCTGTTCGATCTGGTAGCGGTTACGGGTGTCCTCGGCGGCGATGGAGATGATCTCCGAGAGGTCCGACGACGACCGGGAACCCTTCGCGATGAGCTTCATCGTCCGGGTGACCTGTGGCACTCGGAGCCGGTCGGCAAAGGAGAGGAGCGCCCCCTCCACGTCGTGGTTCCAGGTGATGTCGTTGCGGACGTTCCGGAGCTCGTCGGCCAGGGTGCCCTCGGACCAGCGCGAGACCAGGTCCAGCGCGTCGACCAGCCGGATGCCCATCTGGTTGGCGCTGGAGAGGATGTTCAGCGTGTCCGGAAACCGGCTGCTGATGCGCTGCTCGCGCCGGCGCTCGGTCTCGTAGAGCAGCGTGAGTGGGACCGTCGCGACGAGGAACGGGATGACCCCGTACCCGACGGTGTGCTTGATAGGTGTCCGGCTTATCCCCGCGACCGTCGTCTGCAGTTGGCCCGAAACCACGAGCAGTCCGACCGTCGCCAGCGCGGCCGGCACCGAGACGGCCAGCGACAGCAGTGGGTCGCGCTTGCGGATCTCCGCGACCGGGTTCCTCACCAGCGACAGCAGTTCGTCGCGGCGCTTGCGCTCCTCGTACCGTTCGAACTGCGGGTCGGCCTGGGCGTTCTCGCTCGGCTCGATGTCGCCCTCCTCGTACAGCGTGACCTCGTGCTCGTGCTGGGTGTACGGTTTCGAGAGCACGTCGATGAGGAGCATGAACACGACCATCCCGGCCGGCAGGAGGACGTAGACCAGTGCGTACGTCTGTGCCAGCGAGTCACCGCCGAGCAGGCTGATCACCATCAGCGTCACGATGAGGAAGAGCGGGGCGGCGACGAACATCACGACGAAGATCTCGCTGAGGATGGACAGCGTCTCCAGGAAGTTCTCCTGCTCCTGCCTGGCCTCGGTCATGTAGTTATCGGACTCGTCGGCCAGGAAGGCGCTGAAGTCGCTGCCGGAGTCGAGCACCGAGAGCGCGTCGTCAAGGAACTGCTCGAAGTTGTCGCTCGGCGTGAGGTTCCGGGCGTCGCGGATAGCGGTGAACAGGTCGTTCCCGAACAGCTCCACGTCCCGGACGATCATGTCGCACTCCCGGGCGACCTCGCCGTAGACGTCCTCGGCCTCGGCGACCTCCTTGATGATCTCGAAGGTGTTCATGCCGCCGTGCGAGAGCGCGTACATGTAGACGATGCCGTGCGGGAGCAGCACGTCGATGTTGCGCTCACGCTGGTTGACCAGCAGCCGCGGGTAGTAGTAGCGGGCCGCCGTGGTCCCACCCCCGGCGACGGCCAGCCCCAGCAGCCCGACGACGAACGCGGCGAGCGGACCGATGAACCCCTCCAGCGCGGGCCCTACCACGGGCAGTTCGGTCATCGGGGCGAAGACACCCATCGTCGTCAGCTGGGCGGCCAGCACGACGCCGAGGATCAGGCCGACGATGCTGCCACCGATGGCGTAACGGGCCGTCTGCGCGAGGTAGACGTCGTAGGTGATGCCGAAGCGGGCCTGGTTGAGCCAGCGCTGGAGCCCGCGGAACCGGTCCGGCTGCTCCCGGAAGTAGGTCCGGAAGTAGCCGTGCTGTTCCCGGAGCTTCTCGCGCTCCTCGGCCGACAGTTCGGCGCTCTCCGGGAAGTACTGGTCGAGCTCGTACTCCGGAACGACCGGTGAGTCATCGATGTTCGGCTGGCTCATTGGTAGAGTTCGTCGGCGTCCTCGACGGTCAGGTCGTCCGGCGCCAGCGTCCCCTCCGTGACCTGGCGCATCAGCTGTTCGCGGTCGTTGCCGAAGGCGTGGATCGCGGCCGTGACGTCGCGGTAGCCGTCGATGCCCTCGTCGACGAGGTACTGGAGGAACTCCTCGCGGTCGTTGAGCGCCTCGCCCAGCTCCCGGGCTCCCCAGCCGCGGTCGTCCGCGATGTCCTGCAGGACGGCCGACTTGTTCACCTTCCGGTGGGTGTCCGTGTCGGCGTCGCGCTGGAACACGTCGATGGCCCGCACCGACTCGCCGGCGTCGTCGCCGGCCCGGATCTCTGTGACGCCGTCGTTCCGGCGGACCCGGTCGCCGCTCTTGAACGTCTGCTTCTGGATGGAGACGATGTCGAGCTCCAGCACCATCTGGACCGGGACCGCCAGCGGGTCGTTCTCCAGCCGGTTGAGGACCCCCTCGACGGACTCGGCGTGGATGGTCGTGTACGCCGTGTGGCCGGTGCCGATGGCCTGGAAGAACGTGAACGCGACGTCCTGCTCGGTCCGGATTTCACCGACGAGGAGGTACTCCGGGCGCTGCCGGAGCGCGGCCTGCAGGAGCTGGTACATCGTCACCTCGCCGCGCCCCTCCGAGGTGATCGACTCCCGGGTGAGCCACTGGATCCAGTTGTCGTGGGGCAGCGTTATCTCCCGGGTATCCTCGATGGAGACGACCTTCGAGTCCTCCGGGATGAACATCGACACCGCGTTCATCGAGGTCGTCTTTCCCGAGCCCGTGCCGCCGGAGAAGATGAGCGAGCGGTTGTTCTCGATGGCCAGCCAGAAGTAGGCCATCTGCTCGACGCTGAACGTCCCGGTCTCGATGAGGTCGACCGGCGTCAGCGGCACGTTCGCGAACTTCCGGATGGTGAAGTTCGACCCGCGCGTGGAGACGTCCGAGCCGAAGGTGAGCTGGACGCGGCTCCCGTCCGGGAGGGTGCCGTCCATCAGCGGCTCGCTCACGCTGATCTGCTCGCCCGCCCGCTGGGCCAGCCGCAGCGCGAACGACGACAGCTCCGACCCGTCGAACGAGATGTTCGATTTCAGGTCCCGGTGCTCCGCGTGGTAGACGTACACCGGGATGCCGATGCCGTCACAGGAGATGTCCTCGATGGCCGGGTCCCGCATGATGGGTTCGATGGGACCCAGATGGACGAAGTCCCGAAGGAGGTAGTACTTGAGCTTCAGCAGCGTCCCGTCCGAGACCGTCGCCGCGGCGTGGTCGGTGATGATCTCCTCTGCCTTCCGCTCGAAGACGACCTCGCGGTCCTCCTCCTCCTCCAGGTCCTGGTACATCAGGGAGTTCCGAAGGATCTTCTCCAGATCGTCCCGGACGTACTCCTCGAACTCCGAGAGCTCGGGTTCGTGGACGTGGTAGCGCAACTTCTCCTCGCCGTGGCGCTGGAGGATGGAGACGTAGGCGTACGGCTTGTCCACCCAGATGCGCTCGACCTCCTCGTGGTCGTCGAGATAGGAGAAGTCGAAGAAGTTGCTCTTGATGAACTCGGTCTCCGGCGCTTCGGCGAACGACTCGTCCAGGTCCGCCGTCCGGAACCACTCCTGGGTCTCGCGTAGTATCTCGCCCTTGATGGGGTGGTCCGCGACGATATGACCGGCCGACGGGCCGGTGGCCGCCTCGTCGGCCCGGCTCGTGGTCTCGCCCTCGCCGTTGAACTGGAACCCGCCATCCTCCGGGCCCGACTCACTGTGCTCCTCGGTCGGTGTCGGTTCGCTGTTGTCTGTTTCGCTGCTCACGGTTACACGACTCCTGTGTTGGCTTCCATCCCCCCGGTCCCGCATCCGGCGTTCCCGGGACGTTCTGACTGTTCATCCGGCCCCGAGGGCTTGGCTCTTTCACCGGTCCTGACCGGGTATTTACACCACGGCGGCCACACACCCCCGCCCAGGACGGCGAACGTGTACGTTACACTGACACGACTGTTCGAGGCCGGACTGGTAGATTCACCGCCGAGCGACGGTGGACTGTCGAGCCGGGCAAGCGTGGCGACTCATAGCTCGGCCGCCATATCAAGACCAGCGTTCGCCTCGGCGACGAGGTCGTCAGGGGGGACCGCGGGATGCGCCGGCCGGGATTTGAACCCGGGCGACGAGCTTGGAAGGCTCGTGTCCTACCACTAGACCACCGGCGCGCTCGCTTCGCTCGCGCGCCGAGGTTCGCGCGCTCCGCGCGCTCACCACCGGCGCTCGCACCGACAGTTGGTCGGCGGTCGCACAAGTGCGTACCGGTCCCCGGGCCCGAGTATATCTATTTTAATGAGGATATTCGGCCGGCGAGTCCATATTTGCAGTCCAAATACTCTATTTCCGTGGTTATCTATCATTCTCGGCGGGTGTACGGACCACTGCGTAGCAGTTCCCGCTGGAGACGAAGGAGTCGACGGCCGCGAGGTCGCTCGCCGCGAGGTCCGCGTCGAACTCCGCGGGCGCGTAGACGTGATAGAAGCGGGGCACCGTCTCCCCGCCGGGGAGCGTCCAGTCGACGGTCGTGTCGAACCCGCGCTCGGCGTCGGCCGGCCGGTCGAACCGGTCGTGTGCGGTGCTCCAGGCGCTGACCAGCGCGCGGCCACCCGGGGCGAGGACGCGCGCGAGTTCCGACAGTGAGGCGACCCGCGTGGGACGGTCCGGAAGGTGGTGGAGGGTCGCGACGTAGACCCCGAGGTCGACGGTGTCGGCGGCCAGTGGCAGCCGGGCGGCGTCGGCGGTCACGGGCCGGTACCGGTCCGAGTACCCGCGGTCGGACGCGCGGTCGCGACCGATACGGAGCAGGTCGCCGCTGGCGTCGACCGCGAGCACACGGTCGGTTCGCTCGGCCAGCGGCTCGACGTGGCGACCGTTGCCGGCCCCGAGGTCGAGCCCAGTCGCACCGCCGCGCCCGTCGAGGAACGCGGGGACCTCGGGCCACGGGTGGGCCCGCGTCTCGGCGAAGTGGTCGGCGATACGGTCGTAGGTGGCGCGGACGGCCCGGCGGTCGGAGGCGTCCGTCGACGCGGTGGTGTCCGGGTCGGTCACGGGCTCACCAGGGCGCGAGCAGCGGGGCGACCATCGCGGCGGTTGAGCCGCCGACCTCCGGCTGCGGCAGGAAGACGAACGCGAGGTAGGTGATGAGCAGCATGACGGTGGCGTGCTTGACGCCGTCCTTGACCGAGCCGCTGCTCATCTGGCCGCCGACCAGCCCGGAGAGGGTCGCCTGGATGAGGCCCGCGTGGAAGAAGGTCAGCCGGTACTGCTCGACCTTCCGGGAGTTGATCTGGAGGAACGAGGGCGCCGAGCCGACGGCGTTCCCGGTGGTCCCGCCGAGCGCCTCCTGGCTCGGCAGGTTCGGGATGAGCACCCGGTCGATGGCCCCGATGACGATCAGGAAGACGAGGAAGGAGACGTAGATGACGATGAGGTAGGTGAACATCTCCTGCTTGCGCTGGCGCCGGAGTTTCTGGTCCGAGCGGGCCTGCTCCGCGGCGATGCGGATGACCGGACCGATCTCGTTCGACGCCCGCATCGAGTTCGTCAGCAGGGTGACGGTCCGGGTGACGGCGGGGGTCTGGATGCGGCGCTCGAACCGGTCGAGCGCCTGTTCGACGGTGGCCCCCCACTTGATGTCCCGCCAGATACGGTCCATCTCGTCGTTGAGGTCGCCGAGGTCGCTCCGGCGGACCCGGTCGAACGAGGAGACGACCGCCACGCCGGCCTCGTTGAGGCTGGCGAGTCGCTCCAGCATGTTCGGGATGGCGCTCTCCAGCCGCCGAAGTCGCTGCTGGGACACCTCGTAGACGACGGCGAAACTGGCCATCACGAACAGCGCGGACTGGACGACTGCGTCGTCGAACGCCCGGACGTCGAGGGCGCCGCCGGCCAGCGCCCCCGGGAGCTGTCCCAGCACGTAGCCCAGCGCGATGGGAACGGTGACGAGCAGGACGAGTTCCGGGCGGTCGGACACCGACTCGACGGGGCTGGTCAGCACGTCGCGGAGCCGCTTGACCCGCTTGTGCGCGCGGAACCGGCCGAGGTTCGCCCTCGAGCGCGGACTCACCACCCGGCCGTAGTCGAGTTCGCCGCCGTCGGTCGCGGTCGGCTGCTCGCCCTCGGTGGCCTGCCGCGGCGGGGCACGGGTCAGGGCGTCCATCCCCTCGCGGTCGACGTCGCTTTCGTCGCGGCTCGCCCGGAGCGGTTGGGTGACCTCCGAGAGGTAGGCGATGAACAGCAGGTTGATGGCCGGCAGGACGACGTAGGTGAGCAACTGGACCAGCACAAGTGTGTCCCCGCTCGTCAGCCCGATGAGGAGCGGGATGGTGATGAGGAACAGCATCCCCGCCACGACGGCGGTGACGTACACCTCGGCGGTGGTCGCGAGCAGTTCGAGGATCTCCCGCTGTTGCTCCTCTGCCTGCTCCCGGTAGCGCTCGTACTCGTCGGCGAGGAACCGCGAGAGGTTGCGGCCGGACTGGAGGACGCTGTTCAGGTTCTCCAGGAACTTCTGGAACTCGTCGGAGGGGGTCCGCCGGGAGAGATCCCGGACGGCGGTGACCAGGTCCTGTCCGAACAGGTCGATGTTGCGGACGCCCACGCCCATCTCGTCGGCGCCGGCGCCGAAGACCCCCCGGTTCTCCGAGAGCGAACGCATCACGTCCGGGAACGCCATCCCACCGCGGGACTGGGCGTAGATGAACGCCACCATCCGCGGGAGCGAGGCGTCGATCTGGCGCGCCCGGGTCGTCGCCCGCACGGAGGGGATGCTCCACCGGATGGCGTAGACGACCGTGGCCGCGGCGATACCGAGCAGGATGCTCGTCACGGCGAGCAGTGCGAACAGTTTGGCGTCGAACGTGAGCAGCCAGTCCGGCAGCGAGGAGGTGGCGTCGGTGATGGCCGGGCTGGGGGCGGTCAGCTCGGTCAGCCCGAGCAGGTCGATGAGGAGTCCGCCGAGGTAGACGCCGACGACGGCCCCGGCGAACGCCGCCACGGCGGTGTACAGGTAGGTCTGGGTGACGTAGATGCGGTACGGCGTCCCGATGCCGGCCGCCCTGAGGGTCCGCTCCCGGGACGGGTTCGGGACGATGGTCCGGCCGCCGAAGATGGCGTAGGCGAGCCGCTTGACGTCGCGCTCCAGGCTCCTGTTGAACGGTGCCAGCGCCACCACTGCCACCGTCACGAGGACGACGATGAGCGGGATGTAGGTCGTGACGGCCATCAGTCGTCGGCGCTCACCTCCGCCTCCGGCGGGTCGAGCTCGGGGGCGTCGATGCGGTCCATCACCCGGTCCGGGTCGGCGTAGTAGCGGTTCACCATCGCGGTGAACTGGCGGTACTGGGTCACCGCCTCGTCCCAGAGATATTTCAGGAAGCGGCGGCGCTGGCGCAGCTCCTGCAGCAGGTCCCGCTGCGACCAGCCCCGCTCGGCGCGTATCTCGTCCACCAGGTTGCGGTTCCCCTGGCTGAAGCTGTCGTCGGTCGCGTTCCAGTCGTACGCGCTCGCGTAGTCCAGCTCCCCGGTCCGCTGGTCGATCCCCTCGATCTCGGCCACGTCGGAGGCCCGGCGCACGCGCTCGCCCCCGAAGCGGGCCAGCGTCTGGACGACGAGCACGTCGAGCGACTGGACCATCGGTCGCGGGACGTTGATGGGTTCGTTCTCCAGCCGGTTGATGGCGGTCTGCACCGAATCGGCGTGCATCGTCGACAGCGTCGTGTGGCCCGTGTTCATCGCCTGGAACAGCGTGATAGCCTCCTCACCGCGGACCTCGCCGACGATGATGTACTCCGGCCGGTGCCGAAGCGAGGACCGGAGCAGGTCGTACATCGTGATGTTGGCGGCCTCGTCGAGCCGTTCCCGGGTGACGCTGGAGAGCCAGTTGTCGTGGTAGAGCGCCAGCTCTCGGGTGTCCTCGATGGTGATGAGCTTCGACCGCGGCGGGATGAACATCGAGATGGCGTTCAGCGAGGTGGTCTTGCCCGCCGCCGTCCCGCCGGCGAAGATGATGTTCTTGTTGTGTTCGATGGCCATCCAGAGGTAGGCCATCTGGTCCAGACTGTAGGTCCCGAACCGGAGCAGGTCGATCGGCGTGAACGGCTCCTCACTGTACTTCCGGATAGTGAACGCCGAGCCCCGGGGGGTGACCTCCTGGCCGAGCGCCAACTCCGCGCGGGAGCCGTCCTCCAGGGTGGTCTCCACGACGGGGTTGCCCACGGAGATGTGGCGGCCGGACTGCTGGGCCAACTGGATGACGAACGAGTCCAGCTCCTCCTCCCCGTAGGAGACGTTCGTCTCCACGTCCTGGTAGTCCTCGTGGTAGGCGTACAGCGGCAGCCCGTAGCCGTCGCAGGAGATGTCCTCGATGTCGGGGTCGTGCATCAGCGCGTCGATCTTCCCGAAGCCGCGGAACCGGCGCCAGAGGTAGTAGAACAGGCGGTAGAAGCCGGCCATGTCGACGTCGACGCCGTACTCCTCCAGCCGGTCCCGGAGCTCCTCCATCAGGAGCCGCTCGGCGCCCTCGTCGTCCTCGGCCTCCTCGCCGTACAGCAGCGGGTTCCGGACGTCCTCGTAGAGGGCGTCCAGGAGTTCCGCCTCGAACGCGTCCAGCGACGGCTCGACGACATGGTAGAGGTACTGGTTCTCCTCGGCGTCGTAGTTGATGGAGGCGTAGGAGAACGGCGCGTTCAGCCAGTAGCGGTCGACCTCCTCGTACCCCTCGCGACCGGCGAAGTCGACCAGCCGGCCGTGCCGACCCGGCGCCCAGTTCTCGACGTCGATACGGGAGCCACGGAACATCTCGACGGTCCGGGAGAGCTGTTCCATGGCGCTCTGAAGCGCTCCCTTGTCCGCCTGCCGCGTGTCGTTCCTGTCGGACATGATGGCCGGGTAATCCCCGCTCGTTGTCGGGACGAAACGCTACGCGTACATAAATCCACGCTGCCGAGTCACCGCCGTTCGGTCCGGCGACCGCCGCGAACCGCGGGAGTGCCCGGTCACGCCGGAGCGCGCTTGACACGGAGCAGGACCGCGCCGAAGACGAGCAGGAAGAGCACCCCGAGCGGCAGCGCACCGCCCGGATACCGCACCGTCAGCAGTGCCGTCGCGGTGCCGAGCACGGCCCCGGTCGCCAGCAGCAACCCGCCGAGCACCCGGACCGGATGTACCGGTAGCGCCGCCTCGACGCGCTCCTCGCGGGCGTAGTACGCGATGCTCAGGGCGAACGCCAGCAGGAACACGGCCGCGCCGACGGCCCACACCTGGTAGGCCTCCGCGACGCCGCCGGTCTCCCGGGCCAGGGCGGTCGGGAGCGCCTGGAACGGCGCCTCCCCCGGGAGCTGGGCGCCGAAGATGAACTGCACGAGGAACGGCTGCCACCGGACCACGACGAGCGAGATGCCCCCCTGCGAGGCGAACGATACCGACCACGGCAACAGCGCGCTGCCCCACGTCAGCAACACGGCGAGTTCGCCGGCGTACTTCGTCCGGAGCGAGACCATACGGGCCGGCCGCCCCCCGCGGTCGAAAACCTACCGATGCCGGCACCGCCCGCCATCGGCAGCGTCCCCCGTCGACACGGGGGCGTCACGTTCTTGTCCGCCCGCCCCGTAGCTCCGGTCAGTTAGATGAGGCGCGACTACTTCACGCTGGACGTCCGCAATCTGGACGCGGACGGGCCGCCGACGGCACATATCGAGTTCGACGGACCACCGGACCAGCTGGACGACCGGCTGACCGACACGGACGGGGGGTCGCTGTCGCCCGACGAACTCGACGTCGCCTTCCGACTCAAGACGCCCCCGGAGGCCGAGGACGCCGCCGGCGTCGTCGCCGTGACCAACCGAGTCACGGGCTCGTTCGTCCTCGAACTCAACGCCGACGCCGACGACGTCTTCCAGTTCATCGATGCCGCCCGCGAGTTCGGCAAGGACTCCGACGACGGCTTCCGCTACCGGGCCCACATCACCGTCGACGGCGAGACGCTGCTGGACAACGAGATGAACGTCTTCCTGGTCTACGACCCCAACGGCGACCTCCTCCGGGGCCGTTCGCTCATCCCGAGCGGCGTCGAGCTGTAAACGAGCTTCTTCGGGGTGGTGCGCGCAGGCACGAGCGAAGCGGGCGCCGAGGACACCCGAGCCGAAGCTCAGGTGTAGGGATCTATGTCGGGCCGGGTATCGGCCGTGCGGTCGGTGGGGAGGCCGTAGCGGTCGCGGAAATGGTCCCCCAGGTCCCGGCCGGCCTCGGTGAGGAAGACGACGACGCCGAAGGGCTGGTCGAACGTGGTGGCCTCGGGACCGGCGGTGTCGAGGACGAGCGCCTCGGCCGCGGGGTCGCCGACCTCGGGGAGGCGTTCGAACCACGGTTCCATCGGGACGAGGCCCGCGAGCACGTTCGGGAGGAAGAGGTCCTCGGGGAGCGGGTCGCGGGGCTGGAGCCAGACCTCGCCGACGGCGTGACCGTCGTGTTCGAGCGTCCGGCCGACGGGGTCGGTCGCGGCGCGTTCGCGGAGTTCGTCGTCGTCACGGACGGCGGCCGGGAGCGCCTCGGGGGCGACGTCCGAGGCGAAGGCCAGCGAGACGCTGGCGTCGGAGTCGCGCTCGGCGCGGGCGAGTCGCCACGGGGCCTCCGGGTCCGCGGGGGCCCCGACCAGGGTCCCCTCGAGGAGGTCCCCCGTCCGGAAGCCGTCGAGGCGTGACTGCAGGTCGTCGCGGTAGTTCGACCCGTGGACGGTGTACAGCCGTCGGCTCTCGGGGTCGAACAGGTTCAGATGCGGGACGGCCGGCAGGACGCGGAACAGCCGGAAGCGCCCGGTTCGTGTCTCCTCGTCGTCGCCGACGTGGACCTCCGGCGGGATGGTGGGTTCGTCGGGGGCTTCCTCGGGCGTGTCGTCCGTCATACGGTCAGTTCGGGCGGGGGCCGCATGGTCGTTCCGACGATCAGAGGGGCTTGGTCATCTCGCGATGGGGGATGCCGGCGTCCTCGAACGTCTCGCCGTGGGCCTCGTAGCCCAGGCGTTCGTAGAACTCCACGACGGGCACCTGTGCGTGGAGGCGGACGCGCTCGTACCCCTGGTCGCGGGCGTGGCGCTCGACGGCGGCCATCAGCCGCGCGCCCCAGCCCTCCCCCCGGCGGGCTTCGAGAACGGCCACCCGCTCGGCCTTGGCGGTCGGGGGGTCGGCCTCGTACCCGCGCAGACGCGCGGTGCCGACGGCGGTGTCCCCGTCCCGTGCCAGGAAATGCGTCGCCTCGTCGTCGCGACCGTCGAGTTCGCGCGCCTCGGGGACGCCCTGACCCTCGACGAAGACCCGGTGGCGGACGTCGATGGCGGCCTCCATGCCGGCCTCCTCGGTGACGCGTTCGACGGACTCCTGACCCATACCGGGGGCGTGGGTGGCCCGGGACTAAACCCCCGCGGGACGGTCGTCGGCGTGGGCTCCGGGCCGCCCCTGGAGCGGCACGCATATGAGCCGTCACCACCCACGGCGACCCATGACCGTCGACCGCGCACGGCTGCTCGTCGCCCTCGACGACCTCGACGTGCAGGGGATGGCGAGCGTCGCCGTCGCGGACGTGCCCGAGATAGAGGTCCGCGACCCGGCGTACGCGGTCGCGCTCGACGCCGCGGTCGATACGAACATGGCGACGCTGGAACTGGGCATCGAGGCCACCACCTACCAGCCGGACGCGTTCCCCGGCGTCGTCTACCAGGGCGACGCGGCGACGGTGCTCGTCTTCGGCACCGGGCAGCTGGTCGTCGCGGACGCCGGGTCGCGGGCTGACGCGGACGCGGCCGTCGCGACGGTCGTCGCCCGACTGGTGGAGACGGGACTCATCGACCCCGGGGCGGTCCCGGAGGCGGGCGTCGAGGCACTCCCGCTCCCCGCCGCCGAGGACCTCCCGGGGCGCGTCCACGAGGCGGCCGACCCCGACGACGGGGCGCCGGAGTGCCCGGACTGTGGGACCGACCTGCAGGGGACGGAGAACTTCTGCCCGGAGTGTGGCGCCGAACTCGCTTGAGCGGGACGGGGGTTCGCGGCAGTTCGAGAGTCCGGTCGCGGCCGCGCCGGAGACGGTCAACAGGTGTCGCCTGGAGGGCATGGCTCGTGCGGAGGGGACCTCGTCCGGGGTGTGTTCCGTGGGGTGCGAGGGGGCCGTCCGTGGCCCCCTGAACCGTTAAGTCGGGGCCGCGAGTAGCCGGGCGCGTGATGGAACTCACCTGGCACGGACACTCCTGCTGGCACGTACAGGTCGGCGAGACGAGCCTGCTCATCGACCCGTTCTTCGGGAACCCACACACCTCCCTCGACCCGAGCGACGTTGATGACCCGGACTACCTGCTACTCACGCACGCGCACGAGGACCATATCGCCCACGCCGGCGAGTTCCCGGACGCGACGGTCGTCGCGGTGCCGGAGCTCTGCGGCTACGTCGAGGACGAGTTGGGCATAGAGAACGCCATCGCCGGGATGGGCATGAACATCGGCGGGACCGTCGAGGCCGGCGACGCCCACGTCACGATGCATCGTGCGGACCACACCAACGGCGCGATGACCGGTTACGAGCACGAACTCGGGATGCCCGTCGGGTTCGTCATCAGCGACTCGAAGCCGACCCGGGAGTCCGACACCGAGGCCACCGCGTTCTATCACGCCGGCGACACGGGTCTGATGAGCGAGATGAAGGACGTCGTCGGGTCCTACCTCGAACCCGACGCCGCCGCGGTGCCGGCCGGCGACCACTTCACGATGGGGCCCGCCCAAGCCGCTATCGCCGTCGACTGGCTCGACGTCGACCACGCCTTCCCGATGCATTACGACACGTTCCCGCC
>ERZ1034569.330-NODE-330-length-17937-cov-13.975618_pt1 | contig 17937 bp, 17 predicted proteins | sample MGYA00520706_ERZ1034569 | MGnify/ENA primary metagenome ERZ1034569 (study PRJEB33760, sample SAMEA4777722) | hypersaline lake metagenome | biome: hypersaline environment; feature: brines | place: Spain | collected 2014-08 | depth 0 m ...
ATACGTTGGCTATTGCCAGTCTATAGAGATATAATTCTGTTTGGTATGTTGGTCTTGATTTGCAGGATATTTCGGCCACGCATCAGAGACAGCGTCGCTAACACCCGCAGCACCTGCAGAGACAATTACTCGTGTCCCGACGCCAAGAATGTCTCCTGGAGATACATCTTCGACGAACATATCATTCGTTGTTGTGCCCTCACTACCCCATATTTGGATAACATTTCCAGTTTTACTTGCATCTCTTACTTTGTCTTTTTCTAAGAACTCCATACTACCGTAGTCGTATATAAAAGTTTGTACAGTCATTTTACCTCCGCCTCCATAGCACAGCAGTTGAACGTTATAGTCTAGGTTCACGTTAAACTCGACCGTTTGGCTACTTGACCCTTCGAACTTCATTTCAGCGTAGATTTGGGCAGCACCGTTAGGGACACTTGCCCCTGGGTTCGCGTTTGCTATAGCAACTGCACTGTTTTTCGGATAGTCTGGATCAGCCGGCGAATCATTTATCCAGTCAGCTTTAATGAACCCAGTTCCGGTGAACAAGCTATTATCATCTGCATCGCCAGAGTCAGCATCATTAATAACTCTATCTTCACCAATATTAACTGTGTAACCTGTGTGTCCTGTAGTGTTTACTTGTTTTGCTTTCTTTTCTAGCTGGTTGTTAACTTGTTTTGTAGTATCTTCTTCAGATTTTTTAATGTCTGTATTTAGCCTACGTTTAATTGATTTAACTGGCACAGTGAAACTCAACCCGTCGACTCGAATTTGCAACTCTCCATCGTCTAAATGGCGATAAACCGTCTTTTTACTCCCGTCAGTGTACTCGTACGTAGTTCGCCATTCAGTCCGATCCTCAGTAAGAAAAGTAATTGTCCGAGAGTCGATACCTCCATGTGTGGACGCGACCCGTTTGAAATATTTTTCTGCTTCTTGATGTTGTTTGCTCACGTCTTGGCCTGTAGTAGCAGCTGACCCTGTTGCCGTCAGGGCGCAACCGAGCCCCGCAACACCTGTCGTCTTAATTACTTCTCTCCGAGTCGTCGGGTCTGCCTCGTCTTCTCTCTCTGACATCGTAAATGCATTGACGTGCAGAAGCACTTAGTTGTTTTGTAATAGAATTAGTTAGTCAACTTTTTATAGACAAGGTACGACCCAGGGATAGCGATGATAAATGATAAACACCAGCGTTGTATTTGGACTATAGGGTCAGGTGGGACAATTATCATAACAGATAGGGTTGAGAGGGTAGCAGCGAGAGCAGTGATAGCAGTTGCTTTTTCTGATCTAGTCCGCAGACGAGTCCGATGGATTTTTCTCCTATAATATAGTAAATAATATAATAATAAGGGAGTTATAAGAAATACAAAAGGAGACCAAAATGCAGCGGAAGATGACCCACGAGATTTTGCATCTATGTATACCCATATAGTAGCAATTATATATGTAAAAATATACCAACTAGCGGCCCAAAGTGGCTGCATTTGTTTGTACATTACTTTTCACACGTGTAAACGTGGCGGTGCAACAGACGAACAGCGACGGCAACAGATAGTCAGCAGCTATGAGACCACAATCGAACGACTTCAAGACACGAGGATCATGGAGTCGCGGCAGGACGCACTCGTGGGAGCCTGTGAGACGGTGCGGTTCGGGCTCCAGAGCGACGACAAGACGGTCGCGACCGACGACTTACTCGTGGCCACCGCAGTCGCCGCCGAGGCGATCAACGACGTGCGCGAGGCCAAGACCGTCGCCACCGAGGACGACCTGCCGGTAGATCGGCAGTACGATGTCGGCGTGCCCAGTGAGGAGTACGTCATCACCACCGCCGAGCGTGAGGAAGCGCTCGCGGTGTTGAGCAACCTGATTTTACTCGCCGTCGACACCGACAGCGAGTACGCCGAGGCGTAGCGGCAGAAGGAGAGCAGCGCGCGTGAGACAGGGGTCCACGGCCGCGCCGGGCGACTCACGCCCGCGCCGGCCGTGAGCCCGGTACACTCGCTGACAGAGAGGGGCCGTCGCCCGGGCTGTGTACCACGCGCTTTCGATACCGGTGATCCTGCGTCGAGTCGGTTAGTCTCTGGGTCGTTCCCCGTGGCGCACGCACGGCTCCCGGTCGTTCAGGCCGTCGCCGACCGTATCCGTGGTCGCATGACGAAGGCAGCAGTCGTGATCCTCGCCGAGAACGAGTCGCACGCGGACTACGGCCGCCTGGCGAACGCGTTAGAGGCCGCCAAGGAGTTCGCGGAGAACGACGACGAGTTGGAAGTGATCTTCGACGGCGCGGGGGTCCAGTGGATTCCCGAGTTGGAAGCCGAGTCGAGCGACTACCACGATCTCTACGCCGCCGTCCGCGAGCACGTCTCGGTGTGTGATTACTGCGCGAGTGCGTTCGAGGTGAGTGAGGCGGTCGACGCCGCCGGCTTAGAACGGCTCGCGGAGTACGACGGCCACCCCAGCATCCGGTCGCTGGTCGACGACGACTACGAGATCATCACGTTCTGACGCCGACAGCCGGAAGCTACGTGTTCCTCCGGCTCGACACACCGGTGTGACGCCCGAACGGGACGACCCACCACTCGCCGCGACGGTCGCGTTCGCGGTCGGCTTCGCGACCGCAGTCGTCTGGGGCGCGAGTCTCGTCGGCGTCGTCCAGTTCACGCCCATCAACGTCGCGAGCGCGGCCGTCCTGTTCGCGGCCGCGATCGTCCTGTCACGCCGGTGACGGTCTCACTGGGCCGTCGACACCGTCACGCTCTTTATTTAGGCCAGCCTAAACAGATCGATGGCAGAAGCCACAGACGAGACAGACGACACGGCCGAGCGCACAGAGATTCGGAGCGGGCGCGACTACGAGGAGGAGTACCGGCTGTCGGCCGCCGAGGCGGGGCGGTTCCTCGTCGAGATCGGCGAACAGCTCCAGTCGGGCGATGAGCTGACCATCGTCGACGAGGAGTGGGAGTTGCCGTTCGCGTTCGGCGAACCGGTGGAGATGGAGATCGACTACGAGGGTGTCGGTGAGCCGGCGTTGGAGATCGAGGTCGAACTGCCGGCGCAGTCCGACGAGAACGCACCCAGCGTCGAGTGAGACCGTCGGGTGAGACCGGAAGCCGTTAGCGAGCCGTCCGCCCGCTCAGTCGTGCCGGAACGCACGGGTGCCGGTGAACACCATCGCCAGCCCGTGGTCGTCGGCGGCCTCGATCACGTCGTCGTCGTTGACACTCCCGCCGGGCTGGATCACGGCCTCGACACCGGCGTCGGCGGCGGCCTCGATCCCGTCTGGGAACGGGAAGAACGCGTCCGAGGCCAACACCGACCCCTCGGCGGTCTTCCCTTCCGCGTCCGCGGCGGCCTTGTCCGCGGCGATGTCAACGGCGTCGACCCGGGAGACCTGGCCCGCGCCGACCCCAACGGTCTCGGTGCCGTCCGCGAGTAAGATCGCGTTCGACTTGGCGTGTTTGACCGTCTGCCAGGCGAACAGGAGCGACTCCAACTCTGTCTCGGTCGGCTCCCGTTCCGTCACGACCGCCAAATCGTCGGGGGCCGGCGCCTGGCGGTCGCGGTCTTGGACGAGTCGCCCGCCGGCGAGTTTCACCTCCGTGGTGTCCGGCGCGGCGTCGGTGCCGAACGGCTCCGTCTCGCCTAACGCGAGCACCCGGAGGTTCTCCGATTCTCGGAGCACGGCGAGTGCGTCGTCCGTGTAGTCGGGTGCGGCGACAACCTCTTTGAACGACTCCGTCACCTGCTCGGCGGTCGCGGCGTCACACGTCCGGTTGAGCGCGACGATCCCCCCGAACGCGGACTTGGGGTCGGTTGCGAGCGCGTCGGCGTACGCGTCCGCGAGGGTGTCTGCGACCGCACACCCCGCGGGGTTGGTGTGTTTGATCACCGCGGCCGCGGGGTCGTCGAACTCCCGCACCAGTTCGACGGCCGCGTCCGTGTCGTTGTAGTTGTTGTACGACAACGCCTTCGCCCCCTCGTTCAGCTGTTCGGCGTGGACGACCGTCGGCCCGGCCTCTCGGCCGTCGCTGTAGACGGCCGCGTCCTGGTGTGGGTTCTCCCCGTACCGGAGGTCGGCGACGTGTTGACTGGCGGTCACCCGCCGACTGGGGAACGCCGTCCCCTCGCCGCTCGTGTCCGCGGTGTCACCCGCGACCCGTGCCTCGCCAACGTCGTAGTCCACCTCGACACGCCCCTCGGCGAACCACCGCACCGCACGCGGGTAGGCGGCGTACTCACCCTCAGTGAGCACCCGTTGTTTCAGACTGTCCGGGTCGTCGTCCGGGTACACTGGCACAGCCTCCTGGGTGACGATCGGGCCGGCGTCGACATCCTCGGTGGCGACATGGACCGTACACCCCGACACGCGGGCGCCGGCGTCAAGCGCCTGTTCGTGGGCGTCCGTCCCGGGAAACGCCGGGAGCAACGACGGGTGGACGTTCAGCGTCGTCGGCGCGGCGTCCAGAAACACCGGGGTCAACACCCGGTCGTAGCCGTCGAGACACACCAACTCGAAGTCGTACCCCGACAACGCGTCGAGCACGCGCCGTTCGTGTGTCTCGCGTTCGTTGCCGTCGCGTTCGACGACCTCCGTCGGAATCCCGCGCTCGGCGGCCGCCTCAACCACCGGCGCGCTTGCGTCGTTCGCCACTACCACGGCAACCTCGGCCCCGCCCGGCGCGAGATCCGCGATCCGTCTGAGGTTCCGGCCCCTGTTGCTCGCCATCCCGGCGACTTGCATGTCTTCGTGGGCGTGCGCCGCGGTGTAAACCGTTGTGGTCCGGGGCGCACGGCGTGTCCACGGTCGTGTACACTCTAGCGAGTGGGAGGGTCACAGCCCACAGATCTACGCACGTTCGTGTGAACACGGCGACCGACACGCCTTTGCCGCCGGCGGCGACACCGCGGAGTATGGACACGGACCTGGGGGTGGACCGGTCGGACCCGTTAGCGGCCGTCTCCCCGCTCGACGGGCGGTACGCCGGCCGCACCGCCCCGTTGTCGGCGTACACCAGCGAGGCGGCACTGATTCGGGCGCGGGTGGAGGTGGAGGTGCGTTACCTCCAGGCATTGGCCGACGAGCCGGGCGTCGATCTGACCCTGACGGACGACGAGCAGGCGACACTCGATGATGTCGTCGCGGGGTTCGACGGAGCGGACGCACGGCTGGTCAAACGGCTGGAGACGGAGGGCGCCGCGGGGTACGCGGCGACGAACCACGACGTGAAAGCCGTCGAGTACTTCCTGCGGACCCGCACACCCGAGCGGCTCCACCCGTGGATTCACTTCGCGCTCACCAGCGAGGACGTGAACAACCTCGCGCGCCGTCTGCTCGTCGGCCCCGCCGTCGAGGAGGTGTTGATGCCAGCCCTCCAGGAGGTACGGGAGGAACTCGTCGACGCCGCCCACGAACACGCCGAACTGCCGATGTTGGCGCGCACCCACGGCCAGCCGGCGACGCCGACCACATACGGCCGGGAGATGGCCGTCTACGCCGCTCGGCTGGGGCGCGGGGTCGGACGGATCGAACGCGGCGTCGACGGGCTCGCCGGGAAACTCGCCGGCGCCTCCGGGAGCTACGCCGCACACGACGCCGCCTACCCCGGGGTGGACTGGCCGGCGTTCGCGGCCGACTTCGTCGCCCGGCTGGAGCTGGACCACGCCGGACCGACGACACAGATCAACCCGTGTGACGACCTCGCGCAACTGTTCGACGCGTTACGGGGTGTAAACGGCGTGCTCGTCGACCTCGCGCGCGACGCGTGGCTGTACGTCTCCGACCGGTATCTGGGCCAGGAGGCGACCGCCGGCGAGACCGGTTCCTCGACGATGCCCCACAAGGTCAATCCGATCGACTTCGAGAACGCCGAGGGGAACCTCTCGAAGGCCGGCAGCGACCTCGGGTTCCTCGCGGACTACGTCACCACCTCTCGGCTCCAACGCGACCTGTCGGACTCGACGGTGAAACGCAACGTCGGGGCGGCGCTTGCACACTGTCTGATCGGCTACACCAAGCTCGCAGACGGGCTCGCGGGTGTCGTCCCGAACGAGCAGGTGATGCGTCGGGACCTCGCGGACAACCCCGAGGTGATCGGCGAGGCCGTCCAGACGATCCTCCGACGGGAGGGTGACACCGAGGCGTACGAGCGGGTGAAGGAACTCACCCGCGGGGAACGCGTCGAACTCGCCGACTTCCGGGCGTTGTTCGCGGACCTGGACGTGCCCGAGGCCGTCCGTGAGGAACTCGCCGGACTCGCTCCGGAGACGTACGTCGGCCGCGCCGCGCGGCTGGCAAACGACGCTTGAGGCGTCTCGCCGGAACGGACGACTGACGGCTCGTCACCGCGCCACCGCCTGGGGCCCGCTACCGCGCCATCGTCTGGGGGGTCGCTACCGTGCCATCGTCTGGCGGACACTCCAGTAGACGAACAACGCCGCCGTCAGCAACAGGAACGCGAACACACCGAGCACACTCCCCCTGAACAACGCCGTCAGCGGCGGCTGGCCGTAGCCGATCGCGAGCCCGATCCCGGCGACGACACAGCCGACCGCGAGCAGCCCGACCCGGCGGATTCGCTCGGGGCCGATCCGCCACGCCGAGGCACCACCCGGGTCCGGTTGTTCAGCCGCGATCACGTCGTCGAGTGACTGCTCGCCGTCGATCACTGTCGTGCCGTCGGGCACCGTCTCGCCGTCAGCAACCGTCTCGCTGCGCTCCGCGGCCCTGTCGCCGCCCACCTCTCCGTTCTCTCTGACTCCGTCCCCACCCGTTTCACTACTCTCGCCTGCTCCGTCCCCGCTCTCGTCGGCTCCCACCCCGTCACCCGAGCCGCCGTCGGCGGATTCACCGCCGTGGACCGTCTCACTCGGGTGGTTGTCGGCCGCCTCACCGTCTGTCACGCCCGTATGTTCACAACCCCCCGGCAAAAGCTCTTGCCGGTTCCGGCGCTGACCGTGTTACGGAATCACATTAATACACTGGTTACACCTTCCCCGTGTCGGGGAGTGTTATGTCATGATCAATCATTACAGTTATCCCGGATGCACCACTCTCGATGGGTGTGATGCGACAGACGCAGGCGGTAGACAGGAGCACGGGCGTTCGACAGACGCGGCAGACGGAGGTGGCGGCGTGAGCCGACGTGCGCCGCCGGCGGGGATGACCCAGTTCGGTCCGGAGGCGGAGACGGAGGCGCCGCTCGTGCCGGATCTGAGCGACCAGCCGGAGACGGAGCCGGAACGGGTCGACCCCAACCCGTTGGAACTGGCGTTGATGGAGGACGCCGAATGAACCCGGACGAACTCGATCCGACGGTGTTCGAACGAGACGTGGACAACCCGAAGGCACGCCAGTTCCGCGAGCTGTTGGAGGGTGAGCCGTACGTGTTCGCGCCGGGGCTGTACCACGCGCTTGACGCCCGGCTGGCGGAGATGGCCGGGTTAGACGCCGTCTACATGTCGGGCTACTCGACAGTGTTGGGGCAGTTCGGCTTCCCGGACCTGGAGATGGTGACGATGACGGAGATGGTGGAGAACGCCAAGCGGATCGTCGAGGCCACCTCGCTGCCGGTCGTCGCGGACTGTGACACCGGGTACGGCGGCGTCCACAACGTCCGCCGCGCCGTCCGTGAGTACGAGAAGGCCGGCGTCGCCGCCGTCCACATCGAAGACCAAACCACACCCAAGCGGTGTGGCCACGTCGCGGGCAAACAGATCGTCGACCGCGAGGAGGCCGTCGCCCGGTTCGAGGCGGCCGTCGACGCCAAGCAGTGTGACGACACCGTGATCATCGCGCGGACTGACGCCTACGGCTCCGCCAACGGCGACTGGGAGGAACACCTCGAACGCGGCCGGCTGTACGCCGACGCCGGGGTCGACCTGGTGTGGCCGGAGATGCCCGACCCCTCGCGTGAGGACGCGGTCGCGTACGCCGAGACGCTCCACGAGACCCACCCCGAGGTCGATCTCGCCTTCAACTACTCCTCCTCGTTCGAGTGGAGCGCCGAGGACGACCCGCTCACCTTCGAGGAACTGGGCGGGTTGGGGTACAAGTACATCTTCGTCACCCTGTTCGGGCTCCACTCCGGGGCCCACGCCGTCTACGAGGACATGGTCGCCGCGGCCGAGGGCGACGAACAAGCGCAGTTCGACCTCGAAGACCGCTACGTCGACCACGAGACGGAGAGCCACCACGCGTTGTCGTTCGTCGACCACTTCCAGGATGTCGAACAGGAGTTCGACCCGGAGGCCGCCGAACGGATCGAGAACTCCGCCGGCTTCGCCGACGACCAGACCGACCCAATCTCGACGGAGGACCGCGACGAGGCGGAACTGACACAGGACGACTGACGCGTCTGTTCCCCTGTCGTCTCTGTCTCGTCGTCTCCGTCCTGTCGTCTTCGTCTCCGCCCTGTCGTCTCCGTTTTTCGACCGTCGGTTCCACCCCGTCCGTCTGCCTCCGAGTCGACCCGACGAGACCGACTACTCGGTGTCGGTCTTCTCGACGCGTGACCCACTGCTGGCGTGTTCCCCGAACCACTCACCGATGAGCGTACAGAGGATGTGCGCGAACGCGGTGCCGTCCGTCCAAAACGCCGTCTCTGTGCCGAGATGTGGCACCGCCTCCGGCAACACCGACAACAGGACGGCCTCGCCGTCGGCGACGAGCACCCGGCCGTTGCTCAGGTCCGGCGTCGCACGCTGGTCAATCGACAACGGCGTCACGCCGTTGTCTGCGGCCGCCGCCCGCACCGCGGGGTCTGCGCTGGCGACCCGGACGGTCACGCCGCGGTCGACCGCCTCGCCCAACGCCGCAACGACCGGCTCCTCGATCCGGTCGACCTCGGCGGTGCCGTAGGTCAGCTCCGTCTCCGTCTCGGCGATCATCGTCGCGGCCCGTTGAGCGACGCGTTCACGGCCGTCCGCCCGCCACACCGCCTCACCCCCGTCGTCGTCGTCCGCGTGCCGGCCAGCCACCGACTCGACGTAGTCGAACGCCGTGTCGCTGGCGGACTCCAACCGCTCGAACAACAGCTGTCGCGCCTCCGACACCGACACCGGTCGGTACTGGGTGGGCGTTCCCTCCTGTACGTCGATCAGCCCGATTGTCGCCAGCTCCTCTGCGGCGCCGTACACCTGCGACCGGGGCACGTCCGTCACCTCCGCAACCTCGCTGGCGCTCCCGGTGCCGAGGGTGTGGAGCCCGACGAACACCCGGGCCTCGTAGGCCGACAGCCCGAGCCGTGTCAACCCCTCGACCGCGTCCGTCCGACTGGCGTCGGCGTCCGGTTGCTCACTCGTCTCTGACATCCCCACCTCCGTCACCACGCCGCTCTGTCGGCCGTTTTGCCGGCTCGCTGTCGGCACGCGCTGGCTCCTCTCTGCCCCGTCCCGGTTCGTCACCCGCGTTGCCGTCGGTCAGTTCGCGTCGCCCGTCGTCGCGGAGCCACGCCCGGTAGATGCGGTCGAACTGCGCCTCCGAGAGCGCGCCCGACTCGTACCGTTCGCGGGCCAACTGGAGGTCTGCGTCCGACACGACGCCGGCGGAGACGATCCGTTCGAACAGGTTGGCGACCACCGTCAGCGTCTGGTCGCCCCGCACATCGCGGTCCTCGGCGTCCGTCATCAGCGTCCCAGACAGCCCGAACGTCGCCCCGTCGTCGGCCTCTTCTGGCACATGTATCTCATAGTCGAGCCGTGCGTCGCCGGTCGCGTCCCAGGCGACGTTCAACTCCGTGTCGCGGCGGACCACGTCGACCGGCTCCGGCTCCGTCTCGACGACGGTCAACCCCGGCGTGGACGCCTCCTCTCTGAGGACGAACCGACCTTCGGCGTCCTCGACGACGATCGTCGCCTCGACGGTCGTCCCCGGCGCGACGTGGGTGCCGTCGATCTCGCGGTGGGCACGCAGCCCACTCTCGACGACGGAGGCAGGGACGAACTCCCCACCCTCCCACTGGCCGTCGACCGTCTCGCCGGCCGTTGTCTCCGGCGCGGCCGGGGCCGCGCCCGCCGGCTCGTCACCCGTCGGCGGCCCCTGTGCCGGCTCGGCGGCTGCGCCACCGTTCGCCTCGGGTGTCACCTGCGTCTCTGTCTGGTCGGTCGTCGGTGGCTCGTCGTCGCCGTCGTCGACGATCTGTGCTGCGGCCCACTCCGGGCCGGCGACCCGGGTCCAGACGACCAACATGCTCGGCAACACCAACACCGACGCCAGGAACGCGTAGACGATTGTCATCGCGGTGATCGTCCCGAAGTCCTGCAACGGCGGGAGGATGGCGAACACCAACACCCCGAACCCGCCGGCGGTGGTCGCGGCCGACCCCAACAACGCGCCGCCGGTACCGGTCACCGCGCGGTCCATCGCGTCCCACACGTCGCGGGTCCGCTCCAACTCCTGGTTGTACCGCTCGGAGAGGTGGATGCTGTACGCCACTCCCAACCCGACCGTGAGGCTGGTGATCGTCCCCGTGACGACGTTGAACGAGATTCCGATAAGGAACATCGTCCCCAGAATCCACGCGACGGAGAACAACACCGGCAGCAGTGTCACGCCGCCGAGACTCGCCGACCCCTCCGTCACCCGGTAGGAGGCCATCAGGAAGAGGAACACCGCCACGAGCGTGACGAGCAGGCTGACGACGACCGTCTCCAACAACTCGTCTTGGACGATCTTGTTGAGGATCGGCGTCCCGGTCGCGGTGACGACGTAGCCGTCGTCGTCGATCTGGTCGGCCACGTCCCGCATCTCGGTGGTCACGTCGTCGCCGGACGCATCACCCTGGACGGAGACGATCAGCCGCAACGCCTCGTAGTCGCCGTCCTCACGGACCAACACCCGTTGGGCGTCGCTGGGTGCAACCTCGTACAACGAGTCGTAGACGGCCGTGACGTTCTCCTCGGGCACACCGTCGTCGTCGGTGTCTGCGGCGGTGAACGTCTCGTTGAACGTCTCGTTGGTCGCGGCGACCCGTTCCATCGTCACCAACGGTGACTCGATGTCCGCCTCACCGTTCGACAGCTCCTGGGTGACGTTCTGGTCGGCCGCGAACTCGGCCGAGTCGTCCGTGTCGGCCAACAGCTGTGCGTCGGCGACGGAACTGTCGTTGGACTCGACGAGAATCTGCGCCTGTGCGTCCTCGCGGACGAAGTTCTCGTTGACGAAGTTCAGCGTCTGTTTCGCGTTGTAGTCGCTCGGCCGGATCGCCTCCGGCAGGTCGTCCATCCACTCGGGGGGTTGCTCCGCCAGGAAGTCGTCCTGGCTGAAGCTGGTGTCCACCTGCGTCGCGCCGATCCCGCCGGCGGCGGTGATCACCAACGCGAGCGCGATCACGACCGCCGGCGCCCGCCGTGCGGCCGTCGACCCGACAGACAACACAGACGAGAACGTGCCGCCGCCGGTGCCGAACGCCGTCATCTGGCGGTCGACGCCGAACCGTTCCAACAGTTCGTCGATCTCGACTTTCAACCCCGGAATCAGGATTCCGAAGACGAGGAACGCCGCGAGAATCCCGACCGAGGAGACGACCCCGAAGTCCTGGATCGGGCCGACGGGGCTCGTCAGGTTCGACAGGAAACCGATCACGGTCGTCGCCGTCACCCACACCAACGCGATACCGACGCCGCTCAGTGCGATCGTCATCGCGCGCCGCGGCCCGGCGTCGCCTGCCGCCTGCCGTTCCTCGCGGTGTCGCATGAAGATGTGGATCGCGTAGTCGATTGACAGCCCGATCAACAACACCGGCACCGCGATCATGATCTGGTTGAAGCCGATGTCGGCCCACCCCATGAACCCGAACGTCCACAGCAGGACGGCGACGATCCCGGCCAACCCGAGCACGATGTCCACCGGATCGCGGTAGGCGATCACCAACGCGATCAACACGAACACGCCCGCCAACGGCCCGACGATCTGGAAGCTCTCCTCTTGGGAGGCGCTGGTCTCGTCACTGATGATCCCGCTCCCGAAGACGAGATACTCCCCGGGGTCGTTGCGCGACTCCACGAGATCCTGCATCGCCAACTGTGCCGTCTCCAACTCGTCAGAGGCGGCACCCGGCGCGCCGCTCTCGGTGTCCGACTCCTGGGTGACGAAGATCGTCGTCGCGGTCGCCTCCGTCGACCCCGGATCGTAGCTTGACGGGAGGAACGCGAACGCACCGCTCCCGCCGTCACCGTCGTCGCTCAACACGACGCCGAGTGTCTCCTCGATCTCCGTCTCGTTCATCGACTCCAGCTTGGCGCGTTGTTCGTCGAGATCCGCCTCGGAGGCGTTCTCCAAGGCCGCCTGTTCCGTCTCTAGCTCGTCGGCGAGTGACTCCAACCGCTCTGCGTCCGCCTCCAACTCCTCGCCGCGTTCCTCCAACGCCGCGCCCCGTTCCCGGAGCCGTTCGCCGCGTTGCTGGAGTTCTGCGCTGCGTTGCTCGACGGCGGCAAACTCGTCACGGAGCACACCCTGTGTGCCGAGTTCGAACGCCGCCTGCGCGGCCGTCTCGTTGGGTGCGTTCCGTAGTTGGGTCGCCGCGTCGCTGTAGATCCCGAGATCCGTCTCGTTCAACGCGACCGGCGTGTCGTTGTTCACGCGGTCGAACGTCGCCTGCACGCTCGCGTTCGAATTCTCACGCAGCGTCGTCAACCCGACACGGAGCCGTTCTGTGGTGGCGTTCAGCTCGTCCGTCCGGTTCTGGAGTGCCCGTTGGTCCGCCGCCAACTGAGCCTGTTGTTGCTCCAACGCCGTCCGGTTCTCCTCTAGTGCCGCCTGCCGTTGTTGGACGGACTGGTTGAGCGTCTGCAGTTCGGTTGCCGTCGCCTGAACGTCTGCGGCGGCGTCACGCTGGAGTGCCGCCGTCGCGACCACGTTCGCGATTCCAGTTGTCGGCGTGTCGCCGCTCAGACTCTCGTCGACCGTCTCATTGTCGCGGAACGCCTGTTGTAACGCCAGTTGTGCCCGGAGTGAGTCCCCGTCGAGCACGTTCCCGTCCGGTTCCCTGACGATTACTTGTGCCGTCGTCGTGTTCTGGTCACCCGAGAAGTTCCCCTCGATGTAGTCAAGCTTGTCGGCCTCGACAGAGTCCGTCTGGAACTGGTCCAACGACGACTCCTGGCTCACTTCGCTGGCGCCGACACCGATCCCCGCGGTGAGCACCAACATCACCACGATTGCGATCCGACTGTGGTCCGTCACCTGCCCGACGAGCCGTTCGAAGAGACTCACGGTTGCCCCCGCTGACTGGCTGCTACGTCGCTCACGTTTGTTACCACTCTCCTACTAACACCCAGCGCACTTCAATGGCGCGGGAGCTGTTCCGGGGCAGACGACCGACTGGCGGTCGGCCGCTCCACGGGATTTTAATCCGCGTAGACCCCAGCGTCTGGTGTGAACGGCAACAGCTTCGGGCGGCTCTTCCAGGTGACGACGTACGGCGAGAGCCACGGGGACGCGATGGGGTGTACGGTGTCCGGCGTGCCGGCGGGGGTCGAGCTGTCGGAAGACGACGTGCAACGGGAACTCGACCGGCGGAAACCCGGCCAGTCGATGATCACCACCAGCCGGGGGGAGCCGGACAAGGTGACGATCAACTCCGGGCTTCAGGACGGCTACACCACGGGAACGCCGGTCGGGATGGTCGTCCAGAACAAAGACGCCCGGTCGGGCAAGTACGAGCCGTTCGTCACCGCCCCCCGGCCGTCACACGGTGACTACACCTACTCTGCGAAGTTCGGCACCCGCAACTGGGGCGGCGGCGGGCGTTCGTCGGCTCGGGAGACGGTCAACTGGGTTGCCGCGGGTGCGATCGCACAGCAGGTGCTCGACGCGAGCGAGCTGGACGTGCAGGTGAAAGCCCACGTCAACCAGGTCGGCGACATCGAGGCACCGCCGATCACCTTCGAGGAGATGGTCGAACACACCGAGGAGAACGAAGTGCGGTGTGGCCACCCGGAGACGGCCGAGCGGATGCGGGAGGCGATCGACGAGTACCAGACGGAGGGTGACTCCATCGGCGGGTCGGTGTACTTCGAGTGTCGGGGGGTCCCGCGAGGGTTGGGGGCGCCGCGGTTCGACTCCTTCCCGGCGCGACTCGGGCGGCTGATGTTCGCGGTTCCGGCGACGACTGCGTTCCAGTTTGGCGCCGGCCGCGACGCCCGACTCATGCGCGGCTCCGAACGCAACGAGGACTGGGCGTTCCACGACGGCGAGGGGCCGACGGTCGCCGACGAGGGGGACCCGGTGCCGGAGGGGAACGACCACGGCGGGCTGCAGGGCGGGATCACCACCGGCGAACCGATCTACGGCGAGGCGACCTGGCACGCGCCGACCTCGATCCCGAAAGAACAGACCACCGCCGACTGGGAAACTGACGAACAGAAGGACGTGCAGGTCGTTGGCCGCCACGACCCGGTGTTGATGCCGCGTGCGGTGCCGGTCGTGGAGGCGGTGTTGTGGTGTACGATCCTCGACTTCGCGATGTTGGACGGGCGTGTCAACCCCGACCGAATCGACGACCGACCGGGTGAGTACGACACGGAGTACCACCCGTCGAGTCCGCGCAACGAGTGACTGGGCAATCTGGCGTGTGGTCGGAGCCGTCGGCATCGGAGACGATACGGGCAGCGAAGAAACAGAGCCAGCGCATCTATCCTACAGACCGGTGTACGTCAGGGTGTGCCGACGCTTCGAATCACGGGGGGACGCGTCGTCCAACCAGACCACACCGTTGAGCGCGCGGACGTACTGATCGACCAGGACGCCGGAACGATCCTCGAGGTGGGGGACACCGACCGTGGTGACGACACGCTCGACGCCGACGACGGGCTGGTGATTCCAGGGTTGGTGAACGCCCACACCCACGTAGCGATGACGCTGCTGCGGGGGTTCGTCGAGGACCAGCCGCTCGAACAGTGGTTGGAGGAAACTGTCTGGCCCGTCGAGGCGGCGCTCGAACCCGCCGACGTGCGGGCCGGCGCGCGGCTGGGCGTCGCCGAGATGATCCGAGCGGGGATCACTGCCTTCTCCGACATGTACTTCGAGGTGTCCGAGACCGCGGCCGTCGTCGAGCAGGCGGGGGTTCGGGCGACGCTGGGCCACACCGCGATCAGCGTCGGCAAGGAGTCCGCGGCGGCACACGCGGACATGGAACAGAGCCTCGCGGTCGCTCGCGAGGTTGACGGCGCAGCCGACGGCCGCATCCGGGCGACGGTCCAGCCACACAATCCGGCGACGGTCGACACCGACGTGTTGGAGACGCACGTCCCGACCGCCCGCGAGGCCGACCTGCCGCTTCACTACCACACCAACGAGTCGACCCGTGAGGTGTCGGACGTGATCGAGGCGACCGGTCGCCGGCCGATCGTCTACGCCGACGAGTTGGGGATGCTCCAGCCCGGTGACACCCTCGCACACTGTGTCGATGTCGACGAACGGGAGATCGAGCTGTTGGCCGACCGCGGGGTGACGGTCGTCCACAACCCGGCGGCGAACATGAAGACCGCCAGCGGGATCGCACCGGTCGCCAAGCTCCGCGAGGCGGGTGTGCCGGTCGCGCTCGGGACGGACGGCCCGGCGTCGAACAACGATCTGGACCTGTTCGACGAGATGTGCGACGCCGCGATGGTGGCGAAACTGGCGACCGGCAACGCGGCAGCGCTGCCCGCTCGGGCGGTGTTCGAGATGGCGACCGTCGAGGGAGCGCGGGCACTGGGGATCGACAGCGGCCGAGTCGGGGCCGGCGCGAACGCGGACTTAGCGGTCGTCGACACGAGCGAGCCGAAGTTCGGTCCCGGCCACAGCCCGCTCACCAGTCTCGTCTACACGGCCGACGGGAGCGACGTGCGACACACCATCTGTGACGGGCAGGTGCTGATGCGCGACCGGACGCTGACGACGATCGATCTCGACCGGGCACGACGCGACGCCGAACAACAGGCGCGCCGGCTGTTCGACCGGGCTGGGGTGGCCGACACGGAGCCGACGACGACCGTCGAGTGACCCCGGAGCGGTGAGGGAGTCGACTCCTGCCGACTCACATGTCGAGGACGGGCGTGTCCTGTGTCGCGCGGACGACGAACACGTCTGCCGCGGTCGCCAACGACGGGACGTAGACGCTCGTGTTCAGCTCTTTTCGCGCCTCGGTCACCACCTCGCCGACGGGGAGGTAGGCGGTCTTCACCGGGACGCCGGCCTCGTTTTTGAACCGGACGGCAACCTCCGCCTTCGCGGAGTCGCCTTTGTTGTGGACGGTCGCCTTGATCCGGGCCTGCTCCGTCTGGAGCTCCGCGATCGGGGTCTGGACGCCGTCGGTATAGAAGGCGTGTTCCGTCACGACCATGTTGTCGACCGGGTCGGCCTTGATATACGCGAACAGTTGGTCGCCCATCTCGTCGACCATCTCCTCGGTCTCCTCGTCGGTCACCAACGCCGCGATCGGGTTGAGCGCCGCGCGGAGACTGCCGGCGACAACCTTCCGGTTCTGGCTCGACGACTTGAGCTTCTCGTACTCCGTGAGGAACGCGTCCATCTGGTCGGGGAGATCGCCGTCGAAGTGATCCCGGAGCTGTCGGATCTCGTCATCGAAGTTGATCTGTTTCGGGAGCGGCTTGTTCGGCCGTTTGCGGACGCTCTCCAACTGCGCCGGCTCGCTGGACTCCACTTCGTCGGGCACGCCGACCTTCGCCTCGTCGCCAAAGTACCCCAACAGGTCCAACACCATCCCGACGATCAGCGTGATGACGGTGACACCCAGGACGATCCCGGCGAAATACTGGTTGATCGGCTCCGGGAACGCGAACACGAAGATCGCGATGAACACCGCGGTCACGCCGCCGGCAGTGAGCAGGAACGCCGCGAGGTTCGGCCCGGACTCCGGTGTCGGCTCCGGCTCGACCGGTTCGGGGTCCACGTCGCCGCCGCTGGTGTCCCGCGTGCCGCGGGTTGCGCCGCCACCGTCCGTCCGCGCCGTGTCGTCTGTCGATCCAGACATCTACTGTGCCGCCCCCGAACGGAGGTCGGTCGCGGCGTCGACGACCATCGACAGGAGATGCGAGAACCACAGCCCGACCGTGATCCCGAAGGCAACGCCCGCGCCGAGAATCTTCACTCGCTGTGGCAACGGTGCGAACGCGAGTGCGCCCGTCGCCGCCCCGAAGACGACCATCAACAGGTACTGTACCTTGGTCAGGTAGTCCGCTCGGCGAATCTGGTCGATCACACCCGGAGTGTAACGAGCGAACGCTATAAACGGTGCCCTCTCGGTCGCGGCGGGTGTGGAACCGCACACGACGGGTGGAGTTGGAGCGTGGACTGCACCGCGTCACGGGCGCCGACAAGTGTATCCTGCCGACTTTCCAGAACTCGTGTCTCCCGGAGTCGCTTGATAGCGGTCTCGTAGCGGCCGATTGTCTGGTCGTGCCGCTCTGCGTCCGTCACGCCGCTGTGTTTTTCTAGCGGAGAACCGTTCGGACTCGTGTCGTGAGCCGCCTCTCAACTCTGTCGGGTCCGTCTGTCCGAAGTAATACTTTCCAGCGATTACGACCGACACACCACCGAGATGCCACGGGTGACGACCGAGGGAGCGGTGACGATTCCAGCGGAGATTCGGGAGGAGTTGGGAATCGCGCCGGGCGACGAGGTGACGTTCACACAGACGGAGACGGGGTACGTCGTCGAGAAGCGTGCGCCGACGACCGCGGACGGTGCCGACCCGTTTGAACGGTACCGCGGGGTTGCTGACGGAACCACCGAGGAGACGATGCGCCGGCTCCGCGGAGCGTATCCACGCAGTGGTGACGCGGACGACGAGACGGCGGAGGAACGGCCGTGACCACAGTCGCTGTGGACACGAACGTTCTGTTGTCGATACTGTACGACGACACACACGGTGACGACGCCGAGACGGCAGTCCGAGCGGGGTACCGTCGTGGACGACTCGTCGTGAC
>ERZ1034569.333-NODE-333-length-17703-cov-13.809044_pt1 | contig 17703 bp, 16 predicted proteins | sample MGYA00520706_ERZ1034569 | MGnify/ENA primary metagenome ERZ1034569 (study PRJEB33760, sample SAMEA4777722) | hypersaline lake metagenome | biome: hypersaline environment; feature: brines | place: Spain | collected 2014-08 | depth 0 m ...
GATATCGACCGCGCCGTCTCGGCGGCAAACAGCGCGTTCGACGAGTGGTCGTCGATGCCGCCACAGGGGCGCGGTCGACTGCTGAGCGCACTGGCCGAGCAGATTCGCGCCCAACAGGAGAGCCTCGCACTGCTAGAGACCCGTGACAACGGCAAACCGCTCTCACACGGCCGGGCCGACGTGGAGACGTGTGCCCGCTACTTCGAGTACTACGCGGGGGTCGCCGACAAGGTCCACGGTGACTCGATTCCGTTGACCGATGACTACGTCGACTACACCGTCCGGGAACCGCTGGGCGTGACCGCACAGATAATCCCGTGGAACCTCCCGACGAACATCTTCGGCCGGTCGGTCGCACCGGCGCTGGCAACGGGCAACACCGCCGTCGTCAAACCCGCCGAACAGACGCCGCTGACTGCCGTCGAGATCGGCAAACTCGCGACGGAGGTGGGGATTCCCGACGGCGTGCTCAACGTTGTGCCCGGTTTCGGCGGCGAGGCGGGGGCCCCGCTCTCGGAACACCCGGACATCGACGGCGTGAGCTTCACCGGTTCGGTGCCGACCGGCATCGAGGTTGGAGAGGCCGCCGTCGAGAACGTCACCAACGTCCACCTCGAACTCGGCGGCAAGAGCCCTAACGTGGTGTGGCCGGATGCCGATATCGACAGCGCCGTCGACAGCACGATGACGGGCATCTTCGCGAACGCCGGCCAGGTCTGCTCCGCCGGTTCGCGTCTCATCATCCACGAGGAGGTCAAGACGGAGTTTCTGGACGTGCTCACGGACCGCATCAGGGAGATGACCGTCGACTCCGGCGAGACCGACCCGGACATGGGGCCGCTCGTCTCCCAGGAGCAGTTCGAGAAGGTCACCAACTACCTCGAGGTCGGGCAGACAGAGGCTGGTGAACCGGTTATCGGCGGTGAGACACTCGACCGCGACGGCTACTTTGTCGAACCGACCGTGTTCGACGGTGTCGACAACGACATGCGCATCGCACAGGAGGAGATATTCGGTCCGGTGCTCTCTGTCATCGAGTTCAGCACCGAGGCGGAGGCGATGGAGATCGCAAACAACGTCGAGTACGGACTCGTCGCGGGCATCCACACACAGAACATGGGTCGTGCCCATCGCTTTGCCCGCGACGTGCAGGCCGGCCAGGTGTACATCAACGAGTGGTTCGCCGGCGGGGAGGAGACGCCGTTTGGCGGGTTCAAAAAAAGCGGCTTCGGCCGCGAGAAGGGACTGGCCGCGGTCGACTCATACACCCAGATAAAGAACGTCTGTGCCGACATCACGCCGAACTGAGCCGGACAGGCGTGTGTCCGCGCTCCTCTCAGCAGTCGTTTTCGCGAGGGGTTAGATAAAAACGGAACCCATGTCCGCCTCAAATAGTATGACACCTGCTCACGAAAAAACAGACATGAGTGTTGAGGTTGCAAAGCGGTACTTCGAGTTGATGGACAGCGCGGATGCCGGAACCGACGATGTGCTGGAACTGTACGGGGACAACCCGGTCGTCCACTCCTCGCGGGCCGGCGTCGTCTCCGGTCTGGAGGAGATCCGTCAGTTCTACAACGACAACGCGGAGTTTTTTACCGGCGGCGAACACCATATGACACAGTTCCACAAGGCCGGCAACACCGTTGTCTGCGAGGGCTATCTCGACGGTGAGACCGCCGTTGGTCGGGAGGCAGACGGTGTGCCACTCTGTGACGTGATGGAGTTCGACAACAACGACCAGATCGTCGCGTTCCGTGCGTACCTCGACTACCGGGGGTACGTCGACGAGGTTCCAGAGGAGGTGCCAGACGTCCGGGCGGAGGCAGAATGAGCACCGGCCTCGACAGCGAGGCAGAGACGGGCCGACTCGTCTACCTCGACGGTCCCAGAGATGTCGAGTTCCGTGAGTACGAGGTCCCGACGCCGGAGGCCAACGCGGTCGTGACTGAGGTTGTTCGGTCGAACGTCTGTGGCTCCGAACTGCACGTCTGGAAGGGTGACCACCCGCTACAGGACTGCGTGCTCGGGCACGAGGCGCTGTGTCGGATCAGTGACCTGGGCAACAACGTCGAAACCGACAGCGCCGGGACGCCGGTCAGCGAGGGTGACCTCGTCGCCCCGGTGTACTTCCAGACCTGCCAGTCGTGTGAGTTCTGCCGGCGTGGCGAGTTCTACGCCTGCGCCAACGACTACGAACACACCGGGAAATCCCCGGAGCTCTGGCCACACTTCCACGCGCCCTGGGGGACACACTACTACATCCACCAGAACCACCACTTCTACAAACTGCCCGACACGCTTGAGAACCACCGCAGCGTCGCCGCCGCGGCCAACTGCGCGCTCTCACAGGTCATGTTCGGTATCGACGAGGTGGGGCTGGAGTACAACGACACGGTCCTGATACAGGGTGCCGGCGGTCTTGGCCTCAACGCCACCATCGTCGCGAACGAGTACGGCGCGGAGACGATTGTCGTCGACAGTGTGGACGGTCGTCTCGAGCAGGCGGCGGCGTTCGGTGCCGACCATCTCATCGACATGGACGAGTACGATACCGTCGACGCCCGCACAGACCGCGTGCGGGAGTTCACCGACGGTCTCGGTGCGGACGTTGGAATCGAGGTGGCCGGTGTCCCCGCCGCGTTCGTCGAGGGGGTCGAACTCGTGCGGAAGGGCGGGCGGTATCTGGAGATGGGCAACGTCAGACCGGGGTACGATGTCGAGTTCGACCCGGGTCGCCTGACCCGGAAGTCGATCGACATCACCACAGCCGTCGAGTACGACCCCCGGGTGCTCGCCGACGCGCTCGAGTTTCTCGAACAGACCGTCGACGACTACCCTTACGACCAACTCATCGACGCGGAGTTTCCGTTGGCCGAGATCGAACCGGCACTTGAGGCCTCAGAGAACCGCGACCTGACACGGGCGACGCTCGTTCCGCCGGGAGAGGAGCCATCCCGATGATTAAGGTACATCGGGAGTGTTGACTGAGGTACCGATGCTAACCGCGAAGCTGAGCGTCACATACGAGGACAACTGGACCAGTAGTCTGGTCAGCCACGACGTCTCCGGGCAGTTTCTCGCCTCGACGTTTCGCGACCGGCGCTACGTCGGCTTGCTCGCGCTCGAGATTGCCGAAGCCGACTACGACGGTGTCATCGAACTCATCAGGAACCACGAATCGACAATGTCGGCCGATGTCATCGAGCGGTACGGTATCAGCGGTGTCGACCGCGTCTCTGCGACGGTGTTGCTCAGGAGTGACCACTTCGAGTACACCCCGCTGCAGGTGCTCCGCCAGGAGGGGTTCATGCCGCTCGGCGGGTTCGGCGAACTGCGTGATGGCTCCGAGATATTCGATCTCCTGTTGATGAACAGAGAGGATTTGGCCAGAGCCGTCGAGCTGCTCGAACGATTCGGCCCGACGAAAATCGAGTCTGTCTCCTCGGGGTTCCAGCGCCGGATAACGCCCAGCGTCACCGAGTGGAACGCGCTTTTCGACACCATCACACCGAAACGGCGACAGATTCTCAACGAGGCACTCGAGGCGGGTTACTTCGACATCCCCCGCGGGAGCACGCTCCAGGAGATCGCGGACAACCTCGGTGTCGCAAAGACTACCGCGTCCCAGCACCTCCGGAAGGCCGAACGGAGCGTTATGCGATTTCTAATAAAGTATATAAATATCTCCGCGGTAGACGAGGGGTGACCACCTCCTCGCCGTGAACGGCAGGATCCCTCGAATCCGGTTCGAGACCGCACACACGGGCCCCGCCGACGCTCCGTGACCACGGGTTGTTCGTCACGACAGTCGTCTTAGGTCCTGGGGAATCGACCACCCGAGGCGTGCAAGCACACCGAGTTCGACGAACTGAAACTGTCGCTGGAGGTTGCGATGGACCGCTTCCGAGTTAGCGGATACCACGGTTCGGTTCCGTGCGTGACCGTGTGAGCACGCGGGGTGTTGCCGGCAGGATTTTTGTTGGTTCGGGTCGACCCGGACGTATGGACGAGGCAACAGGAATCGGATACCTGTCACTGTTGACCGACGACACCCGTCTGAGTATCGTCGAGGCGCTCGCGGCACAGCGGCGCGAGAGCCCCGCCGCGCCGGGGATGAGCTTCTCGGCACTGGCCGATGAGGTGGGGGTCTCCGACACCGGACGGTTCAACTACCATCTCGACAAACTCCGCGGCTCGTTCATCGAGCGGACCGACAACGGGTACGGGCTCACGATGACGGGACACGCGATTGTCGCCGCCGTTCTGGGTGCTAGCGTCGAGCGCCAGCCACAGTACGAGGAGACGCTCAGAGACGAGTGCCCTGTCTGCGGGACCACTGTCACGGCGGAGCGCGATAGTGACATGTTTTTCGTGACGTGTGAGAGTGGTCACGGGTTCGGCGAGATGCTCCCGCCGCGGTTCGGCGCGCACGTCGACACCGCCACCACGGCGGAACAAGCAGCGATTCGCGCCGTCGGGAACTTCCGCGAGGCACAGCATGGGCTGTGTCCAAAGTGTTCGGGGCAGATGGAGTGGTCGTTCGCGCACGATGAACACGGCGAGATTGACTCCTACGATGCCGGTGTCCCCGTGCTCGGTATCTGCCGGACGTGCGGGACGCTGTACACGGGTTCGCCGGAGGGGTTCGTCTTCTTCGAACCGCCGGTCGTCGCCCGGCTCGAGGAGCGCGGGTTCGACGTCTGGGCAGACCCCGTGGAGTGGTGGATTCGCGGCGAGGGTGGCACGGTCGAGTCGGTCGACGAGTCGGGCGGGACGGTCGATGCCCGGTTCGACTTTCCCGAGTTCTCGATGACTGCGACGGTCACGAAGCGGTGTGAACTCGTGGCGTTCGCGATGGACGACGACACGACGGCGACCCGCTGACACGGTCGACAGGCACCGGACCGACAGGTTCTCGCCCGGGCGACACCCAGATGCGCGTGATGAACCATCTGCCCGACGACGTGCTCGACGCAATCGACACGTTCGGCGAACGGCTCCTCGTTGGTGCACCACCGCGCGTCGGGGGCCGTCTCAGACAGGACCTCAGGATGCAGATCGTGCCCGATGGGGACGGCGAGACCGCGCTGGTCCGGTACGAGACAGAGCACACGCAGACGCCGCCGGTGCTCCGGGACCGCGGGTCGTTCATCGCGACCATCGTCGACGGTGTCGACGAACGTCTCCGGTCGTGGGGGGTCGAACCGCCCGACGTCTACGAGTACACCGGGACAGTCGAGAACACCCACCGGTACGAGGGGAGAGTCGGTCTGCCCTGACACGGAGGACGCCCGGCGACAGACCATCCGTGGAGTCGGGGAAACAGAGACGCGATTCTGTCCACCGAAACCGGGAGCAGGCTGGTGGTCCGCCCGTGCAGTCGGGGGTCGGCGGGTTATACTGACGGCAAAAATCCGCACGGATTTTCGTCCGGCAGTATCAGGTCCGGGACCGCTCGGCGAGGGCGGACACCGTCGCCGCCGTCCGGAGGTCGTTTATATCGCAGTACCAGGCGCCACGGATACCGTTCTCGTCGTTCTCGACGGGTGAGTCGAGCGGAACGAGCTCGTCGAGTCCAAAGACGGTGACCACATCCTCGTCGGAGAACGGGTCAATCAGTTCGGCCCAGTCGGTCTCGTCCATCGGTCCGGGGTTGCCACGGCGCTGTGTGGTCCGATCGAGAACAGGGGCGTAGTGGGTGATCGCCGAGACGGGCGCAGTGCGGTAGAAGGCCATGTAGTCGAACTCGGTCCGGGTGCGCTCGTAGGACTGTGGCGCGGGGTAGAGCCCCGCCCGGCACCGCTTGAACGTATCGGGCTGTGTGGCGACGACACAGACCCGCGCGTCGCCGGGCGCGTCGTCGTCGGGCGTGTCGGTGGCGAACTGGTCCAGATCCATGCCAGGCGTAGTGGACGAGCGGGGATATATCCCCGTCCGGTCCGTACAGCGTACAATGTCACAGCGTGGAGCGACACACGGGCAAACAGACACGGAGCGGGCGGGCAACCGCGACATGGCCACCGACAGCAGGAAGTCGTCCGTGCCGGCGCTCGAGGTGGAGCGTGTCACGAAGCGGTTCGGGAGCGGCGAGGACGGTGTGCTCGCGGTCGACGGTGTGAGTCTGACCGTCGAGTCGGGGTCGGTCGTCGGTCTGCTCGGGCCAAACGGCGCCGGCAAGACGACGTTTATAAAGTGTGCGCTCGGTATCGTCGTGCCCGACGGGGGGTCGGTCCGGTTGTTTGGGACCGACGTGACCGAGGGTCGACGAGCCGCATACGCCGATGTCGACGCGATGCTGGAGGGGGCACGAAACGACTACTGGCGGCTCACGGTCCGCGAGAACCTGCGGTACTTCGCGACGATACACGGTGTCGACCCGGACTCAGTCGCCGGGCGTCACGACCGGTTGCTCAAGCGGTTCGACCTTGCGGAACGGGCCGACACACCGGTTCGTGAGCTCTCGCGGGGGATGAAACAGAAGGTGTCACTCGCGAGTGTGCTCGCGGGCGGGGCCGACCTGGTGTTTCTCGACGAGCCGACACTCGGGCTCGACATCGAGAGTTCGCGCACGCTCCGGCAAGAACTCCGGCGACTGGCCCGGGAGGAGGGGCTCACAATTCTCGTCAGCAGCCACGACATGGCCGTTATCGAGGACATCTGTGACCGTGTGGTGATGATGGCCAACGGCGAGGTGGTCGCGGACGACACCGTCGCGGCGCTGCTGTCGGGGGCCGAGACAGACACCGTCCGGGTCGAGAGCACCGACATCGACGGCGGGGTCGTCGGAACACTCCGCGAGCGGTTCGAGGTCGGTCGGGTCGAGTCACGCGACGGCCGGACACGCGTCGAGGTGGCCGCCGCCGGTGACCGGTTGTACGACCTGATGGAGACACTCCGGGCAGCAGATGTCACGGTCGAAGATATCCGCATCGTCCAGCCCGAACTGGAGGAGGTGTTCGTCGACCTGACCGGCGCCGGTGGAGGGCAGCGGTGAGCCGCGACCCCGGCACGAGCGCGACAGGCTCCGGCACCAGTGACGATATCGGCGAATCCGCCGGTACCAACCCACAGCCCGCCAGTTACTGTCACCTGGCGCGTGCGGTGCTCTACCGGGAGTATCTCGTCTTCGTCCGGTACCCTGCGAACGCGATCGGTGGGATCGTCATCGCGCTGTTTTTTTTCGGTGTGTTGTTCTACGGCGGACGACTGCTGGCCGGGCAGGCGCTGACCGACTCGATAGAGGGCATCGTCGTCGGTTACTTCCTGTGGACGCTGTCGGTCGGCGCCTACTCGGCGGTGTCGAACGACATCGGCAGCGAGGTGCAGTGGGGCACACTCGAACGACACATCACCACGCCGTTCGGGTTCGCGCCGGTGGCGCTGCTGAAGGGGGTGGCGAAGGTTGTCCGGACGTTCGTCACCAGCGCGGTCGTGCTCGCGGTCATGCTAGTGCTCACCGGGACACGGCTCAACTTCGCCCCGGTGACGGTGGTCGTTGTTGCCGGACTGGCCATCATCTCCGTACTCGGACTGGGCTTTGCCGCCGGCGGTGTGACAGTGCTGTACAAGCGCATCGGCAACTGGCTGAACCTGCTGCAGTTCGGGTTCATCGTGCTCATCTCGGCACCTGTGCTCGACGCGCCGTGGACCCGTGTACTCCCGTTGGCCCACGGCAGCGCGTTACTCCAGCGGGCGATGGTCGACGGGGTCCGACTCTGGGAGTTCGGCCCTGTCGAACTCGGCCTGCTCGTCGCGGTTGCCGCCGGCTATCTCGCCGGCGGGTACGTTGTCTTCCACCTCGCAACACGGCGCGCACGGCGACTCGGTGTGCTTGGCGACTACTGACCGCTGTTTCTGGCTCCGAAACGGGGCTGTGTTCTTTATCTCCCGGTCCTCCGTCTGTCCGAACAGATATGCCAGCAATCGAGACAGAGGGACTGACCAAACAGTACGGAGATGTCGTCGCGGTGGACGACCTGAACCTCACCGTCGAGGAGGGAGAGATATACGGCTTCCTTGGTCCGAACGGGGCCGGCAAGACGACCACGATAAACATGCTGCTCGGACTGATCCACCGGTCGAGCGGCAGCGCGCGGGTGCTTGGCCAGGAGGTCGGTGACAGCATCCGCGAGGTCCGGGGTCGCATCGGCGTGTTGCCGGCCCACTCGGAGCTGTACGACCGGCTGACCGCCCGCAAGCACCTGGAGTTCGTCATCAATGTGAAAGACGCCGACGACGACCCGGACGCGCTGCTGGAGCGGGTCGGTATCCCCGACGCGGCGGACCGGCCCGCCGGCGACTTCTCCACCGGAATGGGACAGCGACTCAGGCTGGCGATGGCGCTGGTCGACGGCCCGGATCTGCTCGTGCTCGACGAGCCCACCTCGGGGCTCGACCCAAACGGTGCCCGGCAGATGCGCCGGATAATCCAGGAGGAGAACAACCGCGGCGCGACGGTCTTTTTTTCGAGTCACATAATGGACCAGGTCGAGAGCGTCTGCAACCGGGTCGGTGTGCTCCACCAGGGTACGTTGGTTGCCGAGGACACCGTCACCGGACTCCGGAACACGGCGGTCGACGGCCCGCAGTTGTCGGTCACACTCGGAGACACGGTCAACGGTGTGGCCGAGAGGGTGCGGACGGTCGACGGTGTCAGTTCGGTTATGGTCGAGGACAACACCCTCCAGGCGTCGCTGGCCGGCGCCACGGTAAAGGGACCGGTGATGAACGCGGTCGCGGCGACCGACGCCCGCATCGCCGACTTCGAGTTCAGCGAGGAGAGTCTTGAGGACGTGTTCGCCACACTCACCGGCGAGGCAGAGGAGGTGACAGCCTGATGTACTGGACAGACGTCGCACAGAAGGACTTCGCCGACGCGGTTCGCTCGAAGATGTTCTGGGCGCTGTCCGGGCTGATGATCCTGTTCGCCGCAATCGGGCTGTACATTCCGGAGGCGACCGGGTCCGATGCAACCGTGAGCGACGGTGTTGGCGTCCTCAGCAGTGTCATGGGTGTGTTCATCCCGATCGTGGCCATCGTGGTCGGCTACATGTCGATTGTCGGCGAGCGCGAGACGGGCAGTGTCAGGATGCTGCTCAGCCTCCCGCTGAAGCGCTGGGAGGTGCTGGCCGGCAAACTCGTGGGCCGCGCCGCCGTGATGGTCATTCCGGTCCTGATCGGGTTCGCCGTCGCGGTTCCCGTTGCGCTGGCGGTGTACGGCGACCTGCCGGGCACCGAGTACACCGAGTTCGTCACCGCCGTCGTGCTGCTCGGAGCCACCTTCGTCACCATCGCGGTCGGTATCTCCGGCAGTGTCGACTCCCGCGGGAAGGCACTCGCCCTCGTCGTCGGGCTGTACGCCATACTCCAGTTTTTCTGGTCGCTCATTCCGTCCGGGCTGTACTACCTCGCAAACGGCGAACTGCCGGGCCAGGACCCGCCGACCTGGGTCGAGGCGATAAATCAGATTCGACCGGCAGAGGCGGCACTCAGCGTGAGTGAGGGGCTCTGGAACGGCATCTCCACGAGCGAACCGCTCGTCCTGCAGGAGTGGTTCGCCGGGGTCATCCTCCTGTTCTGGCTCGCTGTCCCTGTTCTGATCGGCTACCTGCGCTTCGACCGCGCCGATATCAGCTGAGACCAACCCGGTTCGACCGTGAGGCCCCGCACGCCGAGGAGGCAGAGCGGGCCGCACTCGGCGAGGCAGTCGAGCGACGCTGCCCGATCGTCAAAGTATCACCGCCCGACCCCTGCGGAGCTGGTGTTCGAACCGACCCGAGACTGAGTCGTGGTCGGATGCGGCTGACTGTGCTGTGTCACCCGGCGAGCGCGGTCCGGAGCCGGGAAAGAACTGCGGAGAGGGCAAGCAGCACGACCCCTGCCGTCGCAACCGTAGCGGTGGTGACCGTCGAGCCGTCGACGCCGGCAGCCCTGGCCGCCACCCTGGGGAGCGCGGAGAGAGCATCAACCGACATCAGCGCGACCGGACCGGCGGCAAACGTGAACACCGTGCTCGCGGGCGCGAGGACCAGCACCGGCTCCCAGAGGCTCGGTCGCAGCCGGAGCCCGCGCTCGTAGCGCCCGCGCCACAGCGCGAGGCTCACCCCGAGTGAGAGCAGGAGCGCACCCAGAACCGTCGAGAGCACGAACACACCGGTCAGGAGGGCATCGAGCGCCGCCGTCCAGCCCGCGCTGGGGGCGCCGAACCAGGGGAACGCTCCCGGGAGGTCTCCCCGAAGCGTGTCGGCGGCGTGGGACCACGGGCGGGCGTCGTTGCGACCAGCCGCAGCCGCCAGTCCGAGCGCGAGCGCGAGCGCGGCCAGACCACGGCGCCGGTAGCTCCGGCCCGCCGCCGCCGAGAACCGTCCGTGGTCCCGGTCGGCGAGGAACTGTCCGCGCGGGAGCCGCGCCTCGCTCGCCGCACAGCTGTACACGGTGTGACCTGCGACCCCAAGGAGTCCAGCCGCGTACAGCACACCGGGGCCGTCGGAAACCGGGAGACCAACGCCGGCCACCTCGAACACCGCCGGCAGGCCGACGATGGCACCGGCGGTGAGCAGGACAGCGGCGAACCCGTCGACCACCCCGGTGCGCCCGGTACGGCCCCACCGGGCAGCGACGCTCTGCAACGACTCGCCCCGCGGGCTCGTGGCTTCCCTAACTCGCCGGTAGATACCGCGACCACTCGCCGTCCCGTCGTCGGCCGGCGTCTCGGTGCTCTCTCCGGTGTCGGTAGCGGGGCTAAACGCGTCTTCGGTCGAGGTCACGAGCGGGTCACCGCGCCTGTGGGCCTCGCCGTGGGCCGACCGCTGTGCCAAACCGGGCTGGCTCTCTCCGCCGGGGTCGGGTCGTGGCTCCGAGTCAGACCCCCCGGTTCCGGAGCTCTCCCGGACCGGTTCGCCGAGCGACTCCGTCTGCCGGCGGTACTCCTTGTGGCCGAGTTCGTCGTAGGCGCGCCGCCGCTCGGCACTCGTGAGCACGTCCCGGGCGGCCAGAAGCCGCCGAAACCGTTGCTCCGCGACGGCCTCGGATCGGTCGCTCGTGTCTGGGTGGTGCTGTTTCGCCTGCTTCCGGTAGGCCCGCTCTATCTCCGCTGTCGTGGCATCTGCCGACACACCGAGCAGGTCGTAGTAGCTCTCGAACCCCTCGTCAACACCGCCGGCGGACCCCCCGGACACGCTGTCGGTCTGTTCCTGCGACGGGCCGCCAGCACCCTCGCCCGACCCACTGTTCGAACTCATCCGTGCTGACGCAGTTTTCTCTGTGCCGACAGTAAAGCCTGCCGGTGGTCAGCGGGCTGCCTGTCGACTGTGCGGCTAAACCTACTGGGACGGTCCCGGTCGGGAGGGGTTCGCGACACCACCTGGACTGCCGTGACAGTCGACAGTACAGTCGGGGGCGGTCACACAGCAGCTGTCGGCGAAACGATGAGCGACACGAGTACAGTCGGTCGCCGTAGAGTAGTCCGGCGACTGGCCAGGGTGCTGGTGCTCGTGGTGTACCACTGCGCGCGACAGCGGTCCACCAGGTCGTGAGGGTGAGAGACCGGAAAGAGTAAACAGTCTGGTTCTGTACCCCGAGACAGTGCACGGGCGGATCGACATCGGCGCGGAGAGGTGGTCGTGGCCACGCCGGGCAGAACGGAGCGACATCGGAACGCGGTCCGGGTTGTCGAGGAGACGGACGAGGTCGAGGGGCGGGACGGCGTGTGGCCGCCGTGACGTTGCGGCAGGTCTGTGAGACACACCCGGACGCGGCACTCGATATCGTGCCGGGGCTCGCCGACAGACCGGACAACCAGACGAGTATCGACACGCGGACCGTGCCGTTCACCGTTCGCGAGGAGACGGTCGGCGCTGTCACGGTCGAGATTATCTCGGACGCAATCTCGAAAGACCCCAGGCGGGGTGCGGGACTCCTCACCCCGCTGGTTGGCCTGGTGCCGACCGCGGACGTGGCGACACAGCGGGAGATCTTCGAGACGCTGGCGATGCTCTCACAGGAGTTCCCCGAGCGGTCGACCGTGGCGGTCAACGCCGCGGCAGACGGACTGCAGGCGGGCAGGTCGAACCCCAAACATATTGGTTTGGTCGGCACGTGCATCGACACACTGTGTGACAGACGACACGGGACCAACCCCGCCGTCAGAGCGGATTGTTAGTCTTGATGTGCTCCGCGGTGTCGCCGTGCTGGGTATTCTCGTCATCAACGTCCGGCTGTACTCGATGCCGGAGGTGACGCTGACCAACCCGAACGTGTACGGCGACTTCACCGGGCCGAACTACCTGTCCTGGCTCGCCGGACACGTGCTCGCGGAACTGAAGTTCATCACGCTGTTCTCGGCGCTGTTCGGGGCCGGTATTGTGCTGTTCACCGAGCAAAAGGAGGAGCCGATAGCGCTGCACCACCGGCGGACAGCCTGGCTGCTGGCGATCGGACTGGGGCACGCGTACCTGCTGTGGTACGGCGACATCCTGGTGCCGTACGCGCTCTGTGCGTTCGTGCTCGTTGGGTTCAGGCGGCGACCGCCATCGCTGCAGGCAAAGGCAGGGCTGTTGCTGGTGTTCGTGCCGTCGATACTCGAGGTTGCTGCCGGCGCGACGATGGGGGCCGAGGCCGTCGCCGGACAGTGGATGCCGGCCGAGTCGACGCTCCAGGAGGAGGTGCAGATATACCGCAGCGGGCTGCTCGAACAGCTCGAACACCGCGTGCCGACCTCGTTCAGGCGGCAGACGCTGGGGTTTCTCGGCGGGACGTTCTGGCGGGTCGGGGGGACGATGTTGCTCGGGATGGCGCTGTACCGGTGGGGTGTGCTGAGTGACGACCGCTCGAACCGGCTGTACGCGCTGCTCGCTGCCGGGGGGATGGCTGGTGTCGGGGTTGTTCTGGCTGGGGTCTGGTTTATCGAGGCGAGCAACTGGAGCGCCGGCGCGGCGCTGTTCTGGCGGCAGTTCAACTACTGGGGGAGTCTCCTGGTCGCCGGCGGCTACATCGGGGTCATCACCCTCTACGCGCGGTGGCGACCCCGGGGACCGCTGACTCGTGCGCTCGCGGCTGTCGGCCGGACCGCGTTCACGAACTACCTCCTGCAGACAATCGTCGCGACGACGCTGTTCTACGGCCACGGGTTCGGCCTGTTCGGTTCTGTCAGTCGCGCCGAGGCGCTCGGGTTCGTCGCCGTGTTCTGGGTCGTCCAGATTCTGCTCTCGGTGGTCTGGCTGCGACTGTTCCGCTTCGGCCCGGTCGAGTGGCTCTGGCGAACGCTCACCTACGAGAAGCGCCAACCGCTCCGCCGCGACCCTGCCGGAGAGGATTGAACTGTCGCCGCCGTTACCCTCAGCTATGGACGAGGACAAACGCGAGCGCCGCGCAGTACAGCGGGCGTACGACGAGATGGCCGGCGGCTACGCCGACCGGTACAGCGACGAACTACACGACGACCCGGAGCCAGTCGAGCGGTTCTGTGCCGGTCTCGACGACGATGCCCGTCTACTCGCCGCCGGCTGTGGCCCGGGTGACACCCCGCTACGGGTGGCGGGCCGGACCGGTGTCGGGCTGGATTTCTCGCGCGAACAGCTCGGCGTAGCGCGGGAACGGCTCCCCGCTGCACTCGTGCAGGGTGATATGACCGCGCTTCCGTTCGCCGCCGGGTCGTTCGACGCCGTCGCGGCGCTTTACTCGCTGATCCACGTCCCGCTGGCGGACCACCGGACCGTTGTCGAGGAGTTCGCGCGGGTGCTTCGTCCCGACGGATGTCTGCTCGTCACCGAGGGTGGTGCCGAGTGGCGCGGCTCCAACCCGGACTGGCTGGACTCCGGCACGGAGATGCGCTGGTCGATGGCCGGGCCCGAGGCGACCCGCGAGCAACTGCGGGACTCGGGGTTCGAGATTCGGGCTGTCTGGAACGTGCACGACCCGACCACCGAGGACGGCGAGAAGCCTTTTTTGCTGGCTGTGCTGTCCGGGTGACAGCCCTGTTCCTGCCGCGGAGGCTGCCCCCGGCGGTCGGACTCCTACGCGTTTGACTCCCACAGGTAGACGAGACACGCACCGACGGCCGTTGTCGAGACAACGAAACCGACCACCGCTCCAGCGAGGGGAACAGCAACCACCAGTCCCGCGAACACCACCCCGACCAGAAGCGAGCCACCCCACGAGTCTGTGAACACACCCCCGAGTGTAATATAACCGAGCGGAGTGGACACGAGCAAGGCAAGCAGAAACGGGATTGCAGGCAGTATCCCGAGCGACGGAACTGCGAGAACGGTAACTGCCAGCACCACAGACAGTATCAGACCGATCAGAAACGACGAGACGGCGTTCTCGACTATCGTGTCGATGAACCGTTCTGTGAACTCCCGGGCAAACTTGATCAGGAGTCCGCCGACGACGAGCGTGAAAGCCATCGCGGCGACTGCCTCGGCCAGCGGTGAGACCCCGGTGTCTGCTGGTCCCCTCTCCTGTGCAGCGACAGGATCGACGAGAGCCAGAGTTGCCAGTGTCACACACGCCACCAGGACGTGCCGCATCCGGATCTGGGGAGTAAACACTGATATCTATTGGTATCTCCGAGTCCTGTCTCTTTCGATTCGTCGCACTACGAGCGGCCACGGGGCCAGCGGTCACCGCCGCGCTGATCCGGTCAATCCCAGAACGACCGGGTGCGGGCGTACTCGCGCTCCCGGGAGAGGATATCGCGGTAGAACTCGGTCTCGTCTTCGCGGAGTTTGTTGATGATGCGGGCGGCATTGTGGGGGCCGACACCCCGGGCCGCGAGCGCGATGACCGCCTGTTTGCCGTGGCTCTGGACCAGACTGCCCGCCCGGTAGGCCCGCCGAGTCTGTTTCTCCTGTTCGTCGTCCTTGTCGCCGGAGCGCACCGCCGAGACAGTCTCCTCGTCCCAGGGGTTGAGCGCGGCGACCCGGGTCGACTCACACTCGGGACACTGTGGCTGGTCGGGGACGCGTTTTACCTGTGTCCGCAGCTTCCAGTTCTGGCAGTGCAGACAGAACAGAATGACCCGGTCGGTCTGGATGCGCTCTTTGACCGTCTGGATAACACTCGCGTCGGCGTTCTCGGGGGTGAGCAGCTCCTGGCCGGCGCTGCGGCCGCCGGTCCCGACCGGGGTGTGCTCGCCGTGGACCGCGACGGTGAGTTCGTCGGCCTGAATCGCCGCGAGCACGTCGGCAGCACTGTCGACCGCGAGTTCCTCGTGGCGCAGTTCCCGGAGCGCCTCGTCGTAGACGGGGGTGTCCTCCAGGGCCTCGAGCAGGCGACCCCGGCCAAAGCGGTTGGAGCCGCGCCAGCTTTTGAGTGTGCCGAACGTGGCCGCAACCTGTGCGAGTTTGAACTTGAGCGCGTCGGCGTTCCTGAGACTGCGCTCTAACAGTGCGCCGACGTGTGCCGGGTCGGTCTCGTTCAGCACCGACACGACGTTGCTCGCACCGACACCGCGGGGGACGTCGAGTTCGATCCGGTAGGGGTCGACCTCCATGCCGACGGTTGCGCCGACCTGCTGACCCAGCAGCGCCGAGAGCAGGCGGCCGAGTGTCTCGTTTGTCTGGTGACCCAGACAGGCGTTCACCACGACCGACCCGCCGCCGGACTCGATGACGATGCGCCGGTCGGTCGGCACCGGGTGGCCGTCGGCGACCTGTGCCGTGAGCTGGTCCAGCCCCGCGAGCACCGTCTCGGGGTTGACCTCGTAGCGGCCAGCACAGTCCCGGGCGACCGCCGCGGGCGTACCGCCGTCGGCCAGTTGTTGACCGACAACACCCCGGAGCTGTCCGACGTCGGCGGCCACCTCCCGGGCGACCGGTATCTCCTGACCGGTCCAGGAGGGTACCTCGCCCGCGGGGTCCTCGATCGGCGAGACCGTCACCGTCTCCTCCTCCTCGTCGATCTCCGTGATACGCCACATCTCGCCGCGCTGGACGAACACCTCGCCCGGGGCCGCGAAGTTGACGACGAACCGCTCGTCGAGTGTGCCGACCTGGTCACCGCTCGCGACGTCCTCGACATCGTAGGTTGTCTCGTCGGGGATCATCGAGAGATTGCGGTAGAAGTACTCCCAGGTGCCGCGGCGCTTCTCCAGTCGGTCGGCCTCCTCGTCGAGCCAGACGATACTGTTCTCGGCGAGCTCCTGCACCACCTGCTTGAACGTCGTGGTGTCGAGGTCCGCAAACGGGTACGCACGGGCGACCAGCTCGTAGGCCCGCATCGCCTGGATGTCGCCCCGCTCCATCACCAACCCCGCAATCTGGTTGGCGACAGTGTCGAGGCTGCCGTGGTGAATGGCCGCCGGTTCGACAGCCCCCTGTCGTGCCCGGCGGGCGACCACCAGCGATTCCAGCACGTCGTCAGGGTGGCTCGCGACGATTGTCCCCGCGGAGATGTCACCCTCGCGGTGGCCCGCCCGGCCGACCCGCTGGAGCAGTCGGGCGACCTGCCGGGGGCTGTTGTACTGGACGACGTGGTCGACGTGGCCCACGTCGATGCCGAGTTCCATCGAGGAGGTACACAGCAAAGCGTCGAGTTCCCCCGCTTTGAACCGCGATTCCACGTCGATACGGGAGTCACGGGCCAGCGAACCGTGGTGGATACCGAGGTCCGTGCCGTACTCCTTCAGCCGCGAGCCCAGCGCCTCCGCGGTCTGGCGCGTGTTGACGAACACCAGGGTGGCCTCGTGTGCCGCGATTATCTCGTCGATGGCCCGGACGTGACTGGCAACCTCGCTGTCGGTGACCAGTTCCCGCCCGAGGCGCTCGTCCCCGTCGGTGACCTCCGGACAGCAAACGTCGATATCCAGCGCCGACCCTACCGACACCTCCGCGATGGCGCAGTCCCGGTCGCCGGTCAGCAGCGCCGCGATCTCCTCGGGGTCCTCGACGGTCGCGGAGAGACCGATCCGCTGGAACGGGTCCGCGAGCGCACGCAGTCGCTCCAGCGCAATCGCCATCTGGGCGCCTCGCTTCGAGACCGCGAGTTCGTGAATCTCGTCGACGACGACGTGCTCGACATCCGACAGCGCCGTCCGGAGTTTGCTGCCGGTGAACATCGCCTGCAGCGTCTCGGGCGTGGTCACGAGCACGTCCGGCGGGTCGTCGGCCTGTTTCTGGCGCTGGTAGTCAGTCGTGTCACCGTGGCGCACGTCGATATCGAGGTCCAGTGTCTGCCCCCACCACTCCAGGCGCTCGCGCATGTCACGGTTGAGTGCGCGCAGCGGCGTGATGTACAACGCACCGATGCCGTGGCGCTCGGTGCCAACCAGCGAATCGAACACCGGCAGCATCGCCGTCTCGGTCTTGCCGCTGCCGGTCGGTGCGACCGCGAGGACGTTCCTGCCGGCGGCGAGCGCCGGCAGGGCGCGGCGCTGTGGCTCGGTTGGCGTCTCGAACCCCCGCTCGGAGAGCGCCTCGCGCACCTCGTCGCCGAGGGTGCTGAACGCCGCGACACCCCCCGCGAGTTCGCTATCACTCATCTACCATGTGTAGGGGATTCGGCTGATTAAACGCGTCGGAGCGGGTGCGGTTCACCCGCTATATCCTCGGGCGGCGTGACACTCGTGCCATCCCGGAGCACCCGGCTCCGGATACCGATTGACCCCTCGCGAAAGCAGCGACACAGATGTCTCAAGCTCTGATATGGTGAAGTACCCCGCGCACGGTGGCGCGGGGCGTCCGTGTTTAGTCTTGCATCGCT
>ERZ1034569.336-NODE-336-length-17619-cov-6.005864_pt1 | contig 17619 bp, 17 predicted proteins | sample MGYA00520706_ERZ1034569 | MGnify/ENA primary metagenome ERZ1034569 (study PRJEB33760, sample SAMEA4777722) | hypersaline lake metagenome | biome: hypersaline environment; feature: brines | place: Spain | collected 2014-08 | depth 0 m ...
CTTTCATATTTTTCGAACTCGTGGGTCTGTGTTCGTACCTCCTCATAGGGTTCTGGTACGAAACCCCGAGTGCCGCAAGCGCGGCGAAGAAGGCTTTCCTCGTCACGCGTTTCGGTGACTACTTCTTCCTCGTCGGCGTCGCCGGCGTCTTCGCCGCCTTCGGCACCTTCGCTTACCACGGGGAGGCGTCGCTTTTCGAAGCCGCGACAGGAGCAATCGAGGGGGGCGGGACGGTCCTCGGCGTCGGACCCGGCACCGCAGTCACCGTACTTGCGCTTCTCGTCCTCGGCGGCGTCGTCGGGAAGAGCGCTCAGTTCCCGCTCCATACGTGGCTGCCCGACGCCATGGAAGGTCCCACGCCCGTCTCGGCGCTGATACACGCAGCGACGATGGTCGCAGCGGGCGTTTACCTCGTTGCGCGCCTGTTTGAGTTCTACGCACTGTCGCCCACCGCGCTCCTCGTCGTCGCGTACGTCGGTGGCTTCACGGCGCTTTTCGCGGCGACGATGGGTTTGGTCATGGACGACATCAAACAGGTGCTTGCTTACTCGACCATCTCGCAGTACGGCTACATGATGCTCGCACTCGGTGCGGGCGGGTACACTGCGGCGGTATTTCACCTCACCAACCATGCCTTTTTCAAGGCTCTCCTGTTCCTCGGTGCCGGTAGCGTCATCATAGCGACCCACCACAAGCAGGACATGTGGGAGATGGGAGGACTGCGTCACCGCATGCCCGTCACGTACTACACCTTCCTCGCCGGTTCGCTCGCACTCGCTGGAATAGTACCCTTCAGCGGATTCTGGTCGAAGGACGAGGCGCTTCTCGCCGCCTTCCGGAACGCCGCCAACGAACCCTTGCTGTGGCTACCTTTCGGCCTCGCCCTCGTCGCGGTCGTCATCACAGGGTTCTACACCTTCCGTATGGTCGCGCTGACGTTCCACGGCGAACCGCGGAGCGACGAGGCGCGTGACGCCGAGGAAGGTGGATTCGCAGTCTACACGCCGCTCATCGCGCTCGGAGCACTTGCCGTCTTCGCCGGGTTTGTCAACGCCGTACCCCTTGGCATCCATGCACTAGAGTCGTTCCTGGGTGGCGGAGAGTTCGCCGCGCTCGCGGCCGAAACGGCAGGCTACGTCGACCACTTTGAGCCGAGCACCGCGTTGTCTGTTGTCGCCCTCGCGCTTGCTCTCGGTGGTTCGGTCGGGGCTTTCCGCCTTTACGCAGGTGCCGACGAACCTCTCAAGGCCCGCGGCGGTGCGACGACGCGTGTCCTCGAAAAGAAGTACTACGTCGACGCCTTCCAGGTATGGCTTGCCGAGGACGTGACATACAGCCTCTCCAAGCTCCTCAACACCTTCGACCTTGATGTCGTTGACGGCGTCGTGAACGGAACCTCGACCGTCTCGCTCGGTAGCGGGGACGCGATGCGGAGGATTCAGACAGGTATCGTGGCCCACTACGCCGCCATAATAGCGCTCGGAGTGGTTGCACTCGTCTTCCTCGTGGGTCTCGTAGGGGGGTGGTTCTGATCTGGATAACGCTCCTCATCGTCCTGCCCCTGCTAGCCGCCCTCGCCACAGTTGCCTCCTCGCGCCTCGGTGACGCGTACCCGCGGTACGTCGCGTTTGGCGGTTCGCTCGTCACGCTCGCCGCAGCCGCGTACGTCTGGCTCGTTCCCTACGACGCGACGGGTAATGCTTTGCTCTCCCCGGGAAAAGCCGCCCTCGTCGAACGCGTCCCGTGGTTCGAGATAGGAGGCTACGAGGTCGAGTACCTCGTCGGACTCGACGGGGTCTCGATGCCTCTGGTTGCGCTCACGACGCTCCTCGTGACGGCGGCGATAGTCACCGCGTGGGACTCGGTACACGAACGCGAAGCCGGCTTCTACACGCTCGTCCTTGTTCTCGAATCCGCCCTCGTCGGGGTCTTTGTGGCGCTTGACTTTTTCGCGTTCTACGTCTTCTGGGAGGCGGTGCTCATACCGATGTACTTCCTAATCGCAGTCTGGGGAGGTCCCCGTAGGAAGTACGCCGCGATGAAGTTTTTCGTCTATACCAACATCGCGTCACTAATAATGTTCGTCGGCGTCATCGCCCTGTACCTGACGGCCAACGTCGCCGACACCAGCATGATGTCGCTCACGGCGGCGTTACACGACGGCGCTGTCACGGGAGCCCTCGGGGCGAGCGCAGAAACGGTCCGTCTGGCAGCCTTCGTCGCTCTTTTCGTTGGCTTCGCTGTCAAGGTCCCTGTCGTGCCTTTCCACACATGGCTACCCGACGCACACGTACAGGCTCCGACGCCGGTTTCGGTGGTACTCGCGGGCGTCCTCCTGAAGATGGGGACGTACGCACTCCTGCGTTTCAACTTCACGATGCTGCCCGAGACCGCCGCATCCCTCGCACTCCCCATCGCAGTCGTCGGTGTCATCAGTGTTATCTACGGTGCCCTCCTCGCTATGGCGCAGACAGACCTCAAACGCATCGTTGCGTACTCCTCGATATCCAGCATGGGTTATGTCGTGGTCGGCCTTGCCGCGTACACGTCGTACGCTGTCGGAGGAGCGACCTTCCAGATGGTTTCTCACGGTCTCATAAGCGGTCTGATGTTCATGGTCGTCGGCGTCGTCTACCACGCTACCGGAACGCGCGAAGTTGACGAACTCTCAGGGATCGCAGGACGCGCCCCCTTCGTCGCGGGCGTCTTCGTTGCCGCAGCCTTCGCATACATGGGTCTGCCCGGTATGTCCGGGTTCCCGGCGGAACTGTTCGTCTTCCTCGGGAGCATGTCGTCGACAACGGTACCGTACGCGCCCGTCGTCGTCGCCGCCGCGATGTTCGGTATCGTCCTCGTCGCCGGATACCTGCTTTTCACGATGCAACGTGTCCTTTTCGGCGGGTTCCGCGTTGGACGCGGAAAGACAGCCGCGGACGGGGGCGCCGAACGGGAGCCGGATATCACCGACGCTTCCGCCACAGAGGCTGTGCCGTTACTCGTTCTTCTCGCCGTGGTTCTCTCCCTCGGTCTACAGCCTGACCTCGTATACGACGTGATACAGACCTCGACAGACGCCGTCGCAGAACTCGCGGGAGGTGGTGGGTGATGGTCACAACAGCCGAACTCGTCAACGTCGCGCACGTAACCGCTCTCGTAGCGGCGGCGTTTCTGGTACTTGTCCTCGATACGTTCTCGCGTCGGAAACGCGGGGGAGCCGCTCTTGCGGTCGGGTTCGCGGGCGTCGCAACGTCTTTCGTAGCGACCACGTTCCACCTGGGCGCGGGAACAGACGCGACGGCCTTTGCAGGTACCGTCGCTGTCGATCCTTTCGCGCTTTTCTTCTCCGTAGCCGTCCTCATCGCCACAGCCCTCGTTTTGGTGTCTTCGACGGAGTACGTAGGACGCGTCTTCCCGGACCGACGCGAGAGTCTGACCGAGTACGTCGTTCTCGTTCTCCTCGCGGCGACGGGTATGCTCGTGATGGCGTCGGCGCGTTCCCTCGTGACTGCGTTTATCGCACTCGAACTCGCCGCTCTGCCGTCGTACGCACTCGTCGCTTTCGCTAAAGACGACGGGGCGGGCGTCGAAGGCGGGATGAAGTACTTCGTCCTCGGAGCCCTTTCGAGTGCCTTCCTACTCTATGGAATCTCACTCGTCTACGGCGCGACGGGTACCTTCGACTTCGCAGGCGTCGCGTCGCGTCTCTCCGCCGCGGACGCGGCGGGTCTCGGGGGTCTAGGCGCCCTTTTCGTCCTCGTCGGACTTGGATTCAAGGTCGCTGCTTTCCCCTTCCACGTCTGGGCGCCCGACGCCTACACGGGTGCACCCACACCCGTCACAGCGTTCCTTTCGAGCGCTTCGAAGATAGCGGGCTTCGTCCTCATGTTCCGCGTCTTCACGGTCGCGTTCCCGACGTCGCTAAACTGGCTCCTCGCAGTGCAGGCCCTCGCAGTTCTGACGATGACGTACGGCAACTTCGCCGCCGCCGTCCAGTCGAGCGTCAAACGTATGCTCGCTTACTCCTCGATAGGACACGCGGGCTATGTCCTTATCGCGCTCGCGGTCTTCTCGTCCGGCGGCGAAGACGCCGCGCTCGCACTCGGGGCGGGGATGTCGCACCTGTTCGTCTATGCCTTCATGAACACGGGAGCATTCCTCGTCGTCGCACTCGTTGACGACTACTGGGGCGTTGGCTATGAGTTCGAGGACTACGCAGGGATTGCGCGCCAAGCCCCCGTCGTAGGCGTCGCCATGGCTGTGTTCATGTTTTCCCTCGCAGGCCTTCCGACAGGAGGCGGATTTCTTTCGAAGCTCGCGGTCTTTGCGGGGGCTGTACGGAGCGGCTTCTGGTGGCTCGCGCTGCTCGGGGCGGTCAACTCGGCCCTTTCCCTGTACTACTACAGCCGAGTACTCAGATGGATGTGGGTTGAGGAGCCGGAGGAAAACGCACCGACTCTCGAAGGTAGACCCGTAGGTATCTACGCGGCGATACTAGTAGCCGCCGTCGGGACGCTGGCGCTCCTGTTCGTCTTTGAGCCCGTCCTGTCGACGGCTGAGGCTGCGGCTGCGTCGCTACTATCATGAAGGTTGAGACGGTGCGGGACGACCCCTTTGCGTCCAACGTCTACCGGGTCGGTGAAGCCCTGATAGATGCCGGCGATGACCCGACGCGTCTCCCCCCTAGCGACGAAGTTGAGGCGGTCTACCTGACACATACACACGGCGACCATGCTGGAGCCCTCGCCGGCTACGACGTCCCCGTGTACGTCCATACTGCAGAGAAAGACGCAGAACCGCTTTCAGACAGCGATGTCCGGGGGATACGGGAGGGCGACGAGTTCTTCCTCGGCGGTTCGAAGCTCCGTGTCCTCCACACGCCGGGACACTCCCCCGGAAGCGTCTGCTACTGGTCGCCCGACGAGGGCGTGGTCTTCTCCGGGGACCTTCTTTTCGACAACGGTGCACCGGGGCGTGCCGACACGCCCGACGGTGACGCCGAGGAGTTGCGCGAATCCATCGAACGTCTCGCGTCCCTCGGCGCTGAACGCGTTTATCCCGGACACCGCGAAACGTTCGAAGGTATCGCCGAGAAAGCCCGCGTGGCGGTGAACCTCCTATGACGGCCGATACAGACGGCACGCCTGAGAAAGGAACGTACACCCTCTTGATACGCGTCGAGGAACCGACAACGGTTGAGGTGGGTGCTCTCGGTAATATAGCCTTCGATAAAGCCCTCTATGCGTACACGGGAAGCGCCTTCGGGGCGGGCGGTCTTTCACGCATCGACAGACACGCGCGTGTCGCCTCGGGTGAAAACGACGCGAGGCACTGGCACGTCGACTACCTCCTCGGGACCGACCCCTCTTTTCTCGTTGCGGCGTATATGACCCCCGAAGACGCCGAGTGCGAGATAGCGCGCGGGGTAGACGGCGAGGCTGTTCCGTGGTTCGGCTGTTCGGACTGTTCCTGTGACTCACACCTCATACGCACTACCCTCGAAGGTGTGGAAGCGGCGTACGAGGGACACGAAACCTCCGTGCGCCGGTTCAGGTAAAGTTATTGTAGACGCGGCGCCTTTCGGAAACGATGGAATCGTCGTCGAAGCCAAAGGTAGAGGAGTACATGACGGAGGAGGTCGTCACGGTCTCGCCCGACGACACCGTCGGTGACGTAATAGACAAGATGCTCAACGACGAGGGGCATTCCGGTTTCCCCGTGGTCGACGATACCGACAGAGGGAACGGTAAGATACAGGGGTTCGTCACGGCGAGGCGCCTTCTCGGGCGCGACGAACTCGAATGTATCGAAGACGTCATGGCGACCAACCTCGTCGTCGCGGAGCCCGAAATGAAGGTCAACGACGCCGCACGTGTCATACTGCGGTCGGGGATACAGAAGCTTCCGGTCGTCGACGACGACGGTGTCCTCGTCGGCATAATCTCTAACTCGGACGTGATACGTTCACAGATAGAGCGTGCGACGCCGAGCAAGGTCTGGAAGCTGATGCGTACGCTCGAATCGATACACGAAACAGAGCTGCGCGAGGAACGCCGTGAGGTACCCATAGACGCCCTCGTACCTACTCAAGAGAGGATATACGCAGACGAACTCGACGGACGGTCCTACGAGCTAAAACACGGGCTCGCAGAACCCGTCATCGTCGTCGAACGCGGCGACGAACTCGTGCTTGTCGACGGGCACCACCGTGCAATCGCCGCGAACCGTCTCGGCATCGAAGAGATGGACGCCTACGTCATCGTCGTCGGTGACGATGTCGATGAACTCGGACTCGAAAAGACGGCACGTGACGCGGGTCTCGAAACACTTGACGACGTCGAGGTTGTCGACTACGCGCGCCATCCCCTGATAGAGGCGACGCGGTACGACACCGACGCCGAGTCCGAAGACGTTTAGAGGTCCGGTGACGACGGTCGGACATGGAGCTAGGAATCGAGGGAAACGCGGCGCTCGTTACCGCCTCCTCAAGCGGCCTCGGCAAGGCGTCAGCGGAGGCGCTCGCACGCAACGGTGTCAACGTCGTCGTCAACGGACGCGACGAGGAACGTCTCGCCGAAGGCGTCGAGGACGTGCGCGAAGCAGCGGAAAACGGAGCCGAAGTCGTCGGCGTGAGGGCAGACATCTCCGAGGAAGGCGAACCTTCCCGTCTTGTCGACCGCACAGTTGAGGAGTTCGGCCGTCTTGACCACCTCGTCACCAGCGCCGGTGGACCTCCGAGCGGACCTTTCCTCGAAACCGACGACGAGGACTGGTACGAAGCCTTCGACCTCCTCGTTATGAGTGTTGTCCGTACGGTCCGGGCCGCCGAACCGCACCTCCGAGAGGGTGGCGGAACCGTCGTCAACATCACCTCGCGCAGCGTTAAGGAGGCTCTTGACTCGCTCGTACTTTCGAACTCCGTACGCATGTCCGTCGTCGGACTCGAAAAGACGCTGTCGAAGGAACTCGCCCCCGAGGTGCGTGCCAACACCGCCCTCCCGGGACCGCACGAGACGTCGCGCATACAGGAACTCGTCGAACAGGGCGTCGAACGTGGCGACCACGAAGACTACGACGACGGAATGGATGACTGGAGTGCCGGGGTTCCTCTCGAACGCGTTGGAGAACCCCGCGAACTTGGCGACACCGTAGCCTTTCTTTCCTCGGAGCGCGCGAGCTACATCAACGGGGTTGCCGTACCTGTTGACGGCGGAGCCGGCGAGTCGAATCTTTAGGTTGAACCAATTATACTTGGCTCATAGCCAACTTGTTACCGTACAGGCACAAGTCCAGTTTCTGCTACTCGTGTCGAAGTTCCACAACCAGAAAGACGAAGCGGCAAGGCAGAAAGGTTAAGATGCCGCGAAACGTTTCTTCGTATGCATCTCAAGGTGAGCATAATGAGCACAGAAACAAAGGAATGGAAGGAAGCACAGAAAGAGCGTTTCGACCACCGTAACCCCGAGCGCTCGGAGTACAAGTCCCCCGAGGGTCTCTCCGAGGAAGTAATACGTGAAATATCAGACGAGAAGGACGAACCAGACTGGATGCTCGAACGCAGGCTCAAGTCCTTCGAGCATTTCAAGCGAATGCCCATGCCGGACTGGGGACCAAGCCTGCACGAACTCGACATCGGGTCCATAGTTCCTTACCTGAAGGCGGACGAGACAACAGGAGAGGAAGACTGGGATGAGGTACCCGAAGACATCAAGGACACGTTCGACAAGCTCGGCATTCCTGAGGCCGAGCAGGAAGCCCTCGGCGGCGTCGGCGCACAGTACGAGTCCGAGGTCGTCTACCAGAACATGAAGGAACAGTGGGAGGAGAAAGGCGTTGTCTTTACCGACATAGACACCGCCATAGAGGAACACGAAGACCTGGTAAAGGAGTACTTCATGACGAAAGGCGTTCCTCCCTCGGACAACAAGTTTGCCGCCCTCCACGGCGCGATACACAGCGGCGGAAGCTTCGTCTACATCCCGGAAGGCGTCACAGTCGAGATGCCTATACAGGCGTACTTCCGGATGAACTCCGAGGGTATGGGGCAGTTCGAACACACCCTCATCATCGCCGAGGACGGCGCGGACGTCCACTACATCGAGGGATGTAGCGCACCGATGTACTCGCGGCACAACGTCCACGCCGGATGTGTCGAGGTCTTCGTCGGTGAGGACGCCTCGGTCCAGTACAGCACGGTTCAGAACTGGTCGAAAAACACATTCAACCTCAACACGAAAAGGGCGAGGGTGAAAAGCGGCGGAACGATGGACTGGATATCGGGTTCGATGGGTTCGAAGGTGACCATGCTTTCCCCCTCCACGCACCTCGAAGGTGAGGGGGCGTCTGACCGCCACATCACAATAGGATTCGCCGGCGAGGGCCAAAACATCGACACCGGCGCGAAGGTGTCCCACCTCGCTCCCAACACGTCCTCGACCATCGAGTCCAAGTCCATATCGATGGACGGTGGACGCACGAACTACCGCGGACTGGTCCGTGTCTCGCCCGGTGCCAAAGGTGTCAAAAGCAGCGTCGACTGTGACGCCTTGATGCTCGACGAGGACTCCATAAGCGACACGATGCCTTACGAGGAGATCAAGGAAAGTGACGTCGACATGGCACACGAGGCTACGGTCGGGAGCATCGGGGACGAGGACATCTTCTACCTCCAGTCGCGCGGAATAGAGGAGGACGAAGCGATGCAGATGGTCGTGAGCGGCTTCATAGAGCCGCTGACAGAAGAACTGCCTCTCGAATACGCCGTCGAACTCAACCGTCTCGTCGAGCTGGAGATGGAAGGTTCGCTCGGATAGGGGCGCGAGTATAACTACCAAGGATTCAGAAAAATGAGTGCACAAGAGATAGACGCGGATTTCATACAGGAACTGTCGGACGAACGCGACGAACCCGACTGGCTCCGCCAGCGGCGTCTGAATGCGTGGGGGTCGTACGACGATCTTCCCGCTCCCAACGTGATACAGACCCCCGGGAAGCGTTGGACGGATATCAACGAACTCGACGTACGTTCGCGCGGACGCCGCACAGAGGAGCGCGAGACGCGCACGGAGATAGAAGCCGACGTGCCCGACGAAGTAATCGTCGCAGAGCTCGAAGACGCTGTACGCGAACACGAGGAACTCGTCCGGGAGAACTTCGACTCCGTCGTGCGCTGGGACGAGAACAGCCTTCTGGCAGTCCATGCGGCGGCGTGGCGTAGCGGACTCTTCGTCTACGTCCCCGAAGGAATCGAGGTAGAAGAGCCGATAAGGACGACGACGGAGGTGAACGAAGAAGCCCGTTTCTCTACCACAGTAGTCGTCGCCGAGGAAAACGCGTCCGTAACGGTCGCAGAATCCGTCGAAGGTGGCGACGAGACGTACTTCTCAAGCGTCGTAGAGGTGGTCGCAGGCGACGGTGCCGAGGTAAACTACGGCGCCCTACAGGACCTCAGCGATGACTCGTACCAGTTCACGGCGAAACGCGGCGTGACGGGTCGCGACGCCTCTGTCAACTGGATAGACGGATGTTTCGGCACGGCTCTCACGAAGTCCACCGTCTCAACCGTTATAGAGGGCGAGGGTTCGGACACGCGCAACTACGGGCTGTTCTTCGGGACCGGTACCCAGCACTTTGACCTCGAAACCTGGACCCGACACGACGCGCCAAACACGACCTGTGACATGTTCACCCGCGGCGTCCTCGATGACCGTGCGGTGAGCGCGTACGAAGGGACGATAAACGTCACACAGCCCGCGTACGAGGTCGACGCTTACCAGACGGAAAACGTCCTGCTGGTGAGCGACGAGGCGGAGGCGGACGCTTCCCCACGCCTCGAAATAGACAACCACAACGTCAAGTGCTCCCACGCGGCAACGATGGGACAGATAGACGACGAGGAGCTGTTCTATATGGGCAGCCGCGGCGTCGACGAAGAGGCGGCGCGCAGCCTCATAATCGAAGGCTACTTCGAGCCCGTCCTCGGCGAGCTACCGTTCCCAGAACTAGAAGAGGACTTCCGAGAGCTGATACACGACAAGATGGAAGAGACAGGAAGATGAGCGTTGAGAAGGCTTCTCCCTACAAAGTTGATGGGGTACGCGAGGACTTCCCCGTCCTCGGAAGGACGGTAGACGGGGAGGAGCTGGTCTACCTCGACAACGCCGCGACGTCACAGAAGCCCCAGAGCGTCATAGACGCGGTGAGCGAGTTCTACGAACAGCACAACGCAAACGTCCACCGCGGTCTGCATACACTGAGCCAGGAGGCCAGTGAGGCGTACGAGACAGCCCACGACCGCGTCGCGGAGTTTATCGGCGCCGAGGGGCGCGAAAACATCGTCTTCACCTCGAACACGACAGAGGGTGTCAACACGGTCGCTTTCGGCTGGGGAACCCGACACGTCGAAGAGGGCGACAACATCGTCCTGACCCAGATGGAGCACCACTCCTCGCTCGTTCCTTGGCAGCAGGTCGCAAAACGCAACGACGCCGAACTGCGCTTCCTTGAAGTCGAACAGGGGATCGTCAAAGACGGAGAGGTAGAAGAAAAGATAGACGAAGACACAGCAGCAGTCAGCGTCGTCCATATGTCGAACGTCTTCGGCACGTTCACGCCCGTCGACGACATCATCGAGCGCGCACACGAACACGGAGCACGCGTCCTCGTCGACGGCGCACAGAGCGCACCGCATGCCCCAGTCGACGTTTCAGAGATGGACGCCGACTTCTTCGTCACGAGCGGACACAAGATGTGCGGTCCAACGGGTACCGGAGTCCTGTACGGAAAGAAAGAGGCGCTACACGAGACGTCTCCGTACCAGTACGGCGGCGAGATGATAAAGATCGTCGAGTACGAAGACGCCACCTGGACGGACCTGCCGTGGAAGTTCGAGGCCGGCACGCCCAACATAGCACAAGCCGTCGGTCTTTCCGCAGCCATCGAGTACCTCGAAGACCTCGGTATGGAAAACGTCCACGAACACGAACGCAGCGTCACGAGGTACGCACTCGAACTCCTCGAAGACGACGACGAGGTTACGCTGTACGGACCACCGGCGGACCACGAAGACCGCGGTGGGGTCGTCTCGTTCAACGTCTCGGACGCACACGCACACGACACGAGCGAACTCCTGAGCGACGAGGGTATCGCAACCCGGTCGGGTCACCACTGCGCTCAGCCGCTGATGCGTGACATGGGGGTTCCTGCTACGACACGCGCCTCCTTTTACCTGTACAACACCCACGAAGAGGTCGATGCCTTCGTACAAGCCATCGAAACCGTCAAGGAGGTCTTCGCCTGATGAAAAGTATGATCCACACAGAGACGTGTCTCGTGCGGTACCGGCACATCCAAGGAGGTGTCCGTTAGATGGGCCGCGACATGTACAGGCAGCGGATACTCGACCACTACCGCGACCCTCAGAACTACGGCGAGATGGACGACGCCGACGTCACATACGAGGACGTCAACCCGTCGTGTGGCGACGAGATAAGGATGTACGCCGTCGTCGACGAGGACGACGAGATAGTCGACGTCAACTTCGACGGGCAGGGCTGTGCGATCAGCCAGGCGAGTGCTTCGCTCCTGACCGAGGAGGTAAAAGGGATGACGGTCGAGGAGGTCCGCGACCTCGAAACCGAAGACATAAAGGAGATGTTAGGCATCGAACTCTCCCCGGTCCGGGTCAAGTGTGCGGTGCTCGGCCTCAAGGTTCTCGAAGGCGGTATCGTCGAGTACAAAAAAGAGAAGCAAACTTAACGACACAGAAACTAATACACACAGATGTCAGACAACACAGTCGAAATAGAGAATCTACACGTGGAGGTAGAGGACGAAAAGATACTCAATGGGGTTGACCTCGAAATACCCCGTGGCGAGATAGTCGCACTCATGGGACCGAACGGTAGCGGCAAGTCAACCCTCGCCAAGGTCCTGATGGGTCACCCCGCCTACGAGGTGACCGACGGCGAGGCACGCTACAAGGGAAAGAACGTATTCGAACTCGAGCCCGAAGAACGCGCGGAACTCGGGTTCTTCCTTGCGTTCCAGTACCCGAAAGAGATAACCGGCGTTACCGTCTCGAACTTCCTCCGTACGGCGATAAACGCCGGACTCGATGAGGAAGACGAGATCGACCCCGTCGATTTCCAGGAAACCCTCGAAGAAAACATGGAGCTCCTAGATATCGACCCCGAGTTCGCCAACAGGTACGTCAACGAGGGGTTCTCGGGTGGCGAGAAAAAACGTATGGAGGTCCTACAGATGGCGGTGCTTCAGCCCGAGATAGCCCTCATAGACGAGGTCGACTCAGGGCTGGACATAGACGCCCTCAAGGTCGTCGCGAGGGGGATCAACGAACTAACAGACGAAAACATGGGAACGCTGCTCATCACCCACTACCAGCGCATCCTCGACTACGTCGAACCCGACCGCGTCGCTGTCATGCTCGACGGCGAGATAGCCGAGACGGGCGGACCCGAACTCGCCGAGAAGCTTGAGGACGAGGGCTACGACTGGGTCCGCGAGGAAGCCGCAGCGTAGAGACAGATAGCCTTGCCGGGACGAGAAGCCTTCGACGAGCGCGGTACCGTAGGCGTTGAGGAAGAGTACTTCGTCGTAGACGGCGACACCCTTGAACCCGTCCCGGCAGCCGACGTTCTTTTCGAAGACGTACCCGACGAACTCAACGGGAACGTCGGCACCGAACTTTTCAAGTTTGTCTTCGAGACGACGACGGAGAAGGCACAGGGCCTCGAAGAGGCACGCGAGGAGATGCGCAGGAAACGTACCGCTCTTGTCGAACACGCCCGCGACCACGGCTACGAGGTTCTCGTCGCGGGTCTGCACCCGACGGCGCTGTGGGACGAACACGAACATGCCGAAGGACCCCGCTACGAGCGCCAACTCGCCCGCATCGGCTATCCCCAGAACAGAAACATCACCGCAGGGTTGCACGTCCACGTCGGCTTGGACGACGCCGACGAAGCGGTCCGCGTCGCTGACGAACTCCGCCGTTACCTACCCCTTTTGCTTGCTCTGAGCGCCAACTCGCCGTTCTGGTACGGGCGCGATACAGGACTCGCAAGCGCACGCGCGGTCGTATTCGAGAACCTGCCCAACACAGGCATACCGTCACGGTTCGGCGACTGGGAGACGTTCCGCGTCTTTGAGCGCCGTATGGTGGAGGACGGAAGCGTCTCCGACCGCGGCGAGATATGGTGGGACGTCCGACCACACACCGAGTACGGCACCGTTGAGGTGCGCTCCCCGGACGCACAGACCTCACTTGACCGTTCCTTCGCCTTCGTCGCGCTCTGTCGTGCCCTCGTGCTCGAACTATCGCGCCGCGACGACCACTCCGACCCGCGCCGCGAACTCCTCAACGAGAACAAGTGGCGCGCCGCGAGGTACGGGCACGAAGCCTCCTTCATGCGTCTCGCCGGCGGCACCGTCACGCTTGAGGAACGTTTCGACGAGGTCCTTGACGCGGTCGAAACCCCTTACGAGGACGAGATACGCCCCCTAGCCGACGTCTCGGGCGCCGAACGGCAGCGGAAAATCCACCGCGAAGAAGGTGCGGACGCACTCAAGAGGTCTTTACGTATCGGTCCGTAGAGCCATAAAAAGAAATATAAGCCTAACCCGGTTAGTCTAACTCAGATGACCGAAGACGAAAGGGGAGATGGGGGGTCAGCCGATGACTCCGATGAGAACGACCGCCGTGTCAGGATAGTCAAAAACGAGGACGCCGTAGAGAGGAAAGAAGAGACCGTCGGTGAAGCCACCGACCAGGCAACGCGTGCGGTCGACAAGCTACGGAAGGAAAGCCGCGACCGTGTCGAGGACAACGTAGAGGAGGCCAAGGAAACCGTGGAAGACACCATACAGAAGAGTGTCGACTCGGTCGATTCGAGCCTCGTAGATCTGCTCTCGTCGTTCCTCGACACCGAGACGCGCGCGAAGGTCTACCTGTACCTGCGCAAACGCGGCGAGGCTACGAGCGAGGAAATCGCCGAGGACACGGGTCTGTACCCCAGCACGGTGCGTGAGTGCCTCTCGGATATGTATCAAGAAGGCATAGTCGAACGCCGTAAGAAACAGACCCAGGGCGCAGGCAACAACCCGTACGTCTACCAGGCGGTACAGCCGAGCGAACTCGCGCGCCGGTTCTCCGAACGCGTAGAGGAGCGCCTCAACCGTCTTTTCAACCTCGACGACTACCTCGGTGAGTCCCGCCGCCGTGAACTAAAGGCGGACTGGTCGCCGTACAAGATAGTCATCGACTCCGAGGACGAGGAAGACGAAACGAGATGAAGGTCGCTATCGGGGGGACCTTCGACCCGATACACGACGGACACCGCGCTCTCCTGAGAAAGGCGCTCGAACTCGGCGACGATGCGGTTGTTGTCGGTCTTACCAGCGACGAACTCGCGCCCAAGACCCGTCCCAAACCGCGTGAGGTACGCCCCTTCGGGAAGCGCCGCGAGGACCTTCTGGACGAACTCGAAACCCTCGATGAGTGGGGGCGCGACTACCGCGTCGAACGCCTCGAGGACCCCTACGGGGTGGCGAGCGAGGACCCTGGGTTCGACGTCCTCGTCGTGTCGCCCGAGACGGAGGAAGGCGGCGAAAGGATAAACGAAATACGCCGCGAACGTGGGTACGAACCCCTTGAGGTCGTCGTCGTTCCCCACGTAATGGCGGACGACGGAAAGCCGATTTCGTCGACCCGGGTCGTCGAAGGCGTTATAGACACGAGCGGCAACGTCCTTCAGGACGCCGACGCGGATACCTGAACGTTTTTTACCGTCGTAGCCGTCGTATCCGTATGGAAGAGGAAAAAAGGCGCGAACTCGTCGAGGTGCTCGCGGACGACGCGCGCCGGCCGGCGGAAGACCTCGCGCGCATGCTCGGTGTCTCGACCGACGAAGTGAAAGACGAGATAGAGGCGCTCGAAGACGAAGGCGTGTTGCGTGGCTACACCGCGGTCGTCGACTGGGAGGAGTTCGACGACGACCGTGCCGAAGCCTACGTCGAGGTAAACGTCTCCCTGGACCGCGAGACCGACTACGTCGAGATAGCCGACCGTATCGCGCGGTTCCCTGAGGTTACGTCGCTAACCCTCGTCAGCGGCAACTACGACTTCGGTCTGGTCGTCGAGGGTGACTCGATGAACGATGTCTCGGCTTTCGTCAGCGAGAAGGTCGCGCCTGTCCCCGAGATAACCCAGACGGTCACCCACTTCGTCATGGACAAGTACAAGGAACGCGGCTTCAGCATGGGTGACGGCGACGACGACGAACGCCTCTCAGTGTCGCCATGAAAGACGGAAACTGGAGCGGCGAGATAGCCGAACGCGTCCGAACCGTACCGCCGTCCGGGATACGCCGTTTCTTCGAACTCGCCGAGGAACAGGAAGACGTGATCTCGCTCGGTGTCGGCGAACCCGACTTCTCCGCACCCTGGAGCGCGCGTGAGGCCGGGATAGCATCTCTCGAAACCGGAAAGACGTCCTATACCGCCAACCGCGGCAGGCGCGAGCTGCGCGAGGAGATAGCCAGCGACGCCCGCAGGCACGGTCTCGAGTACTCCCCAGAGGACGAGATAATCGTCACGACGGGTGTAAGCGAGGGCGTCGACCTCGCCTTCCGCGCCCTTTTCGACCCCGGCGACACGGTCGCCGTTGCACAGCCCACGTACGTCTCCTACGAACCCGGGGTTACCTTCGCGGGTGCGGAACCTCTCGCGGTCCCGACGCGTGCTGAGGACGAGTTCAAACTCACCTACGACGCCCTACGGGACGCCGGTGCGGAAAACGCCGACGGCCTCATCTACTGCTACCCGAACAACCCGACGGGTGCCGTCATGACCCGAGAAGAACTGCGCGGCGTAGCGGAGTTCTGCCGCGAAAACGACCTCGTCGTCCTCGCCGATGAGGTTTATGCCGACCTGACCTACGGCGGCAAACACGCCTCGGTAGCCACCCTCGACGGTATGCGAGAACGTACCGTCGTGTTCAACGGGTTTTCGAAGACGTACGCCATGACAGGTACCCGACTCGGATACGCTCTCGGTCCTTCGGACGCCGTCGGTGCGATGAACCGCATCCACCAGTACACGATGCTTTCTGCCCCGACGACCGCACAGTACATGGCTATCGAGGCGCTGCGGCGCTGCGGCGACGACGTCGAAGAGATGCGTCAGGAGTACAACCGCCGCCGCAACCTCGTGCTTTCACGCCTCGACGAGATCGGCATGGACTGTTTCGAGGCAAAAGGCGCCTTCTACGTCTTCCCCAAGGTACCCGACGGAGACGACGAGACGTTCGCGGAGGAACTTCTGAAACAGGAGGAAGTCGCCGCAGTCCCCGGGAGCGTCTTCGGCGAAGGAGGCGAGGGACACCTGCGCATGTCGTACGCGACGGGGAAGGACGAACTGAAGGAAGCGATGGACCGCATCGAGGGGTTCGTCGCGCGGAACTACTGAGGCGACCGACTAACGCCAGTTCCAGCGCGACTGCAGCTTACGCACGGTCAGGTCGAGGGTGAACCCTATCGCCCCTATGACTATCATGACAGCGGGTATTTCGGCGTAGCTGAACTGCTGGCGAGCGTTCAGTATGAAGTACCCCATACCCGAGTTGACCCCGAGGAACTCGGCCGGGACTAGGAGTATCCAGAGCCAGCCTATCGAGAGGCGCAGACCCGAAAGCATGTCAGGGACGACGCCGGGTATGACCACCTTACGTATCTTCGTCCTCGTCGTTCCTCCGAGTGAGTCGGCGACTTTCAGCCAGTTGTCGTCCAGCGTCTTTATCCCATGCGCCGTGTTGAAAACGAGGGGCCAGACACCCCCCATGAACATGATGAAAACCGGCGCAGCGTGCCCGCCGCTCTCGAAGACGAGCAGTGCCACCGGGAACCAAGCGACCGGAGATATCATACGGAGGAACTGGAAAGGAACTGACGAGAGCCGCTCAGCCACGTCGAAGTAGCCGACCAGAACCCCAAGCGGAAGGCCTACCACGAGCGAAAGCGTGAGCGCCCCAGCGAAACGCGTCATGCTCGCTCTGATGTGTTGTGTGTAGAAGCCGGTGTTTGTCAGAAGGTCCGCAAGCGCCGCGAAAGCCTCCTGTGGGGCGAAGTTCGCAAGCACACCCGTCGACAGGTACGTGATGGTGTACCAGACGAAAAGCGTCAGGGCTACGCCCGCCAGCGGAACCAGCCCGGACGCCTCCGGTTCTGCGTCGAGCCAGCCTCCGCTTTCAGAACTCGATTGTTTCTTCTCTTTCGTAGCCATTCTGTTCCCTCCCGAACTCCGACGGTCCGCCGGCGTCTTCGAGCGCCGACCGCACGGGTTCGTAGCTCACGAGGTCGTCCGCCGCAAAGCCCGGCTCGACGTCGTCGAGGAAAGCCTCCTCGCCTTCGACCTCGGTATCTTTGAGGCGACGTACGAGTTCCTCCGTGTAGGACCTGTATGGGTATGGGTAAAAACCTATGCGTTCTCTCTCCCAGTCCGTGTGCTGTATCGCGCCGTTGCCTTGTTCAGGTCCGTACTCCTCCAGGTCGTAGTGGTTCATCGCGCGGTCTATCTGGTTCTGGGGGTAGTCGAGGAGGCCAGAAC
>ERZ1034569.337-NODE-337-length-17557-cov-6.756942_pt1 | contig 17557 bp, 19 predicted proteins | sample MGYA00520706_ERZ1034569 | MGnify/ENA primary metagenome ERZ1034569 (study PRJEB33760, sample SAMEA4777722) | hypersaline lake metagenome | biome: hypersaline environment; feature: brines | place: Spain | collected 2014-08 | depth 0 m ...
GGGCGAAGGTGGGGCGGGGCCCGGTGGCCCCGGGTGGTCTCGAGCCGCTCGGGCTCGACTGCCTCGCCCGGCTCCGGGTCGAGGTGGAACGGCGCCCGGGACACGGAGGCGGCGTCGCCGGAACGTCGTGGTCCGCCTCGCCGCCGTCGCGCATCGTCAGTCGGCCAGTTCGTCCAGTCGCTCGGCGAGGTCGATGTCCTTGCCCGTGATGCCGCCCTCCTCGTGGCTGGTGAGTTCGACGGTCACCTCGCACCACTCGATCGTGAGCGTCGGGTGGTGGAACGCCTCCTCGGCGAGGCCGCCCGCGCCCCCGGCGAAGCCGACGCCCTCGAGGTAGGAGTCGAACTCGTAGGTCCGGGTGATGTGGTCGCCGTCGCGCGCCCAGCCGTCGGGGAGCTGTGATTCGATCTCGTCGTCGGACAGGAGGTCTGTCATGGGTCCGTTAACGCCCGCGGTCGGCAAAAGGATACGCCCTTACCGGGTCAGTCATCGCTGTGACTCCCGCTGTGGGCCACCCCGCGGCGCCGCGACCCGCCGGACGGCGCCTCCGTGTTCGCCGCGACGAACGAGAGGTAGAACGCCAGCAGCGTCCCGCCGGCCATCACCAGTTGCGCGCCGGTCCCGAAGGCCTGCCGCCCGAGCACCAGCAGCGCGCCGAGGACCACGGCCGCGAGCCCCGTCGCGAGCGCCCGGCGGACCACCGTCGTCCAGACGGTCGCACAGCACAGCGCCGCGAGCGCCGTCAGCCCGACGGCGTACAACGCCACCTGCGCGCCGCCGCCGTAGACGAACAGCAGCCGCGGCGAGAGCACGAGGAAGGCCGGCAGCAGTGCCGTCGCTGCCAGCGTCGCCCGGCGCGCCGCGCCGGGCCGGACGCGGTCGGTGAACGCCCACGCCGTTGCCAGTGTGATACCGCCGTAGATGATCGTCGCCGTCGAGAAGTGCGCCGTCAGGATGAGCCACTCGTACTCTGTGACGGTGAGCGCGCCCAGGGCGATCTGCGCCGGGAGGAGCGCCGTCGCGACCGTCAACGCCCCGCGAACGCGGCGGCTCAGCCCGGCTCGCCACGCGTAGGCGGTCCCGCCCAGCACCACGAACCCGGCGACCATCGCCACCAGCCGGTGGAACCACTCGATGAAGCTCATCCAGTCGGCCGGGAACAGGCCGAACACTGCGCCGTCGCACAGTGGCCATCGCTGCGCGCACGTCAGCCCGGCCCCCGCGGCGGCCGTGTACACCCCCAGCAGCATCAACACCGCCGTCAGCCCCGTCGTCCCGGCCAGGTAGTGCCGGAAGGACAGCTCCGAGCGAGCAGGGAGGTTCATACATACGCATCGGGGGCGCATGGACTTATGACTCTCCCTTTCACGCTGGGATACGGCGGGGACCCGGGTCGGCTCGCCCCGAACCCCTCGTGCCACCATCGGGCGGCGACAGCAGCGACGATGGCAACGCCTCCGGAGCACTCACGCGCTCCCGGCCAGGGGACGGTCGGCCGACTCCGCCGACAGGAACGTGCGGGCGTGATCCCGACCGGAACGGCGCAGCAGCGCCGTATGGGGCCGTGTTCGGCGCTCCCGCGGGCGGAGCGAGGGTTCGCCGGAACCCGCTTCCGATGGCGCTCGCGCGGGGAGGGGTGGGGAGCACCCGCCCCGCTGGACCCGTCGCGCGTCACGGGCTCCCGCGTGTGGGCGTCGCAGCTACGAGCCTTTCCGCACGGCGTCCTGGAGCGCCGGCAGGATATCGGTCACGTCGGCGCGGAAGTCGTACTCGGCGCGGTCCGAGAGGTCCGTCCGGTCGAGGTTGACGATACAGAGGGTCGCGCCGGCGTCGGCGGCGGTTCGGGGGAAGGAGGCGGCGGGCTCGACGGTGAGCGAGGAGCCGACGACGAGGAACAGGTCGGCGCGCTCGGCGAGCGACTGGGCCCGGAACAGTGGGTACTCCGGCAGCTCCTCGCCGAACAGGACCACGTCGGGCTTCAGCAGGCCCTCACAACTGGGGCAGCGCGGCGGGACCGCGCCGGCCCGGACCCGTTCCATCACGCCCTCTGCCTCGTACCGGGTCGTACAGTTCCGGCAGGCCACCCGCTGGCCGTTGCCGTGGACCTCGATGACCTCCTCGTTGCCGGCGTCCTGGTGGAGGCCGTCGATGTTCTGCGTGATGAGACCGTCGAGGTGGCCGTCGGCCTCCAGCCCGGCCAGCGCCTCGTGGGCGGGGTTCGGGGCGGCGTCGCCGCCGAAGGCGTCCTCCACGAGTTCGACCCGCTCGCTCCAGAACCCCTCGGGGTCGGCCTCGAACCGGGAGATGTGGAAGTCCATGGGGTCGTACTCGCTCCAGATGCCGCCCTCGCTCCGAAAGTCGGGGATGCCCGACGGCGTCGAGACGCCGGCGCCCGTCATCGCGACGACGGAGTCGGCATCGCGGGTGGCGCCCGCCGAAGAGAGGATCTCGTCGTCGACGGCCGTGTCAGTCATGTCCACTCACACGGTGTGGTCGGACTAAAACGACTCGGCGGGGGTGGGCGTCACTCCAGGAGCCGGTCCAGTTTCAGCCGGCGTGGCTCGAACCCGCGTCGCTCGTAGAACGCCCGGGCGCGCTCGTTGTCGACGTTGACGCTGAGCGAGAGCCGCTCGCAGCCGCGGTCGCGGCCCCACGCGACGACCCGGTCGAGGAGGCGGTCGGCCAGCCCCTCGCCACGGTGGGGCGGACGGACGTACAGCTCGCCGACGTTGACGCGGTCGCCGCGGGCGAACACCGGGGGCGAGGGCTCCCGTTCGGCCGCGACGTACCCCGCGATGGCGTCGGTTTCATCCGTGCCGACGAGGACCCGCCGGTCGTCGTCGGCCAGCGCCTCACGGCGGTACTCGTCCTGGAGCGCGCGGCAGTCGCGGTCGGCGAGCTCGTTGTACGGGTCCATGTCGGCCATCTCCACGGCGAAGGCGTGCCAGCAGTCATAGAGCGCGTCGAGGTCGCGCTCGGTCGCCGGCCGGATATCGAAGTCGGACACGGTGGTCGCGTCCACCCCGCTCGGCAAATCTCTTGGCCCGGGACTCAGACGCTCGGCTCGCCGAAGGTCGGGAGTCGCTCCAGTTCGTCGGCGTCGAACTCGTCGTCGAACGCCGCGCGGGCGATGACGCGCCGGTGGACCTCGTCGGCACCGTCGACGATGCGGAACGCCCGGACCGCCTCGTAGAAGTCCGCGAGCGGGAGCTTTCGGGAGATACCGGCGCCGCCACAGCACTGCACGGCCAGGTCGATCGCCTCCTGGGCGGTGTTCGCGGCGTACACCTTCGCCATGCCGACCTCGACGCGGGCCTCCTCGCCGCGGTCGAGTTCCCCCGCGGCGTGCCGGACCATCGTCCGGGTGGCGTGGAGCCGGGTCTCCATATCGGCGATCTCGTAGCGCTTTGCCTGCTTCTCCGAGAGCTTCGAGCCGAACGCCTCCCGGTCCTCCATGTACGTCTTGGCGACGTCGAGCGCGCGGGTGGCCATCCCGGTGAAGCGCATGCAGTGGGTCAGCCGTGCGGGGCCGAGCCGCTCCTGAGCGTGGACGAAGCCCATGTCCAGCCCACCGAGCAGGTTCTCCTCGGGGACCCGAACGCCGTCGTAGGCGATCTCGGCGTGGCTCTCGGGGAGCATCGACTGCCCGAGGTGGGGTGTCGGCTCGACGATGTCGACACCGTCGGCATCCGTCGGGACGAGGAACAGCGAGCAGCCCTGGTAGGGGTGGTTCTCCTCGTTCGTCCGGGCCATCACGATGAGGACGTCGGACTCGTCGCCCTGCGTGGTCCACCACTTGTGGCCGTTGATGACCCACTCGTCGCCCTCTTTCTCGGCGGTGGTCGAGATCATCTTCGGGTCCGAGCCGGCACCGTCCCGGGGCTCGGTCATCGAGAAGCCCGACCGGATGTCACCGGCGACCAGCGGCTCCAGGTACTCCTGCTTCTGCTCGTCGGTCCCGACGAGTTCGATGGTGTGCATGTTCCCCTCGTCGGGCGCGTCGACGCGCATGGCGACCGCGCCCAGCAGTGAGCGCCCGGCCTCCTCGAACAGCGGCAACACGTCGCGGAACGACTCGCCCATGCCGCCGTGTTCCTCGCCGATCTGCGGGCAGTAGACGCCCCGCTCCCGGGCCTCGGCCCGCAGGTCCTCGATGACGGACTCGTCGACGGTGCCCTCGCCCAGATACTCGCGCTCGGTCGGGATGACGACCTCGTCCATGAACCGGCGTGCGCGCTCGGCCAGCTCCGTCGCCCGCTCGGAGTCGTGGTAGTCGATGTTCATACACTCGCGGTTGCTGTCCAACCATTGTAAAGGAACCGCCGAATCCACGCCGCTGGGAGCCGGCCACAACCCCCTTCTGCGCCCCACTGGGCGGATGAGTCCCCGACGTGTTCTTACAATGTTAGTACCTGAGGATTTACGGTGCTGGTGGTGCCGAATACGAACATGACCGACGGCGAGACCGACTACTTCCGGCGCATCGTCGACCGCGACGCCCTGGCTGACTACCTGAGCGCGGAGCTGGGGGCACACGGCGGCACCTACGAGGTCGAGCACCACCAGGAGGGCCATTCCAACGAGACGCTGTTCGTCACCTGGGGGGACGAGGAACTCGTCATCCGGCGGCCACCGCCGGGCGAGACCGCCGAGAACGCCCACGACGTGCTCCGGGAGTTCCGTGTCGTCGACGCGCTCCAGGGGACCGACGTCCGCGTGCCCGAGACCGTCCTCTCCTGTGAGGACCACGACGTCCTCGGCGCGGATTTCTACGTGATGAAGCGGATGCAGGGCGACGTGCTCCGCGAGGACGAACCGGAGCGGTTCGGGACGACCGGCCGCCGTCGGCAGGTGGGCGAGGAGCTGGTCGACCGGCTCGCCGAGATCCACGCCGTCGACTACGAGGCCGTCGGGCTGGAGGAGGGCGATTTCGGCTACCCGCCGGGGTTCACCGAGCGGCAGGTCCGGCGCTGGTCCGAGCAGCTGACCTGGGCGTTCGAGGTGACCGCCGAGGAGCGCGAGGTCGAGACGCTGTACGACGTGATGAGCTGGCTCCAGGACAACGTCCCGGAGGACCCGCCGGCGACGCTGGTCCACGGCGACTACAAGCTGGACAACGTGATGTTCGCCACGGACGAGGAGCCACGCATCAACGCCGTCTTCGACTGGGAGATGGCCACCCTGGGCGACCCGTTCACGGACCTGGGCTGGATGCTGTCGTACTGGTGGGACGGGAAGGACCCCGAGCCGCCCGAGTCGACGGACTCGCTCTCGAGCACGTTCATGACCCGCGAGGGCTACCCGACCCGCCGGGAACTGGTCGACCGCTACGAGGCGCGGACCGGCCTCGAGTTCGAGAACGAGCGGTTCTACCGCGTACTCGCGGTGTACAAGCTGGCCGGTCTCGGCGAGATGTTCTTCCGACGCTACCTGGAGGGCAACTCCGACGACCCGATGTACCCGAAGATGCGCCACGGCGTCCCCGCGCTCGCACAGCGCGCCCAGCGCATCATCGACGGCGAGGAACCGCTGTAACCGCCCGTCCGGCGGCGGCCGCCCGACGCCACGTTCAAGCCGGGCACCACCCAAGAACGCGGTAATGGGCAACGCGGACCTCCGCCAGCTGGCGGCCATCGAGGACGTGGCGTTCGACGACCTGGACGGGAGCGTCGTCGCCATCGACGCGCACAACTGGCTCTACCGCTACCTGACGACGACGGTCAAGTTCACCGGGTCGAGCGCCTACACCACCGGCGGCGGCGAGGAGGTCGCCAACCTCATCGGCACCGTCCAGGGTCTCCCGAAGTTCCTGGAACACGGGATGACGCCGGTGTTCGTCTTCGACGGCGGGACGACCGAGCTGAAGGCCGACGAGGTCGCGGAGCGACGCGAGCAGCGCGAGCGGTACGAGGACGACCTCGAGACCGCGCGCGAGGAGGGCGCCGACGCCGAGACCATCGCCACGCTGGAGTCCCGCACCCAGCGCCTGACCGAGACCATCCGGACGACGACGCGGGAGCTCCTCGAACTGCTCGACGTGCCCGTCATCGAGGCGCCCGCGGAGGGGGAGGCCCAGGCGGCACACATGGTCCGCCAGGGCAGCGTCGACTACGCCGGGACGGAGGACTACGACGCGTTGTTGCTCGGTGCGCCGCTGACACTCCGCCAGCTGACGAGCAAGGGTGACCCCGAGCTGATGGACTTCGAGGCCACGCTGGCGACCCACGACCTGACCTGGGAGCAGCTGGTCGATGCGGCCATCCTGATGGGGACCGACTTCAACGAGGGTATCTCGGGCATCGGGCCGAAGACCGCTGTCACGCTGCTCCGCGAGCACGGCGACCTCTGGGCGGTGTTCGAGGCCGAGGACTGCCACGTCTCCAACGCGGACGCTATCCGCCGGCTGTTCCTCGACCCCGACGTGACCGACGACGTCGACTTCGACACGGCCATCGAGCCCGACATCCCGGCCGCGAAGGCGTACGTCACCGGGGAGTGGGAGGTGCCGGCCAGCGAGGTCGAACGCGGCTTCGAGCGCATCGACGAGGCGCTTTCACAGACCGGGCTGGACCGCTGGACCTGAGTGCCCGCGTCCGGTGTCGGCCGCGACCCGCTCGGGGAGCCGTCATCCTGAGCGCCCGGCCCCCCATCCCGCCGGCTCGAACGCGAGCTCCGGGTCCGTCCGCGGACCGCCGTCCCAACCGTATCCCGTTGAGCTTCGGGACGCACACCTCGGCCCCGTCGGCTGGCGCCGGGTTCTCGCCGGCCCCGCCGTCCTCGTCGGCGGCCACCACGCCGCTCGCGCGTTCCGTCGCCGGGTCCGACCGTCACCGTCACCGTCTCCCGGGAGCATCGGCCGACGAGCCCCTCGGATACCCATCTCTGGATTTATGTCCGCGCCCGACACACAGGTGGCCATGGACCCATCCGACGTGGCGGACCTCATCCGCGAGGCGCTGCCGGACGCTCGCGTGCGAGTGCGCCGGGCCCGCGGAAAGCACGACGACGATCACCTCGCCGCGCTCGTGGTCTCGCCCGCGTTCGAAGGCGAGACGCTCGTCGACCAGCACGAACTCGTCTACGACGCACTGGAGAGCCACATGACGACCGACATCCACGCGCTGGAGCTGAAGACGTACGCCCCCGACGCGTTCGAGGACGCCGACGTGGCGTTCGAGGAGGCGTAGGCGTCGCCGGGGCCCGCTCGACCGGCGGGTGACGTGACCGTCGGGGGACTGTCCTACGCTCCCTCGTCGAAGTCGCCCCCCTCTACGTCCACGTCCACGTCTTCGCCGGCGCCGCCGGCGTCGGACTGCTCCGCGACGGCACTGGTCTCGACCGCCGACAGCCCTTCGATGTCGAGCACGTCCGCGACTGCCGCGCCGGGGACGGTCACCAGGACGTCGCCGAAGCCGAGGTCGCGCTCGCGCTCCCCACCCAGCGCCCCGACGGCGTCGACCAGCGTCTCCGGGTCGATGCCGTCCTCGCTCCGCAGGACCAGCGAGACCGGCTCCTCGGGCGGGTTCTCGACTATCGGCTTGACGGCGTTCGAGACGTACATACCGTCCGTTGGCGGGGCTGCGGTTTGGGTGTGGCGACGGCCCCGCGACCCTCCCCATCGCCCCCCTCACACCAGTTCGTACCGGAGCGCGGCGAGCCGCCAGGGCAGCAGCAGGACCAGCCCGCCGACGAGCGAGACGAGGACGAACGCGGGGTCCGCGCTCCCCGGCAGGAGCGGGGTATCCCGGAGCACCTGGCCGATGGCGACCGCGCCGGTCCACGCGCCGGCAGTCCGGACGGCCGCGTCGAAGCGGGACTCGCGCCACGGCGCGCCGTACACCCCGACGACGAGGGACGCGACGACCCAGCCGAACAGGAACGGGGCCGCCGACGAGGGGAGCGACGGCAGCGCGGCGATGCCGCCGTGTTGTAGCTCTCCGAGTGCGAAGAACAGGAGGACGAGCGCGAGGTCCCCGACGGCGAGGACGGCGGTCGTGGCCGAGCGGTCCACCCGGGACGTGACGACACCGGCGGCGTTCATGCACGCCCGTTCGACCCCGGGTGACTTGGACCCCCCTGCTCCCGGGACGGGGGCGCGCGGAGTTTCTCGGTAATCCGGCGCGTTCTCGGCGGGCATACTCGGTTCGGCGGGTATCCCCGACGTTCGCTCGGAACCCTCGCTCACGGTCCCGGGGGCGTTTTGCCGCTGCCGACCGGAGAGCAGGTATGGAAGGGTCGACCGTCGCGTACGCGCTGCTCGGCTGGCCGGCGGACGGGCCGACACTGCGGCTCGACCACCGCGAGTTCGCGTACGCGGGCAAGTTCGTCATGTCCGCGACCGGGAAGGCCGTCGCGTACCGGGACGGCGACCCGGCCGACCCCGAGGCGGTGCTGGCGGCGGCCGCGTTCGACGCCGACCGGACGGACGAGGCGACGCTGAAGATCCGCTACCTGACGGTACGGCAGGACGCCCGCGGCGGCGGTCTGGGCGCCCGGCTGGCGGCGTTCGTCGCCGCTCGCGCGGCCGGACGCGGCTTCGACCGGGTCGCCATCGGCGTCAACAACGCGTTCTCCTACGAGGCGCTCTCCAAGGCCGGGTTCGCGTGGACCGGCGCCGAGAGCGGCCTGGCCGAACTCGTGCTCGCGCGGCCCGCCGAGACCCCGGCCGACCGCGACCCCGGCCGCTACCGCGACGGGCTGGACCGCTTCCGCGAGCGCGAGGGGCTCACCCCGGCCGAGCGCGCGTTCCTCGACGACCGCCGCGGGGCCGACCCGCCGGCGCCCGTGACGCCGCCGGGCCCGGACGCGACGGAGTGACGCGTCAGACCCCGGCCGTCTCGACGGCCATCGACCAGGTCAGCTCCTGCTCGGTTCCCGCGGGCCACCGGATCTCGCAGGTCGCCAGCAGTCCCACGGTCCCGTCGTGGCTCCCCGTCCAGAGCGGCGCGTAGCCGCCCGCGTCGCCGACCGCGGTCCGCTCGGGGTCCAGCGATACCGTTCCCGCCGGGAGCGGCATCGTCGCCGACAGCCCGGCGATGTCCAGCCGGGCCGTCCCGATGGTGTAGGCGTCCGTCCGGTCGGCCCGGTGGTCACCGCCGGGGTCGTAGATACTCATCGAGGCCCCGTCGCCGGGCAGGTCGACGGCGGTCCCGACCCGCTCGACCGTGCCGTCGGTATCCGCGACGTCGACGGCGCTCCAGAGCCGGAGTGCTGCCGCTGGGCTCCCGTCGGGGGCATCCGGGAGCCGGTAGAGGACCAGCGTGTGGTCGGAGGTGACGTCGGCACCGTGTTCGAGCGGCTGGGTCCGGGCGCCGCCGAACTCGAGCTCCCCCTCCGATGTCTCGTCACGCCCGTAGATGCCATAGGAGCCATAGGCGGCGCCCATCGACTCGACGTACGTCCGGAACTCCGCCTCGCCCCGGGCCCGGGAGCCGACGGCGGACTCGTCGTACTCCAGCCGGCGTTCCCCGCTGGTGCTGTCCGTCTACGGCCCCGTGAGCGCCTCCGAACAGCCGGCCACGGCGGCCAGGCCCCCCACTCCGCCGAGGCACGTCCTCCGGTTCATACGCTCCCGTCGGCGGGGCGAGGGAAGTGGGTGTGCCAGGCACAGAGAGCGGTTTCACCCAGGCGGGCGGACCGGATCGCCCGGACGGTCGGCGGTCGGTTCGTCACCCTTACCCCCGCGACCCGCCGACGCCCGGTATGCTCACGTTCGTCGGGCTCGGCCTCTGGGACGAGCGCTCGGTCACCGTCGAGGGCCGCGACGCCGTCCGCGCTGCCGACCGCGTCTTCGCGGAGTTCTACACCAGCAAACTGGCCGGGACGACCGTCGCCGACCTCGAAGAACACCACGACGTCGACGTCGAGGTCCGGGCTCGTGAGGGTGTCGAGCGGGACCCTGGCCCCGTCCTCGACGCCGCCGAGTCCGGCGATGCCGTCTTTCTCACGGCGGGTGACACGATGATCGCCACCACGCACGTCGACCTCCGGCTGCGCGCCCACGAGCGCGGCATCGAGACGAGCATCGTCCACGGGACCACCGCCGCCGCCGCGGCCGCCTCGCTGACGGGGCTCCAGAACTACCGCTTCGGGAAGGCGACGACGCTCCCGTTCCCGTACGCACACGGTGGCGACGACGTTCCGGCGTCGGTGCTGGAGACCGTCGACGCCAACCGGGAGCGCGGGCTCCACACGCTCTGTTTCCTCGATATCAAGGTCGGCCACGAGCGCGCGGAGACGGACGAACACATGACCGCGAGCACGGCCGCGAGCCTGCTGACCGAGGCGGGTCGGGGGGACGACCTCGGCGCCGTCGTCGCGCGGGCCGGGAGCCCCGACCCGGTCGTCGTCGCGGACCGGCTGACCGCCCTGGCCGAGCGGGAGGTCGGCGACCCGCTCCACCTGCTGGTCCTGCCCGGCGGGCTGCACCACATCGAGCGCGACGCGCTCGTGGAGCTGGCCGACGCGCCGCCGGCGCTGGCCGACGAGCGGCTGGCGTAGCGGGGGAGTCAGTCGCCGCCGTCGGCATGCACCGCGGCCGGCTCCGGGTCGGGGTCGACGCCCTCGTCGAGCGCCGCGCCGAGGTCGTACTCGCTCCCGGTGAGGACGTAGAGCAGGTCCTCGACGACCGTCAGCACCTCCGGGAGCTCCCGGACTACGAGCCACGTGACGGCGACCAGCGCGAGGACGGACAGCGACTGGGCGAGTACGCGGTCCGCGAGGAAGTACGACACCATCCGCGGGTCGCTCGTCCCGAACAGGGCCATGACCTCCGGGACGAGGACCTGCAGCCGCTGCTGGCCGAAGGTCAGCCCGATGAAGACGTTGCGGACGAGGTTGAGCGCGTAGATGACCGGGACCGAGACGGTGAACGCGCGGAGTTTCCGACGGAGCGGGGCCCGGACGGCGGCGATCAGGCCGGCGAAGATGGCCATGCTCCCCAGCCCCGTACAGGCGAGCCGGATGGTGTAGGTGATGGGGTCGGTCCCCTCGCGGAGGAAGAAGAACGTGTTGCGGTAGTCGTAGTAGCCCGCGCCGTCGCGGAAGGCCCGGGCGCGGGCGCCGGACCAGTCGTACTGTGCGGCGATGCGGCCGGTCGCCTCCGTCCAGGTCAGGACGGTCGGGTCCTGGCCGAGCAGCGCCATCAGGAACTCCGTCTGCATCGTGACGGTCCTGATGAGCGGTCGCCGGAGGACCGCGAGCGCCTCGAACGGCATGAACACCACCCCCATGACGCCGACGGCCCGCGAGAGGACGAACAGCGAGTCCCGGCCCCGGTAGAGCAGGAGGCCGACGTACGCCGACAGCGGGACGGCCGCGAGACTGCCGACGCCCTCGATGAGCGACCTCTGCTCGAACGCGAAGTGATGGACCAGCGTGAGCCAGAACAGGGCGAACAGGAGCCATGCCGCGGCGAGGACGTAGCGTGCGGGCTCGCGGGCTCGGAGCTCCAGCAGGCTGCCGCCGACGAAGGCGCCCACGACGAGCCATGCGAGCGGGTCGGAGAGGGCACCAAGCGCGGCGAACGCGCCGAGCGCGGCCTCGACCGGTCCCGTCATCGCGCCCCTTTAGGAGAATCCGCCGCATAGCTCTTGTCGTGAGTCCGTGCCGTCGGACCGGACCGGACGACCCGACGCACGGGCACGCCCCCGGTCATCAGTCGTCGTCCCGGGCCGGACCGACCGGACCGGGTTCGGGGGTGGTCGGCTCCGTCTGGCCATCGTCGTCCAAGCCGAGCGTCTCCGCGACCTGGAACTCGCGATGGGTGAGCACGTACAGCGCGTCGTCGAGCACGGTCGCGAGTTCGGGCAGCACCCGGACGACGGGGTAGGTGATGAGCAGCAGGGCGGCGACGGAGGCCGACTGTGCGAGCACCTTGTCGGCGAGGTAGAAGGAGACGAGCCCCTCGTCCCCCGGCGGGATACCGAACAGCGCCGTCAGCTGTGGGACGGCGACCTGGAACCACTGCTTCCCGAAGGCGACCGCGATGAACGCGTTCCGGACCAGGTTCAGCACCCAGATGACCGGGACCGAGAGGGCGAGTGCGGCCAGCTTCCGGCGCAGCGGCGCCCGGACGGCGGCGATGACCCCGGCGAAGATGGCCATGCTCCCCAGGCCCGTGCAGGCGAGGATGATGAACGTCTCGTAGCGGTGGCCGCCGGTGGTGAAGACGAAGGTGTTCCGGAGCCCCTTGTCGCCGGCCGTGACCATGGGGTCGTAGCCGGCGAGGCGGATGAGGAAGTCGACCTGTGCCGTGGTGGTCTCGACGAGCGGGCCGTAGAGCCACGGGATGGTCGTCGCGGGGAGGTAGATGAGCCCCATCACGGCGACCCCGCGGGTGATGACGAGCAGCGACTCCCGCCCCCGGTAGAGCAGGTAGGCGGCCGAGAGCGACGCCGGCACGCCGAGCGCGCTGAGGACACCCTCGATGGCGCTCTTCTCGACGAGCAGGAACTGCGGGATGAGCGCGAGCCAGAAGACGGCGAACAGGACCCAGGCGCCGGCGGCGACGAAGCGTGCGGTCCGGCGGTCCCGCGCCTCGGCGAGGACGGCGGCGACGAACGCGGCGACGGCCAGCCACGCGAGCGGGTCGGCCGGTCCCTGCGGCATGTCCGAACCGTTGTCGTGCCCGGATATACCGCTTGTGGCTGGGGGCGCGGGGCGCTCACGCCCGGCAGCGGTAGGTCCCGAGGCCGACGCGCCGGGTCTCGGTCGGCCCGTCCAGCCGGACCGGCCGCTCGACGTAGGTCACGGAGACGTTCAGCGGCGTCGTCCCGTGACGGGCGGCCGTCCGCCGGCAGAGGTAGGCGCCGAACTCGTCGCGGAGCTCGGCCCCGCCGGGCCGGCGCAGGTCGAGCAGGTAGACCAGCCACCGGTGGGTCGGGAAGGTCGCGGCGGTGTCGGGCGGCGGGGCCCACGAGACCGCGCCGCCGTTCCAGGCGTCGACCCGCTCGCCGGACGGCAGCGTCGCCGGCGCGACGTACCAGCCGTCGACCCGGCGGGGCTCCGGCGCGAACATGTCCCAGCGGTACTCCCGGCTGACGTCCCGGACCTCCGCGGGTGCGGGCGCGGCGCCGACGGAGACGGCGTTCCAGGCCAGGACCGTCACGAGCAGTACGGCCGCGACGACGGCCGCGACGCGCCGCGCCGCCGTCCGCAGGTCGTCGCCGAGGCTCGGCTCGGGGCCACGCGGAAGCCGCGCCGCCAGCCCCCGGGCGGCCCGCCCGACACGGGTACGGCGCTCGGCCGGGACGACCGCCCGGACACGGCGCCCGGCGGCGTCCCAGACCACGGAGGGGAGGAAGGGCAACAGCGCCGCCATCGAGACGAAGGCGAACGGGCCGAGCCGCAGCGTGAGCGCCATCCCGAGGTGCCCGGCGCCGAGGGCCGCCGCGAGCAGCGCCCGCGGCCAGCCCCGCACGACGAGCAGGAGCGGCGACAGGACGAGCAGTCCGAGCCAGACGTGACCCAGCGCCGAGAGGAGCGGGCCCTGTCCGGCGAGCACGCCGCCCAGCCACAGGGTCAGATGGTCGATGCCGAAGACGTACCGGACGGCCGTCCCGTCCAGCCATGCGCCGCCGCGGAGCTTGATGACCGCGTTGACGACGTAGAGGATGACGACCTGGACGAGCAGGGCGGCCGTCGCGACGCCGGCGACGCTCCCCGCCCCTCGGCTCCCGTCCGCACCGTCCTCGCCGACCCGGCCGACCGCGTCGACCGACCGGACGCCACCGAGCGGGAGGAAGAGGCCCCAGAACAGCAGCCGGCGGAGCAGCGAGTCGCCGGCGTTCAACAGCAGCGGGTTGCGTGCGTGCAGTGAGACCAGCAGTAGCCACGAGACGACGGCCGCGAGCCGGGTCCGGTAGCCGGCGGCGAGCGCGAGCGCGGCGACGGCGGCGAGGCCGAACAGGGCGACCTGGAGCGCCAACCCGCCCGAGAGCGCGTGCAGCGAGAGATCCGCCAGCGGGCCGTACGTCTCCCGGAGCGCCGTCCGTGGCAGGACGCCGCGGTCCGTGTAGTGGGCACCGAGCGCCCGCGCGCGGAGCGCGAGGTCCGCGACGAGCAGCAGGCCGAGCGCGACCCGGAGCGCCGCCAGCGCCCGCCGGTCGACGGCGACGCGTCCGACCAGTGCGCCGGGAGCGCGGGCCGGGCGGCTCGGGTCACGGTCGCTCATGGGCCCGGCCCGCTCACCTGTCCTGCCACCACGCCAGCTCCCGGGCACGGTGGCGCGAGTTGTACGCCTCCAGCCCCTCCCCGAGCACGCCGCGCAGGTTCAGGTCGTCGTACAGCGTCGAATGGGTGTAGTCGAGGAAGGCGATGGGGGCGACCAGTTCCCCGTCCCGGCGGGTGACGCTGGCGACCGCGGTGTAGTTGTGCCGGTGACGCGGGTCGAACGCGATGACGCTGGCGACCGGCGGGGACTGCGCCAGCACGGAGGGGGCGTGGAACGCCTCGATGGAGCGGTGCGTGAGCTCCTGGCAGAACATCCCGTCGGTGCGGCCCTCGACGAGCGCCTCGAAGGAGGTGTCAGACCGGAGGTACTTGCGGATCTCGACCGTGTCGAGGAGGACGTTGAACTAGATGGCGCCGGCGACGTACCGCGGCACGTCGTAGTAGGTCGTCTCCCGGAACGCCCCGGCCAGCGCGTAGGCGGTCGCGACGGGGTCGGTCGGGTCCGCGCCGGTGAACGCGGCCACCGTCTCCGGGTCGCCGTCGGTGTAGCCTGCCCGGAGGAGTCCCGTGGCGACCGGGCGCGGGGTCCCCTCGGCGACCGTCCCGCGGAACGCGTCGAACTCGACCGGCTCCCACCGCACGTCGCCACGACGGAGGGCCAGTACGTCCGCGACCGCGGTCTCGACGGTATCGGGGTCGACGGCGACCGCGGCGGCCGCCTCCCGGGCCAGCGCGGGCGTCGTCCCCGTGAGCGGGAGTCGCCGGACGCCGTCACCCCGGACGGACAGCCGGTCGCCGCCGCGGTCGATGCGGAGCCGGCCGCCCGGGACCGGCGCCTCCCGGGGGAGCTCCAGGAACGGCTCGGAGGCGATGTCGCCGATGGACTGCTGGGTGAGGTTCGTCCCGGAGACGACGCCGTAGCCGAGCACGACGTTGTTGCCGGCGACCGCGGTGCCGACACCGGCCGTCGCGGCGCCCGCCCGCTTGAGCCAGGCGCGTCGGCCCAACCGCCCGTCGGCCGCCGGGTGCCAGGACTCGTCGGCGGCGCGGTCGCGTGTCAGTCGGTGGAGCGCGGCCCGACGGTTCACGCCGCGGCGTCGGCTCGGCGGGAACAAGTATCTTGCCCGGTCGTCCTCCGCCAGCCCCCCGGCTGGCCACGACCGCTGCGACCCACCCGTTTTTGCGCCACGCGCCCCTCGGGGCTGGTATGAGCGACCTGCACGAGCACGGGTTCAAGAAGGTCACCAGGGTCGAGGCCGCCCGCGAGCGGCTCCGGGGGGCCGTGACGGCCCACTCCCGGACGGACACGCTCGACCTGTCCGTCGCCGAGGGGCGCGCGCTGGCCGAGCCGGTCGATGCCCGGCACGCGGTGCCGGACTACCACCGAGCCGCGATGGACGGCTTCGCCGTCCGCGCCGGTGACACCGTCGGTGCGAGCGACCGGGCCCCCGAAATCCTCCGCGAGGTCGGCACCGACGGGGAGCCGGCCGAGGCGTCCGTCGGCCCGGGCGAAGCCACCCGTGTCCACACCGGCAGCGCGCTGCCCGACGGCGCCGACGCGGTCGTGATGGTCGAGCATACCGACCGCTTCGCCGGCGAGGTGGAGGTGTTCGACGCGGTCGCCGAGGGGGAGAACGTCGCGCCGCCGGGTGAGGACGTCGAACAGGGCCAGCGGCTCTACGACGCCGGCCATCAGCTCCGACCCTCCGATATGGGTCTGCTGAAGTCCTGTGGCGTCCGCCGGGTCCGGGCCTACGAGCGCCCGACCGTCGGCGTCATCCCCACCGGCGAGGAGGTCGTCGAGCGCGACCCCGGCCCGGGCGAGGTGGTCGAGACGAACGGGCTCACGATCTCGCGCTACGTCGAGCGCTGGGGCGGCGCCGCGAAATACCGGAACGTCGTCACCGACGACGAGGAGGCGCTCCGGGCCGCCGTCGAGCGCGACCTCACGAAGGACCTGATCGTCACCACCGGCGGCTCCTCCGTCGGCGAGCGCGACCTCATCCCGGGCGTCGTCGACCGCCTGGGCGAGGTGCTGGTCCACGGCGTGGCGCTGAAACCCGGCCACCCCTTCGGCTTCGGGGTCGTCCGGGACACCCCGGTCCTGATGCTCCCCGGCTATCCGGTCGCCTGCATCGTCAACGCCGTCCAGTTCCTCCGCCCCGCCATCAAGTGGGCCGGTAACCTGCCGCTGCACGACCACCCGACCCGGGAGGCGACGCTGACGCGGAAGGTCCCCAGCGAACCCGGAACCCGGACCTTCGCGCGGGTCACGGTCGAACGGGGCGAGGACGGACTGGAAGCGACGCCGACGCGCGCCTCGGGGTCGGGCGTGTTGTCGTCCGTGGCGCTCGCCGATGGCTGGGTCGTCGTGCCCGAACGGACGGAGGGCTACGCTGAGGGTGACGCCGTTTCCGTCGAGGACTGGGAGTATTACGCGTAGCTCTACTTTTCGAGCCGAACGGTTCGGATAGTCGGATTATCGGGGCAGCCGCCGACCGACCGAACGGAGCCCGCTACCCTTCCAGCCGCAGCCGTCGGACGACGAACGCGCTGTCGAGCGCAGCGAGGAAGGGCCCCAGCCGCGGGCCCTGGTCCTCGTCGAGGAACAGCCGGTAGCCGGCGGTGAAGAAGTCCCCCACGTCGACGCCGTGGTCGCGGGCGGTCCCGTAGATGGCTTCCTGAAGCGCCTCGTCGTCGGGGTCGTCGGCCTCGATGCGGTCCGCGAGGTCCGCGAGCGCGGCGGTGGTGTCGTCGTCGAACTCCACCGCGGGGAGGGTCTCGGCGAGCCGGTAGTTGTACGCGTTGTCCGTCCGGACGGCCCAGTTCCGGGCGAGCGGGACGCGGTCGAGCGCGTCCGCGACGGCCCACTCGGGCGTCCCCTCGGGGATGTGCCCGGAGCGGCGGGCCATCGTCTCCCGGAGGTCGGTGTCGTCGGTCATCCCGAGGACGGCAGCGAAGGTGTAGGCGATACGAACCCGTTCCGGGCGGACCGCGTCGACGACGAAGGGGTAGACGCGTGCGGCGCGTTCGCGCTCCGTCTCGGGGGCCTCGACCTCGCCGAGGATGACCTGCTCGAAGCGGTCGAACTCGTCGACGAGCTGGTCCAGCGTCGTGATGTCGAAGTCCCGGGCGCGCTTGGGATCCTTCGCGAAGAAGAAGTGGACGACCTCGCGTTCCAGCAGGTCCAGTACCTCGCCCGCGAGGACGACGTTGCCGGCGGAGGAGGAGAACGGCTCCCCGTTGAGGGTGAACCACTCGTACACCATCGGGACGGGCGGGCGGTCGCCGAAGACGGCGCGGGCGATGTGGTCGCCGGAGGGCCAGGAGCCCTCGGCGTGGTCCTTCCCGAACGGCTCGAAGTCGACGCCGAGGACGCGCCACT
>ERZ1034569.341-NODE-341-length-17517-cov-15.628508_pt1 | contig 17517 bp, 14 predicted proteins | sample MGYA00520706_ERZ1034569 | MGnify/ENA primary metagenome ERZ1034569 (study PRJEB33760, sample SAMEA4777722) | hypersaline lake metagenome | biome: hypersaline environment; feature: brines | place: Spain | collected 2014-08 | depth 0 m ...
TCGGCACGGTGGGCCGTTACCCCACCGTCTACCTAATCGGCCGCAGCCACATCCTACGGCGTCGGAACGTTTCCGGTTCCGGGCGTTCCAGCGTCGGAACCGTATGGAGTGTTAGCCTCAGTTTCCCGAGGTTATTCTCCTCCGTAGGGTAGTTTGGCCACGTGTTACGGAGCTATTTGCTGCGGGTCTAACCCGCACAACTAGCATGGCTAAATCGGACCCCGATAGCAATGGCCTCCGGCAGGATCAACCGGAATGTGCCTCCGTGTGGAGGCGGGTGGCGGAATCGCTATCGGTCCGTTCGGTGTCACCAACTGGGTAACACCGAACTGTCGAAGCTCACATCAGATACCGTCTTGCGGCGGACCGCAGGGGCGGAATCCTCATCTCTTCTGGATCAGAGACAAAGGCAAGAGGGTACTTGAACCCTTCGAACCTTGCTTGATCCAACCAATGCCCCGATCCGGGGCACCGGTCTGCGTGTTACCACCGAAGGGATCTTCGGGTATAAACCCGTCGAACCTCGGTGAGTGGACGACGGCCGGTGGCCGCCGCCCTGTCGGGCCGGGGAGTGTGTCGTACGTCCCGGCGCGACCTTCGCATTACATCAGAAGGGAGTAGTACTGATAAGCTCGTTGTTTCGTCTCGGCCACGTCACGCGGTTTCACGCCCCGTGAGCGGTGAACAACCGTGTGGGATGGGGGTTCGTCTCGTGTGGAGTCGGTGACAGTCTCTGGTACAACCGACACACTGCACGCAGCTCCGCGTCGGTGACTAGAAGGGGTCCCCATCGGGAACCGTGCGTGGAACTGAAGGCGTGACTGTGTGGTGTGGTCGCGTGGCGGCGTTGAATAAGCTGTGTCGGACACGACGCGTGTAGGTGGTGTGTCGTGGAGGGGTGTGGTCCGGCCGCACACAGGTGTGTGATGGAGGGTTGCTGACGGCCCAACTGCTCGTGACAACTCTCGGCCGGAGCTTTCTGGCTAAAGGGGATAACCAACAGTCCCACACGTGCACTCCACTCGAACCGTCTCGCACGCAGTCTTGTCCCACAGAATCGTTCGCCTGCACCCGAATCAGTGACGATCCGGGAGTCGTGACGACCGGAGAGGTGTCAGTTCCGATTCACTTATAAACAAACCGCAAGACGGCGACGGCTTCCCCCGGTATATTTATTATCGCGTGTGTGTTCCACTCACACGGAGGTAATCATGGTACGTGACGACGGTAAGCGGAACTTCGCCCTGCGAGCTGGGGACGGTGACGAGCCGAGCGTGTTCTCGGGGAACACGCCGCGGCAGGCCGCGCTGAAGGCAGCGCGTCGGCTCGAACCCGCCGGCTCGGAGGAGTCAGCCGAAGAGACGGAGCTCCGGCTCCGCGAGAAGGGCACCGACAAGCTCCACATCTACGACGGGTGGGCGTGGGAGGAGACGGCACCGGACAACAAGCCAGACTGGATGCCCGACGAAATCACCGAGGCGAACGTCTCGAAGAAAGGGATCGAACACCTCGAGGAGTGAGCCGCCGTTCACGCTTCTCTCTGACACGACTGGTAGCAACAGCGTCGTCGTGTCTCCCGACTTCACCACTCTCGGGCGTCTCGAGGTTGGCGTGGAGGGTGCGCGCGCAGGATTGCTGACAGATGAATCGTAGATGAATCGTGTGCGAGCAGGCAAGCGCGCGTGCGCGCCCACGCGCGGGGCAGGGTTGAAACTCGTACTGCGACAGTTCGTCAGAACAGGGAGTTCAAACGCGCGGCGCTCCGACCAAACGGCGTGTACGCGCTCGAACTCGCCGGTGAGGCGGACGCGTTCGCGGCCACGGAGGCCGGGACGGCGGCCGCGACTGTCGAAGTGGTCGCGCCGGGGGTCGGAGTCGCACGAGGGCTCGACGAGCGTCGCGTCCGTCGGCTGGCCTACACCCGGGCCGCGAGCCGGCTTCTCGGGAAGACGGACGCGAGTGTCGCGAGCGCACGCGAACTACTGGAGACTGCTGTCGACGACACGAGGTCCGGCAACGGCCGTGCTGTCGACGACTGCACCCCTGACAACGACCGAGCGGAGGCGGGTGGGACAGATCGGACAGTCGCCGTCCACGCGCGTGACGTGCGGTCGAGCGCGGGTGTCAGCACGGAGCGTGCCGAACGGGCGCTCGGCGGGGTGTTGGTCGACGCCGGCTACACAGTCGACCTCGACGACCCCGACCGGGAGTTGCGAGCGTTGTTCGCCGGCGACCGGTGTCTCCTCGGGTGGCTCACAGTCGAGTCCGTTCGCGATTTCGGAACGCGCGCGCCGACAGACCGCCCGTTTTTCCAGCCCGGGAGTATGGCGCCGTTGGACGCACGCGCGTACGCAAATCTCGCGGGCGCCGGCCCGGATCGGACGATCCTCGACCCGATGTGTGGCACCGGCGGGCTGCTCGTCGAGGCGGGACTGGCCGGGAGCCGCGTACTCGGTGTCGACGCACAGTGGAAGATGGTGCGCGGGAGCCGCGAGAACCTCACTACCTACCTCAACGGCGGGTTCCGGGTCGTTCGCGGGGACGGCACGCGGCTCCCGTTGCCCGCGAACGCGGTCGACGGCGTCGTCTTCGACGCGCCGTACGGCCGGCAGTCGAAGGTCGCCAACCACACACTCGACGATCTCGTCGGCGGCGCACTCCGCGAGGCCGCACGCGTCGCCCCACGGTGTGTGTTGATCGCGGATCGCGACTGGACCGAGACGGCGACGGCGGCCGGCTGGCGTTCCCGGGCCTCGTTCGAACGGCGCGTTCACGGCTCGTTGGTGCGACACGTGTTCGTCCTCGACCGACAACGGGGGTAGAGGTGGTGGCCAGCCGAGTGAGCACGGGAGAACGGCCGGGAGAGTCGAAAAGCCGGCGAGTCAGTCGTCGTCCGCGTCGGCAACAACCCGTGTGTCCGTGTCCTCGTCGGCCGGTCCGGTGTCTGTCTCGTCCAGTTTGGCGACGACAGTCTCGCCCGCGCGGACGGGATCACCGACGGAGACGGCGACATCGTCGCGGTCGTACGCCGGCGGCAACACCAGGTCCGCACGCGAGCCGAACGCGATGTGTCCGATCCGTTGGCCCCGCGCGAGGTGGTCGTCACTCGACAGGTACGGCGTGATCCGGCGGGCGAACCAGCCGGCGATCAGCGCGCCGTCGACGCCGCCGACACGGTACTCCAACCGCTCGTTACGTTCAGACTCCTTGGTGAACGCCGGCCAGTGGCCGCCGTCACGGTGGTCGACCCGTTCGACGGCGCCGTCGGTCGGCGCGCGCGTGACGTGCACGTCGAACGGGCTCATGAAGATGCCGACACGCACCCGGCCGTCGTCCGTGCGGACGACCGAGACGTGTCCGTCTGCGGGCGCGAGCACCCCGTCGGCAGGGGGCGACCGCGCCGGGTCACGGAAGAACCAGACGACGAAGCCGGCGACGGCGAGGAGAACCGGCGCCGCCGGCGGGAACAAGAGCAGTGCGAGCGCGGCGCCGACGAGCGGCGGCACGGCCCACCGCCGGACGCCGGCCGCGAGTCGGGTGGTCGGTGTCGTGTCCATCCGTCACCCCGCCGTTAGTTCCTGATCGAGCGAGCGCCGCCCGGCCGCCCACGACGTGAGAAGGTGGGTGAGGTGGAGTCGGTCGTCCGTTCCCTCCGCCATCGTCAGATCCACCTCTCCCGCGAGCGCGTGGAGACGCGCGACCGCGTGGGCGTCGACCGCCGAACTGCTCCGCGCGACCGCCAACAGCTCCCGGAGAAGCGTGTCCCCGTCGAACCCCTCCTCGTACAGGAGGTCATCGAGCGTCCCACGGGCGTCACGCACGTCACCCGCACGGGCGTCAAGCAACGCCTCCCGGAGTTCGTCGTCGAACCCAACCTGATCGAGCGTCTCGTAGGCGGTCTGCATCGTGATCTCGTCGTGTTCGACCGCGGTCGTCTGGGCCGACAGAATCCCGCGCCGGAGATCACCGCCGGCCGCGCTGGCGACGAACTCCAGCCCGTCGGGGTCGGCGTCGACCCCCTCCCGGTCACAGATCGTCGCGAGCACGTCGATGATCTCGTCGGTCGTCGGCGCCCGCACCGGCACGGGGAAACACCGCGACCGGATCGGCGGGAGCAGCTTCGACGGCTGGCGAGTGACAATCACGAACTGCGTCGTCTGGTGATACTGCTCCATCACACGCCGGAGCGCCTGTTGGAAGTCTTCCCGGATCGCCTCCGCGTTGTCGAGCACGACCGTCTTGAACGCCCCCGCGACGGGGGCGTTCGCGGCAGACTCCTTCAAGATGTGAGCGATCATGTCGGCTTTCGACCAGTCTCGTTTGTACTGGTTTGTCTCTCCGGAGTCGTTCCGATACTGTTTGGAGAACTCAGTTTCTCCCTGCAGGAAGTGTTCGAACCGCGGGTCCTCACGGATCTCCTTTTTTGTTCGGTCGAAGAAGTCCGCGACGTTGATCTCTACCAGGTCCGCGTCCGTGTTTTCGTGTGTCGCCCGCGCGAGTGCGCGCACAGCCGCCGTCTTCCCGACGCCGGGTGGCCCCTGTACGACGAGGTTCATCGGCTCGTCTTCCGCCCGCGCCAGCCGCTCGCGGACGCTCGCCTGTGGGAGTTCTCCCAACGACGGCGCGTGTTGTTCCGTCCAGGTAGGCCCGTCCATCTCTGTGTGTGGTAGTCGTGCCGCGGGTATGAAACTGGTCGTTCCCGCGGCCGGGTCCCCGTTTCGGCCGACTCACTCCGCTCCGGTGTCCCAAGCGTCGGGCATCTCGATGACGTACCGGCCGTCCTCCCGCAGCGAGATGATGAACTCCTCGCGGTCGTACAGTTCGACCAGGTTCAGCTCGTACTCCCCGGGGCGGACGATCCGGATCGACTCGAACTGCTCGTTGAGTTCCTTCCGCATCCGCTCGAACTCCGGATCACCCGTCTGGGGGAGTTCCGACCCGTCGCCACCCACAGGGTCGGCGTCGGCTGGAGCCGCCCCGTCACTCGTCTGGGTCGTGTCACCGGTGTGGTCCGGGAGTTCCGCTCCCGAGACCACCTCCGACCGGGCGCTCGCCTGTGCGGAGTTCTCCGTGTCTCTGTCCGTGTCACTCGCGGTCTCGACATCTGTGTGTGGGCGGTCCCCCGACCGCGCCCCCGGACGGTCCGTGGCGGTGTCCGGTGACCGCGAGGTGTCCGTCGACTGCGAGTCGGGGCCGTCGGACCTCCGAGAGGTGTCTGCCGACTGCGAGTCGGGGGTGTCGGACGACCGCGAGGCTGCCGACCGTTCGGCCGCAGAGCTGTACTCGAACCCGTCCGCGTCGGTCGGGTCGGTGGTCGGTTCGCCGGTGTCTGCCGTCGACTCCTCGGAGTCGGCCCCCGATTCCGTCGTCGACCCGTCGACGGTCGGCTGACCCGCTGGCCCCGTCTTGTCGTGTGCATCCGGCGGCTCCGTCGAGGCGGTGTCGGGCCACTCGTAGTCGGCAAACGGGTCCTCACCCGTCGACGGCGTGTCCGACGCCTGGTCAGTCGCCTCCCCCGACCGGACGGGGTCCGCGTCAGCAACGTCTTTCGGGTCGGGCACCCCCGTCGAGTCGGTCGCCGACCCCGGCGCGGGGTCGCGGTCGGACGCGCGGCCACCGGGGTCGAACTTGAACTTGTTCCCCCCGCAGTCCGGGCACCCCGACAACATCTCTTTCGAGCCGTCGGGGAACGTCCGGCCGCAGTTGGTGCACTGGTGAGGCATCTACTGTCGGGAGACGAGCGTGCTGATGAACTCCTCGTCTTTCTCGATCGTCTCGATCTGGTTGGCCGGGCCGATCACCGTCAGCTTGTTCGCCTCCTCGGAGCCGGTGAGCCGGCTGATGAACCCACCCGAGGAGCTGGTCGGGCGCGGGTACGTCTCGATCTCGATCCCGGAGAAGTCGTCCGGGCTGATCTCCGTCATCGTCACCTCGATCAGCCGCGACTCCTCGTCGGGGGTCAACCCCTGTTCGAGGACGACGATGTCACCGTCCCGCACCGAGTCCAAGATCAGTCGGATCTTCTCCATCGAGGTCAACCCATCCATCCGGGCGCCGCTGATCAGATCCATCCGAACACCGTCGACCTCGCCGTCGTGTGTGGTTGCCTCTACCATGCTGTCTCACCCAAAGTACGCCGCGATCTTCTCGTACACCTCGTCCATGTTGTCCCCCTCCAACGCCGACAGGGGGACCGTTTCGTGTTGTGGGAACGCGTCCGCGACCCGTTTCACCTCCGCCTCGTCGAGATCCGTCTTGTTGGCGAAGATCAACACCGGCAGATCCTGGCTCTCGATGATCCCGACGAGCATCGTGTTGACCTGTGTGAACGGGTCGTTCGTGCTGTCGAGCACGTAGACGACCCCGTCGACATCCTCCCGGAGCCAGTGCATCGCCTCGGCGACCCCCTCGGTCGCCTCCCGAGACCGTTTGACCGCGTCCTCCTTCCCCATGTCGTGATCGAGGAAATCTCTGTAGTCAACCTTCGTCGCCACCCCGGGAGTGTCGACGATGTCGATAGTCACTGTCTTGCCGTTGCGCTCGATGGTCACGTCCTCCTTGCGGCGGGCGCGGCGTGTCTCGTGTGGGACGTGGCTCTCCGGCCCGACCGCGTCCCCTGTCCAGTCCCGGGCAATCCGGTTCGCCAGCGTGGTCTTACCGGCGTTGGGCGGCCCGTAGATGCCGATCCGCTTCGGCTCGGACTCCGAGAACAACCGGTCTGTGACCTGTGAGATGCTGTCTCTGAGGTTCGTGAGCAGACCCATTCTGTCCTCCCCCTCCCGCGAGGGCGTTGTGGAGACAAGCCCGTGCCCTCACTTAACTACTGTGTCGGACACAGACAGTCGTCAGTGTCTCTCCGCGGGATCGCCGACCGACGGGAGCCGAGCTGTCTCGGTCTGCCGGAGGACCGTGACCCTCTAGACGACAACGTGTCCGACGACCGTGGCCTCTCGGAGAACAACGTGTCCGACGAGCCCGATTGCCCCGACGGGGACACGCCGAACTGCCACGGACTGTCGGGGAACTACAGAACGTCGGGGAGACGAGAGTGAGAGTATATAGATTTACACGATCTGTATACCACTTTGTACCGTCACCTCTCGCCCCCCACCCCCTCGTTTCGAGTGGAACGCGGACGAGGTGTGGTGGGGGGGTGGCGGTGAGAGCACTACTCCGCGCGCGGTACTCACTTTACATCACTAACACGGCAGAAATAAACAGATCTGTTCGCATTGCGGATATGGTTTCTAAGCTAGTTATATAAAACCTTCCATATATATACACCGTCTGTGGGGGGTCCCCCCACCCCCTCTCTGTCGCGGTTCCACTCGAAACGAAGGGGTGGGGGGGTTCTCCCTCCCCCGTTTCGTGTCGACACGGCGATCACCCCCCGTTTCCACTCGACAGCCGCCGACCCGACGTTGGGTCGTCTGCCCCACGGGTTCGACTCGAACCGACCCCACGACCAACCGTTCGACTCGAAACCCATCTCAAACCGACTGTTCGACTCGAAGCGGTTCCTCGCCCGTCGGTTCCACTCGAACGCCTCGTTTCCCCGTCGGTTCGAGTCGAACACCTCGTCCCGCAGCTCCGCTCGAACACCCTCTCGCGTGTCGATTTTGTCGACTACGACACCCCAAGCGAGCAGTCGGCGGCGTGTGGCTCCGTGGCCGTCGATCTCTCTCGACGGGGTGTGTTCTGCCCGTTTGCAGTTGCCGCGTTCGCCTCCGACACGGCCGACCTGATGGAATAGGAAGGGTTTTTACCCGACGCTTCCTCTGTTTCGGTTGCATCAATTGGAACGGCGGTCGGGCGCCGACGCGGTGGAATCGGGGTGTGACCCCGCTCACGACCCGTTTTCGGCCGTCGTGTGGGGTCTCTCCACCCGAAATAGAGGGGTGAGCCAGGAATGTCAGACGACGACGCGGACGACAACGGCGACAGAGACGCGGCCGTCGGGAGGGCGGACGCACCGAACGCCGTGGACACGTCCGACGACGGTGACGCACAGCCCGCAGGCGACGAGCAGGACGACCGGAGTCGACGGATCGACTCTGTCGACGAACTCGTCGGGACGGACACGACCGCCGACGGAGACGGGTCGCCCGACGGATCGAGCGACCGAGACGACTCCCCTGCCCGGAACGAGTCGACCGCCAGCGACGACCGCACCACTCCCGACGGACTCTCGTTGGGTGAGACGGACTCCGACGAGCCACAGGTGGACGCGTCGGGTGACGACACCGACCCCGCACCCGAGGGGGGTGACGGCAGTCGAGCCGACGACCCCGACGACACGCCGGGGGATGCCGACGCCACCACAGCCAGTGTCGACACCGAGGTGACGTTGGACTCCCGGTCGCGGTCGGACACGGCCGTCGAGTTGGATGTCGACGAGGTGTTGAGCGAGGAAGACGAGTCGACGGGGTTGTTCGACGATCTCCTCTCCGGTGAGCCGATCTTCGAGAACAAGGAGGTGCTTCGCCCCTCCTACACCCCACAGAACCTCCCACACCGGAACGACCAGATCAACCAGATGGCGACGATCCTGGTGTCGGCGCTGCGGGGGGACACACCCTCGAACATCCTGATCTACGGCAAGACGGGGACGGGGAAGACCGCCAGCGCGAAGTTCGTCTCACAGGAACTGGAGTCGACCAGCAAACGGTACGACGTGCCCTGCGAGGTGGAGTACATCAACTGCGAGGTGACAGACACCCAGTACCGGGTGCTCGCCCAGCTCGCGAACACGTTCGTCGAGAAGAACCGCGCCCGGATCGCCGACGAACTGGAGCAACTCCGGTCGTTGCGGTCTGAGGCCGTCGAGGAGCCGGCGGCGTTGCGCGGGACGGTGTTCGACGATCTCGACGCGCTCGACGACCGGATCGAGGAGTTGGCGACCGACCGCGACGAGATGGAGGAGGTGCCGATGACGGGGTGGCCCACCGACCGCGTCTACTCGGCGTTTTTCGACGCCGTCGACCACCACGAACGCGTGGTCGTGATCATGCTCGATGAGGTGGACAAGCTCGTCGAGAAGTCCGGCGACGACACGTTGTACAACCTCTCGCGGATGAACTCCGAGCTGGAGGACGCCCGCATCTCGATCATGGGGATCTCGAACGACCTGAAGTTCACCGACTTCCTCGACCCGCGGGTCAAATCCAGCCTCGGCGAGGAGGAGATCGTCTTCCCGCCGTACGACGCCAACCAGCTCCGGGACATCCTTCAGGCCCGTTCGGAGGTCGCCTTCGAGCCGGAGGCGCTGACGGAGGACGTGATCCCGTTGTGTGCCGCCTTCGCCGCCCAGGAACACGGTGACGCCCGCCGCGCGTTGGATCTGCTCCGGACCGCCGGCGAGCTGGCAGAACGGAGCCAGGCCAACCGGGTCGAGGAGTCACACGTCCGGCAGGCACAAGACAAGATCGAACTCGACCGCGTGGTCGAGGTGGTGCGGACGCTCCCGACACAGTCGAAGATCGTCCTGTTTTCGATCACCCTGTTGGAGCAGAACGGGGTCGAGGCGATCAACACCGGCGAGGTGTTCAACATCTACAAACGGCTGTGTGAGGAGATCGACGCCGACGTGCTCACCCAACGGCGCGTCACCGACCTGATCTCCGAGTTAGACATGCTCGGGATCGTCAACGCCGTCGTCGTCAGCAAAGGACGGTACGGCCGGACGAAGGAGATCTCCCTGTCGGTGCCGACGGACGAGACGGAGGCGGTGTTGATGTCCGACTCCCGGCTCGGCGACATCGACGATGTCCAACCGTTCGTCCAGGCCCGCTTCGACAACTGAGCCGTTTCGGTGACCTCCCTCGCTCCCTCCAGGGGTCCTGTCCGTCCCGATTCGAACGGTTCTTGTACAACTCGGAACCGAGTTGTACGTCCGTCCCGCGCACACGACCGCCGGACTACCCCTTCGTTTCGTCTGCAGAATCACAGTACTACACCCGAACCCAACCCGCAACACGCTCCAGTCGAAACACCGGTGTGTTCGTCGCAAACAACGGTCAGACGGCAGGCCGCGGCGCGAGGCTGTCCGTGCTCTCGGTCGGTCGAGACGCAGGGCCGTCCACGCTCCCAGGCGGTGACTGTCGGTCAGTCCCGACGCCAGCCGTCTCGACCGGACAGACACCGCCGGCTGTCGCCGCGGCGGTGCCCGCGTCGGCCGGCGGCAGGGGCGTCGTCGTCGCCGCGCCGGAGAACACCAGCCTGATCCAACCGAGCAACGGAATTCGGACCCGCGCGACCCCGGTGACCCACGACGGCTTCACCGGCGAGGCACCGATCGCGTTCACCTGGTCGTACATCCCGTTGTTGTCGCCTTTGGTGAAGAACCCGGCATGAGGGGCGGGACAGTTCGGCACCGTCTCACAGGAGTCACCCGGGAGGTAGTCGGGGTTCGCGCGGTCGTACCAGTTCTCTCCCTCCTCGACGTAGAATCGCGCTCGGTGGATGATCGGCGGGCCGAGCCGTCCCGGCTGTCGGTAGACGATCACCGACCCGGCTGCGCCGAAGGTGGCGTACCCGACCTCCTCCCCTCGCTGGTACGTGACGATTCCAGTGCCGTCGCGTGCTGCGTCGGGAGCGAACCGACCCGGCTCCGTGACGAAGACCAAGTCACCCTTCTGCATGTGTGGTTCCATGCTCCCGGACTCGACGGCCACCATCGGCGGCCAGATCCCCGAAATCGCGAATAAGACGATCCCGACGACCGCGACGATCACCGCCGACGACAACGTCTCACGGAGGAACACCACCGGGAGCCACTCGGAGTTCATGAACTGGGTGACGACGCCCGCGTCCGGGTCGACTCGGTCGCCGTCCGCCGACTGGTCGGTGTCTGGCGACTGATCGCCGTCCGCCGCCCGGTCGTCCTGTAGTCCACTGTCGCCGCCTGCTGTCGGGCCGTCACGCTCCGGCGACCGATCCCCGCCGTCGGGTGGGTCTGCCGGCGTCTCGCCAGACTCGTCGGGTGGGTCTCCCCCGTCGCGTCCGGACTCCTCGTCGGTCATTGATCGCGCTTCAGCGGCGACGTGCGTGAACCTTCTGGTTCGAACGCCTGTAGAGAAGTCACTCGTTGCCTCGTCGCACCTCTACTCGTCGGTCGTCGAAACCCGGTGTCGGTCGACTCCCCGCGACGGTGAACTGGGACCGACTCGGAGTGATCCACAGACGTGACACCAGTTTACCCTCTGACGGTAGAGACTGTCTCGCAGATTCCGGCCTGTGCTGTCCCGACTCGTTTGCTGAGTGTAAAATTTATGTGGCTCTGCTGTGAGGAACAACTGACGCATGTCAGACCCACGCCGGGCCCTTCGGTCCGTCTTGACCGACGATCCAGACGAGACGATCGAACACCAGAGAGACACCGCCCCGAGTGAACGAACTGTTGTCGAGGCACTCACAGAGTGTCTCGACTCGCGAGACGGTCAGTGGGCAATCGAAGAGTTCGACTGGTGGCAGGCGGTCAGCGGCTACGCCGGCACGTCTGTCCCGGCCGAAGACGCCGTACAGGAACTCGGTCACCCGCTCCAGCCGGACATCGACGTGTTGTTGACACGTCGAGTGGACGGAGAGATCAGGCGGCCGTTCGTCGGAATCGAAGCGAAGTACTTCCCGAAGTACAACGGGATCGACGGCCACGAGTTCCTCCCGAAACGTGTCGGACCGAACGGAGACGATCTCGGCGGCTTCTACAGTGGGCTCGGACAGGCGCTCTCACTGGCCGCTATGGGGCTCGACTACGTGTATCTGTGGCACGTGTTCAAGATCGACAACGAGTTGGCGAGGGACGGAAATGTCGAGGGCCACATCGATGTCCTCGAAACGTACTCCACCCGGCTCGTCGAGACGATGGAGTCGATGGAACTGCCCGTCGGCTACTACGCTCACGGGATCGCTGTCGATCACGACAACAGACTTCTTGAACTCTCCAGTGGCCGACCACTGGTCGAACGTGACCCGATTCCGGAGACCCACAGCTACGCGAGTGGTGCTCGTGGCCTTCTCGAAGAATTTCTTTCGACCCGGGCTCCAGACTCGTTGGACGAGTTGCACGGCTCCGGACGACAGGTGACGGTCACAGCGACGGTCGAAGAACTGCTCCACACGTGGGAGGACAGTGATTTACCAGACCTGAAGGGACGGCTACGTACGCCGTTTTCCGACACACGTGTCCCGTTCGTCGTGTACGGTCTCGACGAGCAGCCGTGTCTAGAAGAGGGTGGCACCTTCCGGTTTGAGGACGCAGTCGATCACTTCTACGAGAACGACCAAGAGGTTCAGCTTCTCGTCGGCGACGAGTGTTCGGTGGTTCCACTGTGACCACCTGACCTGTGTTCGGTTCGCTCACTCCACTCCCTGCTCCCGAGGTCTGTCAGCGCCTTCGTCAGGGACTCAGGCGCTGACGATCCCTCGGGAATCCGGTCACTCCGCTTCGCTCCGCTCCCTATTCCCGCTCGACGAGCAACGTCGTCGCCTACGGCGACAGACGTTGCCTGTCTCGCGGGAACAACACGGCTTCGCGGATGTTGTCCAGCTCCAACATGGTCGCGACGAGCCGTTCGCCACCCATCCCCCAGCCGGCGTGTGGCGGCATGCCGAACCGGAACATCTTCGTGTAGTAGTCGAACTCCTCGGGGTCGAGCCCCTGTTGTTCGAACCCCTCGACGAGGTGGTCGTAGCGGTGTTCACGCTGGCCACCGGAGACGAGTTCCATCCGCGGGTGGTTCAGGTCGAACCCCGTCGAGATTGTCTCGTCGTCCTCGGTGTCCATGATGTAGAACGGCTTGATCTCCGAGGGCCAGTTCGTGATGAAGTGGTGACGACCGATCTCCTCGCCCAACAGGTGCTCGGCTTCCGTCGAGAGATCATCACCCCACTCCAGCGTCTCGTCGAGTTCGCCTGTCTCGTTGACGGTGTCTAACGCCTCCTGGTAGGTGACCCGCGGGAACTCGTCGTCCGGCACCTCGAAGTCGTCCGCGAGATCCAGCGCTGCCAGTTCCGCCTGACAGTTCTCCGCGACCGCCTCGTATGCGTTCGTGACGACCGCCTCCGCGGCGTCCATCGCCTCGTGGTGGTCGTAAAAGGAGGACTCGAAGTCGATCGAGGTCGCCTCGTTGAGGTGCCGTGGCGTGTTGTGTTCCTCCGCGCGGAAGATCGGCCCGATCTCGAACACGCGCTCGACGCCCGACCCCGCCACGAGTTGTTTGAACAACTGCGGCGACTGGTTCATGAACGCCTCCTGGCCGAAGTAGGAGATCGGGAACAGCTCCGTCCCGCCCTCGGTGCCGGTGGCGACGATCTTCGGCGTGTTGATCTCCGTGGCGTCGAGCCCGCGGAACGTCTCGCGTGCGGCCCGCAACACCGCCGCGCGAATCTCGAAGATCGCCTGAATCTCCGGTTTCCGGGCGTCCAACGTCCGGTTGTCCAGCCGGGTCGGCAGCTCGGCGTCCACCTTCCCCGACGGGTCCAACGGGAGTTCGGGGTCGGCGCCCGCGACGACTTCGAAATCCTCGGGCGTGATCTCGACACCCGTCGGCGCACGCGGCTCCTCTTCGACCGCACCGGTCACCCGCACGACCGACTCGCGACCGGCGTCTAACCCGGTCTCGACGAGTTCGTCGTCCATCTCGTCTTTCTCGAATTTCACCTGAATCTTCCCGGTCGTGTCCCGCACGATCAGGAACGCGATCCCACCGAGGTCCCGTACCTCGTGGACCCAGCCGGCGACCGTGGCCGTCTCACCGGCCGTCGCGTCTGCCGTGTACGTTCGTCCGTCCATACCGGTCGGTCGGCCGCGCGGCGGTTAAAACCGGTCGGTTCGGTCGCCAGCCGGCACTCCTCGGTGCCTCACTGCCGACGCCCGCGGCTTCGCCACTCTCGCCGCCTCACTGCCGACTCCCGCCGTGGCTCCCGGCGCACGTCCCACACAGCCCGGTCGTCTCGTCGTAGTGGTTCCGACACGCGGCGGCGCCACAGGCGTCACAGGCGTACCGCGCGGTCGCTCCCTCACAGATCTGACACAGTCCAGCGACGCTCACGGTCCGAGTCGGTGACCGAGCGGCAGAAACGTTGCGGCCCCGTCGTCTCCACGCTTTGCCAACCGTCCGGTACGACGGATTTACGACCGGCGAGTCCAACGCCGTGTGTGGACAGAGACACACTCACGCTCGGGATCGCGGCGGTGTTCGCCGGGACGTTCGTGACGATGAGTGTGCTCGCCCTCTCGCACTCGTTGTTTCTCCTTCTCGTTGCGCTCCCGTTCGGTGCCGCCTCGTACTTCCTGTGGTGGCAGGTGTCCGAGGATCTCGAAGCCCGGTTCCGCCGTCGTGCCGAGGCGGACGCGACCGCACGCCGGGAGGCGACGGCTCGGAGCCGCGCGGCGGAGGCGGCCGCCGGCGGCGACTCCCGGTTCGCGGAGGAGGCCCGTCGCCGTGTCGCCGAGGAACGCCGGCGCGCCGAGGCCGGCCGACGGGCCGCCGGACGCGGTGGGGCCGACGGTACCGGCCGTCGCGGCGGTAACCCATCCGGCAGTGGGATGGCCAGACGGGAGGCGTTCGACGCGCTCGGACTCGACGGTGACGCCTCACAGGAGCAGATCAAGACGGCGTACCGCGACCGCGTCAAGGAGGTCCACCCGGACAGCGGCGGCGACGAGGAGTCGTTCAAACGCGTCAACCGCGCCTACGAGACGCTGACAGAGGAGTGAACTGTGTGTTCTGACACTCAGACCGGTCTACCACTCTGAAGCCGCAGTGTCGAAGTCAGTGCCGATGCCGCGTTCTTTCACACTCGTGTTCTGAACGTTCTAGTGTGCTCAGAATGAACCCTTTTGCATTGGTGTTCGTTACTGTAGAATACGAACAGAAGAAGTTAATTAGAGCAAATAACCAGAACCGCCTGTGAAAAAGAGACACGCACTGGCCGTGACGGGAGCGGCGCTTTTCGTCCCGCTCTCGGGGTGTAACGACAACGGTCCACCGGAGGTGGCGAAGTTCAGAGTACGTATTGCGAACAGAACCGGGCAGACAGCCTCGGTGACAGTCCGGCTGTACCGAGACGACAATCTGTTCGACAGCTACGACTACACCCTCAAACCGGAGAAGGCAGACGAGTCGGAGGGCGTAGATACGAAACCAAACAAGGTCGAAATCGACGTTCGCGGCGAACACACGACAACACACGGCTACTCCGTGCCGGCAGACTGCCGGAACCCAAACATCAATATTCACATCGAGTCGGACACGTCGAAACTGAACAACGGCTGTGTCTCCACGTAGGCTGGTTCGTCGTCGGTGGTGACACCTGACAACTCCTCACACCTACGCAGTCGTCCGACTCCGGAGAACTCCCGCGACTCGCCCGGGTGAGACCCGTGAAAAGCTTCATACTCGTTCACGCCCCACAATAGTGTATGTCCGCGGACCGGGCCCGTCTCGAACGGGTCATCCAGCGCGGCGAGGAGGAGGGTGGCAACGTCGAGTTCAAGACCCGGCTCACGCGGGAGGTCCACCTCGGCGAGGGGCGGATGGAGAGTCTGGTCGCCCAGCTCCGCCACCGCGTGTTGTCCGGCGACGGCGAGGCGTTGTACGTCGTCGGCGTCACCGACGACGGCGGGATCGCCGGCATCCCCCCAGCGGAGTTCTCCGAGACGATGGACGTGTTGTCGTTGCTCGCCGAGGAGGCCGACGCCCACATCGCGGACGTTGACACCTGGGGCGGCGACGAGGACGACGAGGGGTTGGTCGGGTTAGTCGAGGTATGCGAGGGTGGGATGCTCGAAACCGACGACGAGCACATCGTCGTCGGCACCGCGGGCCACGTCGACCACGGGAAATCGACGTTGGTCGGCTCGCTCGTCACCGGGCAGGCGGACGACGGCGAGGGCGGCACGCGGTCGTTTCTCGACGTGCAGCCCCACGAGATGGAGCGAGGGTTGTCGGCAGACCTGTCGTACGGCGTCTACGGCTTCGACGACGACGGCGCCGTCCGGATGGACAACCCGCACCGGAAATCCGACCGCGCCCGGATCGTCCAGGAGGCCGACCGGCTGGTGTCGTTCGTCGACACGGTCGGCCACGAGCCGTGGCTCCGGACGACGATCCGGGGGTTGGTGGGCCAGAAGCTCGACTACGGGCTGTTGACGGTCGCGGCCGACGACGGCCCGACGAAGACCACCCGGGAACATCTCGGTATCCTGTTGGCGACTGATCTGCCGACAATCGTCGCCGTCACGAAGACGGACACCGTCGACGCCGAGCGGGTGGAGACGGTCCAACGCTCCGTCGAGCGGATGCTCCGCGACGTGGAGAAGACCCCGTTGCGGGTGGACCGCCACGGCGTCTCTGCGGCCGTCGAGGAGATCGGCGGCGGGGTCGTCCCGGTCGTCTGCACCTCCGCGGTGACGGGTCGGGGGCTCGACACGCTCGACCAGTTGTTCGAGGCGCTCCCGAAGCGGTCGACGGACACCGACGGGGCGTTCCGGATGTACGTCGACCGGACGTACGACGTGAAAGGCGTCGGCGCGGTCGCCTCCGGCACGATCCGGCGCGGGGAGATCGCGACCGGCGACGAACTCCTCTTGGGGCCGATGCCGGACGGCTCCTTCCGCGAGGTGGAGGTGCGATCCATCGAGATGCACTACCACCGTGTCGACTCCGCGAAGGCCGGCCGGATCGTCGGCATCGCGCTCAAAGGCGTCGACGAGTCGGCGATCCACCGCGGGATGGCGTTGGTGCCCCGTTCGGCGCAGCCGACGCCCGTTCGGGAGTTCGGGGCGGAGGTCGTCGTTCTCAATCACCCGACGAGCATCCGCGACGGCTACGAGCCGGTGGTCCACCTGGAGACGGTCAGCGAGGCGGTGGTGTTCCACCCCGACGGCGGCCAACTGCTCCCGGGCGACTCCGGGGAGGCGACTGTGGAGTTCAAGTTCCACCCGTATCTCGTCGAGGAGGGCCAACGGTTCGTCTTCCGTGAGGGCCAGTCGAAAGGGGTCGGCACCGTCACCGGGATCGAACGCACTGCCGATCCGACCGAGTGAGAACGGCGAACAGGGGTTGTGGTGACGCGACTGTGGTGACAGATACCGGTGATCAGAGACGTGATTGTGGTTGTCGGCGCGCGCCACGCTCCCCTCGTGGGAGCGTGCGCGTGCGAGGGACGAGCGAGTGACCGACGGGAACGAGCGAGGAGGCTGGGGAGGTCTGCGAGGCTCGACCACAGGGAGAGCCTCGCGAGAGGCTGCGGTGCGGGACGATTTCAGGCCGGCGCCCCTGATCGCTTTTTATCCCCGAACACAATCAGTCATACCCTCGACAAAAAATCGCGACGACGATCATGAGAGCGCCGCTACGCCCTCACGCGCGAGCCTACTCCGGCCCGGCGTAGCCGTCGACTCCGAGACCCCCGGCAGTGTCCGCCTCGCTGTTGCCCGCGTCGCCTGCGTCAGCCGCATTACAGCAGCGACAAGGAGAAAGCCCACCCGTTTACGGGTGGGATGAATCCGAC
>ERZ1034569.342-NODE-342-length-17502-cov-6.797960_pt1 | contig 17502 bp, 24 predicted proteins | sample MGYA00520706_ERZ1034569 | MGnify/ENA primary metagenome ERZ1034569 (study PRJEB33760, sample SAMEA4777722) | hypersaline lake metagenome | biome: hypersaline environment; feature: brines | place: Spain | collected 2014-08 | depth 0 m ...
TCCTACTGGACGAGCCGGTTCTACATGCCGGCAGAGTCCGGCAACAACCAGCCCGAACTGTCCCCGCTCACGGGGCCGTTCTACGAGACACTGAAGTACCGAAGCGCACAGCCCGCCGCCGCCCCAGCCCTCCGGGCACAACACGAGGAGTGGGCACACGACAACCCGGACTACCGGGTCGAGCTATCGTATCCCGACTCCGACGGGTGGAAGCGACGCCTCTCGACACAGCCTCCGGGCGGGTCGACAATAAACAATCCCTGGATTCCCGAACTCTACGACCAGCTTCGGCCCCTTGAGGAGTACGTCTCCGATGTGGAGGACTTCTTTCCGTTCGTCCGCGAGACCGCGGTCCACGACGGGTCGTTGCTCGCGGCCTGGAAGTACACCGACTGTCGGTGTCTGTACTACCGGCAGGACCTGGTCGACGCGTACGCCGACGGTGACCCGCCGCGGACCTGGGACGAGTTGGTGACCGTAGCGAGCGATATCGCCGAAAACGAGGGAATTGACGGGTTCCAGTTCCGCCGCGGAACGGCGACCACCATCCCGTTCTTCTGGGGACAGGGCGGGCGACTGCTCGACGACGACGGCGAGGTGGTGCTGTCCGAGCCCGGAAACCGCCGGGCAATGGAACGGACACTGTCGTTTCTGCGACGGCTGGTCGAGACGGGTGCGAGCCCGGAGGCGACCGTCGACATCACCGAGTACGAGACCCTCGCCCGGCACGCCCGGGAGGGTGAGGTGGCGATGTTCGTCGGGGGGAGCTGGCAGATAGAGAAGGACCTCAAGAATCGAATCAGCGGCGACCGGTGGCGGCGCTGGAATGTGGCGGAGATCCCGATGCGAAAGGCCGACCAGCATGCGACCGCTGTCGGCGGGTTCGCGGAGGGCTCGCTGCGCGAGGGTGACTCCGGTGCCGCGGCTGCAGTCAAGCGGTTCGTCGCGAAATTCGTCGAGCCGGCGTCGATGGGGCGGTACTGCGAGGCGGCCGGCCAACTGCCGACCCGTCGGTCGGTGTTCGACGACGCCGACCTGTACAGCCCGGACGCATTTCCCTACCAGGAACAGTTCCGCCGGTTTCTCGAGCACGGGCGGGCACCACCACCGTTCCCGGTCTACTCGGATATTACCGCCGCGTTCGACGCCGCGGTCGGGGCAGTGGTTTCGGGCCGGTCGACGCCGAGCGAGGCGACGAACGAACTGGTCCGGCAGTTCGAGGAGTAACCGGACAGATGTGGACGGGCCTGACCGGTTCGACGGTCGTTCTGGCGTCGGAGCCGACGGTGTCCGGGACGGTCGTGGTGGCGGGTCTGGCCGGCGTTATCGCCGGGGGGACCGCGGTCTGGTCACTCCGGGCGATTGTGACCGGGTCCGAGCGCGCCCACGAGGACCTCCTCCGGCCGTTCGCCGCGGTGGCGGCGGCGGTCGCTGTTGCCGCAATAGGGCTGCCGGTTGCCGCGGGGCCGCTCCGGGCAGGTGTGCTCAGCGTCGTGCCCCTCGTGACGTTTCTGGTGGTGTTCGTCCCCTGGAACGTGTTCGCCTTCCGGTACGCTGGCCGCGGGACGCTTCTGACGCGCCGGCGTATCCTCGCAGTTGGGATACTCGTCGTCGTGCTTCTCGTGGTGTATGTCGCCATCGCGGCCGGGCTGCTCCGACCCTCACAGGAGTCGTATTCGTCGGTGCTCCTGGTCGCCTCGACGCTGTTGCTCGGTGCCGTTGCGATCACCTTTGTCTCGAGTGGGCTGGTCCTCACCGCGGCGTACCGTCACAGTAGCGTCCCGCTCGCAAGTGGTGTTACCGTCGTCGCTCCGGTCGCGGTCCTGGTCATCGCCATCCAGGTGGTGAGCCTGTCCGGCTTCCTGACGAGGGAGCTACTGGCCAGTCTCCACATCCTCGGGGCGGCTGCTACACTGCCGATTGCTGTCATCCGCTACGACGTGTTCGCCACCCGCCCGGGGACGACCACGCTCGGCGAACGTACCGTAATCGAGGATTTAAACGAGGGTGTCCTCCTCGTCGACGGTGACGGGCGGGTCATCCGGTCCAACCGGGAGGCCGAGCGGCTATTTGGAACCGGCCTCAGCGGTCGAGCGCTCGAGGACATCGTCGGGGCCGATATCGACACGCTCCGCGAGTCCTCGACCCTGGAACGGTGGACTGAACCGGGGTACAAGCGCTTTGACCCCCGCGTCTCGACGGTGACAGGGGGTCACGGCCGACCGCTCGGGCAGACGGTGACACTGATAGACGTGACCGACCAGGAGATGCTCCGCCAGCGGGTGCAGGTTCTCAACCGTATCCTCAGGCACAACGTCCGGAACGGCCTCGACGTGATCAAGGCACACGCGGAGTTCGCACTCGAAGACGGCGACAGAGGTGGGGCCGACGAGTCGGTCGCACAGATCCTCGAGACGGCCGATGAGGTTGCACAGTTGAGTGTCGAGGCTCGCCGGATCGAGCGGCTGACGCGGAACTCCTCGTCCCGCCGGTCGGAGGTGAATCTCCGCCAACTGGTCGATACGGTCGTCGACACCGCCACACAGGACCGACGGGGTGTCTCCGTGACAGTCGATGTCCCACCGGTCGACCTCGCACTGAACGGTGAGTTGCTCAGATTCGCACTCCGGAACGTCGTGAACAACGCTATCGAACACAACGACAGCCCGTCACCACACGTCGAGATCCGGGGTACCGAGCGGGAGTCGGGGGTCCGGGTCGTGGTCACCGACAACGGCCCAGGGATCCCCGACGCCGAGTGGCAGGTGATCGAGGCCGGGAGTGAGAACGTCCACAACCACGCGACGAGTCTCGGTCTGTGGGGAACAAAGTGGACGGTCCAGAAGATAGGCGGCGAGCTGTCTCGCCGCGACACCGACGACACCGGCGCATCCGTCGTTATCGACCTCCCGACAGGGGCAGACGGTCCAGCTGTCTGACAAGTGGGTCGACGGCGTAGAATGTGGCCCACCTGTCTCTGGGGTTTTAGATACCGCGCTCAGTATACCCTCTGCATCTTGCATCGCTCTCTATACCCATACTTATTCCAACAGTTCACCGGAGTAAATCGGCTGTAAATGCCTCTATGACGCGCTGTTCAATCGGCTACCGATGAAACAGATCTCGTGAGAATACGACGACGCCGGCGGCGTCATCACGCCGGTGTGGGTTCCTCGCTGTCCGGCCGGCCGACGAGTTCGGCGGGATACCGATCACCTACACCCACCAGCGCGAACAGAACGGGCTGGCACACGCACTGCTGACCGCCGAGGAGCACGTCGACGACGATTTCATGCTCATCCTTGGCGACAACATCTTCGACGCCAACCTCAAGGATGTCGTGCGGCGCCAGCGCGAGGAGCGCGCGGACGCAGCCTTTCTCACCGAGGAGGTGCCCTGGAAGGTGGCGAGTCGGTACGGGGTCTGTGACACGAACGACTATGGGGAGATCACCGACGTGGTCGAGAAGCCAGAGGACCCGCCCTCCAATCTCGTGATGACCGGCTTCTACACGTTCACGCCTGCCATCTCGTCTAGCCTTCCAACCGCGGCGAGTACGAACTCTCCGAGGTCGTGGACCTGTTGATCCAGTCCGGCCGGACAATCGACGCGATCCGGATGGACGGTTGGCGCGTGGACGTCGGCTACCCCGAGGATCGGGACAAGGCCGAGCGGCTGTTGCAGGGCGAGGAGGCCGCCGAGGCGGTCACGGAGTAGAGGGAAACGAGGACCACTGTCAGGGCACTCCTGGCATCGAAAAGTGCCCGTATAGCTTGGCTACGGGACGGTCACGAGCCACCCGAAGCCTCTTGCTCGCCGGGCTGTAACACGTGTGTATGTCCGATACGGATACAGCGAACGACGAGCATGAGACGACGAACATCAACATCAGGGTGACGGAGACGTTTCTCGAGGACATCGACGCGACGTGGCGGGACGAGGGGTACAACAGCCGGAGCGAGTTCATCCGGGATGCGCTCCGGGATGCAATCCGGCATCCGGACCTGACACGGGAGAGTTGGAAGGAGATCGCCGCCGTCGAGCACGCCCGCCGGACGGGCGACAGTGAGACGTTTGCCCGGGACGCAGTCCTTGGCGACAATGAGTGATGACGGGTGGAGCTAGCAGTTTCGGGCGCCAACAAAACGCACCTACGACGACCACACACAGAGCCGGATCACCGACAAACTCGACGGGATCGTGACCGACCAGTGGCGCAGCCCTGACGACTATCTCGAGCCGCTGACTGGTGCTCCCCACGCGAAGCTCAGGATCGGGCAGTTCCGGCTCGGTGCGACGTGTGACCACGAGGAGAAGCTGGTAGATATCTACACGATCGAACGACGCGGTGGCGCGTACACGGCCGATGACGATTGATTCCGCGAGCGGATCCGGCCACAGCCGTCTGCAGCCCACGTGGCAGGGATCCGTAGATCCGGCGGCTTTTTATCGCGTGGGGGGCAGCCACCAGTAATGACAGTGCTCGTCACCGGGGGCGCGGGCTTCATCGGCGGCCACCTCACCGAGCGGTTTCTGGTAGGCGGCCACGACGTGGTCGTCCTCGATTCGATGCACCCCTACTACGACCTGCGGATCAAAGAGCACACTCTCGACGCCCATCGGGAGACGGCCGACCGAAGCGGTCAGGATTACGAGTTCGTTGAGGGGGACGTGCGCGACGCCGGGCTTGTAGAGGAGCTGGTTTCCGGAGCAGAGTACGTCTACCACCAAGCCGCCCGGGCGGGCGTCCGTGACAGCGTCAAAGCGCCCCGGACCTACGACGCGGTAAATGTCGACGGGACGCTGAACGTGCTGGACGCGGCACGCGAACACGGAGCTGAGCGCGTCGTGCTGGCCTCCTCCTCGTCGGTATACGGCGGTGGCGAGGAGTATCTGCCCTTCTCGGAGACGGATCCGACGACACCGGTCAGCCCCTACGGCGCCTCGAAACTGGCCGCCGAGCGCTACGCGAGTGCCTATCACGAGGTGTACGGGCTGCCGACCGTCTCGCTGCGCTATTTCACCGTCTACGGGCCGCGGATGCGCCCGAACATGGCCATCTCGAATTTCGTCTCGCGGTGTGTGGCCGGCGAGCCACCCGTCGTGTACGGCGACGGGAATCAGACCCGGGATTTTACCTACATCACAGACGTGGTCGGCGTGAACGAACAGCTCCTGGAGACGGATGCCGCCGACGGGGGGACGCTCAACGTCGGTTCGTCAGACAACATCGACATCGAGACCTTGGCTACCGAGGTCCGGGACCAGGTCGCGCCAGGTCTCGAGATCGAGTACGCAGAGCGCCACGACGCAGACGCCGACCACACCCACGCCGATGTCTCGAAGGCCCGGGAGGTGCTGGACTACGACCCCGACCACACGATCCGGGAAGGGGTTGGGAAGTTCATCGAGTGGTACCGCGAGAACCGCGACTGGTACGAGCCCCTCGTGCGGGCGTCGTAGCGGGGAGGTGTTCGGAATGCAAGGTGTCGTGCCGGCCGCGGGCGAGGGAACGCGACTGCGGCCGCTGACGGCTGACAAGCCCAAGGGGATGGTAGAGGTGGCGGGGAAGCCGCTGTTGACACACGTCTTCGAGACCTTGCTGGACGCTGGCGTGGAGGAGCTCGTCGTGGTCGTCGGCTACGAGATGGACGCCATCGTCTCCCACTACGGCGACGATTTTCGGGGCGTGCCGGTCACCTACGTCCACCAGCGCGAGCAGGAAGGACTGGCTCACGCGGTGTTGCAGGCCGAACCCCACGTCGACAGCCAGTTCGTCGTCCTGAACGGCGACAACGTCTTCGGGGACGGGATCGGGGCGGCAGTCGAGCGGGCGGCGGAGCCGGATGTGAACGCGGCGTTGCTGGTCGAGGAGGTCACGCCCGAGGCGGCCCGGGAGACCGGGGTCGTCGAAGTCGAAGAGGGGCGAGTGATGAGCCTAGTCGAGAAGCCCGACGAGCCACCCTCGCGGCTGGTCACGACCGGTTGTTACGTGCTGCCGGCGGAGGTATTCGAGGCGTGTCGTTTGCTCTGTCCCTCCGCACGCGGGGAATACGAGTTGAGCGACGCGGTGGGGGTTCTCGTCCGGGCCGGGGCGACCGTCGAGCCCGTGCGGTACGACGGGGGTCGGTGTAACGTGAATGCGTCCGAGGACATTGAGCGGGCCGAACGCCTCCTCGAGTAACGCATTTCGGGTCGACGAGCAAGAGGGAGAGCACATTATCGGTGTAGGACAAACGGCTCTCGAATCCGACACCGGGTTAGGACTACTGTGCCCCCGAGTCAGCGAGATAATCCCGAACTTCGCGAAGGAACCTCACGACCCACTCGAGTTCCGATTGGAGGTGTTCGTACACCAGCCCGTCGTCGACCTCGTCCCCGTAGCGATGGGCTAGCACGTTCCGGAATCCGGCTGCCTGTTGCATTCGCGTGCTCGTCTCACTCGAAAGGGCGCCGCGTTCGTCGAGGACTTGGAATCGCTCCGCGTACGTCTCCGGCATCGTCGCGTCGGTCGCCCCGACGAGCAGTCCTGCAATATCGATGCACGCCTCGACGGCGGTATGGAACTCGCGCTCGACGACCGCTCGCTGTTCCCGGTCGGCCCGGTACTCCCCCTCGTCTAACGACTGTTTGGCTGCGAGTACGGACACCGCCTCTTCGACGTACGTCGCCTTGTCCAGGATCTGTTCCTCGACATCGTCGGGGACAGTCATATCTTCGCTTCCAGCCGCTCGAGGAGCGCGTCGAAGCGACGCATTCGCTCGGCGTGTGTTTCCTCGTCCCTCTCCAACTCCCGCTCGTATCGGTCCGCGTACTCCTCTAGCAGCGTCCGGTCCCCGACGAGTCTCGTTCCCGTCCCGAGCGCGTGCGCACCGACCGCCGGACGCACCGAGTCCAGGTCGGCCACGTCGATGTCGTCGGTTCCGAGTGCTTTCGCGAGCGCAGTCGTCAGTTTGATCCGGGCCTCCAGCCGCTCGGCGGCCGAGAGGGCATCCTCGAACGCGACCGCGATGTCCACGTCGCTCACGGTCGCGGCCGTACCCCGGGCCTGTGACCCGAACAGGACCGCCAACTGGATCGGATACTGTTCGATGGTTCGGACGGCCGACTCGGCGTCAATGGCGGCCGAGCGCTCGTCCTCGCCGCGAGCCATACCTGACTATTGGGCGAATGCGCGCTTATACGTGTCGGCGGTTCGATTCGAATCGCTGGGGAGAGCGAAGAAACCGGCACGCTTGTGTGCCCGACCGCCGACGCGAAGGGTGAATGCGCATTCTCCGGGTCGCACAGAAGTGCTATCCCGACGTCACGGGCGGCGGGACCTACCACGTCCACGCGATGAGTCGCGACCAGGCCGCGATGGGTCACGAGGTGACCGTCTTGACCGTGGACCCGGAGGGCGACCGACCACACGTCGAGGAGCGTGCGGGCTACACGGTGGTGCGGTATCCCGTCACGGCGAGTCTGCTCGGGAACGACATCTCCGCAGGGATCGCCTCGTATCTCCGGACTGCCAGGGAGTACGGCGTGATGCATGCCCACTCGCATCTCTACTTCTCGACGAATCTGGCCGCGCTGGCGCGGGCGGCCGGGGGCCCGCCGCTGGCGCTGACGAATCATGGGCTCTACTCCCAGAACGCCCCCGAGTGGCTGTTCGACCTGTACCTGCGAAGCGTCGGGCGGTGGACCTTCGAGCGGGCAGATGCCGTGTTCTGTTACACCGAGGAGGACCGCGAGCGCGTCCGGGAGTTCGGTGTGGGGTCGCGAATCGAAGTGGTCTCAAACGGGATCGACACGGAGCGGTTCCGACCGGACGGCCCAGAGAGCGAGCGGGTCGACGTTGCGGGCCCGGTCGTGCTGTTCGTGGGCCGGCTTGTCGAGGGGAAACGCCCGGGCGACGTCGTGCGGGCGGTCGCGCGGCTGCGCGAGACGCACCCGGGCGCGGAGCTGTACCTGTGTGGGGAGGGGCCGCTGCGCGAGGAACTTGAGGGGCTTGCGGCGGATCTCGGAGTCGGCGACGTGGTCCACTTCTTCGGACACGTGGCCTACGACGAGATGCCGCGGGTGTACCGGGCGGGCGACGCGCTGGTGCTGCCGAGCCGGGCCGAGGGGATACCCCGGACGGTCATCGAGGCGATGGGCTCCGGGATCCCGGTAGTGGCAAGCGACCTGGAGCAGGTCGCGCCGGTCGTCGAGCGCGCCGGTGTAGCGGTGCCAGTGGGGGACGTTGCGGGATTTGCAGCCGGGCTCGGACAGGTGCTTGACGGCGACCACGGCGAGAACATCGGCGACCACGGCCTGATGGACCACCAGTACAGCCTGCACGACACGTTGTTGCACGTCCCGCTGGTCATCCACGGCGGCTCGTTCACCGGCGGCACCGTCGACGACCTCGTCCAGCTCACCGACCTCGCCCCGACGCTGCTCGACGAGGTGGGGATCGACGCCCCGGAGTTCCGCGAGCAGGCCCAGGGCCGCTCCTTTCACCCGGACGCCGACACCGAGCCTCGCGACAGGGTGGTCGCCGAGTACATGGCACCACAGCCCTCGATGGAAGCGCTGGAGAAGCGCGTCGGCGACCTCCCGGAGCACGTCTACGAGTACGACCGCTCGCTCCGGGCGCTCCGCACGGAGGAGTGGAAGCTGATCCGCGGCTCGGACGGCTCGCGCAGGCTCTATCACGTCGCCTCCGACCCGGAGGAATCCGAGGACGTCGCCGACGAGAACCCGGAGGTAGTGTCGCGTCTCGAAGGCGAGCTGGACGAGTGGCTGGACTCCTTCGAGCACGCCGAGCACACCGGCGACGTCTCGATGCGCGAGGAGACCAGAGAGCGGCTGGAGGACCTGGGCTACCTGCAGTGACGCCGCCGGGGGCGTTCTTGCTGTCTTCCGTCCACTCGGCTGCGAACTCACCGGCCGACACGCCGTCGTGCCAGCCGCCGTAGAACATATTTCTACTCCCTTGGATATATATTTTACCGGCACGTAGCGGAACTGTGCCCGACGACACCGGTACCGACGGAGACCCGAATGTGCCCCCGATGACGCGGGGCGAGCGGGTTCGTGCAGCCGCGCGAACGCTCCGGAAGCCCCGGACCGCGTCGTGGGTGGCCGGGGAGACAGAGACCACCACGAAGACGGCACAGAAGTACCTCGAGCAACTGGTCGAAGACAGCGTCCTGCGGCGGGTCGAGCGTGGCGGACAGACACTCTACTGTGTCGACCACCTGATAGCGACCTACCGCGAAGTCGCGACACTCCAGCGCGAGCACGACCGGGAGGAGCTAGCCGACACGCTCGAGTCGATGCAGGCGCGGGTCGCGGAGTGGGAAGCCGAGTACGACGCCGAGTCGCCCGGCGAACTCCTCGCGAGCATCGCCGACGTCGATGACCCCGAGGAGGTTGAGGTCCGTCGCGAGACCGCCAGGGAGTGGGAACACCTTGCCGACAGGTTCCCGGTCGTCACGGCGGCACTAAAGGAGTACGACTGGGCGACCGACCGGGACGGGATTCCGGCCGATAGTAGGTCTTGAAACGATGTACACATCGACCACGCTACAGTCGTGCGGTCGAGTGTGCAATGACTTTCAAGACCTACGATAGTTCCATCGCCACGGTCAGCGTCGGCAGCGGCAATCGTGAGACTGGTGTGCAAAGTGCTTGACGTAGTCGTGGACGACCACCGCGAGGTCGAATATCGCCTCGGCCTGCTGGGCGGCCGCGACCGTGTCGCGGTAGTACGCCGCCGCACGGTTGTCGCGGTACAGTTGCGTCAGGCGTCGTGCGGTGTCTTCGGTGACGAGCCCGAGGTCGGCACCGCGGTCGTAGGCACGGTCGTGGCCGTCGCGGAAGTCGTCGACGGTGCCGTTCGACGCAGCCAGCGCCTAAAACTCGAACGTGCGTTCGATGGCTGCGAAGGACATCTCGATGACGCTGGTGTGGTACCCGTCGTGGTCGCGGAGGAGCCGACACGCATCGAGGAGCCGACACGCCTTCCGCAGCTGGATCACGTCGGCGTCGTTGGTGTCCGGGTCGAGTCCCGCTTCGAAGTTCAGCCGGCCCACCCGGCCGCCGAACGCGTCCTCGGCGCGGGCGACGGCCTCACCGAGGTCGTCGGGCTCGTCAGGCATCGCTCAGCACCTCGCTTTTGAGGTCCCGAAGGGTATCGCTGCCCACGAGCGTTATCGCGTCGGTGAATACCTCCTCGAGGCGGTCGCCGTGGCCGCGCGCCGACTCCAACGTCTCGACGAGCACCTGGAACTCGTAGCGGTCGCCGTCGAACCGTTCCTGACCCAGTTCCGTCGCGAGTTCGTTGACACGGTGTTGGTCGGCGCGGTCGTCGGCGAGCACCCAGAGGTCGATGTCGCTCCGGCGGTCGGCCCGGCCGCGGGCGACACTCCCGAACACGAGGATACCCTCGACCGCGTCGAGTTCGTCCCGGATGCGGTCGACTGCTGCACGGACGGGTGGATGAAACTCCGGTTGGGGAACGCGCAAGACCGGGTCGTCGGGGTTCGTCACGCGGCGACGGTTGATGCCGACCAGCCGGCGGTTGCCCGATGTCTCGACCACGACCAGCCCGTTGGCTTCGAGGACATCGACCGCCCGCTTCACCGACTGGGCGGCGTTGTCAGTGAGCCGCCCGAGTTCGCGGATCGTGAACCGCTCGTAGGGGGTATCGAGCAACAGCCGAAGAAGGTCGTCGGTTGCCCCGTGGCGGAATAAGTCGGGGTCTGGGGCCGGTATCGGGAGCCCGACCGTGGCCTGCTCTGTCTCGTCGGCGTTGCGCATTTGTCTCGTCATACGATACATGTCTTGTTTCATGATACAATAGTATTTCGGGCCGGTTTGGAGTGCTGAGCCGTGTCCGGCAACGACATTCTCGGCGGCGAACCCCAAATCGAGGGGACGCGGGTCGGCGTGCGCCACGTGGCCGTCAGGGTTGTCGACGCCGGCCGGTCGTCCGCCTCCGTCGCCGACCCGACCAGCTCGACGTCCCGCTCGGTGCGGTCTCCGAGGCGCTGGCGGACGACGACGACGACCTCAAGAAGAGACGGGCCGTCGAGCGCGCGAACGCACGGGCACGCGACCGCGTCCATGAGAACGGATGCACGCCGAAAGACCCCGTTTCGTGAGTCGAGGGCTCCTCCTCGACGAACACGTCAGCCGGCCATTTCGATAGTCTCGTGCCCTGGGAGGGAGACCGTGGTCGTCGGTGAGTGGTGCCCGCTGTGCAAACGTGTAAACAGCTCTGTCGGCTGCGCGCAAGCATGGCGGAGCTGTCCCGGGTTGCGCTGTCGGCAGAGCAACTCGCGACACTTCAGTCGCTTCCCGCGGAACACGACGTTCGCCTTGTGGTGCTCTTTGGGTCAGCCACGCGACCGGAGCGTGAGCAGAACGACATCGACCTCGCAGTCGAATTCGACGACTGGCGACCCGGCGACGAGGGATACACGACGGCCTATCTCGGCCTGGCTACGGCACTTGAAGAGGAGCTGGACGTCACTGTCGACCTCATGACGTTCACTCGGCCGACGACCGGTTTGCAGCTGTTATCTTCGAGGATGGCATCCTCATTCAGAGCAGCAAAGAACGCAAAGAACAGCTCGAAGACCAGGTCAGAGACGCCTACCCGTCGGTCGAAGATGCACGCGAACGAGTTGCTGCTGCCGTGACCCGCCTCGAAGAGGGCACCTACTAATACTGCCGGCTGTAAGTCTGTAAAGAATTTCGCGACCCCGGGGTCGCGGATATCTTAAAATAGTTACAGCCAGCAGTATGAGCCGCAGAGTCGTCGTTTGCCTCCGGTTCGAGCCGGATACGACCCACACCACCGAGTTCGTCGTACGCCCGGTCACTGGAGATGAGACTGCCACCGGAGAGCGCCGCGTGGAACGCATCGAATGTGTGCAACCCTTCGTCGATGTTCTCCGAGGCCTGATACACGACATTTGGGTCGCCTGCATACGTCGCCAGTTCGAGAATTGCCGTGACAGCACGTTCGCGGTCGAACGCAAACCGTGTGGCGGCTTCGCCGCCACGTTTTTCGAGGTCGGTAGGGCCGACCTCGCGCTCTTCGATGAGAAACAGTTCGATGAACGTCGCCAGCGAGACCTCGAGGTCGTCCTCGTGTTCGTCGAGGAAGGGACTCGGCACGGTCGGCCAGCCAGTCGTCGTCTTTCAGCAGCGCCAGCCAGAAGTCGAGGTCAGCGTACATGCTCGCCAGCCTGTTCGCGTGCCTCGTTTCGAGCCGCGTCTTCGAGGTCATCGAGGGCTGCTTCGGGGGGCTCGTCGGAAGCCGCCGCCCGGAGTTCCTCCAGTGGATCGTCGGGGACCGGCACCAGTTTGATGCCGCTGTCCAGTCCGACGAGTCGGAACTTTTCGCCGTAGCGGTCGCGTGCCTCCTTCGGAATCGTCACGCGCCCACGTTCGTCCGTTCGCACCTCTCCACTTATATTCGAAACGAAGAGGTGGGAATGTTTAATGCCTTCTCCCACACGCAGCTCTAAGATGGGATATTATTCATGAAATCGACTACGAGATGGGACGTCGCTACGAAGGAGTGATTGGGGACGGTGTACAGCCGTGGCGCGACCAGTCAGATGATACGACCCCAGCCGGCCTACGAGCCCGGCGTTGGAGGGCAGCGACACACCGACACAAGAGGTAAGTAACGCCTCTGCCTACCAAAATATGTGCCTATCACGACCGACGAGAAGGTGCTCCACGGACTCCCGCGGGTCGAGGGAACCCGCATCAGCGTGTTGCACGTCTACGAGACGGTCGTCGACGGTGACACCGACCCCGCCGGTGCCGCCGACGCCCTCGACCTCTCGCTCGGCGAGGTCTACGAGGCGCTGGCGTACTACTACAACAACCCCGAGGAGATGCGTACCCACCGCGCTGCGCAAGAGGAGGCACGCGAGGAGCTTCGCAGTCGCGCGGTCAAACCGCCGGTCGGACCCGACAGCAGCCGATGAGCGAGCGCGGCTTGCTCGCAGACGAACACGTTCCAGGGCCGTGTATTGGAGTTCTCCGCTCGGTCGGTTACGACGTGCTCCGGGCCAAAGACGAGTTTGAGGAAGGGACCGAGGACGGTGTCCTGCTCGATTTCGCGGCGGAGACCGACCGCGTCGTGCTCACCTGCGACAAGCGGTTTATCGTCGTCGACGGAAAACAGGTCACCGCCCACGCCGGCGTAGTGTACGCCGACCAAGTGACGCTCCAACGCCGCCCCGAGGACGCCGCGTCTGCCCTCAACCGAGTCCTGACGACGATTCCGCCGGAGGATATCCAGAGCTCGGAGTTCTATCTAGCTGACTGGCTGTGAACAGACGTTCGGGGGTTTCCGCTGGCACCGACTGTGCCAAAGATATCTCCGGCAGCAGGGCCGTCTAAAGAAAGCCCTCGTCGACGAATGACAGGAACTCCCGTTGAGAGACCTGTGACCCGAGCAGAATAGTGACCGAACTGGAGACGGCACACTGGTGTAGGCGGGCTGTTCGGGTCCGTGTCGCCACTGTGTTTATCTCCGCGAGTACAATACACACTCGTAGTTCCGCTGGAACCGACCGAACAATCACAGAATGGTCCCCACCACCACCCACCACGACTCATGAGCCGCTACGACGAGCTCTTTGAGGACGCGACCGTTGAGAATAGTGTTTTTGCCGACAAGGGCGCACTTGACCCACTCGCCGAACCCACAGACGTGGTCCCGCGCACGAAACAGGAAAAAAAAGCTCGCCGGTCTCCTCACCGGGGTCCAGGAGGGCCATCTCCCGACGACAATCTCGGTGTATGGCCCACCGGGGACCGGCAAGACGCTGACGACACGCCGGCTCTGCCAGGAATTTGCCGCTCGGACGGCCGAATTCGAGTACGAGTATGTCAATCTCAAGGAGTGTCGCACGCTGTTCGCGGCCGCAAGCGAGATTCATCGTGTGCTGACCGGCGAGACAAAGGGCGCCCACGCCGGGCTGGATGGGGTCTTCGAAGGGATTTGGACGGCCTTGGAGGCGTATCCGGCGTGGACAGTCCTGATACTGGATGAAATCGACCATATCCAGCAGGACTCGAATTATGAGCCCACTGACTTCTTCTACCGGCTGTTGCGCGGGGAGGGAAAGCTGAAGCGTGACCTGCACCTGTCGGTGGTGCTGGTGAGCAACGAGTTACTGGATGTCGATTTGCGGCTGGACAGCCGCGTCCAGAGCGCGATGAGCGGAGAGGAGGTCTTCTTTCCGCCTTATGGGACTGAGGAGTTACAGGCAGTGATGGCCCCCCGACTCGAGCAGGCGTTCCGTGAGGGGGCGTTGCCCGACGAGGCCGGGGCGTACGGGGTCCAATTGGCGGCGGACCGCTGGGGGGATGCCCGGCGGACCCTCCGGCTGTTCCGGCGAGCCGGGGAGACGGCAAACGACCGGGGGCGAGAGCAGGTGACCCGAGCGTGTGTCGACACGAATATGACGGCCAGTGACCGGGAGGCAACCGTCGAGAAGATTACACAATTACCGCGCTCGCACGTCTACGTCTTGGTGGGTGCGACCGCATGGACGGATCGACAGACTGGTCGGATCGTCCAGCCGGTGTCGACGGCAAAGATCACGACAGTGCTCCAGCGTGAGGGTGTCCCCGAGCGCTTCCAACTCGGGGCCCGGGCGGTTCGGGATGTGCTCACGGATCTTGAGACGATGGGGCTCGTTGAGACGTGGGTCGAGTCACGTGGGGCCAATGGCCGGGTCAAGCAGGTGGAGACGACGTTTGACCCGCAGTTCGTCCGGGAGGCACAGGCAAACGTCGCTGCGGAGGTCGGAGATACGTCTGGGCCAGACAGTGTGGATAACTGACACTCCAACGAATGGGTCGTCCGCCAGATAACGCGGCGGTATCTCACCAGAGCTGCAGTGATTCACGCTCGCCATCTTCAGTCCTCAGTTCCGATAGACCGTCGGAACGCGCGTCCTTCACGGGAAGGGCGGGACTCTCTCGCTGTGAAAGGTAGGAGACGGTCCCGAAGCCGTGGGCTTCCGCGGTATGACCGGGTGAGACGTCCCCAACACAGCCACGGCGCTAATCATTCAGCGATTATAATCCTATAATGTTATAACGTTATGAAACTATAATATTATAATTATATAAAATACTACATAATGAGTATCTGGAGCATCTACCCTCAATTGCACAGTAAAAACAGATGACAGAATCGGATGATACACACAGTCCTCCGCGTGAGCGAGAGGAGATCATGACAAAGCTTGCAACGCGTATTGACTCGATTGACGACCGCGTGGCAACCCAGATGCGCGCGGATGAGACCGACGACCGCCTCCTGATTCGGTGGATTCGAGCACAAGGATATCTCGCCGGTCAGTATCGCAAACTTATGAAGGATACCGACATCGATGAAATTCAAGATGACCTCGAACTGCTCAAAGACGTGACGGAGATTAACGACCAATGACCAAACGCCGCTTCGAACGGGAAGTTGACGCCCTACGCGATGATGTGCTGGGGGATCTTTCGTCGGGAGACCGACTCCACGCTTGGCTTCAACAGGTTGCCGCTGACGAGGAGACACAGGCCACTCAGTTGGACGAGACTGCTCCCCGCGAAGATCATAGTATGCGCGACCCTGAGTACGTAGTTGAGCGGATTGCGATGAGACAACTCCGTCAAAGTGCTGTCTATCGCCTCCACCGATGTGTGTTGGAGTTTCGATGGCGCCACACGTATCAGGATTGGAAACACTCATTCAAAACGAAGAGAGGCTGCCAGCGGACAGTTGGGCACAACCGGGGCTCGTGCTATGTCGTCTCAGCGACCTCAAGAATATGTATGCCGACTTCGCCGAGGACGAATACGACGTGGAGCTCAAGACGTTTCTCGCGGCTCACGAGATGGGACAGCGGGTTTTCAACGATGTTACGGAGACGCTGCTGAGGTATGAGGAGTTGCGTGAAAGCGCTCGCGCTGAGCACGTTGAGCCACAGACCGAGACTGACGGGGAGGACCCGTCGGACGGTGACAATGCATCATCGTTCTGAGGTCAGGGGCGGCGCCCCTTCACGTCACCAGAGACGCCAGCAGCACCCGTCGGCGCGGAGCCTGTGCTCACGACTGCCCCAGCAGGGTGCCGGAGTTGATGATGGACGAGCCTGAGACGCCGGCATCGGTCCCCCCGGGGGCGCCAATCCCGACTGCCAGCTCGCAAGAGGCGACGCTGCGGCGGTTGCGATCTGGGCCGCAAACTGCAATCGACCCGGCGACCCTCCCGGCGGCGGTCCGTGAGGAACTAGGGATCATCGCCGGCGATAGGGCCGGCCACCGGGCGGCAGGGACTGAGAATGCGTTCATTCCAGTGTATTATCTTCCCGATGACGAAGCGGCAGCAGTCGACCTGTTTGTGCAACTGAATTCCCATCGGCTGGCCGCGATGGAGCTCACGCAGGCGAACCCGCTCAAGCGGCGCCTGTCGATGGACCTCTACACTCGCGTTCTTGTCGCCGCGGGCCGGCGGCATGTGACGCGATACGACGGCGTCGTTGTTGAGCACCGTTCGGACGGGACCACGTGGCTCATTACTCCCGAGTGGTACGACACCCATCCTGCGGACCGATACACCCCGGGAGCACACACCGCGCGCATCCCGCCCGAAGTGGACCTACAGCGGTTCTGCTACAGTTCTGGTGCCGTGCTGTCGGAAGATACCGTCCGCGCGACGGATATTGAGGGGCACGTCGGGCTCGTATTGGTGTACTACCGCGATGTTGACGCGTATGATTGTCGGCCCGAATTCACCGACGACGGCACGCCGACACTACAAAAAGTTGGCCGGAACAACGACAGCAACCGTACAGATTGATATCCTCCCCGTAATAAAGGGCTGTCTCTTACCCACAAGTACGAACCGCGGAGTTGACAAGCTGAGACTGGAAGATGGAACGCTGTTCGCGGGGTTGGCGGCCAGAAGTTGATAAAGATGGACAGCTGCGTGACATGGATGTCTCGGGTTGGATTCGGACAGAGTTTCGCTCAGCCGAGTTCGGAGACAAGCGCCTTACCGATCGATTGGTCCAGCTTGGGGATGAACTCGGCAGCTCGCCTGCCGAGTCCATCCCTAGTGCCTGCGAGGATTGGGCGTCCACAAAGGCTACATACCGATTTTGCGATAATGAGAGTGTGGAATCGAACGAGATTCTCTCTGCTCACAAGCAGGAACAACGCTCACGGCTATGTGAAACGTTGCACTACGCTTGTCGTAGACCATACTCCACGAGTTGAACTCTGGTTTGTTCGTCCGTTTCCCCTGTTTCCAGCGGTCAACGCCACTGTCGACGGCGTGGACGGCACGCCGGATGGCTTCTTAGACGAGGTTTGCCGTGAGATCAGTTTCCTCGCGGAGACGGTCGTACAGCGCATCTCTGGCTTTCCTATTCGAGGTGACACAATCCTCGTAGTCGGTGTTGTCCCAGCAGTAGTCACTGGCCTCGTTCGCGCAGT
>ERZ1034569.343-NODE-343-length-17483-cov-31.721712_pt1 | contig 17483 bp, 16 predicted proteins | sample MGYA00520706_ERZ1034569 | MGnify/ENA primary metagenome ERZ1034569 (study PRJEB33760, sample SAMEA4777722) | hypersaline lake metagenome | biome: hypersaline environment; feature: brines | place: Spain | collected 2014-08 | depth 0 m ...
AGGCCGCACCGAGAGCGACGACGTTGCGCATGATCGCGCCGCCGGCCTCCTCGGCCAGCCGTTTCAACGGGACGTTGAGGCCGACGACATCGTCGGGGATCGGCGCGTCCTCCATCGTGGTGCGCTCGCCGTCGTAGATGATCACCGAGCCGTCGTGGAGCTCATCGCGGTTTTCCTCGATGGTTCGCGGCGTCAACGCGATCAGCACGTCGAGGCGGTTGACGACACTCTGGACGCGGTCGACCGACGTGCGGATCTTGTAGGCCGTGTACCCACCGCGGATACGTGACGCGAAATCCTTCGAGGTGAACACGTGGCGGCCCGCTCGGGAGAGTGCCTGCGCGAAGATCTTCCCCGTCGAGTCGATGCCGTCGCCGGCCTCGCCGCCGACAGCCCAGTTGAAATCCGCAGCCATTGGTAGTGGAAGTCCTACTTCGGGGTAAATCAAAAGCCTTCTGGAACACCACCCGTTGAACCGCCAGTATTCCGGTATTCTGTTCGAATATGTACAAACAAAGATGATGTTTTCAACCGTTTGTGGTTTCATCCGGCGGTGATTCTCTGCGGTGGTTGTTGGCAGCCGACAGCTGCCGCTGGGCTTCTCGCGTGCGACAAACGCGGCCACCGCCCGCCCCAACCGCGACCCTGCCGTAGAACAAAGACCCTTTGCTGTCGCTCCGCAAGTGTCTGTATGGATGCGACGGTGACGGTCACTGACGTGACCGCAGTCGGCCCCGAGACGGTCGCCATCGAGTTTGAAAGCCCTGACGGCTTCCGCGCACAGCCGGGGCAGTTCATCAAGCTGCTGGCAACCGTTGAGGGCGAGGACTTTGCCCGCTTTTATACGCTGTCTTCACCTAATATGGTCGACACCTTCGAGATCACAGTTGAGATCGATCCGGCCGAAAGCGGCCCGTTTAGCGAACATCTCGCCGATCTTACCGCCGGCGACACGATCGATATGAGCGGCCCCTTCGGCGCGAACTACTACGAGGGCGAAGACCGTGTCGTCGTGCTGGCAGGCGGCCCCGGCGTTGGCCCGGCCGTTGGCATCGGCGAACGCGCCAACGAGGACGGCAACGCGGTACACGTTGTCTACCGTGCCACAACACCGGTACACGAGTCCCGGCTGTCGGCACTTGATGCCGCTGGCGCGACGGTCACGATCACAACCGACGACGACTTTCCCGCCGCGGTCGACGAGGCGATCACAGCCGACGACGGCGAACAGGCCTTCGTCTACGGGTTCGATGCATTTGTCACCGCGGCGACCGACGCCGTTGCAGCCGCCGGTGGCGATCCTGATGCCGCAAAGGTCGAAAACTTCGGCTAGCGATTCGGTTGCTCGTTGAGTGACTCCACCGCGGCCTCAGAGTTATCGACATCCTGACTGCTGTCTGTCGTGTCGGCCGTCGCCGACTCGGTGTCGTCACTCTCGTCGGGTTCGTGACTCCCGTTGCTCGGCTCACCGTGTCCCAGTCCGCTTGCGGCGTGGTTGCCCTCACGCTGGGTGGCTCCGGGCGTGTCGACTGGGCTGTCGGCGTCGGCTCGCAAGAGCGTCAGCGTGACGCGGGTACCCGAGGCGGACTGGTCGATCCGCACGTCGCCGCCGAGCAACGAGATCGCCCAGTAGACGAGCCACAGGCCAAGCCCGGTGCCGTGTTGAAGCGGTGTCTCGTCGCCGGTTTCGATCGTGTTGCGCTCCTGTGTGGGGATGCCGGGACCGTTGTCGGCGATCACGATATCGACCCACTCCTCCTCGCGGTTCTCCTTGGCCGGCGTCGCCGTCATCGCGACGCTCGGGTTTTGCTGGTCGTTGTGGACGATGGCGTTGCTGACGAGTTCGTTCAGCGCCAGTTTCAGCCGGATATCGGCTCTGACGTACAGCGCGTCGAACTCGCCGACGGTGAACGACGCCGCCGCGTGACGACTCTCGAACTCGGTGGCGACGGCCTCGAGCAGTTCACCGACATCACAGACCGTGTCGATGCGGCGGCCCTTGTCGAAGACCGACCGGACGGTGACGGCCTTCTCGCTCAGCTGTTTGAGGTTCTTGACGCGGCGTTCGATCCCCTCGACACTGGCCTGCAGGTGCTCCTCCTCGACCGCATCGCCGAGCAGGGCGGCGTTGCCCTCGATGACGTTGATCGCGTTCCGCAGGTTGTGGCGCAACACCCGGTTGAGCACACTCAGCTGCTGGTCGCGTTCCTTGCGGGCACTGATATCCTGCATCGCCAGCTCGAAGACGGGCTCGCCGTCGTCCTCGGTGACGATCCCCGACACCTCGACCCAGATCGGGTTGCCGGTGGCGGTCTCAAACCGGAGTTCGACCCCCTCGACGGCACCCTCGGACAGCAACCGCTCGCTGAACTCCTGTCGTCGGTCGGGATTGAGATAGAGATCGCTGGGCGCGATATCGTCGAAGTAGTCCTTCGAGTCGGCCTCAAGGATGTCGACTAACCCCTGATTGACCAGCCGGAACTCGCCATCGGGGCCGGGCGTGGTCTGGAAAACGCCGATCGGGAGGTTTTCGACCAGCCGCTCGTACCGCTTGAGCGTCTCCGTTCTGTGTTTCTGCTCGGTGATATCGACGTACAGATGGATGTATTCGGCGGCCCGCTCGCTGTCGACGGGGACGCCGTGGAACAGAAACTCGCTTGTGCCATCGACGGTTTCACAGGTCGTTTCGGTTGTAACCCGCCGGCTGTCGGTGTCGGTGTTGATCGGGCGATTGTGTCCTGCTGGCTCCGTTTCGGCCGCCTCAAGATCCGATGGCACGGTCGTATTCGGCGGTTCGGTGGTGGTGCCAAACGTCCGGTCGAACTCGCTGTTGCTGGCGACGATCCGTTCGGTGCCGTTTTCGACAACGGTGTTGGCGATCGGCTCGGGGATGGCATCAAAGACCGCCTCAAACCGGTTGCGTTGCTCCCGAAGCCGGCGTTCGACCAGCTTGTTGCGACAGGCCTCGGCGAGCTTCTCGTTGAGCGGTGTTAACGCCGAGCGTGTCGCGGTATCGACCTCTCCGCCCTGTTTGCCGATGACGAGAACACCAAACTCCGGCAGCGAAAACAGGTAGTAGTGGGTGCCAGGGGTTGGCTCCGCGTGCACCGGCAGCTCCTCGTTCGATACTGCTTCAACCCGGTCGATTGCCGCCGACAGGAGGTCGTTGCCTGTCGGATCTGCGGGGATCGTTGCTGTCGGCTCATACCCCTTGGCTGTCGCCCGAAAGATCCCGCCGACCGAGCAGTTGAGCTTCCGGAGATAGCCCGCCAGTGCCGTGTCGGCGGTCGCTTCAAGCGTCTCCTTGCCGCCGATCGAGAGGGCGATCTCATAGAGGGCCTGCACCCGCTGGTGACGCTCAGGCATCCTCGCTCACCGCCGCAACGACCGCTGTTTTGTTGTAGTAATCCAGATGGCCGGTGCCATCGTTGGCGATCTCGCCGATCGTGAGCGCGCCAACCATCGGCACCGCGGGGGTGTCGATCGCGCGCATCTCCCGATCGAAGCTCTCACGCAGGTACAGCTGCCGGGAGATACAATCAAAGACACAGAGTGTTTCCGTGCTGTCGGTGTCCGCTCCGGTGTTGCGTGCGGTGTCGGCCGCCTGTTCGGCGGCGTCGATCAACGCGTCGGGCTCTCCCGACAGTACGGTCACAAACTCTCCCTCCGGCACGGGCCCGAAACAGGTGATCGCCTCATCGTCGACAGCAAAGGGGTCGCGGACGATCGGCTCGCCGTCCAGCCGACCAATGCCAAATGGGTAGGCGGCGGCGGTCTCGAAAAACGATTCTCGCCGCACTGCCGTGTCGGTACTGGTTTCGACCGCGTTTCTGTACACCTCGAAAGCCGGCTCGCCATCAAGTGCTTTGATCGTGCCACCCGTGGCGTCGGTGACGCGGAATGGGCCGGCGAGCTCCTCCCAGCCGTGGCGGACGCCGATCCCCATCGGCTGGTCGACAACAGCCATCACCGCCGCATCCTCGATGACGCCGTCGGCGGTGAACAGACACGGCCCCTCATCGTGAAGCCGGCCAGCCCCGCCGCCGACAACGTTGAGCCCGACACTGTAGGTGCGGAACAGGGCGTCGATCAGCGACTGTACCCCATCGGGGTCGGTGTACGCGTCAACGAAGACAAAGGCAGCATCCGCGCCGTTTGTCGGCAGCGAGGCATCGAGATCCACACCGGCATCGCTCAGCTCGGAGACAACGGTGATCGTCGGCTCCGTCGGTAAGCCGATCGCCAGTAGGCCGGATTCGTGTCGCTCGCCGTCGACGATGACCTGCGGAAACAGCCCGCCACAGACCGGCACCGGAAGCGACCGCAGGATCGAGGAAAACCCATCAGTTGTGACATCGACCGACGGTGTTGCCAACAACAGAAGCCCGTCAACAGCTGTCTGTCTACCGAGTTCGGCCAACTCCGTTTGGAGTGTGTCGCCACGCGCCGAACTGTAGACCGTTTCCATTGTGACTAAATTCATATCAATTATTGTATTAAGACCTTACGACACTCGCTCACGCGGGTTACGTAGTCAGGTGTGCTTTCGCCCACTGCTCTCTCTTGTTAGGTGTGTGATCCCTCCCCGATATCCGGCTGTGCTCGGCGGCGTTTAATCGTGGGTAGATTTATCATGGACAATCAACTGGGATTAGTTACCAATGGCTGATCCTGATGCCGAACTCGAAGCCAGACTTGCCGAACAGGATTCATTTGCACCGCCGGCCGACTTTGTCGAGCAGGCCAACGTCACCGATCCCGACATCTACGACGAGTTCAACGCCAACTGGCCCGACTGCTGGACGGCAGCGGCCGACATGCTCGAATGGGACACCGAGTACACCACGATCCTCGACGACAGCAATCCGCCGTTCTACGAGTGGTTTGCCGACGGCGAGCTGAACGCTTCGGCAAACTGCCTCGATCGGCATCTCGACGAGCGCGGCGAGGAGGCCGCAATCGAGTGGGTCGGCGAGCCGACCGACGAGGACAACCGCACCTACACCTACCAGGAGCTCCACGACGAGGTCAACGCCTTTGCTGCCGGCCTCCGCGCTCAGGGCGTCGAGGAGGACGATATCGTCACGCTGTATCTGCCGATGATCCCCGAACTCCCGATCGCCATGCTGGCGTGTGCGCGGATCGGCGCGCCGCATTCGGTCGTTTTCGCGGGCTTTTCGGCCGACGCCCTCGCAACGCGGATGAACGCCGCCGACTCCGAACACCTGATCACCTGCGATGGCTACTACCGCCGGGGCGACCCGCTGAACCACTTCGAGAAAGCAACCGAGGGACTCGCTGGCGTTGCCCACGACACCGAGACCGTCGTCGTCAACCGCCTCCCCGAGGGCGACGGCTTCGATCACGACGACACGGCCCACGGCACCTACGCCGACCTCGTCGCCGCCCACGAGGGTGAGACAGTCGACCCCGTTTCTCGCAACGCCGAGGATATGCTGTTCCTCATGTACACCTCCGGGACAACCGGCCAGCCGAAGGGGGTCAAACACACGACAGGCGGCTATCTCTCCTGGGCGACGTGGACCTCCCATGCCGTCCTTGACGTCAAACCCGAGGATACCTACTTCTGTGCCGCGGACATCGGCTGGATCACCGGCCACTCCTACATTGTCTACGGCCCGCTCGCCTTGGGCACGACGACGATGATGTACGAGGGAACGCCGGATTATCCGGATCGCCACCGGCTGTGGGAGATTATCGAGGAGTACGGCGCAAACCAGCTGTACACCGCGCCGACGGCGATCCGCTCGTTCATGAAATGGGGGGCGGAGTACCCCGACGCCCACGATCTCTCCTCGCTGCGGCTGCTCGGCACGGTCGGTGAGCCGATCAACCCCCGCGCCTGGAAGTGGTACTACCAACATATCGGCGACGAATCCTGCCCGGTTGTCGACACCTGGTGGCAGACCGAAACCGGCGGGATGATGCTGACGACGCTGCCGGCGATCGGCGAGATGAAACCCGGTTCGGCGGGCCCGCCGTTGCCGGGGGTCAGCGCGGATATCGTTGATGTCCGAGGGAGCCCTATCGGCGCGGGTGAGGCCGGCTATCTCGTCGTCAACAAGCCGTGGCCCGGCATGCTGCGTACGCTGTACAACAACGACGACCGATTTATCAACGAGTACTGGCGGGAGTACTCACAGGTCGACAGCGACGACTCCGCCGACTGGGTATACTTCCCCGAGGATGGCGCGAAACTCGACGCAGACGGCTACATCACCGTCCTTGGTCGTGTCGACGACGTGCTCAACGTTTCGGGCCACCGGCTTGGGACGATGGAGATCGAATCCGCGATCGTCGGCGTTGCGGGCGTCGCCGAGGCTGCCGTCGTCGGCGGCGACCACGATATCAAAGGCGAGGCTGTCTACGCGTACGTCATCACCGAGGATGGCCACGAGGAAGACGAGTCGCTCCGCCAGCAGGTTATCGAGGGGGTCGAAAACGCAATCGGGCCGATCGCCCGCCCCGAGCGGGTTGTCTTCACCCCGGAGCTTCCGAAAACGCGATCCGGGAAGATCATGCGTCGCCTACTTGAAAACATCGCCAACGACGACGAGCTCGGCGATACGAGCACGCTACGGAACCCAGATATCGTCGACGACATTCAAACCGCCGCGGGCGGCGATTGATCACCCCTGACAGCTGAGCCGACCACTGTTTCGCTCCGTTGGGTCGCTACTCGCCTTTTCGCTTGACAAACTCAAAGCCGTTGTCGTCGGGATCGCGGGTCGAAAGCTCGTCGGCTTCAAGCGGTTTGGTCGCCCCGCCCATCCCATCGGGGTCGGCTTCGGCGGCACTTTCGACGATCTTTTCGGCGTTTTGGAGATCCGCAACGCCGCCCATCCCAAGAACGCCGTCGTCCGCGGCGTCGGTGTCGTCCGTCGAATCGGTGAGGACGAGGCTGTCGGCGATCTTCTGATATGCCGTTGCCGCCGGGCTTGAGGGATCGAACAGGCAGACCGGCTCGCTCATATCTTGGGCGGCCGCAACCGTCCCATCCTCCGGCACCACTCCGACCAGATCGGTTTCAAGAAACGTCGCCAACCGTTCGGGCGGTGGCGCGCGACCGGAGCCCGCCCGCACGAAGACGACGCCCATCACCTCGCCGTTGACACGGGTAGCAAGCTCGATCGTTTTTTTCCCATCGCGGATCGCGGCAACCCGTGGCGTTGAGACGATCAATACCTCATCGGCCAGCCGAAGCGGGTAGATCGTTTCGGGGCTGACGCCGGCCGCAGTATCGAGTAGGACGAAATCGTAGGCCGGCCGGAGGCTGCGAACCACCGGCGCGAGCGCGGCGACATTGATCGCGTTGAATCCCGCCAGCTCGGTGCCGGAGGGCAACACATGCATGCGGTCGTCGATCGGATAGAGAGCCTCGGTCGTCGGCGCGGTTCCGGATAACACATCGTGGAGGGTGCGGTCGGGCTCAAACTGCAGGAAATCGATGATGTTTGCCATCGCAAGGTCAAGCTCAACGACGGCGACAGTCTGGCCGGTCTGGGCCAACGAGACGCCGAGATTGATCGCGGTCGTCGTCTTGCCGACACCGCCTTTCGCCCCCGCGACTGCGATAACTCTCCCCTCACCCATATCCGCCATTCACGGCGACACCGGTATAAATCATGTCATTAATATGTTGGCTAGTGTGGGAATCGGCTCGCGGTCGCTCTCGATCAGCGATGGCTGTATACCGCAGTGCTGGTGGTGACTCCTGTTGGTTTTAGATGACACTCAGAGATAGGCAGCGTCCCACTGGGAGGGCTTGCGGCTGTTGGCACAGTCGTCGCACTCCAGGCGTCCCATCGGATCCATCCCAACACCGAGGCTGCCACAGGCTCCACAGATATAGCCGTACCGCTCGGTGCGGTCGCTATCGGTGTAGACGACATAGAAGGGCGCGACTGAGCCGTCAGCGCGCTCGTTGTACGCCGCATACCCGGTGCCATCGGCTGTCTGCACCGCGGCGGTCAACACGTCACCGTCTCGTTGATCGGCACTCATACCGGAGTCTATCATGTACAATAACTAAAGATACGCGTCCGTTTGCGGAAAGTGGACAAATGATCGATTCGACAGCTCACTCTGTCGTTGGTGACTCGCTGCTCGTGAGGGTTACTGGCTTGTACTGTCGTCCTCGGTTGTCTCGCCGGCGGGGTCGTCGCCGTCGGCGGTGGCTGGCGTCTCTCCACCCGGTGTCGCATCGTCAACCCGGTCGGCGACGACCGTCACCGCGAGCAACAACACGCCCAACATGAGCGCGATCGTCAGCGCGCCGTAGGCCGCCAACCCAAACTGTGTTGCCGGAAACGGGATCACAAAGAGGAATCGAGGCGGTTCGATCTCGCCGACAACGCCGGCCGTGAGATAGCCGGCGACGCCGGTGAAACAGACGATCCCGACGTAGAGCCCGACAATGAGTCGCCGACCGCCGACACCTGTGGCCATACACCTGCTGGGGTCGGCGGTCAGTTACCGGTTTCGTCCGACCGATGTCGTTTTGACGGCGGCGACCCACCGATCAGTATGGATGACAGTGATCTGCTCGGGATCGTTCTCGGCGGGATCGCATTGATGATGTTTGTCACCGGGATCGTGCTGGTGATGTAACGAACTGGCAGGTGATTCATTTCGCGGGTCACTCCGCGAGAAGACGATCACAGAACGCTGTGGCCGCAGCCCCGTCGGCAAACATGAACCACTCCGCCTCCCCGCCGTCCGCCATCGCCGCCGAGTGTGAGTGTTGCTTGTCGCTCAGCGTCGTCTGCGAGTTCGATCGCGCGCTTGCCGCCCGGTGAGTCCGTCCTGTTCGTTGTTGACTCGGATGTTCTGACACAGCCAGCAATCTCGCCCAGTCCAACTGTGACGCCGGCGACAACGACTGGTCTTCGCGTTGTCATGACGGCGACCTACCGTTCAACGATACAAACGGCGGTGGTCGGTGGAATCGCCTTCTGTCTGTGGTGAGACGTGTTTCCGAAAAGAGCACCGCCGACGCCCGTGGCTTTACTCGTCGTCGCCGTCAGCCGGCTCGCCGCCGTCGGTTGCGACCTCCTCGTCGCCACCGTCGGTCGCCAGTTGGGTATCGAGCTTCTGTTCGAACCACTGCCACTCGATGGTACGGACGTTATCCTGACTGAGGTTCCACGGATCGGCATCGTCAACGCGCTTGCCCTCGAACCACGAGGAAACCATGTTGTACAGCCAGATGATCTGACCGACCAGTAGCAGCAGCGCGCCGACGGTAGCCACCTGGTGGAGCGTCGCAAACTCCGGGAGGTAGGTCGCATACCGCCGTGGCATCCCGCCGTACCCCAGCAGGATCATCGCGAGGAACGTGATGTTACTGCCGACCATGCTGAGCCAGAAGTGTGCCTTTCCGAGGCTGGCCTGATACATCCGCTCGGTAACAAGCGGGAACCAGTAGTAGATGCCCGCAAAGCCGGCGAAAGCGATCGCGCCCATCAGTACGTAGTGGAAGTGACCGACCACGTAGTAGGTGTCGTGGAGCACGAGGTCGATCGGGATCGACGCGAGGAAGACACCGGTGACACCGCCGATAATGAAGTTCGAAATAAAGCCGATACAGAATAACATCGGCGTTGTCAGCCGTACCCGGCCGTTCCACAGCGTCGTAATCCAGTTGAACGTTTTTACCGCCGAGGGGATCGCGATCGCCATCGACACCGCCATGAACGACGCCCGAACGCGGGGATCGATCCCGGTGGCGAACATGTGGTGAGCCCAGACGCCGAACGACAGCACGCCGATCGCCAGCGTGGAGTAAACGACAAACTTGAATCCAAACAGCTTCCGGCCAGCAAACCGCGGGAGAACGTAGCTCACGATCCCCATCATCGGTAACACGAGGATGTAGACCTCGGGGTGACCGAAGAACCAAAACAGGTGCTGCCAGAGGATGTTGCCGCCGTCAGTAAGGAAGAACGCTGTTCCGAGGTTGCGGTCGGCCAACAGCATCAACAGCGCGCTGCCGAGCAGGGGGAACGCAAACAGAATCAGCCCCGACTGGGTGAGAACCGTCCACGAGAAGATATCAAGATTGGCCCACGACACCTCCTCACCGCGTTGGGTGAAGATGGTGGCGATGAAGTTGATCGCGCCCATCGTCGCCGCAACCCCCGAGAGGTGGAGGCCAAGCAGCATGAGGTCGACACCGGCTCCGCCGACGGCGTCGGCACTCGGCCCGGCTGCACCGAGCGATAGCGGTGTGTACATCGTCCAAGCCGTCTGTGCGGGCCCGAACAGCCCGAGCGGCTTGGCGAAAAAGCCAGCCCAGATCAGCAACGCGGCGGGCGGCAGCAGCCAGAAGGCGATCGCGTTGATTCGGGGGAACGCCATATCGTCAGCCCCGATGATCAACGGGATGAGGTAGTTGGCAAACGCCGCGATGATCGGCGTTCCAAACAGGAACAGCATCGTAATCCCGTGGCTCGTCAGCAGGGAGTTGTAGGTCGCCGTGCCAAGCATTGAGTTGGCCGTGATAAGGTCAAGCCGCATCACCATCACCATCAGCCCGCCGACCGAGAAGGCGATAACCCCGAACAGCCCATAGAGGATGCCGATGTCCTTGTGATCGACAGTTGTTAGCCAGCGAACGATCCCGGCCGGTTTTTCCTCATCGATGTAGCCGGATTCCTCGATGAACGAGCCGCCGCCCCCAACAGGGGTGTACGACCGCCAGTTCTCGATACGGGTGAGGAACGTGGCGACCGTAACGAGGAACACCCCCATCAGCACGGTCAGCGCGATCTGCGCGTTAAGTTCCATACGATTGGTATAGACGTCGCACCCTAAGAATGGTTCGGGTTTTGCCGGCCGACGATCGCCGGGGGTCGCTGTTGTTGCCTCGCCTGAGAGTAGGATTCGCTGTCAAGATCGTGTGATCGACCGGATTCGCTCCCAGCCACCGTCTGTCCGCGCTGGAGGTAAACGTGATAGCAAGGCAGACTGAACGGTGATCTACAATCAGAGTTATATACTTGCTGATCCTATATATTCCCAACCAGCGCGGGGGGACTGATAGATGGGGGTTAAACAGCTGTTAAAGGATTACGAGGATCGTTTTCCGGATGGTACCATCCCTGCGATTTCGCTTGTGATCGTTAACCCATCCGATCGTTCCTTTGCGTCGGTTATCGAGCGGCTCACAACCCACCTTGCAACCGGATTCACCGACACAGACCTCCCCGATACCGCGGATGTCCGCTACCGGGTTCGGCAGTGGAAACAGCTCTGTGTCGAGCTCAGAGGGCTTTCCACTCAACAGCTGCAGCTCCGAAAGTACGAATCCGGAGAGACGACACAGCCACAGTCCGCTGACACGCAGTCGACCGCGACCGACAGCCAAGCGAGGCGTCAACAAACCTGTGTTGCCGAAGGATCGATCACAGCCTACACCCTTCCGGCCGGCTCAGTCGCCATCGTGCTTCGACGAGCCCCGCTGGCGACGACGAACGCCTCCGCCCGCTACCGAGGCAGCTTTGAGGTGTTTTTCGCCGACAGCGTGACCAACTTCTACAGCGGGAAACTGAAGCCGCTTGGCTGGCGGTGTCCGCGCGACAGCCCAACCCGTGGTCAGCGGTCGGCACAGCCGCGCCGCTCGAAGTGAGTCGGGAGTCCTGTCAGGCGGTGTCCGTGTCGTTGTCGGGGTTGGTTACCTGTGTTCAGTACTGTCCACGGCGTCGGCTACCTGAGTTCGGCATCGTCCAAGGCATCGTTGAGATCCGCCCGCACCCGCTCGCCGGCTTCGAGATCCGGTGCTGTCGTCACCAGCCGGTTTTCCTGGACGCTTGAGCCATCCCGCAGCAACATCCGCACGTTCCCGTTGTGATCGGCGCGGGTGATCTTCGCGCGAAGACTGCTTTGGGAGCCTTTGCCGCCGGCATCGATCGGCCCGGGAATGATCTTCTTGATGTGTGGGTGATCGGCGACGATGCTGATCGCGTTGCGGCCGGCCCGATCGCCGATGATCGTCGAGTGGCTGCCGCCGATCTTTTCGCGCGGGGGGATGTCGACGACCGCAAGTGCCTGCTCGCCGCGACGGTCGAGCACCGCTTGGACGGCGTCGTCGTCGGGGACGCGATAAAACTCGTAGTGGAGCTGGCGTCGGCTCTCACGCAGCGGCCCGCGCTCGCCGGCCGCAAACACGGTTTCGGGGCGTTTCCGCCGGATCTCGTCGGCAACCCGGCCGGCGAAGTTCCGCAGTTCGACAACGGTCGCCCGGTCATCGTGATCGGTGTCGGCCTCAGGGACGGTCGTGATCGTCGTCTCACCTTTGATATCCTCGCCGTCAAGCATCGTCAGCGTCGCCGCATCGCGGTCGAAAACGGTAACCACGGCATCGCAGTTGGCGGTGTCACACACCAGACAGTAGTCGCCCGGACGATCAAGCTCGGTGTGACACTGCCGGCACTCCATGGCCGTGTGTAGCTTGTGGAGGCTAAAACCCCGTTCGGTTATGATCGCCGGTCGCTTCCGACTATGAGAGTTTGAGTCCGGCCATCACGCCGTAGCCGATAACAAGCGATAGCCCAAGCGAGCCAGCCCACGCACCAACCGTCACCCCGATCTTCCGTGGGTCGATCGCCGAGCCGCCGCCGACGGCCGCGCCGCTACCGATGATCCCGCTGACGATAATCTCGTTGAACGACACCGGCACCCCCAACAACACCGCCGTCTGGGCGATCAAAAACGCCGGCACCAGCGCGGCGATCGACCGCCGTGGGCCGAGATCGGAGTAATCCTGGGCAAGTGCCTTGATCATCCGTGGCGCGCCGAGCCACGAGCCCGCAAGGATACCGACCCCGCCGCCCGCGAGAATGATCGCCGGTGAGAGGGCTCCAACCGTGTCAAACAGCGGTAACAGCGGCCCGACCGCGAGGCCGACCTGACTACCACCCGCCGAAAAGCCGACAAGCGAGCCTAACACGAGCAACACTCGCCGAAGCCCGCCGGCCTGATCGCGGGCGATATCCCAGTGGACAGCCGCGGCGATCACCACCGCAACGATCCCGGAAACGGCCGCCGTGATCGTCGATCCCTCGGCTCCGAGCTGTCGGCCAACTAGCCCTGTGAGCGATCCCATCGTCCCGTTGGGCCCGAGAAACGCAAACTGCACGTTGGCAAGGACGACCCCGACAATGGCGGTCAACACCGGGATCGTGTACCGCTCGGGCGCGTCGGATCGCGGCAACACGCTGGCGATACCGTAGGCGATCGAGCCGCCGACAACCGGCGTTAACAGCCAGACCCCACCGATCTGGCGGTAGGTCGCCCACGCCGGTGTCCCGCCGAGCGCGAGGCCGACGCCGACGACCGCGCCGGTGACGGTGAAGGCGGTGGCGATCGGGTAGCCGGTGGAGATCCCGATCGCCATCAACCCCGCGCCGACCAGCAACACCACGATCACACCGACCGCAGGGATCTCAACACCGCCGATCAGGCCGTCACCGATGGTCGCCGAGACGGCGGCTCCCTGTGTGACCGCGCCGGCAAGCCCGAGCAGGCCGACGAGAAACGCCGCCTGCATCGTCGGGATGGCGTTGGCACCGACCGCCGGCGCGAATGGGGTTGCCCCGCTGGAGCCGGCTCCGATCACCCACGCCATGAACAGACTGGCGAGTCCGGCGACGACAAAGAGAGCGATGGCTGATAGATGCATGAAACGCTGTGGGGTGGGTGGTCTGTTAGTCCGCACTCGTCGCTGTTGGCTCAGTTTGCGCGCTCCGACTCCGCCAGACACCCTGTGCGTACGCGCCGATGAACATGCCACCGATCGCCCACAACACCGGGAAATTACCGACGCCGAGGCTGGCGTAGCCCGCGCCCGGACAGATGCCCGACAACCCCCAGCCAACGCCAAAGATCCCGCCGCCGACCAACACGTTGCGATCGAAGGATTTCAGTCGCCGGCCAAAGCCATCGCCGGTCAGCGGCGCGCGGTCAAGCAGCCGTGGGATGACGACGTAGGCCAGCCCGGTGACCGTCGCGCCGCCGAACATGACAAACAGCAGCCCGAAGTCATCGAACTGCAGGAAATCCAAGACAACCTCGGGGCGAGCCATATGGCTGTATCCCAGCCCAAACCCGAAGATGAGCCCGCCGACGAGGATCAACGGCAGAAACAGCGGATGGCGGTCGTCGGCTGTCGCGCTGGCTGGGCTCATGGCACCACCCCCAGCGCGGCGACAACCTGTGCGGTCACGATCGCGGTCAACAGAAAGGCGACCACACCGGCCAGTGATGTTTTCGACGCCGAGCCAACGCCACAGATGCCGTGGCCGGAGGTACAGCCCTTGCCGATTCGGGTGCCGACGCCAACGAAGATCCCACCGACAAGCAGCCGCCATGGCGCGACCTCAGTTGTCCACGCCCCGCCCTGGTAGACGACCGCGTAGACGGCGGCTCCGAGAATGATCCCCAGCGTGAAAACGAGCCGCCAGTCCCGCGAGCCGACGTACTGGGCGAACCGCTGTTGATCGGAGACATACGAGAGCGTCGATTCGAGGAACGTACTCGCGCCGGCGTTGATGGCGGTGCCGGCGTAGATCAACACCGCGCCAAGGCCAACGAACAGCCCGCCGATCGCGTACCGACTGATCCCGTTGGGGAACAGCTCGGCGACCAACTGGAGCGTGAGGAGATCAGCTACCATCGATCGGGTTAGTCTCCCGCCATCGATTCTTGGCTGGCTGCACAGTTGTTCGGGCCAAGCTCAAGGGTAAAGGCCTCCTCGTCGTCGGCCGTCTGTTGGCCGAGATTGGTGGCGATGATGTCCTCGTAGTTGGCCGGCCGGGGTGGCATATCCGCCAGAATCTCCTCGACAAACGCCGCCTTCGGCAGCCCCAGTGCGTCCATCTCCTCGACGAGATCGCCAAGCGGGGCGGTGTAGGTGCCGTCGGCGGCCGGCTCGGCGGCGTCGCTGAAGTGGGCTCCACCGATCAGGGTGTCGTCGGGTAATGGAAGCACGCGCTCTTGGAGGGAGTCATACAGCATCCGGGCGGCGTCGGGCGCGCCCTCGTCGCCCTCTTCGAGATCCGGCCGGGCGACGCTCTCGATAAAGAGCCCGTCGCCGGTTGCCAGCAGCGAGTTGCCGACGAGATAGGCGGTCATCCCCGTGGTGTGTCCCGGGGTCGCAACCGTTTCGATTGTCGCGTCGCCGATCTGGAACTCGTCGCCGTCTGCGGTAGCGGTCAGCTCATCGGCGTAGGTGACGCCGCGGTCGACGGCTGCCTCCGGGATGATGCCCTCAACGCCCTCGTCGTTGAGGTTGCGGACGCCGCTGATATGGTCGGCGTGGATGTGGGTGTCGAGTGCATACTTCAGGTCGACACCGAGCTCGTCGGCGTCGGCGAGATAGCGGTCAGTAAACGCTCGCAGCGGGTCGATGATGGCCGCCTCGCCGTCGTCGTAGACGAAGTAACCGAGACAGCCCGAGGAGGGTCGCTGGTACTGTAGCAGCGTGCCGGCCCCATCGTAGTCGGTGACCTCGACGGCGTCGTAGAGCCGCGCCCAGCCGTTCATCCCCTCGTCGAGATGGATCGCATCGTAGCCGCGCTCGATGAGGGTGCCGGCGACATACTCGCTGGCTCCGCCTTTTGCACAGAGGACAACGAGTTCGCGGTCGTCAGGGATCGCGTCGAGGATCGTGTCATCGATCTCCTCGTCGAGGAACTCGAAGTACGGAAGATTGATCGATTCGATGTTGTCCTCGTCGATATGCCACTCCTCGTACTCCGAGGCCATCCGTACGTCAAGGAGGGTGACGGCCTCGCCGTCGTCGATCCGGGCTTTCAGCGTTTCCGGGTCGATACTGGTCACGTCAGCGTTCGGGGTTGGAAAGTCGTCAGCGTCCATATGAGACATCCATCCATACAGGATGGGGATACAAAAGAGTTCGTATAGTAATCCAAAAAACACACAATATAGATCGCCACCGATCGCAACCGACGGCGTGCAATATAGCCCGTTTATTGCCTCCCAACGCGGCAGATATCGCATTACACACCAGCGGATTACAGCCACGAACGCACCCAGTCCTTTGAGAGATGCACACTAATCGATATTCTTTTATGTCCTGCTCTAATATTGTGGGGTACCTCCAATACGAACGGAGCCAACACAACATGAGCGTGAACCACGACATCACCGAGACGCTTGACGTGAAGGGAGCATCGTGTCCAATGCCGGTCGTTAAAACCAAATCCGCCATCGACGACGTTCCCGAGGGTGGCGTTCTCGAGGTGCTCTCAACAGACAAGGGCAGTATGAGCGATATCAACGGCTGGGCGGCCGGCACCAGCGGCGTTGAGCTCTTAGAGCAGGTCGAAGACGGCGACGTGTACAAACATTACGTCGAGAAGACGGCCTAACATGAGCACGGAGTCATCTAGTCCCGCCGACGGGGCCGTCCCCAGTGCTGCGGAGCTCCAAGCCCGCGTCGAGGAGTTAGAGGAGACGGTCGCCGCGCTTGAAGCCGATGACGACCAACAGAAGATGACGATCGTCGCCACGCAGGGCACCTTCGATATGGCCTATCCGCCGTTGATTTTGGCGAGTACGGCCGCCGCCTTCGGCTGGGATGTCGTTGTCTTCCATACGTTCTGGGGACTCGACATTCTCCACGAGGAGAAATCCCAAAACCTCCAGCTGTCGGCGGTCGGCAACCCAAGTATGCCGATGCCGAACGCGTTGGCGGCCCTCCCGGGGATGGATCGGCTCGCCACGCGGATGATGGAATCCAAGATCGACGACAACGGGACGGCGACGATCAAGGAGCTTATCGACCTCTCTCTCGATCAGGGCGTTGAGCTTCAGGCCTGCCAGATGACCATCGAACTGATGGAGTACGACGAGGAGGATTTCTACGACGACGTGACTGTCGGCGTCGGCGCGGCGACCGCGCTCCAACACATGGCTGAATCCGATATTCAGCTACTGGTCTAATTCGGCCACCACTGCTTCGTTGGCGGGTGCCCCCGGCTCGCTGCCGCCGGGAGACGGACTATTTACACAGTTAGCGATCCAATCGCCGATATAACCCGGACAGCGTGCGATGATCCTTCGACTGTTGGTTGTGGTGTTCCTTCTCTCTGGGAAAACGAGGGATGTTTATACGGTCTTGTACCCTCCACACACCTATGACACAACAGTATGTGATTGTCGGTGGCAACGCTGCCGGGATGAGCACCGCGACCCGGCTGCGACGACTCGATGAAACCGCCGAGATCATCGTCCTCGAACAGGGCGAACACGTCTCGTATGCGAGCTGTGGGCTGCCGTATCACCTGAGCGACACTGTCCCTGAAGAGCAGCTCGCGGTGATGGGGGTCGACCAGCTGAGTGCTGCCTTCGATCTCGACATCCGCACGGGCGTCACGGCGACCGGGATCGATCCGGACGCCGCCACCGTCTCGGTCACCGACGCCGACGGCGAGTCGACG
>ERZ1034569.344-NODE-344-length-17437-cov-6.210333_pt1 | contig 17437 bp, 17 predicted proteins | sample MGYA00520706_ERZ1034569 | MGnify/ENA primary metagenome ERZ1034569 (study PRJEB33760, sample SAMEA4777722) | hypersaline lake metagenome | biome: hypersaline environment; feature: brines | place: Spain | collected 2014-08 | depth 0 m ...
GGTGAGGGGGCGAGCGAACGGATTCGACAACCGTTTTAGGGTGGGGGCGCTTGTGAATGCTAATGGGTACGTGTATCATCTGCGGCACGTCTGTCGACGGCCGCATCTGTGAGTTGCATGAGGAGGACGCCGCCTTCGTGTTCCGCGGGACACAGCCAAGCGAGTTGACCCCGAACCGGTACTACCGGGGCACGGTCGACGGCTACGCCGAGTTCGGTGTGTTCGTCGACATCGGCGACCACGTCACCGGACTGCTCCACAAGAGCGAGTTGGACCAGCGACTCGACAGTCTCGGCTGGGAGCCCGGCGATTCGGTCTTTGTCCAGGTGAAGGGCGTCCGGGACAACGGGAACATCGACCTCGGCTGGTCGATCCGCCAGGACGAGTCATCGTTCCGTGGCACGCTCATCGACGACCCGGAGGCCGACGCGGAGTACCTCGCCGAGGAGGACGAAGCGGGAAACGCGCATCGGGGGGCGACTGACGGGTCGTCCCCCCCAGCCACGACGGAGCAGGCGACGAACGACGACAGCGACACGCCCGAACCTGACGGGGCCAACGCCGGCAGTGTGCCCGACACCGGGGAGACTGAGACCACGGACACGGGCGAGACCGCGGCTCGTGCGGGTGCTGTTGCCGCACAGGCCGAGGACCACTCCACACAGGCCGAACGTGTCGATGACCAGTCCGACGGTGCCGGCGCCGAGACGACGGCGGCCGACACAGCGGACAGCGAGGCGTCGGCGACCGAGTCGTCCACGGCAGACGAGTCCGCCGGGCAGACAACGATCGACACACTCGATGACCGTGTTGGCGACGCTGTCCGTATCGAGGGTGAGGTGGTGACCGCCCGACAGACCGCCGGCCCGACCGTGTTCGAACTGCGTGACGAGACGGGCACTGTCGACTGCGCTGCCTTCGAGGAGGCCGGCGTGCGCGCCTACCCCGATGTCGGCGAGGGTGATGTCGTCCGCCTGGAGGGCGAGGTCGAGCGCCGCCGCGGCGAACTCCAGGTCGAGACCGAGGGTCTGACCATCCTCGAGGACGAGGACCGCGACGCGGTCACCGAGCGGATGGACGAGGCGATGCTCCAGCGCGCCCGGCCGGACGAGGTCGAACCGCTGGCCGCTGACCCGGCTGTGAAGTCCGCGCTCGACGGGCTCCGTGACGCCGCGACCGCCGTCCGGCGCGCGGTGCTCGAGGGCCGGCCGGTCATCGTCCGACACAGCGCCACCGCCGACGGCTACCTGGCGGGTGTTGCCCTCGAACGGGCGACGCTCCCGCTCGTCCGCGAACACAACACCGGGTCGGATGCCGAGTACCACTACTTCGACCGGCGCCCCCTGGAGGGGTCGGTCTACGACATGGACGACGCCACGGGTGACGTGACGGGGATGCTCTCGAACCGGGCCCGCCACGACGAGCAGTTCCCGCTGTTCGTCTTTCTCGCGGCCGGCGGCACCGCCGAGTCCCAGGACGCACTCGACCTGTTGGGTGTCTACGGCGCCCGTCGTGTGCTCGTCGACGAGCAGACCGTGGACGCGGACATCGCGGCGACCGTGGACGTCCTCGCGACACCCGAGGAGGGGGAGACAACGGCAACCGCCCTGGCCGCGACCCTCGCCGCGCACGTCGACGGCGACGCCAGCGAGGAGCTCCGGCATCTCCCGGCGGTGAGCTTCTGGGAGAGAGCCCCTGCGTCGTACGCCGACCTCGCGGGCGAGGCAGGGCACGACCCCGAGGAAACCACCCGGATGCGCGAGGCCGTCGCGCTGGAGGCGTACTACCAGTCCTACGAGGACAAGCGTGAGCTGGTCGCGGACCTGCTCTACGGCGACAGTGCGGACCTCGTCGAACACGTCAGCGACCAGTACCGCGAGCGGATGAGCGCCGAGGTCGAGACGGCCGAGACGAACATCGGCACCCGTGAGGTCGGCGGGGAGACGGTGCTGGTGCTGGATACCGACGACTACACCCACCGCTACGAGTTCCCGCCGGACCGGCTCCTGCTTGACGAGCTGTATCGTCGTCACCGCGACGAGGCTACCGCCCTCTTTGGTATCGGCACCGACGAGGCCTTTGTCCGGGGTGACGTCGACGTTCGCACGCTGGTCGAGCGCGCCAAGGAGGACGTCCCCGAGGCGGGCCTGGACGCCCGTGGCGCCCGCGAGGGTCGTATCGAGTTCCTCGCCGGCGAGCGCGAGGCCGCCGAGACGGCACTGCTCGACGCGCTGGCCGAGACGCTGTGACGCTGTAGCCGACCGGAGCGACACCCTTAGGCGGCTACCTCGACTACGAAACGCCAATGAGTAGCGACGCGGCCGGAGCCGACACCTTCGAACGGGTCTGTGCGGAACTCGTCGACCGGATCCTCGCCGGTGAGGTCGACAGCGACGACCTCGAGACCGCAAAGAAGGACGTCTGTGGGAAGTACTCGGCGTCGACGGTGCCACAGAACTCCGACCTGATCGACCACGCGTCCGAGGAGCACCGTGACGCAGTCGCCGAGGTCGTCCAGCGCAAGCCCGTCCGGACGGCCTCGGGGGTCTCCCCGGTCGCGGTCATGACCTCACCACACCGGTGCCCTCACGGCAAGTGTCTCTACTGCCCCGGTGGCCCGGACTCGGAGTTTTCCAGCGCACAGAGCTACACCGGCCACGAGCCCGCGGCCGCCCGCGGGGCCCAGAACGACTACGACCCCTACGGGCAGGTCCGGTTGCGGCTCGAGCAGTTACGCCAGATCGGTCACCCCGTCGACAAGGTCGAGTTGATCGTGATGGGCGGGACGATGACCGCCCGGAGCCACGACTACCAGGAGCACTTCCTCAAGCGGGCGCTGGAGGCGATGAACGACTACGAGCAAAGCGGTGAGCCCCAGCCCGCAGAGGGGGTCAGCTTCGCCCAGGACCCCACGGACTACGAGTTCCGGTATCTCGAGGACGTCATCGCCGAAAACGAGACCGCCGACGTCCGTAACGTGGCGACCACCTTCGAGACAAAGCCCGACTGGTGTGACCCCGAACAGGTGAACCGGATGCTCGACCTCGGGGGGACGAAGGTCGAGGTTGGCGTCCAGACCACCTACGAGCGGATCAACAGGGAGATGCACCGCGGCCACGGGACCCAGGCCTCGGTCGACGCGAACCGCCGGCTGCGCGACGCCGGGTTCAAAGTCGGCTTTCACATGATGCCCGGCCAGCCCGGGATGTCGGCGGAGATGTGCCTGGAGGACTTCCGGCGGCTCTTCGAGCGCCCGGAGTGGCGCCCGGACTACCTGAAGATCTATCCGACGCTGGTCGTCGAGGGGACGGCAACCTACGACTCGTGGCACCGGGGGGAGTTCGAGCCGCTGGGCAACGAGGAGGCGGCGGAGCTGGTCGCGGAGATCAAGTCGATGATCCCCGAGTACACGCGTCTCCAGCGGGTCCAGCGTGATATCCCTGCGGACTTCATCGAGGGGGGTGTCTGGAAGTCGAATCTCCGACAGCTCGCCCGACAGCGGATGGACGAGCACGGCTGGACGTGTGACTGTATCCGGTGTCGGGAGGTCGGTCACAGCGACGAGGACCCCGAACACGTGACCCTCGACACCACCGAGTACGAGGTCGCCGGTGGGCGCGAACACTTCATTAGCGTCGAGGACCGGGACCGAGGGGTCCTCGTTGGGTTCTGCCGGCTCCGGTTCCCCGGAGACCCAGCCAGGCGCGAACTCCAGGGGGCGGCACTCGTCCGCGAACTCCACGTCTACGGGAGCGAGGTGGGCGTCGGTGAGGCCGGCGACGACGCGACCCACCAGCACCAGGGGTACGGCCGGCAGCTCCTCAGGGAGGCCGAGCGTCTCGCCGCGGACGCCGGCTACGGGAAACTGGCCGTGCTCAGCGGGATCGGCGTCCGGGAGTACTACCGCGAGAAGCTCGGCTATCACCAGGACGGCCCCTACGTCTCGAAGCGGCTCTAGGTGCCGGCCCCATTAGCCTCCGGGTCGTATGGCTTGCCGATGTCGAATTTCGGCGCCCCAACACCCAGGACACGGACCGGCCCCTCGGCTCCGTCGGGGTTGTGTGGCCGGATCGGGCTCTTTGGTTCGACGACGAAGACCTCCTCCGGCCCGACCTCGTACCCGCCTTCGGGGGTTTCGACGCGGAGCGTTCCCGAGAGCACGTAGAACAGCTCCTCACGCTGGTCGTGGTAGTGGTACTCCTGTGCGAGGGGGTCGCCGGGCTCCAGCGTGTACACGGCCGCCGCGAGGGTCGCGAGGTCGACAGCCTCCGTCAGCGACCGGCGGTCACAGGGGTGGTCGGGTGCGGTCGGGAGGGTCGCCGGGTCGAGCGTGTGATAGCCCATGTGGCCGGTCGGTCCGGGCGGACCAAGAGGCTATGGACGCGGCCACACACCGGACACGGTTGCCCTCACACCGGGAGTGTGGCCGTGTCGATGGCGTCCCGACGGCCGTCGAGGACCCCAAAGCGCTCGTCGCGGCGCCTCTCGAGCCAGTACAGCAGTCGCTCGGCCCAGACCAGTTTGCGGGCCTTCATCGGGGCCACCGAGGCGTCCTCGAAGTCCCAGCCGGGGAAGACGAGCCGGTCCGCGCCGAGGTGGTCGGCGAGAAAGGCCGCCCGGTCGCCGTCGGTGAAGCCACCCACGTTCCGGACCGGGCCAGCCGGCCCAGCCTGGGTCGTCGGGACGAGGGCACCCTCGGCGAGCCGGGGGGCGTACGCCTCGACCGCCGGGAGGTTGTCACCGTGTGCGTGTGCCACCACGGGTGTGCCGTCCCGTGCGAGGTCGAGTGCCTGCTCCGGGGCCGAGTCAAGGTCCGTCACCGCGCAGTCGACGGCCAGGCCGGCCTCCCGGAGTCGCGGGAGCGCCGCACCCGCGGTCACGACGGTGTCGGCGCCGGCCACGGTCGCAAGCTCGTCGGACAGGCTGGCAGCGCCACCGGCTACCGCAACAGTGCCGCCGAACTGGCCGACCTGTCCCGGGTCGAGGGTGTCACGACCACCGACGAGCTCGGCGAGACGGTCCCGGGCCCGCTCGTCGGCTGCGCGGTCGAAGCCAAAGTCGGCGAGGATGGCCCCGTAGACGGGGTTCCAGGTCTCGAAGTTCATCGGTAGCCGTGACTGGTCGGTCTCAGGTTCGATAATCCGGGTTGAGCCGAAGTGGCACGAGACACCCCTGCCCGCGTGCCCTTTCGGCCTTCACGCGGCGCTTGCGGCGCATTCGGTATAAGCTTTCTTACCGGCACACGTCACGAACACGGTCCAGCGCGGCCACGAGCGCCGGTGGCTCCTCGACGCGCTCCGCGAGGGCTCGGAGGTTCTCGACGGTCCCGGCGAGGACGACGCGGTCACCGGTTCCGGTGACGACGAGGTCGTGTCCAGCGGCGGCCGTTTGTAGGCGGTCGCGGGCGTCGGCGGGCAGCGCGAGCGAGAACGACCGCGCGACCGCCGCCCCGGGGGCCGCGTCGCCGTCGACAGTCTCGAACTGGCGCTCGGCCTCACCGACCGCCGTCACATCCAACTCCTGGACACCCATCTCGGGGTCCCGAGCCCGCTCACGGCTAAAGGTGTCACCGACCAGGGCGGCGTCGACGGTCTCCTCGACGTCGTGGGTCCGGACGACGTTGGCACCCCGTTCGACGGCCATCGCGGTCGCGGCCAGCGAGACCGGCAGCGCATCCTCTGTCGAGCGACCGGCCAGTTCCCGGAGGAAGTTCTTCCGGTTGATCGAGACCAGGACCGGCTGGCCGACCGCGCGAAACTCCCGGAGCCGGCGGAAGGTCTCGCGGTCCTCGGCGGTGGTCTTGTCCTCGCTCCAGCCGCCGAAGGCCGGGTCGACGATGGTCTTGTCCGTCAGGCCGTTCCGGAAGAGTGCCTCGTAGATTTCGTCGACGTCCTCGATAGCACCGGGTCGCTCGAGGTCGGGCGGGCTGGCCATCTTCCCGACAGCCACGTCGTACTCCGCACAGACCTCGGGCATCTCCGGGTCCGCGAAGCCACAGATGTCGTTGACCATGTCGAACCCCCGGTCCAGGGCCGCCTCGGCGACCTCGTGATAGCGGGTCTCGATGGAGAACACCGCCTCGCCCGAGACGGACTCGACGGTCTGGACGGCCGTCTCCAGCCGGTCGAGTTCCTGCTCGGCCGAGAGCACGTCGAACTTCTTGTTGGCCGACTCCAGGCCGACATCCACGATGTCGGCGCCCTCGTCGATGAGTTCCTCGTCGACGTAGGCGGCGGCCTCCCCGGGGTCGTCGTAGACCGAGGGGTCGTAGGGCGATTCCTTGCTGACGTTGAGCACGCCCATGACCCGCGGAGGGTGGTCGTCGCCGATCTCCAGCCCGGCGGCGTCGACAGTTCGCATACCCAGTCCTGGACTGCAGGCCTGTTAAGCCGGTCGGTTCCGGGCGATACGGGCTGTGTCGGCCCACCGAGCGGGCGGCCCGGGGCGGGCGCGGCTCGGAGTCGTGTAAGTACCTTTCGTCGGATTTCCGCCCCTGTGACCCCCGTCGCCGTTTGAAGTGGGTACCGGAGGGAGATTTAGGTGCAATGACCCTGAGACAGAAGACCCTCCCCGCAGTCGCGGTCGCCGCCCTCCTGGTGTTGGCGGGCTGTGCCGGCTTTGCCGGCCCGCTCGGCGAGGACCAGCAACAGCGGGTGGCCGACCGCCTCGCGGACAGGTTCGAGGACCTGGAGGGCTTCGAGGCGACAGTAACGACAGCGATCGATACCGGTAACCGGTCGATAACGTCAACGTCGGAGATTGCCGTCGACTTCCGAACCGGCGAGTACCGCAGTGAGACGCTCGAACCCGAGCGGGCCGCCGGCGACATCGGGGTGTACAACGGGTCGACGATGACCACGTACGACGCCAGCGAGAACGCCTACCGTACCTTCGACCTCGAGACGGACGGCTCCGCGATGGGAGGAAACCTCGGCGACCAGTTCGAGAATCTCACCGAGGAAGTGGACATCATCTACAACGGCACCGAGCAGGTCAACGGCCAGGAGACGTACAAGGCCACGCTGGTCCCGACCAACGAGTCCGAGGAGGCTGTCGACTCGGTGACACTGTGGGTCGAGACCGACCGGATGGTCCCCGTGAAGATGGAGATGGGGCTCTCCGGGATGAGTGACCTGACGACGACCGTCACGTTCTCCGATGTCGAACTGAACCCCGAGTTCGAGGCCGGCACCTTCGAGTTCGAGCCGCCGGCTGATGCGACCTACGAGGAGAGCGTCACTGGGACGGACACCAAGGAGTACGAGACCCGTGACGAACTCGCGGCGACAGTCGGCCTGAAGGTCCCGCCGTCGGAGCTCCCGGAGGGGTTCACCTTCCAGGACGCGACCGTCTTCGAGACCGACGACGGTGAGCCACAGTCGGTGATAGTCGGCTACAGCGACGGCGACCGCGAGGTCACGGTCTCGCTCTCGGAGGCCCAGGACGGAGTGCAGACCGAGGTGGATGGCGAGGAGGTGACCGTCGACGGCCAGGACGCGACCTACCGGGGGGTGGGTGAGTCGAACGGGAATGTCGTCTGGTCGTGCAACGGCACGGAGTATATCGTGTTCGGCAGTCTCGAGAAGTCGACGCTGGTCTCGGTTGCCGACGGAGTCGGCTGTTGAGCCGGTCGGGTGTGCGGCCGGGCGACTGGCCGAACACTTCGAGCCCACACGGTTCGTTGTGCCCGAGTCACCGACCGGTTCAGACGACTTTTGCCCGCCAGGCTCCTACCGCCGGGTATGGCAAAGGTCTCTATCGGTCTGCGCGGGTGGCGCTTCGACGAGGACGTCGTCTTCGACGAGGACGGCAGCGTCGGTGACGTCGCGGGGATGCCCGAGGACACCCGCAACCGGCTCCTCCGGCTTTCGGCGCTCCTGGGTGAACCCTGCAGTGCCTGCTGGCTGGTTCACGGCGAGGACGACGTCGAGCAGTGTAACATGGGCGACGTCGTCTACGGCGAGCCGCTTGCGGAGGTGTTGCTCTGTACGGAGCACGAGCCGGACTTTGTCTACTGGTTTCAGGACGAGGGTGGCTCGGCCTACGCCGGTAGCGGGACCCTCCAGGACGAGTTCTTCGAGTGGTTCGCGGAGGGGAACCGCGCCCCGGAGTCGTTCGGCTCGGTCGACCACGTCGACGAGGCCCCCGGCGACCTCCCCGACCCGATGGCGGCGGACAGGCTCGACGAGGTGGCCGAACAGGCCGCCACACTGAAAGAGGAGGAGGAGGAGGCCCTGGACCTGGACCTCGACGGGCTGGACGTATGAGTGAGGAGACCAGCGCGGACCGCCCGAATGGGGCCCCGGAGCCGGCCCTCTCGGTTGCGGTTGTCGACGCCGAGACCCCCGGCAATATCGGCACGATCGCTCGCGCGATGAAGAACTTCGGGCTCGCCGACCTCTATCTCGTCGACCCGCCCGAACTACACCCGGAAGGGGAGGCCTACGGCTTCGCGGGCGCCGCCCGCGAGGACGTACTCCCCGGAGCACGCGAGGTCTCACTCGACTACCTCGTCGAGCAGTTCCACACCGTCGGGTTCACCGCCATCACCAACGAGGACGGGACCAAACACGTCCGGTACCCGTTCGTCACGCCCGCCGAACTGGCAGCGGACCTCCGGACGGTCGAGACGTCGACCTGTCTGGTCTTTGGCCGCGAGCGGGTCGGCCTCACGAACGACGAACTCGCCAGGATCGACCAGGTGGCCTCGATCCCCGCGAGCGCCGACTACCCGGTGCTCAATCTTGGCCAGGCCGTAACGGTCGCCCTCTACGAACTCAGGGGGCTGGCGGTCGCGGAGACACAGCTCCCCGAGCGGACCGACCGCGCCGAGGAGCCGGCCATCGAGGGCCTACACGACCAGTTCGCCGACCTCCTGGTGGCGGTCGACCACCCCGAGGAGAAGCGGGCGAAGGCCGGCCGGCTGTGGCGGCGGCTGCTCGGGCGGGCGCACCCGACCGGCCGGGAGGTCCGGACGCTCCGGGGGCTGTTCAGAAAGGCGGGTCAGCGGCTCCGCGAGGACTGAGCCGGCGGCAGTCACCGTCTCCCGGACACCGGATGGTCCACGCGAAGTTTTTTACTTTTGCTGACGGAGGATACGGTATGGCAGCCGACACCGCAGGAAAGCTCAGGCAGGAACTCGAGGAGGTCTTTGGCGACGCGGACTACCCGGTTGAGGACCCGATGGAGCTGGTCCCGGCGCTTCCGGACGGGCCGGGCACGACCTTCGAGGCCGACGACGTGACGGTCGGGGTGATGGACCTCGGGGCGGAGTACGCCGACTATCAGGAGTACCCCTACGAGACGGCCGAGGGCCTGGTCGACGACCTGATGCACGGATTCCGCGAGGAGGGGCTGTTCGAGTAAGCCACACCGGACACCCTCTGTATCGCCTGTCCCCGCCTTTCCCTACATCCGGCGTCGCTGGCGGTTCGGGTGTCCGTGAGCCGCCGGGGCAGGACTCACAACACCCGGAGTCGGTAGCCCTCGGCGACGGTCTCGTCGGTGACCCGGCCGGTCTCCGCCGCGACGTCGAGCAGTTCGGCGACGAACTCCTTTGGAACCTCGACACCGATGAAGTCGGTCCCGTCCCGGCCCGTTGTCAGTCGTGCCATCGTCCGGTCCGTGCCGTCGTCGTTGTAGATACTCCCGACCCGGTCGTCGTCCCGGTAGAGCCGGAGGGTCACGTCGGTCGGCTCGACGGAGTCGAAGCTCACCTCGAACACCCGGTCGTCGCCCTCGACCCGCGCCAGTACGTGTTCGCCGCGTTCGGTCACGAGCGTCTCCATACGCGGTCTACGGGCTCGAGACCTATAACGCCAGGAGCGACACAGCCCACAGACGGTGTTGTGGGTCCCTCGGCGAGAGACACCCATCGCCGGCGGCCGGCCCACGCCAAGAGCCACACGGGAGGCCCGCGCGCCGAGGAGAGCCCGACAGCCCGAGACGGGTCGTGGCACGTCGGGGGAACGGTCCCGGGCGTCCCGGTAGCACGACCGCCGCTGGCCGAACCGTTAAGCGGGCCGGGCTAGAAGCCACGATAATGGAAACTGCTCACATAGCGACCGTCGGGGCCTCGCCGGTCGGCCGGACAGACCTGCCGGGCCGGGACCTGTTCTCCCGGGCGTTGGCCGAGGCCTTCGAGGGGTTGCCCGACCCCGCAGCGGTCGTCGACGCCGTCTACGTCGGTGCACAGTCCGAGCGCTACGAGAACCAGATCATGCAGGGGACGCTACTCGCGGAGTGGGCCGGGCTGAACAACCGCCCGGCCGAGCGTGTCGAGGCCTGCGCCGCTGCGGGCGCGCTTGCGCTGAAAAACGCGGTCCGGGATGTCCGGGCCGGTGTCCACGACGCGGTGCTCGCCTGTGGGGTCGAGAAGATGACCGCCGGCGGGACCGAGGGGGCGACCAACGCCCTGGCGGCCGCCTTCGAACGCGCCCTTGAGCAGCGTTCCGGGGTCACGGCCCCCAGCCAGTACGCCCTACTCGCCCGCCGCTATCTTCACGAGACCGAGGCGACCGAGACGGACCTGGCACGTATCGCGGTCAAGAACCACCGCAACGCCACCGCCAACCCGCGGGCGATGTTCGACCACGAGGTCGACGTCGAGACGGTGCTCGGGTCGGACCCCGTGGCCCCGCCGCTGAAGCTGTACGACTGCGCACCGGTCAGTGACGGCGCCGCCGCGGTCCTCATCACGACCCCCGCGGCCGTGAGTGACCTCGGTACGGAGTCCGTCGAGGTTGCGGGGGTCGGGACCGCGGCGAACACACTGGCCGTCGCCGAGCGCGACCTCACCTCCGTGGAGGGGGCAGACGTCGCCGCGGGCCGTGCCTACGAGGAGGCAGGGGTCGGGCCCGCCGACGTTGACGTCGCGGAGGTCCACGACGCCTTCACGGTCTGTGAGGCACTGCTCGCGGAGGCGGTCGGCTTCGCGCCCGAGGGGGCGGGTGTGGAGACGGTCCACGAGCCCGCCGAGCGGTCAGCCGGCTGGACGGACGTCCGGGTCAACACCAGTGGCGGACTGAAGGCCCGTGGCCACCCGATCGGCGCGACGGGCCTGTTCCAGGCTGTGGAGGGGTACGAGCAACTGACCGGTCGGGCCGGCGACCGACAGGTGCCGGGTGCCGACACGGCGTTGCTGGTCAACGAGGGTGGGCTCGCCGACGCCCACACCGCCGCACACCTCCTCCGGAGGGCCCGCTGATGCGGGGGGAACCCGAGGGGCCCCTCGCGCCCGAGGAGATTACCAGTGACTCGGCGTTCACGCTGCCGGGGTTTTTCGACGCGCTCGCGGAGGGGCAACTGCTCGCGGGCCGGTGTACCGACTGCGGGACACGCCTGGTGCCGCCGCGACCGGCCTGTTATGACTGTGGGAGTCGGGCGGTCAGGCTCGAGGAGCAACCACACACCGGAACGGTTGCCAGTTACACTGCCGTCTACCAGCCACCCTCGCCGTTCGCCGACCTCGCGCCGATGACGGTCGCGGTCGTCGAACTCGACTCCGGGGCCCGGTTGACCGGCCGGGTGACCGCGACACTGGAGGACGTCGAGATCGGGGCTGGTGTGCAACTCCGGGTGCGTGACCCCGCCGAGGTCGGGGTCGACCCCGAGATGCACCTCTCCTACGAGGAGGAGTGGCCGCTCCACGAGTTCGACCTTCGGGGGTGAGAGACGGAGGGGTCCGACCCCATCCGAGCCAGCAGTGTGACGTGTGCTCCGTCGCCGGTGACAGCATTAGCCCCCACTGGGGGGCACGCTCTCTGACGCCGAGTGTGGCCGTTACAACAGCAGTCGAACTGCACGGGCCGGTAGCGGAGTGGCTCTATCCGGGTCGAGACGCGGACCGAACACAGCGTCGGGAGGAGGTGGGGTTTGGGTACCTCCCGACTGCTGTAGTGCCGAAAGACGACAGGATGACAGTCGCAACCGTTCTGAGTTCTCGTTCTGGTACCGTCCGTGCCGACGGTGCGTGCGTCAGTTGACGAACGGCAGCGCAGGCTTATACCCTTGGACGCATATGCGCAGAGCTTGGTCCACCAGTCGCCAAACCCGGTCGGTCAGGCCTCGCCGTGTTCGCGCTCGTGACGTTTCTCGAGTTCGCCGAGTTTGATCTTGTTGCTCGGTGTCTTTGGAAGCTCGTCGAGTATCTCCAGCTCCCGGGGGTACTCGTGTTTCGAGAGCTCGGTCTTTGCGAACGCGATTAGTTCTTCCCGGAGCCCCGGGGACTCCTGGTAGCCCGGCGCCAGGGTGACGTACGCCTTGACGACGTTGCCGCGGGTCTCGTGGTCCACGCCGATGACGCCCGCCTCCTCGACGGCGTCGTGGGCGATGAGCGTCTCCTGGACCTCGCCGGGGCCGATCCGGTAGCCCGCCGAGATAATGACCTTGTCGGCGCGGCCGCGGTACCACCAGTAGCCGTCCTCGTCGACCTCCGCGAGGTCGCCCATCCGCTGCCAGCCCTCCGGGCTCTCCCCCGCCATCGGCCCGGAGCCGCCGGACTGGTAGGCGCAGACCTCACCGACCTCGCCGGGTTCGTCGATGAACACCATCTCCTCGGTCGGCGCCGGGTCCGTCTCCGTCGCCGGCGGACACTTCAGGCCGTCACAGAGCCGGACCTCCTTTCCCGGCGTTGGCTTGCCCATCGAGCCGTGTTTGACCTCCCAGTCGGGGAAGGGGTAGTTGCAGACGAGCATCCCCCCTTCGCTGAGCCCGTAGGCGTCGAGCGGGGTCGTCCCGAAGTGGTCGTCGACCCACGCGGCGGTGTCCCCGTCGCAGGTCTCGCCGGCGGTCACCAGCACCCGCAGGTCGATGTCGTACGCGCCGAGGTCGACGTCGCTGGCGCGGAGCTGCCGGAACACCGTCGGCGCAACCATCGCGTTCGTCACCGCCCAGCGCTCCAGCGTATCCAGCCACATCTCGTTGTCGAAGCGACCGCGGTACGCGCCGATGTTCGTCCCCTGCAGCCCCGGGGCTAGTGTCCCGACTGTGAGTCCGTACGACCAGGCCGGCGAGGCCGCCGCGAAGTAGGTGTCCTCGGGCAGCAGGTCGACGACGAATCTCAGGTAGGGTTCGATCCCGACCGCAGTCGCGTGCTCGGAGGTCAGCTGGGAGGGCTGGCCGGTCGTCCCCGAGGAGTAGACCATCCCGTATGTCTCCGTCGGCCCTACCCGGCGCGAGTCGTAGCTGTCGGACTCGCGGTCGACCTCGTCGTAGTGCACCACCTCGAGTCCGTCGACGGAGCCGCTCTCACCGCCGACGAGGACGACACGTTCCAGGGCCGGCATCGCCTCCGGCTCGAGTTTCCCGAGATGGTCGGCAGTCGTGAACAGGGTCGTCGCCTCGGCGTCGGCCATCCGGTAGGAGAGCGCATCCGGGCCGAACTTCGTATCGAGCGGGAGGAAGACCCGCTGGGTTTTGATCCCCCCGAAGAGTGCGGCATAGAGTTCCAGCCGGGGCGGTAGCATCAGCCCGAACCGCTCCCCCCGGTCGAGGTGTCCCTCGAAGAAGTTCGCCGCCCTGTTTGCGGCCCGGTTCAGCTCGTCGAAGCTGTAGGCCTCGTCGCCGCCCGTCTCGAAGTCACGGATCCGTAGCCCCGTCTCGTCGGAGCCGGCGTGCCGGCCCAGTGCTTCCTCTGCGAGGTTGAACGACCCCGGCTCACCGGCCTCGAGCATCCGCTCCCAGGCACCCTCCGGCCAGTAGGTCTCCGAGACCGCCTCGTAGATGTCCTCGTATGCCATTTGCTACCGCTTCTTCACACGGCGTCTTAAATTCGGGGGGCCAGGAGGTGTGGGTCCCGGCCACCGCTTTGCCCCCGGTTCCTCGGTGACCCGACGCGGTGAGCGAACAGCGACACCACACAGCCGCGGGTCCCGCTGAGTCGAGTCGTGCCATTCGGGTGGCTGGGGCACGTACCGCCACCACATGGACCCGACTGCCATCGACACCGTCCTGGTTGCCGGCGCGAGCGGCGGAACCGGCCGGGAGATCCTCCGGCTCGCCGACTCGCGTGTCCCGACTGTTCGTGCACTCAGCCGCGACGACCGGAAGCGACAGTCCCTGCTCGAGGCCGGAGCCGACGAGGTTGTCATCGACGACCTGCTGGACCCACGTGCAGGTGGGTTGGCGGCTGTGGTAGAGGGGGTCGACGCGGTGCTCAGCGCCGTTGGCTCCGGTTTCGCCGATATCCGCTCCGGCGGTCCGTTCGTCGACGGCCAGGGTGTTCAGGCGTTGCTCGACGCAGCGGCCGACGCCGGTGTTCGTGCCTTCGTGATGGAGTCGGCGATCGGCGTCGGTGAGGACCCCGCCAGCCCGCTTGCCAGTCTGTTCGACACCGTGATCGGCCCAGTCCAACGGGCAAAAGGGGAGACCGAGGCGGCACTTCGGGCGAGCGGTCTCGAGCACACAGTGTTTCGCCCGGGGGTCCTAACAGGCGGTCCTCGAACAGACACCGTCACCGTCGCCGACCCGGGTGCGAAGCTCTGGGGCACTGTCTCCCGAGCCGACGTCGCCCGGCTGATGCTTGCCGCGCCGGTCACCCCCGCGGCGACGGACCGGACGTTCGAGGTCGTTGGAAAGCCGACTCTCCGGGACCGCGGGGAGGCGGTCGACTGGGAGCTTCCGGGCCGCTGAGCCGGTGACCCGAGCGCGGGCGGTCGGGGGATAGCCCCACCCCTGGCTGCCACGACACCCGGCGCCGCTCGGGGAAAGTTTCAATCCGACGTCGTGAGAGGGGCGGGTATGGCAGCGACTGGGATCACCGTCGGTGGCAGTGACCGCGAGGACCTGTTCGAGTACGCAACCCTGGCCGAGTCCGAGGGGGTGGACTCGGTCTGGGTCGGCGAGTCGTGGGGGCCGGCCTCCGTGCCCGTGATGACACAGTTGCTCGAGCGGACCGAGCGTATCGACGTCTGTTCGGGCATCTTCAACATCTACAGCCGGACACCGGGTCTCGTCGCCATGACGGCGAACACGCTCGCGGATATCGGTGACGGGCGCTTTCGGGTCGGCATCGGGGCGAGTGGCCCGGCGGTGATCGAGGACTTCCACGGCGCCGAGTTCGAGCGGCCGCTCCGGCGGACGCGGGAGTACATCGAGATCATCCGGGGGTACCTCCGAGGGGACCGCGTCGAGTACGAGGGGGAGTTCTTCGAGCTCTCGGGGTTCCAACTCGACACGGACACCTACCACGAGTGCCCGGTCTACGTCGCCGCGATGGGCGAGACGAACCGACAGCTGTCCGGGGAGTTCGCCGACGGCTGGATGCCGTTTATTCTCCCGTCGTCGGGACTCAACGACGCACTCGAGGCCGTCCACCGGGGTGCGTCCCGCGGCGACCGGGACCCCGAGTCGGTCGACGTGGCACCGTGGGTCCCGACCTGTGTCTCCGAGCGTGACCCCGAGGCCGCCCGCCAACACGCCCGCTCTGTCGTCGGATTCTACGTCGGCGCGATGGGTGACTACTACGCCAACACAGTCACCAGCTTCGGGTTCGGCGAGGAGGCCAACGCCATCCAGGCAGGGTGGAGTGACGACGGACCGGCCGGCGCTGCCGCCGCCGTCACCGACGAGATGGTCGACGAGTTCTGTGCCGCGGGCACCCCCACACAGGCAGCGGCGAGTTTCGACCGCTACGAGGCCGCCGGCGCCGACTCGCCGGTGGCCTACCTCCCGGCGCAGAGCGCCCCGACCGAGATGCTCAGGGAGACTGTCAGGTGGCTGTAGGGCTCATCCGGTCGTCGTGACCGGCGAACGACCGATATACCAGCGGCCCTTACAGTTGATAATGGCTGACGCAGACAGGCCACTGGTCCGGCTCGTCGTCGGAGTGTGTGTCATTCCTCACGAGTTGGGGCACGCACTGCCGGCTTGGCTCGCAGGCCTCGACATCGAGGTGACGGTGCTGCCGGCGTGGGACGGCGACGGGACCCCGCTGGCGCGGTTCAACGCACCGCTTGAGTCGGGGACGCCGCTGTGGCTGATCCGCCTGATAGCCCTTGCCCCACTGCCGCTGTATCTCGGCGTTGCCGCGGGGGCCGGGGCGGTCGTGCCCCCAAATTCGCTGGTCGGGTTTCCAGTGCTGGTGGCACTCTCATTCTGGGCGGTACTGTCACAGGGTGACCTCGCCGTGGCAGCATCCCCGGAGCGGGTGCGCGAAACCGGCGAGTTTCTCGCACCCGCGTCGTCACAGACAGCAACGGTGATGCTCCTGCTTTCGCCCGCGACGGTCCTCGCCGTCAGCCTCCTGCTGTTCTGGTAACCCGGCTGTGGGACGCTCGGTATAGCGAGGAGCCCGTGGCCAGCTTCGCCTGTGTCTACCGGCTAGAGCGGGTGGCTGTGCCGGGCTCTTTTATCACTTCTAAGAACGTGGCCGGGACTGTTTTTACCCTTCGGTGCCTCTCTCAGCGCAGAGGCTGGAGGATCGTAGCGCGGAGTATCAATTTCCGAACTCGGAGAACTACCGACTCAATGCCCGTCGACCCTATCGGTTCGAGTCAACTGGTCTCGGAGCTCCGGCAACGAGCCCGGACTGTCGACCTCCTGGTGCTGGCAGCTGTCCCGATAATCCTGGTCGGCGTGTTTCTAACCCCAACGACGCTGCGCCAGCGCTTCCTGTTCGAGTACACCGACCCGGCCCTCCCGGCGGCGTTCATCTCGGCGCTGGTGCATCTGGAGGGAACACACCTTCTCGTCAACGTCGGGACCTACGGGCTCGTGGTCCCGGTCGTGTTCGTTCTCGAACTCCTGAGCGGGAATCGCGCCCGATTCTACCGTGCGTTTCTGGTGTTCGTGACACTGTTTCCCCTGGTACTGTCCTACTCGAACGTGGCAGCCCCCCGCCCGGCAGTCGGGTATGGCTTCTCGGGCGTGGTGATGGCGTTCGCCGGGTATCTCCCGCTCGCGTTGGCCGCGTTCGTCGAGACACGACTGGATATCGGCTCCAGGCCGTCGGTCGCGCCGGTCCTATTCTTTCCCACGCTCGGGCTCGTTTGCGTGCTGAGTCTGCGTTCGGTTATCTCACACAACACAACGGTCCTGGTCGGGGCGGTGGGACTGGTGGTAGCCACTCTGCTCTCGACGCTTCTGTTCGCGGTCTCTGCGTACGAGGAGGGCGCAGTGTCCCGGCACCGGCTCTCTCGTGCACTCGACCTCGGCGGGTACTGTGAACTCGCGCTCGTCGGGTTGGTTCTGGTGGCCACGCTCCCCTTTGTCGCCTTCCCGGCGGAGCCAGAGTTTCTCGGGGGGACGGCGAATCTCTACGTTCACCTGTTCGGGTACGTCTTGGGCTTCACCGCCGTCTACAGCTACAGCGAGATTCAGTCGCGGTACTCCCTCGAGGCGTCTGAGACGGGGGCCTACTCCCACTGATACTGCCGGCTGTACGTCTGTGAAGAATTTCGCGACCCCGGGGTCGCGGATATCTTCAAACAGTTACAGC
>ERZ1034569.345-NODE-345-length-17413-cov-21.395495_pt1 | contig 17413 bp, 14 predicted proteins | sample MGYA00520706_ERZ1034569 | MGnify/ENA primary metagenome ERZ1034569 (study PRJEB33760, sample SAMEA4777722) | hypersaline lake metagenome | biome: hypersaline environment; feature: brines | place: Spain | collected 2014-08 | depth 0 m ...
GTGAGCGACGCCGATGCCCTCGGCATCGCATCAAACCGGAGCGTCCACAGCACATAGACGGCGAGACGGAATTTTGAATGGTCGCCCGTCGGTAGGCCGCGTATGGACGCAGACAGCGACGATGGCGACGCGACCGCAAGCGCGTTCAAAACGCTTCGAACCGAGCGAACCGACGCTGTCGCCCGCGTGATCCTTGACCGGCCAGCCGAGCTAAACACGATCACGCCGGCGCTCCTTGAGGAGTTCGCGAGCGCCATCGACACCCTTGAGGCCGACAACGATGTGCGCTGTCTGCTTCTCTCCGGTGCAGGTGACCGCGCATTCTCAGCGGGAGCCGAGCTTACAGCGTTGGCCGACGACGAGATGACCACCACCGACGGCGTCGAACTCGCCCGCGCCGGCCAGCAAACCTTCGGCCGACTCGACGCCTGCGACACGCCCGTCGTCGCCGCGGTCGACGGTGTCTGTCTTGGCGGCGGGATGGAGTTGGCAGCGGCTGCGGATCTCCGGGTTGCAACCGCCGGGTCGACGTTCGGCCAGCCCGAACACAGCCTCGGGCTGCTGCCAGGGTGGGGCGGCACCCAGCGACTCCCGAACCTCATCGGTGAAAGTCGCGCCAAGGAGATCATCTTCACCGGCGACCACTACACCGCGGCGGAGATGGCCGATTACGGCTTTCTGACCCGCGTTGTCGACGGCGACGAGTTCGACAAGCGAGCAATGGAGGTGGCCGAACAGGTCGCCGCTGGCCCGCCGCTCGCCCAGAAATACACGAAACGCGCGATGCGCGCCGGCCGCGACGACACCGACGCCGGCCTCGAAGTCGAGGCCCACGCCTTCGGGCAACTGCTTGAGTCTGAGGACTTCAGCGAAGGCGTCACCGCATTCCAGAACGATGACGACCCGGCGTTTACTGGCGAATAGTTAGTCGTCGGCACGCGATTCGACGGCGGCGTCCGCACCGTCGTGGTTGGCCGTTGTTTTGACACGCTCAGGGTCAAACTCATTGACAGCCATGTTTGGCGTAAGACCGGCGCGCTCGATCACTTCGATATCGGTTGCGGCGTCTTGGCCGCCGGTTGTGAGATAGTCGCCGGTCAGCAGGCCGTCCGCGCCAGCCTCGAAGGGCCAGTGCTGTTCATCCGTGGCGAGATTGACCTCGCGGCCACCCGTCAGTCGAACGCGGGCGGTCGGATGGAGCAGTCGGTAGACGGCGATGGTTTTGATCAGGTCGGTCTTCGAGATCGCCGCCGACTCACGGTCGCCGAGCGGCGTCCCCTCAACCGGATTCAAGATGTTGACCGGCAGCGAGGAGACGCCAACCGTTCGGAGTTCGAGCGCGGCGTCGACGCGATCCGCTGGTGTCTCACCCATCCCGAGAATCACGCCGGCACAGAGATCCATCCCGGCGTTCTTCGCCCGGCGGAGGGTTTTCAGGCGATCCTCGAAGGCGTGTGTCGAGACGATCTCATCGAAGTACCGCGGGGAGGTCTCGATGTTGTGATTGTAATGATTGAGTCCTTCGTCAGCGAGAATGTTGGCCTCTTCCTGCGTGAGGAGGCCGAGGCTCGCGTCGATTTCGATATCGGTTTCATCGCGGACGAGTCGAACCGCACGGAGGACGTCGGCCCACTCCTCGGGGCGTTTTTCCTTGCTCACGCCTTTCTCGGCGACGACGATGCCAAACCGCTGTGCGCCGTCGGCTTCGGCGCGTTTGGCGGCCGCTAAGATCTCCTCGGGGTCGAGGAATCCGTGTGTCTCAATGCCGGTATCGAAATGCGCCGATTGGGCACAAAACCCACAGTCCTCGGCGCAGCTACCAGCTTTCGCGTTGACGATGCTGCAGGCGTCGACGGTGCCGTCGCCGAGTGTCGCTCGCACGGCGTCAGCCGCCGCGGCAAGGTCGTCAACCGGTTGCGCCAACAACGCGATAGCATCTGTGCGGTCGATCATTCCGCCATCGAGAACGCGAGCGACGGCGTCGTCGATGGTTCTGTTTCCTGTCTCGTAAACCACGACCCACAGTGTTGTTTACACAATCATAAGTGTCGGGGGTCGAGGGGGGAGAACGCGGTGATCAAGCGCCGTCGCTACTCGTCGACGGCTGTGTCGGTGTCGTTTTCGTCACCCTCATCGGCCGCGTCAGCCGTGTTTAGATCCTCGGCGACATGCTCGAAGGCCTGTAGAATCACGCGTTTCGTCGTTTCACCCTTGGTTGTCCAGTGGTAGGCGTAATCCATCATGTCGTCGTAGATCTCGGGCTTACAGCCGGCCGCCTTCGGGTGGCCGCCGCCGTTGACCTGCCGGGCGACCAGATGGGCGGACTCAAAACCCTCACCGCCGCGGATGCTCGCGCTGCCGGACGGTTTGACGATCACCGCGGCGTCCGCACCCGCATCCTGGAGCTCGTCGGCAACCTCGTTTTGTGAGCAGCGACCGTAGGTGACGCCGACCGTCCACGGGCCGACCGATTTGTACGCCGCCCGGTCGACTGCCTTCTCGATCAGTTGCTCCTTTTCGACGCGGCGGTGGCTGATGTACGCCTCGACCGGCTGTGGCAGCGACGCCCCGTAGGCACCGACGACAGCGGCATACTCCTCGGCGTCCGTCCAGAAGGCGTAGTCGGCCAGATCCATGCTCCGTGGATCATCCTTGATCCAGAGGTCGTGATCACGGGTGACCGCCGCCAGCTCGGCGAACTGCGCCTCAAAGTCATACGCCAGCGAGCGCAACGTGACATCCGTGCTACACTCCGCGTCGGAATCGCCGACAACGAGGTCGACACCGATATCACGGACAGCGTCGGCAACGGTCTCGGGCCACTGGTGGTGGTCGTACCACGAGACACGGTCGTCACGATCACGGATCGTCTCAAGCGGATCGGCAACCGCATCGTAGCTATCCGGCGCGATATCACAGACGTAGACATCGGTGCCCGGCTCGGCATACGTAGCGACATACTCCAAGGATTCTGCCAGCGAGTGGGGCCCGGCGGCGATCAGCCCGACCGCGGAGTCACCCGTGTCATCCATCTCAACGGCTGTCTCATCGGTGTCGTCACCATCGTCAAGTCGGCTCTCGATGGCGTCAAGGAACGGCTCAACATCGAGCGCGGCGTCGTACCGCTCGCGGATGAGCGCGACACAGCCCAGTCCGTCGGCATCGGAGTCGGTGACAACGACGGCCTCCGCGCCGTCGATGGCGTCCTTCGCGCGTTCCTCACTGCGATCCTCGTCGAGTGAGTTCGGATAGAAGAACCCGGTGCCCGGGAGCACCGACCGCCGATCAAGCGAAAGCTCGCTGCTGTCGATAAGCGAATCGTCCATGAACTGATTCTGTCGGCAACGGTGAAAACTCCCCTGTGTTGGGGCGAGTACAATCACAACCACTACCACCCCCCACCGCCTTCCTCCGCGCATGCAACTCGGCGTGATCGGGCTTGGCCGGATGGGACAGATCGTTGTTGACCGTACCGTCAACGGCGGCCACGACGTGGTCGCCTTCGATCTCGACGACGACGCGGTCACAACGGCAGCCGACGCGGGGGCGACGCCCGCCGACTCGATCGCCGACTTCGTCGAGCAACTCGGCGCGGACAAACGGATCTGGCTGATGGTGCCGGCTGGCAAGGCGGTCGATGCAACCCTCAACGATCTTGATCCACACCTCACCGAAGACGACGTGGTCGTCGACGGCGGCAACTCCAAGTTCCAGCGATCGGTCGACCGCGCCGACGCCTGTTCGGCGGCCTACCTCGACTGCGGCACCAGCGGTGGGCCCGCGGGCGCAGAGGTGGGCTTCTCGTTGATGATCGGCGGCCCCGAGTGGGCCTACGAGGCACTCACCCCCGTCTTCGATGCGATCGCCACCGGCCCGGATGGCCACGATCGAATGGGCCCATCCGGCGCGGGTCACTACGTGAAAATGGTGCACAACGGCGTCGAGTACGCGCTGATGCAGGCCTACGGCGAGGGCTTTGAGCTGTTGGCCAACGGTCGATACGACCTCAACATGGAGTCGATCGCCCGAACCTGGAACAACGGCGCGGTGATCCGCTCGTGGCTGCTTGAGCTCTGTGAGGAGGCCTTCGTCGAGGAGGGCAGCGATCTCGGCGATGTTGCCGACCACGTCGCCGGCGGCTCGACGGGCAGCTGGACGGTACAGGAGGCACTCGAACAGGAGGTGCCGGTGCCACTCATCTATCAGGCCCTCGCCGAGCGGTTCGACAGCCGCAACGAGGGGCGATTCTCCCGGCGGCTTGCCAACCGGCTCCGATACGGGTTTGGGCGACATCATGTCGCTCGCAACGAGTGAGCGTCACAGATCGCGACACACCCAGGCGGAACCTCGTAAGGTAATTAACCCCCGATTCCTAACCCCTCAGTATGGTTGATCTTGTGGCGTTCGGCATCGCTGCAGCCCTGACGGGGATGTTCGTCGTGCTGCACTTTGCCAATGGAACCGAGTGGGAGGCTAACCCAGATATCTCCCAGGAGATCTTAGAGAAGCGCGCAGCGGCGGTGCCGGAAACCAGCTTCCCTGAGCCGATGAACCGGTCGATCGGCGGCGGTGGCGGCGCGGTCGCCATCGAAGGCGGGGCCGAAACAGGCGACGACGGCGAACTCGAAGAGGCCGAGCCGGAGGAACAGAGCCCCGCGGAGATGCCCGAAGATGAGGTCGAGTACCACGAGATCGAACTCGCCAAACAGGGCGAAACGATCGAGGTCGCCAGCAACGAGACGATCCTTGACACGGCCGAAGACGAGGGGTTCGACCTCCCGTATGCCTGCCGGCAGGGCCAGTGTGTCTCCTGTGCGGGTCACATTGAGGATGGCCCGGCCGAGGATCACGTGATCCACTACGAGCAGGAAACGTTCACCGAAGAGGAGATGGAAGAGGGGTACACGCTGACCTGTGTGGCCTACCCGATCGCGGACTTCACGCTCGAAACCGGCGAAGCGCCGTAGCGACCGGCTGACGACGCCGCGCGGATTCCGATCGATGATCGTTGTTTCTGTTGATTTTCCACTCGACAGCAGTAGCTCCCTCGGCAGTGGCGATACACGGTCGACCGCGGGCGATGCACAACCGCGTGGTGTTTAATTGCTGGCGTATCGGCTACTTTTCATGGATGACGCCACCCGATCAACCCTCGAAGATCTCCCGCCAAGCGCGAAGCTAGTCTACAAAACGCTCGAATACGAGGGGCCGTTGACGCAGGGTGACCTCGCAACCGAATCGTTGCTCCCCTCTCGTACCGTTCGCTACGCGCTGACAACACTGGCCGATGATGACCTCATCGAGGAGCGACTCCACATTCAGGACGCCCGCAAACGACTCTACTCGCTGGCCACCAACGAGCCCGCCGCCGCGACCAATCTTGCGATCAACGAACCGAGCTGAGTCGATACGCCAATCGTTTTTGCATCACCGCGCGTACGCTGGCTATGGAACTGGTGTCAGTCGCCGCACTCGCCGACAACCGTGTAATCGGCGACGACGGCGGGCTTCCGTGGCCGTCGATCCCAGCCGACAAACAACAGTACCGCGAGCGGATCGCCGACGACCCCGTCATCTTGGGACGGGTCACCTTCGAGTCGATGCTGGAAAACCTCCCGGGCACCGCCCAGATCGTTCTCAGCCGAAGCGAGCGCGATTTCGACGTGCCGACTGCACACCACGCCGCCAGCGTCGACGACGCGATCGCTGTCGCTGAGGAGTTGGCTGCGGAGACGGTCTACGTGATCGGCGGGGCGGTGATCTACGATCTGTTTCAACCACACATCGACCGGATGGTGTTGAGCCGGGTGGCCGGCACCTACGAGGGCGATGCAGTCTATCCCGCGTGGGACGACGAGGCCTGGACACTCGAATCGACGAGCGAGTGCGACCGCTTCCGACTCGAAGAGTGGGTTCGCGCTGCCCCCACAACGGCGGAGTAAGCGGCGGTCGGCGTTACATTCAATCCGATTGACAGCATAGAGTGACTGCTATGCCGGTAGTCGAACTTGAGGACAAGACCATCGAGCGGCTTGACGCCCTCCGCATCGATAACGAATCCTACGACGAGGTTGTCACCGAACTTATCAACAGCTACGAAAACGAGGGGCTCACGCTCTCGTTCGGTGACGACAGTGTCTGAGAAGATCCACACCACCGCGAGCAGCCGATGAGACCGCCGCGACTTCGACCTCGCGGTCGATGACAGCGATCCTGCTTGGGATCGGAGATTGTGTGATAGGTGACGGTTAGTCGTATATTTGACACCTCCAGCGTCCAGACCGGACAGACTGAGTCGGTAATCGGCCCAACAGTCTCGCTTGCACCTGCATCTCAATCGCGGCACCGTCGATGGTGGCCGGTGGTTCGGGACAACATCGAGAAGCGATGCGATATTGCGTCGTGACACCTAAGAGTACGATCTCGGCTACCCCCCTTCGTTACCCATAAGCGGCGGCGGCGAGATCAACCTGTATGGAGTATCACGAGGCGGTGGATTTCCTCTTTGACCTCCGCCGATTTCAGGTGCGGCCGGGGATCGAATCCGCGGCCGCATTGCGGTCGGAACTCGACGACCCTGGAGACGGTATCCGGTTCGTGCAGGTCGCCGGTTCTAACGGCAAAGGCAGCACCGCAAAGCTGACCGAATCCGTGCTACGGGAGGCCGGCTACTCGGTTGGCCTCTACACCTCGCCACACCTCGAAACGCTGAACGAGCGGATTCAGGTCAACGGGCGGCCGATCACCGACCAAGCGATCACCGAGTTTGTCGAGCAGGTAAAACCGTGGCTGATCGACCGCGCCGCCGACGGCGAGCCGCTAACCTTCTTTGAGGTTGTCACCCTACTCGGAATCTGGTATTTCGATCGACAGAACGTCGACGTCGCCGTCCTCGAAGTCGGCCTCGGCGGCGAGTTTGATGCGACCAGCGTCATCGATCCCGTCGCCAGCTGCGTGACGACCATCTCCTTGGAGCATACGAGCGTCCTGGGTGAGACGATCGAAGAGATCGCGGCGACAAAAGCGGCAGTCGCCCCCGACGACGGAACCCCGCTGGTAACCGGAACGACCGGTGACGCGCTTGCGACACTCCGAGCCGACGCGGGCGACGTGTTGACAGTTGGCACCGACGGAACGACAGACGTGACCGTCGGCTACGATAGCCGGGTGACGACCACCGAATCACAGATCTCGGTGTCGATGCCGGGCGACGACGCGGCTGCGAGCAGCGGCGACGGAACCACCAAATTCCCAGCACCGTTTGCCGACGGGCTGGATTGCTCGGCACGGCTCGCATTACTCGGCGAACACCAAGCCCTCAACGCCGGGATCGCAACGACGCTGGCCGGCCAAGTCATCGAGACGTTCGACGAGGATGACGACGATACAGCCGCCACCCTCGACACCGACACCCTCCGCCGGGGGTTACGCAACGCCCACTGGCCCGGGCGGTTTGAGGTGCTGGAAACGGAGCCGCTGACCGTCTTCGACGGCGCGCACAACGCCGACGCTATCGAAAAGGTCGCCGAGACGCTATCGACCTTCGAGTACGACGACCTCCACGTGGTCTTCGGCGCGATGCACGACAAGCCCCACGCCGAGATGGTCGCTGCGTTGCCGACGCCAACATCGGTGATCACCTGCCGGCCAAATCTCGACCGCGCCGAAGATCCGGCCGTTCTCGCCCGCTGTTTCGAAACCGAAGGCATCGCGTCGGTGACCGCAGGCGAGGCGGTCGCCGACGCCATCACCAAGGCTGAAACGCGGGTTGGCCCCGACGACTGTCTGCTCGTCACGGGGTCGCTGTTTGCGGTCGGCGAGGCCCGGTCGGCGGTGACGCGGCTCGATATCCCAAAGCGCGTCGACGACACCGAAACAGCGGCCGAAGTGTTGGAGGGGATTCACGCAACAGCCGGTGACATCGACAGCGGCCACGAGGAGACAGTCCACCGAACGATTGCGACCCGTGTTGACGACAGACAGGCGGCCATCCTCCGCGAGCAGTTTGCGTCCCTCGGCGGCAACTGCGTCGCTTCGGGCGTCACGACACCGGGCGAACGCCATGAACTCGTCCTCTCGGGGACACTCGCGGAGTTCCGTGCGCTGACAACGGAACTCGCTGACTGCGGCGTTGGCCTCCCGGCGGTCGCAGCCGATCTTCGCGAGGGGTTGGGCCTCGCTGCCGAGACCGCCGCCGACGCGACATCGACCGAGCCCAGACCGTGGGACGATGGCACCGCGGTTATGGGCATTCTCAACGTCACGCCCGACAGCTTCTACGACGGCGGCGATTTCTTTGATCGGGATGCGGCCATCGAAGGGGCAACGTCACTCGTCGAGGCGGGAGCGGATATCATCGATATCGGCGGCGAAAGTACGCGCCCCGGCGCGGAACCGGTGAGCGTCGACGAGGAGATCGATCGCGTCGTGCCGGTCATCGAGGCCGTCTCCGAACTGGACGTTGCCATCTCCGTCGACACACGGAAAGCCGCGGTTGCGGAGGCCGCGCTCGATGCCGGTGCTGATATCGTCAACGATGTAACCGGCCTTGACGATTCGGCGATGCGGGAGTTGGTCGCCGATCGCGAGGTGCCGGTGATCCTCATGCACTCGATCGACGCGCCGGTCGTCCCCGACAAGGAGATCGATTACGACGATGTCGTTGCGGATGTTCTCGCCGTCCTCAACGAGCGACTGATACTCGCCGAAAAAGCCGGTATCCCCCGCGAGCGGATCATCGTCGATCCCGGCATCGGCTTCGGGAAAACCAGCGCGGAGAGTTTTGAGCTGCTGGATCGCCTCGGCGAGTTCGACGCCCTCGGCTGCTCCGTGCTCGTCGGCCACTCCAGAAAATCCATGTTCAGCAAGATCGACAGCGAGCCCGACGACCGGCGTGACGCGACAGTTGCGGCAACCGCTTTAGCCGCCGAGCGCGGGGCCGATATCGTCCGTGTCCATGATGTCGCCGAGAACCGATCCGCGGTCGACGTGGTGGCTGCGCTCGACGATCCTGACTCGATCGGGGGGTAATCTCCGGCGTGGCCACAGGTTTATCGGCTGGCGGTACCCGAACCATGCCAATGACACCGGAGCCAGTCAGCGTCGGCATCGTCGGTCTCGGGGGGATCGCCGCCCACCACGCCGAGATCCTCGCCGACCACGACGCCGACCTCGTTGGTGGCGTCGACATCGACGAAACCGCCCGCCGTGAGTTCACCGCCGAATGGGCAGTGCCAACGCACGAGCGGTTAGAACCACTGCTTGATGCCGCCGAGGCCATCTTCGTCACGACGCCAAACAAATACCACGAGGAGTATGCAACCGCCGCATTGGCGGCTGGCTGTGACGTACTGATCGAAAAGCCGCTCGCCCACACGCTTGACAGCGCGAAACGGATCGCGGCGGCCGCCGCCGACGCTGAGGGGTTCTGTATGGTCGGCTTCAACAACCGGTTTGCCGCCCCGATCGACGTCCTCACCAGCTACCGCGCGGCAGGGCGATTCGGCGAGATCACCCACGTTGAGGCAAACTACGTGCGGCGGCGCGGCATCCCCGGTCGAGGCTCGTGGTTCACCTCGAAGGCGGTCGCCGGCGGCGGCGCGATGATCGACCTCGGCGTCCACGCCATCGATCTTGCGTTGTCGGTGCTTGACTTCCCTGAGATCACCGAGGTCTCGGCGACAACACGGGCGGAGTTCGGCACCCGTGAGGAGTACACCTATCTCCACATGTGGGGCGACGACGAAGGGCCAGACGCTTTTGATGTTGAGGACGCCGCCAGTGCGTTCATCCGCACCGCTGACGACCGTACGATCTCCTTAGAAGTCGCGTGGGCGACCAACCGACCGCGAACCGACGAGTTCGTGTTTCGCGGTACCGACGCCGGCGCGATCTACGACCGAAAAGCCGATTCGCTCACCCTCTATGAGGCGGACACAGCCGGCCAAGAGCATCTCACCGAAACAACCGTCGAAACCCGCGACAGCAACACGCATGCGGCCGAGGTTGGCTCCTTTCTTCAGCACGTCCGGCAGGGAAAAGCACCGACGACAAACACGGTCGAACAGGGGGTAGCCGTCCAGCGGGTGATCGATGCGATCTATCGCTCCGCGGACGCGGGCCACGCCGTCGGGGTTGAGTGAGGCTGGCTGGTGGGCACCAGCGGATCGCGCCGTGGGCGAACCGTTATTCGGCTGGTCGCTGTTGCGGCGAGTATGTCACAACAACCCACGGCGGGACTGATCTACGATCGACCACACGGTGGAAGCGATGGCTGACCCCCTGCGGATCGGGATGCTCGGCTATGGGTTCATGGGTCGTGCCCATGCCAACGCCATCGCCCGGCTCCCGATGTTCGTCCCAGAGGCCCCAGCGACAGAACGGCACACGCTGATCGGCCGCGATGCGGCCGCGCTCAGCGAGGCCGCCGACAGACTCGGCTTCGAGCAGACGGCGACCGACTGGCGAGCCGTCATCGACGACGTGGACGTGTTGTACAATCTCGGGCCGAATCACCGCCACGCCGAGCCATCGATTGCCGCGCTCAACGCTGACACCGCCGTACTCTGTGAGAAGCCGCTGGCGACGACGCTGGCCGACGCCGAGGCGATGACTGAGGCCGCAGACAGGGCGACAGTTCCGGCGGGGTGTGGTTTCAACTACCGCTTTCTCCCCGCGATCCAGCACGCCAAGGAGCTGATCGACCGCGGTGAACTCGGCGAGATTCGGCAGTTCCGCGGCCGCTATCTACAGGACTGGCTCGTCGATCCCGAAGCCCCCTGGACGTGGCGGCTGGACAGCGACGCCGCAGGCTCCGGCGCACTCGGGGATCTGGGAGCGCACACGATCGACCTCGCGCGGTTTCTCATCGGCGACCACACCGGCAGGATCGACCGCATCACCGGCCAGCGACAGACGTTCGTTGATGAACGCCCGGTCTACGCCGACGACGGCGAGACAGTCACCGAGTATCGACCGGTCACCGTCGACGACGCCTACACCGCCGAAGCCGTCTTCGCCAACGGGGCGACTGCCACCTTCGAGGCCTCCCGTGTTGCCGCCGGCCACAAAAACGACCATACCATCACAATCCACGGCACCAAGGGAAGTCTGCGGTTTTCGCTTGAACGGCTCAACGAACTGGCGGTGCTCACCGGCGATGCCCGCGGCTACGAGACGGTGCTTGTGACCGAGGAGACCGACCCCTACTTGGACGCCTGGTGGCCGCCGGGCCACGTTCTCGGGTGGGAACACACCGTCGTCCACGAAAACGCGGCCTTCCTCTCGGCGGTCGCCGACGAGACGGCGTTTCAGCCATCGTTTGCCGACGGCTATGCCGTCCAGCGCGTCCTCGATGCCATTGAGCGCGCCGACAACACGGGAAAATGGATCGATCTTGCTGCCGAGTCGGTGTCCGGGGATACCTGACCGAAACGATTTTTCGCGTCGCCGGTATCCCTCAGGGTATGTCCAGCGTCAATGATCTCGAACTGGTGTTGACCGTGGTGATGGGGGTTATCATGGCTGGGGTGTTGGTGGCGTCCGGCTATCTCACGGTCTCGAGTTCGATCACGTTCGTCTCGATGGTGCTGATCGGGTTTATCGCCATGCGCGCGATCCGTGGCCGCAAATGGAGTTGGCGGTAGGCGAAGTTGCTACTGAATCCCGTACACGATGTGGTATCACTGACTGACCGCGACGCAAGGCGACCCTGTCGCTGATATCACGTAGACCCACAGATGGATAGTCACCAACGGATCGAAACGCTGTACGCGCTGTCGCTGGCGATCACCCCTGAGGAGACACTCGAAGCGACGGCGGCAACCGCGCTGGACGCGTATCTGGATCGACTCGACTGTTCGGTCGGCGCGGTCTTCGAGCGACGCGACACGGGCGAGTACCGGCTCGTCGGCCCGGATGCGGCCGTCGGGGCAGACGACCCGCTGTATGAAGCTGCCGAAGATCGATTGATAAGGCGGGCAGTCACCGACGAGGAGCACCAGACGTCGCTGCCGGTCACCGCGGCGGTCGATGACGACAGCCACTACTGGCTGTTCAAGTTGCCTGATTTTGGGATGCTCTTGCTCGGCCGGCGTGGCGAACCGTTCGATGACGCGATGCTGACAGGGCTGAAGCCGCTCAATGAGCAGTTGGCAACAGCCTGCAGAACCAAGCAGGTCAAAACGACACTAAGCGACGCACGTCGGCGGTTTGAGGCACTGTTCACGACGATCGATGAGCCGATGGTCACCGTCGGTGTCGGCGAAACAGGCTGTGAGATCGGTCGCACGAACGCGGCGTTCACAGCGACGTTTGGACAGCCGACAGCCCCGGTCGACGGGATTGATCCCACCGACCTGACCCCCAACAGCGACCCAGACCAGCTGATCGAGCTCGAATCACGCCTCCGTGACGGTCACCCTGTAACCGAGGCGGTGCGCCGACAGACGACAACCGGAACGGGCGAGTTTCTCCTGCGCGGCGTACCGGTGAGAACCCCAAACGGCCAGGAGATCTTTCTGCTGTATGTGGATATCACCGAAGAACGACGCCGCCAGCGGACGTTAGCATCGCTCTCCGAGGAGTCAGCGACGATTCTGACAAGCGACGATCAGGCGACAGCTTGTGACCGAACGGTAGCAACGGTGGTGTCGGTGCTCGACGTGGCGGTCGCAGAGATTCACCGCTACGATCGGGGCACCGACACACTACAGCCGGCGGCAACAACCGCCGAGACGCCGGTATTTAGCCAGAGCGACGCAGCCGACAGTTCGGTGCTGTGGGCAACGTACGACGGGACGCCACATCGGATCGACGCGCTGTCGGAAACCGACACGACACTCCGCTGTGACGACGAGACGATCGAAAGCGTTCTGTTGTTGCCGCTGGGCGATCACGGCGTTGTCATCGTCGGCGACGACCGACCAGATAGCTTCGACGAAACGGCCCGGCAACTGGGCCAACTGCTGGCGGCCTTCGGCCGTATCGCGCTGACCCGGACAGAGCGCGTCCAGAGTCTTGAGGCGATCCAGTCGATCACCCAAGACGCTGTCACCGCCGACAGCGTCGATGAGATGGTTGAGACGGTTGTCGATCAGCTCCCGACAGCGACCAACTTCCCGACCGCTGGGATCTGGCGGGCCGACCCCGCCACAGATCAACTCAAACCGATCGGCGCGACCGGGCGCGCCGCGGAGCTCATCGGGACGCATCCGACGTTCGAACCCGGAAACAGTCTGGCCTGGGAAGCCTACGAGGCGGGTGAAACGCGGTTGGTGTCGGATGTACAGGAGCACCGAGAGGCCTACAACGAAGCGAGCGTGATCCGCTCTGAGGTGATCACACCGATCGGCGAGTTCGGCGTACTGATCCCGGCAGCGATGCGCCCGCAGAATATCACCGTTGGTGATCAAAAGATCGCCGAGACGCTGGCCTCAAGCCTCACGACAGCGATCAAGCTGATCGAAAACCGGCGAGACCTCCAGCTGCTGGAGGCTGTCACCGACCGTGTCCTCCGACACAATCTGCGGACGGATCTCAGCGTGATCAAATCCCGAATTCAGCAGCTTGCCGAAGACTGTGACGAAACGGCGTTTACTGAGCAGATGTTGGCCCACGCCGAAGGGCTTGAGTCGACCGCCGAAACCGCCCGGACGATGCGGACGGTCGTTCAACGCCGTGATGACCGCCGGGAGCTGCCTGTCGAGACCGTCATCGAAGACGGGATCGCGGCGGCCCCTGAGCCACCAGCCGACGTGGATCTTGTCGTCGATATCGACACCACAGCAACCGTTGTTGGCCACCCAAAGCTCCCGGCAGCGATCGCTCACCTCATCGAAAACGCACTGGAACACGCGACGCAGGATGGCGGGGAGATCCGGGTGACAGCCACAGCCGACGATGAGGTACACATCACCGTCGCCGACGACGGCCCGGGGATTCCAACAAACGAGCTTGCGGTTCTCGACCAGGCTGACGAATCCACACTGAGCCACGCCAGCGGCGCTGGCCTCTGGCTGATAGACCGGATCGCCACCTACTCCGGCGGTATCTTTGCTGCCGATGTCGACGACGGGACGATCGCACAGATCACCCTCCAACGCCCATAGCGACGACACCCTCACACCGCCTGCCAACCACAGATTCATTGATCACGTCTCACAAACCCTAGCTAACAGATACCATGAGCAAAACAACCCCACCCGACGACCCACGCCCGGATCCGGCGGATGATCCGCGGAGCAACTACGACTATCGGAGCGACGAGGTCGACGACCCCGACCTTGTCGCCGATCTCGAAGCGCTTGTCGACGGCGACGTGCGCTTTGATAGCTATACTCGCAACCTGTTTGCGACCGACGCCAGCGCGTATCACCAGCTCCCGATCGGCGTTGTCGTCCCCGAGTCGACCGCGGACGTGCAGGCGGTGATGCGCTACTGCGCCGACAACGAGATTCCGGTGCTCCCCCGCGGCGGTGGCACCAGCCTCGCGGGCCAGACGGTCAACGAGGCGGTCGTCCTCGATTTCAAAAAGCGGTTCACCGACATCATCGAGGTCGACCCTGACGCCCAGACGGTGACCGCCGAACCCGGGATCACACTCGCCCGACTCAACGACCAGCTTGCGGAGCACGGCCTCAAATACGCCCCCGATCCAGCGTGGGGCGACAAAAGCGTCCTCGGAGGCTGTATCGGCAACAACTCGACGGGCGCACACTCCCTGAAATATGAAAAGGCCGACGGCTATCTCGAATCGGTGGAGGTTGTCCTCGCCGACGGGACGGTAACAACATTCGGGTGGATGTCGGTCGACGAACTCCACGACCGCGCCGAGGCCGCCGCGGGTACCAACGACCCACGCATCGAAGAGCAGGTCTACGCTGTCGTCAGCGATATCCTCCGCAATCACCGCGATGCGATCAGATCTCGGTTCCCGGATCTCATGCGCAACGTCTCGGGGTACAACCTCGACAAACTGATCGAAGACGCCGAAGAACACGGCGCGGTCAACGTTGGTCGCCTGCTGGCCGGCAGTGAGGGCACCCTCGGCATCGTCACCGAGGCGACCGTCTCGCTGGAACCGATCCCCAACGAGACGGCCGTCGTCATGTTGACCTACGACGACGTGATCGACGCGATGGAGGACGTGGCCCCGATCCTCGAACACGATCCCGCGGCCGTCGAGGTGATGGACGACGTGTTCCTCGATCTCGCGGCCGACCGTCCGGAGTTCGCCGATGTCGTCGATTTTCTGCCTGAGGGCACCGATTCGACGCTGCTCGTCGAGTTCTATGCCGACTCGATGGCGGATGGCAAACAGAAGATCGCCGACCTCCTGGCTGACCGGCTGCCGAGCAGTGATGCGGCGGTTGCGCCGAGCGACAACGCGGGATCGACGACGACAGACGAACCCTACGCCGTCGACGCCCTGGAGGCCTATGACGACGACCGACAGGCCAAGTTCTGGAAGATGCGGAAAGCCGGCCTGCCGATTCTGCTGTCGCGGACGAGCGACGCAAAACACTGGCCGTTCATCGAAGACACCGCTGTCCCAGCCGAGAATCTCCCCGAATACGTCAGCGACATCCAGACGCTCTTTGAGGAGTACGACACCTTTGCCTCCTACTACGCCCACGCCGGGCCGGGCGTGCTGCACATCCGCCCGCTGCTTGATCTCAAAGCCGACGATGGCATCGAGACGATGCATGAGATCTGCGACGACGTGACCGATCTCGTCGTCGAGTACGGCGGCTCGGTCTCCGGTGAACACGGCGACGGGCGCGCGCGGACGACGTGGAACGAGAAGCTCTACGGCGACGAGATCTGGTCGCTGTTCCAGCGACTCAAGGCCGCCTTCGATCCCGACGAGCTGCTCAACCCTGGCAACGTCAGCGGCGACGCCGACCCGACCGAGAATCTGCGATACGACGCCGACTACACGTTCGACGCCGATTTTGAGCCAACGCTCAACTGGGACAACGATAACGGCTTTCAGGGGATGGCCGAACTCTGTCACGGCTGTGCCGGCTGTGAGGGTCACCAGGATACCACAGGCGGCGTCATGTGTCCAACCTACCGGGCGACCGAAAACGAGGAGATCACCTCAACGCGGGGGCGAGCAAATATGCTCCGCCGGGCGATGAGCGGCGAACTCCCTGACGACGTGTTCAGCGAGGAGTTCAGCGACGAGGTGCTGGATCTCTGTATCGGTTGTAAGGGCTGTAAGCGCGATTGCCCCAGCGGTGTCGACATGGCGAAGCTCAAAACGGAGATCACCCACGAACGCCACCAACGCGAGGGGATCGGGCTCCGCGACAAACTCTTTGCCAACGTCGAAACGCTGTACAGCCTCGGGAGCACGTTGGCCCCGCTGTCAAACATAGCGACGGCGCTTCCTGGCAGCGGTCTCCTCGCCGAGAAAACCCTCGGCATCGCCCGGGAACGAGAGTTGCCGAGGTTTACGCGCAACACGCTTCAGAAGTGGAACCGCGACCGGACGCCAGCCGTCAGCAAAGCCGACGCCGACCGCAAGGCCCTGTTGATCCCTGACCCATACACCAACTACACCCAGCCCGATGTCGGCAAAGCCGCGGTTCGGGTGCTCGAAGCCGCCGGTGTCCACGTCGCCATCGCCGACGAGGTGACCGACAGCGGCCGACCGGCCCACTCGAAGGGGCTGCTCAACCAGTCGACGGCGACCGCCGAGGCCAACGTCGAGGTGCTGGCCGACCGTGTCGCCGACGGCTGGGAACTCATCAGCGTCGAACCCAGCGACGCGGTGATGTATCAGGAGGATTATCTCGATCTGTTGTCCGGTGATGCGGTCGAAGCCGTCGCCGACAACACCTACAGCGTGTTAGAGTATATCGACACCTTCCGGTTGGATGACGCCATCGACACGGCAGGCGACGAGACGCTGTCGTATCACGGCCACTGCCACCAGACTGCCGCCAGCCGGGAGCACCACGCGGTCGGCGTGCTTCGACGGGCCGGCTACGAGGTCGACGTGCTGGATACCACCTGCTGTGGGATGGCCGGCTCCTTCGGCTACGAGGCCGAACACTACTCGATGAGCCAGGCGATCGGTCGGCTGCTGTTTGACGCCGTCGACGACTCGCCGGCCGACACAGTCGTCGCACCGGGTACCTCCTGTCGCTCGCAACTCGGTGACGCCGACCAGTACGACGGGAAGCCGCCGCATCCGATCGAGAAGGTCGCCGACGCACTTCGGTAGCTGCTGTTAGGCGTGTCGTGGGTTAGGCCGACCGAAGGCTGCTCGGTATTCTGAGTAGGGACGTTCGCTGAGCCAGACGCGCGTGTCGGTAGTGGTTACGCTGTCTCCAACGCCGTGATCACTGAATCGATTTCGGCGGCCGTCGAGACCGCATGTACCGACACACGAATCGCATCGGGG